>MDTF01018577.1_pt1 | contig 56144 bp, 67 predicted proteins | sample 811191 | NCBI WGS metagenome assembly MDTF01 (sample SAMN05326649, study PRJNA326480) | marine metagenome | isolation source: seawater | place: Southern Ocean | collected 2011 | reverse complement strand
GTGTTATCGGTGCTGGTATAGGAATTGGAAATGTTTTTGCAGCTTTCATAACAGCTGTAGGAAGAAATCCAGCTGCTAAAAACGAAGTATTCACTATGACAATGCTCGGATTTGCTTTAGTTGAAGCTATTGCACTTTTTGCGCTTGTTATTGCTTTAGTTATTTTATTTGCGTAAATAAATGCCACAAATAGAACAAACTGAATTTTTTTTATCTCAGCTTTTTTGGCTGGTAGTATTATTTGTAGTACTTTTTTTAGTACTTACATATTATACGCTTCCTAAAATAGGAGCTTTTTTGAACAAGAGGAATGAATTTATTAATGATCATCTCTCAAAGCAAGATGAACTTCTCAAAAAAGCTGAGTTTACAATTAAAGAGTATGAAAAGAAGATAATTGAAGTGAAAGAAGAAGCAAAGACTATAATAAATGATGCAAAATCTCAGGCTATCAATGAAAGTGAAAAATTATTAAGGATTACTGAAGATAAAATTAAGCAACAAATTAAAGTAACCGAAGATAAAATTAACAAAGAAAAAAAATTAGCATTAGAAGAAATTAATAAAGAAACTAAGAATAATGCATCTTTATTTATCTCTAAAATAACTAATCAATCACCGGAAAATATTAAAAATTTATGATATATCACTTATTAGACGACCCAAAATTCTGGATATTAATATGTTTTATAGTATTTGTTATTTTGATGATAATGCCTTTCAAAAAATTTATGATTGGCGGATTAGATAATAAAATTGAAGAAATAAAAAAAAATATCAATTTATCTCTTGAAGGTTTTACTACTGCTGAAAAAAAATTAAATGAAGCATCTAAATCTACAAAAGATATAGATTTTAAAATTAAAGAGATTCTAGAAAATGCGAAGGTAGAATCTAAAGAAATATCTAGAGTTATAATTGAAAAAAATCAAAGTATTATTAACTCTAAAGAAAAAAACTCAATTGATAGAATAAAACAGATTGAACTTGCAGCCGTCCAATCTATTAAATCCCAAGCATCAATTAAATTAAATGAAATAATAATTAATTATTTTGAAAAAATGCCCGAAGAAAAAAGAAAAATTATTTTAAAGAATAAAATAGAAGAGCTTAAGATTATTTAATAATCTAATTTATAGCAGCAAATATTCTTAGCCCCCGCTGGTAATCTGAAAATTTTAAAACCACTAAATTAGAAAACTGGAAATTAAGCTTATTTGTATATAATTTATTAAAATTAGATTTATTTTCTGATAAATTATTAAAAGATATTTTATTTGACTCAGAATGTATTTTTAAACTTTCAGATCTGTTTGTAATAAACAACAGTGAATTAAAATTGCTTTCAAAATAATCAGAATCAGGAGCATTTAAAAGAAGGTAATTATTAGTAATTTCAATATAAACATTATCTGGTTCACTAATTTTTTGGTAGCAACTCAAACTAGGATTATTTGAAATAGAAATTATGGAATTATTTTTAAATAATATAGAATTTTCGTTAGAAATAACAAAATACTTTGGGCAATCTAATTGAACCAATACTTCCTTATTGCCAATAAAAGAACAACCTAATATAAATTGGGATGTTAAAAGAAATAAAATGATAATTTTGAGCATTATGATAAAATTAATTATTAATTAATAAATGGAAAAATCAATCAATATTAATGTTCATGTTGCAGAATATAGAGGCTTTTGTGCAGGTGTAGATAGGGCAATTGAAATGGTTGAAAAAAGTTTATCAAAATATGGAACACCTGTTTATGTAAGACATGAAATTGTTCATAACAAATATGTAGTTGAAGGCCTTAAGAAAAAGGGTGTAATTTTTGTTGAATCACTTAAAGATATTCCTAAAAATACTAAAGCCCCAATTATTTTTTCTGCTCATGGCGTTAGTAAAGAAGTAATGCAATCAGCAAAAGATTTAAATTTATTTCATCTTGATGCAACGTGTCCGCTAGTAAGTAAAATTCATCGTGAAGTAGAAATTTTAGAAGAGGATGATTATAAGATTATTATGATAGGTCATAAGTTTCATCCAGAGGTAATAGGCACTATCGGTCAAGCTATCAATAAGAAAAATATATTATTAGTTGAAGAAGTGGGGGATGTGAAAAAATTAAAAATAGACAGAAATCAAAAAATAGCATACGTCACACAAACAACATTATCTGTTTATGATACTAGCAATATAGTAAAAGCTATTAAGGAGAAATTTCCAAATATTAAAGAACCAAGAAAAACAGATATCTGCTATGCAACATCAAATAGACAACTATCTGTTCAACAGTTAGCAAAAAAAGTAGATTCCTTTTATATAATTGGATCCAGTAATTCATCTAATTCTGTCAGATTAGTTGAAACAGCAAAATTATTTGGATGCAATCATGCAGAATTAATTGAAAATATTAATAATTTTGATTTTGAAAAAATTAAAAAATTTAAAAATATAGGCTTAACAGCTAGCGCCTCTGCTCCAGAAGATTTAATTAAAAAATTTGTAAAAGAATTAAAAAAATATTATAAAATCACTATAAATGATCAAAAAATACCTGAGAATGTTAAATTTAAAATTCCAAATTTTCTAAACTAATGGCTATTTATACAAAAATTTCTGAAAAAGAAGTTCAAAAACTCTTTATCAAAATTGGTAAGGTTATATCAGCAGAAGGTATTCAAGAGGGAGTAGAGAACACTAATTATAAAATAATACTTGAAAATAATAAAGAATACATACTTACAATTTTTGAAAAAAGGACAAAAGAAGAAGATTTGCCATTTTTTAACCAGTCCATGCTAGAATTTAAGAATAATGGGATTCCTTGCCCAACTGCAGTTAATATAGGTGGAAGTACTATATTTAAAACTCATGATAAAAATTGTTCTATCTATGATTTTCTAGAAGGAAGGCCTATTAATCAAATCAACAATGATGCTTTGTATTCATTATCTGAAGTGATAGCTGAATTACATAAAGCTGGGAGAGCATCCAAATTAAAGAGAGAAAACACAATGCTGATACCTACTTGGAATTATATACTTAATAAATTTAATAATTTTCAAAACCATAAATTCGCCCATGAAATTCAGTTAGTCTCAAAATCTATATATGAGATACAAGATCAATTTCCAAAAGATTTAGAAATGGCTTTAATCCATGCTGATTTGTTTCCTGATAATATATTTTTTAAAGATAATAAAGTTTCTGGTATAATTGATTTCTTCTTTACTTGCCAAGATACTGTTATTTATGATTTATCAACATTAATTAACTCTTGGTTTTTTAATAGCGATTTTGATGAGAGTAATTGCATTATTTTTTTAAATAATTATTTAGATAATACAAATTTAAAACAAAATGAAAAAGAATATTTTAATTTTTATCTAAAAGTCAGTGCTATTAGATTTTTTTTAACAAGACTGCACGATATGTATTTTAATAATTCTGGAGATGTAATCCACAAGGACCCAATGGCTTTTTTTAATATTCTTAGATTTCACCAAAAAAATAATTTAAAAGAATTAATTTGATTTTCATATATACAGATGGATCATGCTTAGGAAATCCAGGAACAGGAGGATGGGCCTACACTCTAAAACTTAAAGGTAAAAACTTAGCTAAATATGGTTATGAAAAAGAAACTACAAATAATAGAATGGAATTAATTGCCGCGATTAAAGCATTAGAATTTCTTAAAGAAGATAAAGAACAAATAACAATAATTACTGACAGTAATTATTTAAAAGATGGCATTAGTAAATGGATCGTTAATTGGAAAAAAAATAACTGGCAAACTGCAAACAAAAAACCTGTTAAAAATCAAGATTTATGGGCGATCTTAGATGAGTTAACAATTTCGAAAAAAGTAAACTGGAGTTGGGTGAAAGGTCATAGTACAAATGAATCAAATAATAAGGTTGATGAACTTGCTAGGACTGCTGCAGAAAATTTAATTCAGTCTTTTTGAAATCGAGTCTAAAGTTTCTAAATTTTCAATTGGACCTATTGCAGATAGTGTAATGGCTGACTTAATAATATTTAATCTGGCACTTTCTAAATCTTCAAGCGTTATTGCATTAATCTTCTCCATTCTCTCTTTTTGAGAAATTACACGATTAAATAGTAACTGCTGAGTAGCATTGGTTTGGGCTCTTCTGGAAGTGCTCTCATTTCCCATTAATAATGATGATTTAAATAGGGCCTTGGCTCTTTGTAGTTCTTCTGGTGCAAAAGTAGTTGCGTCAACACTCAATTGATCACATAGTACTGGAATCAGTTCTTTAATTTCTTTAGCGCCAGTTCCTGCATAAATACCAAAACTACCCGTGTCGGTATACGACGAAGAAAAACTAGAGATGGAATAAACCAGACCTCTTTTTTCTCTTATTTCTTGGAAAAGTCTCGATGACATACCTGAGCCAAGTACTGCTGAGTATACAGATGTTGCGTAATAAAGGTCAGAAAAATAATCAACACCATCGAACCCTAAAACAAGATTAACTTGCTCTAAATCTTTGTTTTGTCTGTAATCACCACCTACATATTTAGAATCTTCAGCAAAATTATTTTTACCATTGGGTAAGTGATTAAATTTTTGTTCAATTAGTTTAATAACTTCATCCTCATTAAAATTACCAGAAACAGAAAAAACCATTTTTTCAGGATTATAAAAGTCATTCATAAAGCCATTAACTTCGTCTCGATTTATATTTTTAATAATATCAGTTGTCCCCAATATAGATCTTCCCATAGGCTGATTTGGATAAGCTGTCTCCTGCCACTTATCAAAGACTAAATCATCAGGAGTGTCTAGATACATTCCAATTTCTTGCAGTATGACTCCTCGCTCCCGATCTAATTCTTTTGAATCAAATGATGAAAATTGCATAATATCACTTATAATATCAACAGAAGTATTGATATCTTCTTTTAAGACTTTCATATGGTAAGCTGTAATTTCTCTAGAAGTGTAAGCATTTACATGGCCGCCAATCATTTCAACTTCATCTGAAATTTGTTTAGCTGTTCTATTTTTTGTTCCTTTGAAAGCCATATGTTCTAGTAAATGAGCCACTCCATTATTAGCACCTGTTTCATTTCTAGCACCAACATAAACCCACATTCCCACGCAAACCGTTTCAACAGAACTGACAAAATCAGTTAATACTGTAATTCCATTTTTAAGTTTTTTAAGGTTTGGCATGCTTAATAATATATTTTTTAAACAGCTCATAGTCATTATCTAAAATGTCATACCTCTCAGAATTCTTGAAAGACAAGCTTTTATCAAATATTGGAATATCTGTACCTATTGATTCAATAACTGTTTTTTGAAATTTAATTGGATGAGCGCAAGCAAGCGAGCAAATATTTTTCATATTTAATGATCTGGCGACTGACACACCAACAGCAGTATGAGGGTCTAAAATGACTTTACTATCCTGAAAAGTTTTTTTAATTTCTTCAACTACTTGTGAAGAATTAGCCATTCCTGATTTAAAAAATTTTTGTATTTTCATATGAGCCTCTTCTCCAATTAATAAATTATCATTTTTTTTTACTATACTAGAAAATAATTTCTTAGTTTTTTCAGAGCCAATAAAATCATAGATTAATCTTTCAAAGTTACTTGAAATAACAATGTCCATACTAGGGCTATTAGTTTTCAATACTTTTTTAATAGACAAATCATTTCCAGAAATAAATCGATGCAAAATATTATTTTCATTTGTAGCAACTACTAAATCATTAATAGGGAATCCCATTTTTTTAAGAACATAGGCGGCATAAATATTACCAAAATTTCCAGTTGGCACAACAAAACTTGAAAAACTATTATTACTTAATGCCCATGCGTAATAAATAGTTTGCGGTAAGATTCTAAACCAATTAATAGAATTAACGGCTGTGAATGATTTGTCTTCTGTCAAATTTAAATCATTAAATGCTTTTTTAACAATTGACTGGCAATCATCAAAAGTTCCCTCAAGCGCTATATTAAACACATTATCACTTCCTGTTGTGGTCATTTGTTTTCTTTGAAATTCAGAAGTACCTTTATGAGGATGTAAAATACAAATTTTAATATTTTTTAAATTTTGGAATGCATGAATTGCTGCTGAGCCAGTATCGCCAGATGTTGCACCAATCACAACTAATGATTTATCATTTTTTTTCAAATAGAATTCATACATTTTTGCTAATAAGCACATCGCATAGTCTTTAAAAGCTAATGTAGGACCATGAAAAAGATTAAGAAGAGTTATATCGCCTAAATCTGAAGTCGATACAACACCCTCATCAAAACTCTCATAAGCTTCATCAATTATTGTCCTTATTTCACTCGGAGAAAATAAGTCTAAAAGAAATTTTTCGAGGATAACAAAGGCTATTGATTTAAAATCTTTATTTTTTATATTTAGTATCTCTTTAGCAGTAAAAGTGGGAAATTGTTTAGGAACAAAAAGACCTCCATCTGGAGCTAAGCCTAAATTTAAAACCTGCTCAGAATTAAAAGTAACATTATCATTTCTAGTACTTATATATTCCATAAAATTATACTTTAAATCTTTCTTCGAGATGTTTCACTAAATAGTTCGGATTAAGTTCTTCTTTAGATATTCTATTCAGAATTTCGGCCATACTGTGTTTAGAGCCATGCTGATGAATATTATCAATTAACCACTGAGATATTTCTCCCATATTTTTCTCGTTTGGATTGGAAATAAATTCATCATATTTTGAATAATTGTATTTTAATTGTGATGCCATCATAGCCCCAGTAGCATAAGTAGGAAAATAGCCATAAACACCTTCAAACCAATGGATATCTTGTAACACACCTTCTCTATCATTAGTTATACTAATGCCTAACATTTCTTTATACATTTTATTCCAGATTTCACGAATATCCATCAGATCAAGTTTTTCAGAGAAAATAATTTTTTCAATTTCATATCGAATATAGATATGAATAGGGTAAGAAAATTCATCTGAACTGACCCTAATAGGATTAATTTTAATTGAATGATAGTTTTCTTTGAATATCTCCAGCAAATTTGATTTATTTGAAAAATTTTTTGTCAGCAATTTAAAAAAATTAATAGATTTGAATATATGATTTTCAAAAAACAATGACTGACTTTCATGAAAGGTAAGACTACGTGATTGGCCTATTGGTTGATATAAATTATCTTTAGGTCGATTCTGCTCATATAGACCATGACCAGATTCATGGAATAAAGCAGATATAGATTCAAAAATATTTTTTTCGAATCTAGTGGTAATTCTAATATCATCATTAGCGCCACCACAAAATGGATGGTTTGATAAATCTATCCTACCTCTTTTAAAATCAAATTTAAGAGCTGTCATAAAATACTTCATATTTTCCAACAACACAGAGTTATCAATATTTATTTCGGGCAATCTTGCATTAGTAATCTTATCAGCTTCAAGGTATGTAGGAATTATAGTTTGTTGAATTACGCTAAATAATCTATCAATTTCAGAAGAAGATAGATCTATATCATATTTGCCGATAAGGGAGTCATAAGGTGATTTACCAGATTTTAATGATAATTGTTTTGATTCTTCTATAGTTAAGGATAGAACATCATCGAAAGCCTCTTTAACTATAGATATGTCATTTTTTTCTTTTGCAATTCGCCATGCTTGCTCACATTGAATTTTTTTTCTTATAAGTTTTTCTTTCAACAGAGGATCTACTGAATTCTCTTGACTAATAATTTCTCTCATTAAAACAAAATTTTTTTTGTCATATTTTGATAAATTGTTTATATCGATATTAGCAATTATGCTATCTAGATTATTATTTCTTAGCGTTTTATCAGTTAATTTACTTAAAACTGCTAACTGTTCAGATCTTGATTGAGAGCTATTTTGAGGAAGATAAGTTGCATTATCCCAAAAAAGAATACCCGCGATATCATTCAGGGTATAATACTCTTGAAATATTTTTTTTAATTCATCCATTTTTACTCTTTCTGCTAACAATTAACATAACTAAACTAGTTAAGCTTAGTAAATACCATGTTAATAGATATTGCATATGACTATTTCTAAGAAGTGTTTTAGGATTAACAAAATATTTATTTATAGACCTCTCAGCAAGAACAAAATATTGATCTAGTCCAATATCACCTGCAAAATAGGTCTCCAAGTCATCTACTCCAGGATAATACCACTCATTTTTTTTTAAGTTATTTAGGGGGGTGAAATAAGGTTTTTTCTTATAAAAATTCCTTAAATAAATACTAAGGTTCTTATTTTTATTAATGAGATTAAATAATTTATAACTATTTTTTTTATCTATATCTTTAACCCATCCCGCGTTAATCACAGTTATCAATCTGGCATCTATATATACAGGAAAATATAAGTGAAATCCGACATTTCCATTATGAGTTTTAGATTGAATGAATATTGGCTTATTTAAAATACTAAAAGTGTTTGGAAAAATTATATTAGTTAGTTCGGGGTAAATTTTATTTCTATCAAATAAAAAAGGACTATTAATAGATTTCTCAATATTATTAATTAAGTCATTTTTCCAATTTAGTCTTTGGTATTGCCATGATCCTAATAAAAAAGTTAAACAGAACGCAAAAATAAAAAATAAAGATAGTGAGTTTTTTTTACTCAACGGTGTTGAAACTTTTTAAAAATGAAAAAAGATTTAATTTTTTTTATAATATAAATTGATGAAAAGAGAATAATTACAGGCCATGAAATAATATGAAATAAGTATGGCGGTTGATAATTAAATTCAATAAATATAGCTAGGGGTATTACTGAAAAACCTAAAAAAAAAATAGCAAAAACTGAAGGTCCATCACCACAGTCATGATTGATAAGACTTAATTCACAATTTTCACATGAATTATTGACTGTTAATCCCGAAGAGTATAAATCACCTACTCCACACTTAGGGCATTTACTTCTTAAGACACTGTTTAAAAGAGAAGGGTTTATTTATCCACCCCACCAATAAACACTAATATATAAAAAGAGCCATACAACATCAACAAAATGCCAATACCATGCTGCAGCCTCAAATCCAAAGTGTCTTTCTGGTGTTAAATGTTTTTTTTGAGCTCTTAATAAGCATACAAATAAGAAAATTGTTCCAACTAATACATGAAAACCATGAAAACCTGTCGCCATATAAAAAGTTGAAGGGTAAATACCATCGGCAAATCCAAAAGTAGCATGATGATATTCATAAGCCTGGAGAAGACTGAAGAAAACTCCTAGCGCCACTGTAATTTTTAAAGCTTTAATAGCCTCTTTCATATTTCCTTCTCTTACCTCATGATGAGCCCAAGTGCACGTAGTCCCTGAAAGTAAAAGTATTAGAGTGTTTAAATATGGTATATCTAAAGGATCAAAAGTTTCTATTCCTTCTGGAGGCCAAATACCAATTCCAAAGGTGCCTGAAAAAACGTCTTTATAATCTTGAATGAATGCTTTAGGTAAAAGACTTGCATCAAAGAATGCCCAAAAAAATGCCACAAAAAACATTACTTCCGATGTAATAAATAGAGCCATACCGTAACGAAGGCCAGCTTCTGTAATTGAATTGTGCACTTTTAAAAAAGTACTTTCTTTTACTATATCTCTCCACCACATAAACATTGTCATAAAAATAGATATAAATCCTATAACTACTGGCCATACCATTTCATAATGCATATAAAGTATTGCTCCAGCGGCTAAAAAGAGTGTTGAGAATGCCCCAACAAAAGGCCAGGGACTCGGGTTTACAAGATGATACTTGTGTTTTTGTTTTGAGTCTTGAAATACTAAATCTACCATAATTAAGCTTATTTCAATCTATTTTGGGGAAAAAGGTATATGACAAAGTGACATTCTTTACAGTTCGAACTTCTGGATCATCCTTGATTAAAGGGTCAATATAAAATGTGACAGGAAATTCCGCAACTTCACCAGGATTTAAAGGCTGATCAAGGAAACAAAAACACTCTATTTTACTTAAGTAAGGTCCAATTTTAGGAGGCAATACATTAAATATTGAAGTTCCTGTTATTTGTATATTAGAATTATTTTTAGCTTTGAAAATTACACTATATTTTTTACCTTCCTGTATGGACATTTTATCAGGAGCATCAAAAAGCCAATTTAGCTCATCAGACACTTCAGCGTCAAATCTTACGTTAAACTTAAGAGAAGAATCGGAGTTATCCGAATAAGTATTATCTACTTGATTGACATTAAAACCCTGAAAACCTGTAACCTGACAAAAAATTTTATATAAAGGAACAGAGAAGTAAACTAGGGACATCATTGCAATTACAACGATAGATAAAAATATTAGGGTTTTTTGTTTATTATTAATAATCAAGCAAAACCAGATTTAATTCTGTAGATAGTAAAAAGGTAAAAAAATATAATAACTATAACTAAAATAATTAGTATTCGTTTATTTTTTTTCTTAATTTTATTTTTCATTTAACTTATCAACTTATCAATTACAGCAACAAAAAATATTAAAAACAAATAAAGAATTGAATATCCAAATAATTTTATTGCTTCTTTTTTTGGATTTTTAGAAACATTTAAAACATAAAGTTTATAAACAAAATAACTATTTAACATATTAGAAGTTATAAAATAAAATAATCCGTTATAGCCAAAAATAAATAAAGCATTTGTACTCAAGACCATCAAGACTGTGTAAAGATTCATTAATTTAAAGGTAGATTTGAAGCCATGGATAACCGGATACATAGGTACACTAGCATTGGAATAATCATCATTTCTATAAATTGCTAGGGCCCATGAATGAGGAGGTGTCCATAAAAAAATAACTGAACACATAATAATTGAATTCAAAATATCTACTTCTGAGACACTTATCCAAGCTATAACAGGAGGTAGCGCTCCTGAAAGTCCACCTATTACTATATTTTGAGGAGTATTAGATTTTAATAAGACTGTATATAAATAAGAATAATAAATAATTGTAAAAGCAAGAAGAGCAGAAGCAAATATGTTTGTAAAAAAAAATAATCCAACAACAGAAAAAACAGAAAAAACTAGTCCAATAGCAAGTGCTAAGTTTGGAGAAAAACTTCCTGAAGGTATAGGTCTCAGCTTAGTTCTTTCCATTTTTTTATCTAATCCTCTATCGTGCCACATATTTAAAATAGCGGCTCCTGATGCGCCCATAGCTATCAAAATTAAAGACATAGACTTAATAAAAAAACTTTTATCAGAAGGGGCAATTATAATTGCACATAAAGCAGTAAAAATTACTAATGAAATGACTCCTGGCTTTATTAAGACATAAAGGTTGAGAAAAAATTTCTTAATATTAATCAATATAATTAATGAGCTATTAAAACTTACATCTTCTTGCTTTTTATTTTCAACACTCACTAGTTCTTAACTTCTGGCAAAGTCTCATACTGATGGTAAGGAGGAGGAGAAGAAAGAGTCCACTCAAGTGTTTTTGCACCTTCACCCCATGGGTTATCTTCACACTTTTTTCCAAATAAAAATGCATGAAAGATAATAATTAGAAATAAAAAGAACGATGCCGCTGAAGTATAAGAACCTAACGAAGAAATATAATTCCAGCCAGCAAAAGCATCAGGATAATCAGGAATTCTTCTTGGCATTCCTTGTAGACCTAAAAAGTGTTGAGGAAAAAATGTTAAATTAACTCCAATGAAAAATAACCAGAAATGGACTTTTCCCCAAAATTCTGAATATTTTTTTCCTGACATTTTACCAAACCAATAATACATTCCAGCAAAAATTCCGAAGACTGCACCCATACTAAGCACATAATGAAAATGAGCTACAACGTAATAGGTGTCATGAAGCACAACGTCTACTCCGGCATTAGCTAAAACAACTCCAGTCACACCACCAAGAGTGAATAAGAATATAAAACCTACTGCAAAAAGCATTGGTGTAGTGTAAGTAATGGAACCCCCCCACATTGTGGCTATCCAACTAAATATCTTAATTCCGGTAGGAACTGCTATTATTATAGTCGCAAGCATAAAATAAGCTCTAACATCAGCACTAAAACCAACAACATACATATGGTGAGCCCATACTACGAAACCTATAAATCCAATTGCAACCATAGCATAAGCCATTCCTAAATAACCAAATATAGGCTTCCTAGAGAAAGTTGAAATAATGTGACTGACAATTCCAAAAGCAGGTAAAATCATAATATAAACTTCAGGATGACCAAAAAACCAAAATAAATGTTGGAATAATATTGGGTCACCACCTCCCGCAGGGCTAAAAAAAGTAGTCCCAAAATTTCTATCAGTTAATAACATCGTAATTGCTCCACCTAAAACAGGCACTGCAAGTAAAAGTAAAAATGCAGTAACTAACATTGCCCAAGCAAACAAAGGCATTTTATGAAGAGTCATTCCTGGAGCTCTCATGTTAAGAATTGTAGTAATGAAATTAACTGCGCCAAGAATAGAAGAAGCACCAGCTAAATGAAGAGAAAATATTGCCATATCAACTGCGGGACTAGTATGACCTACTGTAGAACTCAAGGGCGGATATATAGTCCAACCTGTTCCCGCGCCACTTCCTACAAACATTGAACCAGTAATTAAAAGCAAAGAAGGAACTAGTAGCCAAAAACTAATATTATTTAATCTTGGGAAAGCCATGTCTGGTGCGCCTATCATTAAAGGGACAAACCAATTTCCAAAACCTCCAATAAGCGCTGGCATGACAACAAAAAATATCATTAGCAGTCCGTGGGCTGTGATAATAACATTCCACATTTGTCCATCGGTAACCATTTGCAAGCCAGGGGTAGATAGCTCCATTCTCATTATCACTGATAAAAGAGCCCCTATTATACCGGCCAAAATTGCGTATATAAAATAAAGTGTGCCAATGTCTTTATGATTAGTTGAGAAAAACCATCTTACAAAAAAATTAGGCTTATGCTCTTCATGATGGTCTAATAAATCTGTTTTTATATTCATAGCGTGTCTGCTCCTTCAGGTAACTCGATATTTTTAGTTAATTTTAGTTCTTCTAGATCACTAACAATTTCTTCATTAATAGCATAAGAATTTTTTGCTTGATCAACCCATACTAAGAATTCAGCTTTAGGTAATACTTTTACAACTGTTGGCATGAAGCCATGTCCATTTCCACAAATTTCAGAACATTGGCCTCTGTAAGTACCTGGCTCTTTAACATTAACCCAGGTTTCATTTAACCTTCCTGGGACTGCATCTGTTTTGATACCCATTGAAGGTACTGCCCAACTGTGTAAGACATCTCCTGCTGTAATTAATATTTGGATATTTGTATTAGCTGGTATAACTAAAGGATTATCTACAGTCAAAAGCCTAATATCATCTTCTTTTAGATCTTTATCGGGGACCATGTAACTTTCAAAATAAAAATTCCCATAATCAGGATACTCGTACTCCCAGTACCATTGATGACCGATTACTTTTACTGTCATCTCATAGTCTTCAGTCTTCTCTTGCTCATAGAGAAGTTTAAAAGATGGGATCGCCATAATAACTAAAATAATTACAGGAATCGCAGTCCAAAGAACTTCTAAAATTGTGTTATGTGTAGTTGAAGAAGGATTAGGGTTTCTTTTAGCGCTAAATCTATAAGAAACATAAAATAATAAAATTAATACAAATAATGTTACTCCAGCCATTGCTATTGAAATACCATTATGAAGGGAAATAACTCTGCCCATTAAATCTGTTGCAGGGTCTTGGAATCCAAATTGCCATGCTTTTGGAAAGTCGGCCCATGATGTAGCTGGGACCATACTAGCGAGTGTGAGTAATAAGAATTTCATAGAGACATATTATTCAATACTTAAGACCAGTATATTGACAGGTTGTCGCTTAGAACATTTAATCGCGGTCAAAATAGTGAAAAACTAAACTTAGCGCAGAAACTACAGCCGTATCAGCCTTTAAAATTCTAGATCCTATTTTTAGATTATGAAAAATTTTTGAAAAAGAGGATATAAAAATTCTTTCTTTGTCAGAAAAACCTCCTTCTGGACCAACGATGATCAGAATATCTTGATTTGAGTCAATATTAAATTTCCCAATTTCTTTCCCCTCTAAATTCTCATCAAACATCAAAATATTCATTTTTTCTAAGATGGTCTTTTGGTGTTCAATTTTAGAAATATTATTTATTTCAGGTATGTGAGTTCTTCCTGATTGCTGTGAGGCACTTAAAGCATAATTATTAAATTTTTTCATATTTACCTTATCGACAACTGTTCTAGAAAAAGTAGTTGGGTAAAATTTTCTTACTCCAATTTCAGTACCCTGCCTGATAATTGTTTCGGAATTTTGATATTTAATTGGAGAGAATAAAAGATCTATCCTAGGAACTGGCTTAGGTTCAGAAAATTTACTTATACACCTAACTTCGATATGTTTTTTTCCAATTTTTTCTATTGCGGACAACCATTCACCATCGAGATTATTAAAAAGCAATATCTCATCTTTTGGCTTTAGTCTTATTACTTTAGATAAATGAATAAATTGATCGAAATCTAATTGATGGATTAAATTTTTCTCTAGTTTATTATTAGTGTAAATTCTCTTCATGATTGATATTAATAAGAATAAAATAATATTTAAGATTTTACCACTAGGTCTTCATAAATATGTCGTTTTATTTAGATTGGATAGGCCAATAGGCTTTATGTTGTTGTTTTACCCAGTTAGTTTTGGATTAGCCGTTTCATCAGGAGTTAACTTTGATTTCATATTGACAACTTTTTTTTTTCTTATCGGATCTATAACCATGAGATCTGCTGGCTGTGTTATAAATGATATTTGGGATAAAAATATAGATATTCAAGTAGAGAGGACAAAAACTAGGCCTCTTGCTTCTGGTGAAATAAGTTTATCAGAAGCTTTCATAAGCTTGATTTTTCTTTTATTTTTTAGTTTTTTAATCTTAGTGCAACTCAATTTAGAAAGTATTATCTTAGGAATAATAATACTTCCTTTAGTTATCTTATATCCTCTAGCTAAAAGAAATTTTTTTCTACCTCAGCTTATACTTGGTCTCATATTTAATTGGGGGGTATTTATAGGATGGTCTTCCACTGGATTTACAGTGCCTTTTCATATCATACTATTACTTTATATTTCTTGTGTTATTTGGACAATTACTTATGACACTATTTATGCAACCATGGACGATGATGATGATAGAAAAATTGGAATTTATTCATCTTCAATCTTATTTGGATCTAATAAAAAAATAATACTGAATTTTTTAACTGTTACGCAATTTATTATGCTGATAATATTAGGAAATTATTTCAGTTATAGCTATTACTATCTTATATTAGTAAGTTCTTTAGGTATTATTATGATTTTTGATATCAATTTTATGTGGAATAACTCCATAGAAGAATCTTTAAACTTTTTCAAAAGGAATAACATCTATGGAGCAATAATTTTAATTTCACTGATTATTGGCAATGGTTCTAATAATGTCTGAAAATAGAAAAAATTTCTTCAGAATATCTAAATACTTTTTAAATTATAAATTTAAATTATTTATATCTATAGTCTGTATGGTCATTGCAGCAGCTTGTACGGGTTTTCATGCTTGGCTGGTTAAGCCAGCACTTGATGAGGTCCTAATAAATAAAGATGGTTTCTATTTATATTTTATACCCGCAGCAATTCTTGTAACAGGTATTATAAAAGGACTGTGTAGCTACGTTCAAGTGACCTCCTTGACATACATGAGTCAAAGAATTATTGAAAAATTAAGAATTCAAGTTTTTCATAGAATTATCAATCTACATTATAATTTTTTTTTAGAAAATAAAACTGGTTCTTTGATAACAAGAATTACAACAGATACTTACTACCTTAACGGGGCTATGGCGAGCACTTATACCTCTTTAATTAAAGATAGCTTAACTTTATTTGTATTGGTTGGTAATATGTTTTACCAGAATTGGAAATTATCAATAATATCACTTATAGTTTTTCCATTGGCATCAATTCCAATTCGAGTCTTAGGAAAAAAAGTCAGAAATATTACAAAAAATTTACAACATCAAGTTGGGGAACTGGCCTCAATCTTAGAGGAAATTTTCAAAGGAGCAAAACATGTTAAATCTTTTAATGCCGAAGATTTTGAACTCGATAAATCTTCAAAAGAGATAGCAAATGTAAGATACTTAAATTTCAAGCAAGAAAAAGTAATAGCTAGAGCTAGACCTTTTACGGAAACTTTAGGGGCTTTTGCTGCAAGTCTTGCAATTTTTGGAGGAGGTATATTTGTAGTAAATGAGGGTATGACAGCTGGACAACTTACAAGTTTTTTAGTTAGCCTAATGCTTGCTTATCAGCCTCTTAAGAATTTAATAAACCTAAATGTAACACTGCAAACTGGATTAGGCGCTGCATCAAGAATATTTTGGTTAATAGATCATAAAAATGAAATTAATGATGGGGTTAAAAATATTGAAGTAAAATTTGAAAAATTAGTTTTTAAAAATGTATTTTTTAAATATAAAAATCATAAAGAAAATATAATTAATGATTTCAGTTTTGAAATCATAAAAAATGATAGAGTTGCGTTTGTAGGCCCATCAGGATCAGGTAAAACAACTTTGCTTGGGCTTATTATTAGATTATTCGATATTGATAATGGAAATATATTTTTAAATACAACCAATACAAAAGATTTAAAATTAAAAAACTTAAGAAATTTTTTCAGTCTCGTTAGTCAAGAAACGGTTTTATTTGATGGAACTATTGAGGAAAATATTAGATATAACTCTAGAGCGGATAATCAAAAAATACATGAAATGGCAGAATTAGCATGTATAAATGAGTTTACAAATAAACTCAGACATAAACTAAAAACTAAAATTGGTGAAAATGGAATGAAATTATCAGGTGGTCAAAGGCAAAGATTAGCAATTGCAAGATCTTTAGTTCAAGAGACTGACGTTTTACTTTTAGATGAACCTTCATCAAACCTTGATCTAAAGACTGAAGCAAAAATATTTGAAAATATTAATCAAATTAAAAATAAAACATTAATCGTCGTTGCTCATAGACTATCAACAATACAGGAATTTAATAAAATTGTATTTATATCTAATGGCATCATTAAAGAAGTAGGCACTCATCAAAATCTAATGGACCGAAAAGGTGAATATTTTAAATTATTTGAAAAACAAAAAAAAAATTAGTGTTAAAAACAATTACTAGAATCAGTTGGGTGCAAAGTATAATTGCTTATAAAATATATATATTAATAATATTAATTAAAAAATTAAGTAGTTGGAAAACTATTAATCGTGAAGTTATCATAAATGCCACTTCAGAAAAAAAACCTTTGATTATACTTATGTGGCATAATCAAATTGTAGGAATTCCTTATTCCTGGGGACTAGATAAAAAAGTTTATAATATCGTTACAGATCATCCTGATGGCAATCTGAGTAACAAAATTCAAAAAAAATTTGGCTTCATTTCAATACAGCGATCTTCTAAAAAACCAACAAATATTTTAAGAAAACTAATAGAAGTTGGCAAGAATAATGACTGTATTTTTATAACGCCGGATGCGCCTCATGGACCAGCAAATCAAATTAATAGTAATATTTATAATTTAGTAAAAAAAATTGATGCTAATGTAATTTTTCTATCATTTAAAACTAATAAAAAAATTATACTTAAAACATGGGATAAATTAAGAATTCCCATGCCATTCAGCAAAGGATTTTTTTATTGGGGAAAAATAATTGATTATAAAAAATTTAATGAAGAACAATTTAATAAGAAAATTAAAGAAAACCTAGACGAAGGGATCAATGTAGTTAATGAACATCTTAATTTATAATATTATTCATTTATTTATATTTCCGTTTTTTTTATTTTTTTTTGGTTTTAGGTTTTTATTTAAAAAAGAAAATGTCAATTCATTTTTACAAAAATTATTAAGTGCGGGAAGTGTAAATAATTATGACTATATAATACATGTAGCTAGTATAGGTGAATTAAACTCAATTAATTTTATAATTAAAGAAATATTTACAAATAAAAAAATATTGATTACCTGTAGCACATTAAGTTCTTACCAATTAGCTATAAATAAATATGCTCAATTTAAAATTCAATACTTACCATATGACTTTTACCCACTTGTGAATATATTTTTAACAAAAAATAAAACTGATAAATTTATATGGATTGATTCAGAAATATGGCCAAATTATTTGTACGCTCTCAGAGCAAGAAATATAAAAACATATCTAATTAATGCAAGGATTTCAGAAAAAAGTTTTGTGAGATGGAAATTGGCATCAACTTTTATAAAAGACTTAGGGTCTGTATATAAAGATATTTATGCCTCTAGCTTAGGAGATAAAAAAAAATTTGAAATCCTATTGAAAAGAAAAGTTTTTTTTTGTGAAAATTTGAAATTTTATCAAAAGTTAAATATTTTAACTAAGAATAAAAAAAATCTTTGTTTTGCAAGCGTTCACCTTCAAGAGTATGGAGATATTGCTAAAATTATTTCAAAAATTAAATTAAATAATATAGATAAAATATATATAATACCAAGGCATCCTCAATATATATCCATATTGAGTAATGAGTTATCAAAAAATAACGTTTCTTCTGAGAAAATAATTGTATTAAATGAAATAGGAAAAAATAAGGAAATATATTCAATATCTAAAGTAACTTTTATGGGTGGTTCACTTTTCATTCATGGTGGACAAAACCCGCTAGAAGCTCTTTCGTGTGGATCATATATTTTAACGGGGCCACATATAAGTAATTTTTCATCTATTTATAATGAGCTTGAATCTCAAAAATTATGTGGAGTATTCAAAGAAATTGATCATAATTTAATATCTAATTTAATTGATAAAATAATGAATGAAACAGAATTACTAGACATAAATAAAATCGAATATTTATTTAATAAAAAGATTAAAAAATTAAGAGAAATTACAAATAAAATTTCAAATGATTAAAGCACCTAAATTTTGGTATAAAGAGAGTTTAAGTTTTTTGTCAATAATTTTACTGCCATTAAATATTATCTGGATATTTGGGAGTTTATTAAAGAAATTAATATCAAAAAGAAAAAAAGTAAATATTCCTGTAATTAGCATAGGGAGCGCAATTATAGGAGGTTCCGGTAAAACACCGACAGTTTTATTTATATGTGATTTATTAAAAAAAATTGGACTAAAACCTCATATAGTTTCAAGAGGATATGGAGGAAAATATATAAGCACGACAATGGTAAGAGAAGAATCAACATATCAAGAAGTTGGTGATGAGGCTCTAATGATGTCAGCATATAACCCTACTTGGGTATCAAGAAATCGTTATTTGGGTTGTAAAATGGCAGAAGAGAACGGTGCAAATATCATAGTATTAGATGATGGGTTACAAACTACAAGTATTGTAAAGGATTTTTCAATCTACGTTTTTGATGGAATGCAAAGATTTGGAAATAATTTTTTAGTGCCTGCCGGTCCATTAAGAGAAACTATAAAAGAAGCTGTTTCAAAATGTTCAATCATTTTTCAAATCAACGATAATGGTATACAGGATGTGTTTTTAAATAAATTTAAAACGTATGCGAGGTATAAACTTGAGGAAAATCATCCTCTTTTAGAAAAAAAAATACTAGCATTTGCGGGACTAGGATTTAATAGAAAATTTTTTGACCAACTATCAGATTATGGTTTTAATTTAGTGAAAATAATTGATTTTCCTGATCACCACAAATATTCTATTCAAGATATTTATAGCTTATTAGATCAAGCTAACAGTTTGGATGCTCACCTAATGACAACTGAAAAAGATCATATAAGAATACCTATTGATTTCAAAGAATCGGTGAATTTTATAAAAGGTCAAATAGAGATTGACAATGAAGATGCTCTAATAAGAGAGTTTAAAAAAAATATTGATTAAATATTTTTTTAATTACGTAGAATTTTTATTATTCAAAATATTAAAAGCATTTTTAGATTTAATAGGATTTGATAATGCGTCAAATCTCGGCAATTATATTTTTAAAAAGATTGGTCCATTTACCAGGTATTATAAAATTATTAAATTAAATATGAATCTATTATATAAGGATAAAAAAAAGATAGAAACTCTTGCATTAGAAAATCTTGGACAAACAGGAAAAACATTTTTTGAATTTTTATGTTTAAATAATTTCGATAATAAAAAAATATCTATTACCAACGAACATCATTTAAAAGAAATTAAAAATTCAAGAAAGTCTTACTTTTTTATTTCTGCTCACTATGGAAATTGGGAAATAACTAGAAACTTTTTATTGAGCTATGGATTTAAATTACATACGGTTTATAGGCACGCCAACAATAAATTAATAGATAAGGAAATACAAAAAATTAGAAAAATGCCTGGTGCACATTTCTATAAAAAAGGTAAAGAAAGTGCAAAACATATGATTAAAGCACTTAAAAGTAATGAATATCTTGCAATACTAATTGATCAAAAAGATAATAGTGGAAGTCAAATTAATTTTTTTGATAATAAAGCTATTACAAATACTGGATTTGCTGCTTTGGCCTTAAAATATCAGACTGGCATCTGTCCAATTAGATCACAGAGAAAACAGAATGGTAATTTTGAAATAATTGTTGATAAACCTTTGTTATTTGATGAATTTAAAAATAAGTCTCAACTTGAGTTAACTCAATTAATTTATAGCAGATATATTGAACAATGGATTATTGAGGATCCAACACAGTGGCTGTGGTCACATAGAAGATGGAAGTAATCATTTCTTTTCTATTTCTGTCTTGCCATCTTTAAATCTAATAATAAAACTATTTAAATTTTTTAATTCATCTCTACTTTTAACTAATTGCTTATTATTGAATATAAGAGAGTAACCTTTAATCAGATTTTTTTCTATAGAAGAATTTTTAATAATTCTTTCTTGAAAAGATATTTTTCTCATATTTTTATCAATATTTGACAAGATAATTTTTTTTAAATTTTCTAAATAGCCATCTATATAAATATGTTTTTGTTTAATTCTATTATTAGGATTATTTTGAATTATAGAATTGAATAGATCCTGCATATTTTCTTTTTTCAAATCGATAGTATTTTTGTAATTATTAGTCTGATTATTTATTAGATTACTCACTCTTTCCTGCCATACAAATATTTTTTGAATAGAAATTCCTATACTGTCTTTGAAAGATTTAATTCTATAGTAATAATTTTTAATAATTAATTTTATATATTTATTATAATCAGAATGTTTTCTGTCTAGATTTCTAAAAATTTCTTTTTGATCTGGCGTCGCTATTTCCGCAGCAGCACTAGGGGTTGGCGCTCTTAAATCAGATACATAATCCAATAAAGTAAAGTCTGTTTCATGACCAATTGCAGAGATACAAGGAATTTTAAATTTAAAAACATTTTCAATCAATTCCGGCTCATTAAATGGCATCATTTCTTCTAGACTGCCACCCCCTCTAGCAAAAATTACTAATGATAATTTCTGGCTTAATTTTTCATTAGATAATAAATCTAAATATTCAATAATTTCTAGATGCGCACTTTTTCCTTGAACTGTAATAGGACATATAACTAATTTTGTCAGCGGGTATCTAGAAGTTACTCTTTGTATGATGTCTCTAACGACTGATCCGGTTGGTGACGTTATGATAGCAATAGTTTCTGGATATTTAGGTATTGGCAGTTTTATGTTTATGTCAAAATAACCTAGTTTATCAAATTTTTTTCTTCTTTCTTCTATTAGCTTTAAAATTGATCCCTCTCCACTAAATTCAATTTGATCAATAATAAGCTGATAACCGGATCTACCAAATTTTGCAAAAGAAGTAATTCTTCCAAAAAAATTATATTCAACACCTTCCTCAATTTTAATATCAAGTCTTTCAAGATTTCCTTTCCAGCAAATACAGGAAAGCACTTCGTCACTTTCTTTTATTGAAAAGTAAGCATGACCAGATTTAGGGATTGTAATAGAACCACATTCACCTCTTACACTGACGTATTCAAATGATTTTTCTAAAATATTTTTAATGTCTAGATTTAGTTGCGTGACAGTATATTCAGGAATATTATTCATAATTAGTGTATGTTTATAATTCATGATTGTATTCGTTATTGGCTCAGGAGCAAGAGAACATGCGATTTGTAGGCTAATTAATAAATCTAAATTATGCGAATTTTTATACTGTATCCCTGGAAACTATGGCATTAATAAAATTGCTAAGTGCATTAACCTTAACTCTTCAGAAGAAATCATAAATTATTGTAAAAAAAATAAGCCAGATTTAGTTATTATTGGTCCAGAAAAGTATTTGGCTGAAGGCCTAGCGGATGATCTAAGAAAACAAAAAATACCAGTTTTTGGTCCTAGTAAACTTGCGGCTCAATTAGAATCTTCAAAAGACTATATGAAAAACTTTTGTAAAAAATATAATATTAGTACAGCCTACTCTGAAACTTTTGATAATTTTGATGATTCTATTGAATTTATTAATTCACGACCTGGTAAAATAGTTGTTAAATACGATGGTTTAGCGGCGGGTAAAGGAGTTTTTGTTTGTGAAAATAGCGAAGAAGCAAAACACGCCTGCAAAAAAATATTTATAGATAAGGTATTTTCAGGTGATAATAAAATAATCATTGAGGAGTACATTGAAGGTAAAGAATTAAGTTATTTTGTTTTAATAGATGATGAGAGTTACCAAACTTTTGGTTCCGCTCAGGATTATAAAAGAATCGGAGAAGGAGATACTGGCCCCAATACCGGGGGTATGGGAACTATCAGTCCTGCCCCTATTTTAGATAATTTATTAGAAAAAAAGATAATTGAAGACATTGTAATTAAAAGTGTTGACGGAATTCAAAAAGAATTGCTTGAATTTAAAGGAGTATTATTTCTTGGTATAATGGTAGATGAATTAACCAATGAGCCTAAACTTCTAGAGTATAACACTAGATTTGGAGATCCTGAAATTCAGAGCATTTCAATGAGACTTGATTCAGATTTTTTATCAACCGCTCATTCAGTAGCAACAAACAATCTTGCGTATTCTGATGTAAAATTTAATAGTACTAGAAAGTCTATTTGTTTAATATTAGCTACTAGAGGATACCCAGAAGAATATCCTAGAGATACGGTAATAAATAATTTGGAAGATATAAATCAAAGTGAAGATTTATTTATATTTCATGCAGCCACATATCAAGAAGAAGGAATTGTGAAAACAAATGGGGGAAGGGTTTTGTCAATAGTTGCAACAGGAAATAATTATCAATATTGTAGGAATAAAGTATATGAAGTGGCTGAAAGAATAAACTGGAAAGAGAAATACTTTAGACCTGATATAGGTTTATTACTTTAATCTTTTTTCTTTAAAGAATTTTTTAAGTATATTCTCGCCATCTTCTTTATGTTTAATAATTTTAGGTAACATTATATTTTTTCTCTTTGGGTTATCATTAGTAAACATGTAATGAACTTCTTTTATTCTAGAAGATTTAATAGCATCAAGACAAAGGGAACAAGGGGCAACGCTTACAATCATACAATATCCATCTAATCGCTTTTGTTTTAAGAGATCACAGGATTTTCTGATCACTAATATTTCAGCATGGGCGGTAGGATCATAAGATGAAAGTTCTCTATTATGATCATATGCTATAATCTTAAAATCAACAGGGTCATAAATCAAAGCTGCAATGGGTATCTCATTAATACTAATGGCTAACTCGCATTGTTGAGATACAATATTAAAAAATTCTGTTAATCTATTTTCCAATGAAAAAATATTATAAACCAATTATTGGAATAACAACAGACTATGAAAATAAAAGTAAGGAATATTCAAAATATCCTTGGTTTGCAATAAGAGAAAATTACATAAAATCATGTGAAAAATATGGAGCGAATTGTATTATCTTACCTATAAGTAAAGATATTATGGAATTAAATTTTTTAGATGGGCTAGTTATCACAGGAGGTAATTTTGATATAAATCCAAAATATTTTGGACAAAAAATAAATACAAAAAAAATCAAATTGAAATCAGAGAGAACAAATTATGAAATGAGATTACTAAAAAAATTTTATAGACTAAATAAACCTATACTAGGTATATGTGGAGGAGCCCAACTTATAAATGTTTTTGACGGAGGTTCACTTATTCAAGATATAAAAACCAATATTAAGCATGAACAACCTAATCCAAGGAATGAAACAAGTCATAAAATAGAAATAATAAAAGGAACTTATCTAAATGAAATTTTTAAAAGAAAAACAAGTAAAGTTAATAGCGCTCATCACCAAGCAGTTGACCGTATTGGGAAAAATTTAAAAATTAACGCAATATCTAAAGATGGTATAATTGAAGCCTTTAAGCATAAATTACATACTTACTGTGTAGGAATACAATGGCATCCTGAATTTTTAATTACAAAATTAGATGAAACTATAATAAAAGACTTTATAAAACATGCCACACATAACATTAAGTAAAAAAGTATCTCAAGAATTTAAGATTTCTCGTAAAAGGGCAGAGGAAATCATTAAAAATGGACAAATTATTATTAATAATATTGAAGAAAAAAGACCTTTCATAAAAGTGCTTGATAAACAAATAGTATCTATTAAAAAAAATATAAGCATGTCCAAAATAAGACTATTAATTTTCAATAAACCAAAAGGGTGTATAACAACCAGAGATGATGAGAAAAACAGAAAAACAATATACCACTATTTACCGAAACGTTTTCATGAATATCATTATATAGGTAGATTGGATTATAATACAGAGGGATTATTAATACTTACTGATAATAAAAAATATAAGAGAGAACTAGAAAATCCAGTATCAAACATAGTAAGAAGATATGTTGTGAAAGTAATAGGTAATGTTGATGAAAAAAAAATAATCTCAATGAATAAGAAAATATATGGAGAACTAGTTTATAAAAAACCAAATATAAAATTACTATCACAAAATATAAATAAAAGTTCACTTGTATTTGAACTCCAAGAAGGAAAAAATCGAGAAATTAGAAAAATATGTGAAATATTTAATTTAAGAGTGGAGAGTTTAAAAAGGATTAATTTTGGAAAATATCATCTTAAAGGGATACCTATTGGAGGTTTTAAAGAAGTAATAATATAATGAAAATAATATCAGGAAGTCTTAAGGGTAGGAAGATTGAAACCAATAGTAAGCTAAATTACAGACCTACTCTATCAAGAATAAGAGAGGATGTTTTCAATATTTTAGCTCATAATAATTTAAATAAAAGTTCATTTGGAGAAAGTATTTTTGCAGATTTATGTTGTGGATCTGGATCAATAGGAATTGAAGCATTATCAAGAGGGTGCAAGCACTGCTATTTTAACGACGTAGACAATGAACAAATAAAAAAAATATCTACATTTTTAAAAATAAATACAAATTTTAACTATAATTTCACAAACTTTGATTTAACAAATTTAACTAGTCAAATACAATGGGAAAAATTTGATATAATCTATTTAGATCCTCCTTATAAAATAAAAATAGAACCAATTATATTAAATAATATAAATAGAATTAAAAATGAAACTATTATTATTACCGAAACTAATTATGCAATATTTAGTAACTTAGAGCCAATACATTCAAAAAATTATAAGAATAAATATATAAGATTTTATAAAGGTGAAGGTTTAAAAAAATTTAAACCGTTTGAATAATTTTTTTTCAAATTCTAAAAAGTATTTGTATTGACCAAATATAGAAGCGACAATAATTAATACAAGTTGATAGACTGGGAAAATGATAAAGACTCTAAAAATAAAGTAAATAGGGTAATAAGAAAATAATGACTCTATTTTTAAATATTTAATTATCGGCCCTGAAACAAAAACAGATAAACTTCCACTTATACCAAATATAATAAAGATTAAAAGTAAGTGGGAAGAAGATTTAGCTTTAAAAATTTTTATTAATTTATTCAATTTGGTTAAACTTTTGTATTCTTTTTTAAAATTTCAACAGCCGGCTGATCCAAAAAATTAATATTTTCAAATTTAGATCTTAGGAAAATGTCAAAAATTAATAAAATAATTAATTTATTATAGCTTTTAAAATTATTATTTATTGAAATAGAATTAACTAAATCTCCATTATCTATAAGAGTTTTGATAGCGCCGTTAAATAACGAATTTAAAATATTTTTATTCTTACTAATAAAATTAAAAAAAACATAACTTTTATCTTTAGGTCCATCAATATATAATTGAAATTGACTATGTTGATCAATGGGACCTAGGGAGGCTATATAAGTAATTGAATTATTACTTTTTCCTAAACTTTCAGCGAAAATTTGCCTATACCACTCATTTAATGCTGTCAGTTTATGGTTATAGGTAAGTCCTACAAAAATATTTAATTTATTATGTCTCTGAGCTAAATTAAAATCTAACAGATGTTTACCAATCTTTAATTTTTCTTTTTTAACTTCATTAAGTGCATTCTTGGCATCATTAACCAACTTAGATAAAGAATAGCCTATAAGCACCATAGGTAAATAACCTGTAATAGAAAAAATACTGAATCTACCGCCAATATTTGGGTCGTGTTCAAGACAAACTATATTATTTTTATTTCCATAATTCCTTAGATAGTTATTAGTATTTTCTGTAACAAAAATAAAATTTTTATGAAAGTTTTTAATTTTCATTTTTTTTAGATATCCTTCTAAAAAACTTAAGAAGTATTTAGTTTCTGCTGTTTTTCCAGATTTGGAGATAAAAATAAATTTATCGTAATTAGATATTTTATGATTAGTTAATTTTTTTAATATTATTTCTTCGTAGGGATTATCATAAATAAAAATTTTTGAATCTAATGCTTTAGGTTCCATAAATTGTATTAGTAGTTTTGAACTTAAGGATGACCCCCCCATTCCAAACACATGGACTTTATTTTTTTTATTAATTAGATTTTTTAAACTATACTTTTGAAAGTAATCTTTTTTAAATAAAGGAGTGAAAAATATGTTTTTTTCAAATTCATCAAAAAAAAAATTATTACTAATAATATTATCAATTTTCGCATTCTTTTTCTTATAGGTATTATGTAGTTTTAAATTCATTTAAATTTTCATATTAATTTACTATTTCATTAAATGGATCTATTACTTCTTCTGAATTAGATTTTTTATCTCTTTTACTTTTACCTTTTAATAGCCATCTGAAAAAACCCTCTTCATTTTTATAGCCTGTTTCGTAATCAATCTGACTTCTAATTTGATCATTTGAGTTTTCACGATTAGTTTTTTTTAAAATATCATCTACTATTTGATTATCTGAAATTGCTATATTGCTTTTATTTCCTATCAACATTTCATTGATTTTATTGATTTCTTCTTCTTTTTTTGAACCAGGAGCAGGTAAATCATAGGTTGGAGGTATTATTAGTGATTTATTATAATCAACACCAAGTTCATTTAATTTTTCTCTTTGACAAGAACTTAATAGCAACACAAAAATAAATATTATATTAATTTTAATCATTAAATTTTTTTCTAAATAAGATATTAATCATAATAACAATGAAACCAATAGAAATATAACTGTCTGCCAAATTAAAAGCTGGCCAATGATAGTTAGCAATATTGAAATCTAAAAAATCTACTACATAGCCTCTTAATAACCTATCCAATAGATTTCCAATAGCTCCAGCTGTAATCATAGTAAATGCCATACCTTCAGTTTTACTTTTATTTATTAACATTAGAATTCCTATATAAATAATTACAGATAAAATTATCACAATAATAATAATTTGATTTAACTCAGGATCATTAAGAAATCCAAAAGCAAATCCATAATTAACAATAAATGTTAAGCTGAAAAAGTTATTTATATAAAGAGATTCATATAAATTGAAATTTGTTTCTATGAAAGACTTAGTTAGCTGATCTATAAGAATTAAAAACAAGATTAGTAAGACTTTAATTAAGTTAAATTTATTAATTACTGACTGATTTCCAAACATCATCACATCTCTTACATAATTGAAGACTATTGCTCGCTACCTCTTCTTTAACTGACCAGCATCTTTGACATTTTACCCCTGAAGCTATTTTTATATCAACATATATCCTCGAGTCATCAAAGGATATTGAGGGTAAGCTTTTTTCTTCGATTTTTTTTATTTCAGAATTACTGACTATACTTAATTCTGAAAGGTCGATATTTTCAACTTTACTTAATATTTTTGATTCTAGAAAAATAACAACTTGCGCCTGAAGACTTGAACCAATTAACTTTTCATTTCTTTTTATTTCTAATGCAGAAGTGACTGTTTTTCTTATTTCCTTAATATCACTCCATTTTTTTTCTAATTTCTCATCATAAAAAATATAGTCATCTTCCTTGAAGGTTTGTAAATGAATACTTTTATTATTGTTATAAGGTCTAATTTCCCAAGCCTCTTCAGTTGTAAAAGATAGAATTGGTGAGAACCATTTTGCTAAAAATTCAAATATAAAGTGAAGGCATGTAACAGCGGATTTTCTTTTTAAGCTATCTGAATGATCGCAATACAAACTGTCTTTTCTAATATCAAAATAAAAAGCAGATAGTTCTAAAGTACAAAAATTTAATAATTTCACAAAGATAGAATGATAATCATGCTTTACCATACATTCTTTTAAATCTGAATGCATTTTAGATAATCTCGATAACATATATTTTTCTAGTTCCGGCATTTCAGAAACGTTAATAATTTGAGAAATATCAAAGTTATTTAAATTGCCTAAAAGAAATCTAAATGTATTTCTAATTTTTCTATAAGAATCAATTTGATAATTCAGAATTTTATTATCTAATCTTACGTCTTCGGAATAGTCTGAAGCAATGACCCAAATTCTTAATATATCGGCTCCATATTTATTTATAATTTCATCAGGAGAAATAACATTTCCAATTGATTTAGACATTTTTCTCCCCTTACCATCAACTACAAATCCATGAGAAAGAACCGTTTCAAAAGGCGCCCTACCTCTAGTTCCACAAGATTCAAGTAATGAAGAATGGAAGAAACCTCTAAATTGATCAGAGCCTTCTAAGTACATTGTTGCGGGGGAACAAAGATCATCTCTACCCTCTAATACATAAGCATGGGTAGAACCACTATCAAACCAAACTTCTACAACGTCTTTGACTTGCTCATAGTCTAATGCATTATATTCTGGACTCAAAAATCTAGATGGTTCAGAATTAAACCATGCATCACCACCTTCTATTTCATAAATTTTAGCAATCCTTTCTATTATAATTGGATCCCTTAAAGGTTCGCCTGATTTTTTATCAACAAAAATTGGTAGAGGCACTCCCCATACCCTTTGTCTAGATACACACCAGTCAGGCCGATCTTTAATCATAGTTCTTAATCTATTCTGTCCCTGTTGGGGGAAAAAATCTGTCTCGTCAATTGCTTTTAATGCCTTTTTTCTTAAATCATTAGTTTCCATTGAAATAAACCATTGCGACGTATTTTTATAAACTAATGGCGCCTTAGATCTCCATGAATGCGGATAACTATGAATTAAAGTTCCTTTTGAAATTAAATTTCCACACTTAGTAATTTCATCACATACATCAGAATCAACTTTAAAAATATGTTTCCCTGCGAAAACTGGAATATGATCATAATAGATGCCGGCTTCGTCTATAGTCATAGGTAATTCTAAATTATGCTTCTTACCTAAGATAAAATCATCCATTCCATGAACAGGACAAATATGAACAATACCTGTGCCTTGGTCAGTTGTTACAAAATCACCGTGAAGTATCGGCACTATAAAGTCATAACCAGACTTATATAAAGTGTGATAACAAGTTGTATTAAGAATATCTTTTCCCATAATTAAAAAATTTAAATTTGATTTTGAAATCTCATTTTCTTTTAAAAATGTTTCGATAAGATTTTCTGCAATTAAAATATTTTCATCAAGGTTTTGATGACTAATACTTAGTGATGCATAGCTTATATCCTCGTTAACAGCTAAAGCTCTATTACCAGGTATTGTCCATGGCGTCGTAGTCCAAATAACAATTGAGTGATCTTTTATTTTATCAATATCAGTATTTGCTATGGGAAATTTTGCGTAGATTGTAGTCGACTTATGATCATGATATTCAACCTCAGCATCTGCTAGGGCTGTCTTTTCAACTACAGACCATAATACAGGTCTATGGCCTTTATAAAGTCCTCCATTCTCCAAAAACTTACCAAGTTCTCTGACAATTTGTGCCTCAGATTTAAAATGCATGGTCGTGTATGGATTATCCCAATCTCCTATAACGCCCAATCTTTTAAATTCTTCCCTTTGGATGTCTATCCACCCTTTCGCAAATTCTCTGCATTCGTTTCTAAATTCTAAAATAGGCACATCATCTTTATTGAGTTTTTTAGATCTATATTGTTCTTCAATTTTCCATTCAATAGGTAGGCCATGGCAATCCCATCCAGGGACGTATATGGAATTTTTATTTGAAATTTGTTGGTATTTAATAATAACGTCTTTAAGAATTTTATTTAGAGCATGACCCATGTGTAAATGTCCGTTGGCATAGGGAGGACCATCGTGAAGAATAAATATTTCTTTATCTTTTGACTGATTTCTAAGCTCACCATAAAGATTATCTCTGTACCATTTATCTAATATTTTTGGCTCTTTCTCCGGAAGGTTAGCCTTCATGGAAAACTCAGTTTTAGGTAATAATAAAGAATCTTTAATTTCCATTATGTAAAATCTCTCTAGCCATAGAGATATCTTTTTTTATTTGTTTTAACAACTCTTCTATACCATCAAATTTAATTTCTTCTCTAATTTTTTCCTTAAATTGGACTTTAATTTTTTTACCATATATATCCTTATTAAAATCAAATATATGCACTTCAATTAAAGGTATAATTTGATTGAAAGTAGGTCTGATACCGTAATTAGCAATACCATTATAAATTTGATCCTCTAAAATAACTTTCACAGCATAAACACCTTTACTTAATTCAACCTGAAAATTATTGTATTGAAGATTGGCTGTCGGAACCCCAATAGTTCTTCCCCTTCTATCTCCTTTAATTATAGTTCCAATAAATTCAAATTTCCTTCCAAGCATTTTACTAGCCAATTGAACATTACCAGCTCTGATTAAATTTCTAATAGTAGTGGATGATATTTTACTAGGAAAATTTTCAGCGACCATTTCTTCCTCTGTATTAAAATCAATATTATTTTTTAAAGAAAATTTTTTTAAAGTTGTAATATTGCCAGATCTATTTTTTCCATATTTAAAATCTAGTCCCGATAAAATTAGTTTAGTATTTAAACAGCTTAATAAAACCTTACTTTCAAATTCTTCATTTGTGAAATTTGCTATCTGCTCATCAAAAATAATAGATACATAAAAATCTAATCCAATTTTTTTTAAAAGTTCAATTTTAGTCTGCTCCAAGTTGATTAGAAAATTTTTATCTTTTTTAAAATATGTAATTGGATGTGGATTAAAGCTTATAAGACAAGAAGAAATATTATTATTTTTTGAAATTTTAATTAAATTTGATAATAATTTTCGATGGCCTAAATGCAATCCATCAAAATTACCAATTGTAACTCCTAGAGATTTAATAATATTTAAATCTTGAATTTTAGAATGGATATATTGCATATTCTTTACAAGTTAAGGTATTTACTATCAAAATAAACCAAAGGTTTTCCATTTTTTTTGTAAATAATATTTTTCAAACTACAGATTATAATTAAATGATCGCCAGAAATTATTTTTTTTTCAATTATAGATTCAATTACAACTAGTGAGTCTTTAAAAAAAGGTACATCATTTTTTGATATTTCAAATTTTGTATCCTTCCACCTCAATTCAGGACTTAAAGCAAATTTATTAGATAACTCTTTTTGCTTTTCAGATAGTATATTAATATTTACTAGGGTATTTATTTCAAATTCTTTGATAAAGCTATTTCGATTATCAACGCAAAATAAAATTTGTGGAGGACTCAGGGAGAGACTGGTAAATGAATTCATAGTACATCCATAAAAACCATCCTTACTATCACCCAATGTCACAATCGTAATTCCGGTTGTGAATTTAGACACTGTATTAATAAATTCATTTTTATTCATAATTATTACTTTTTGGTAGCGCTGGAGAGACTCGAACTCTCACAAAGTCACCTTTACCGGATTTTGAGTCCGGCGCGTCTACCATTCCGCCACAGCGCCATAAATTTCTCATATTGCTTTATATATATTTATAATGATAAACACCATTTATTCCATATTTGAAAGACTTTTTAACTACTATTTTATTCTTCTAAAATAAGTCTACTATCTCACTGCTTTGGATTACTTTTATTTCACATTACCTGTATTTATATTTGCAAATGTGACAGCATTCACTCCAGGTCCAAATAATATTATACTATCTACTACTGCTGTAAAATATGGATTTAATAAGGCCATACCTCAAATTATTGGGATTTTTTTTGGCTTCTTGTCATTTCTGGCTATATGTTTATTTGGTATTGGAAAAATATTTTTAATTTATCCAAGCCTATATTGGGTTATAAAAATTTTAGCATCTCTTTTTTTGTTATACCTTTCTTATAAAATCTTTACTTCTAAAAATTTCTCAGATGTAAAAGAAAATAAACCGCTAACTTTTACTCAAATATATTTTTTTCAAATAATTAATCCCAAAGGTGTCATGGTTTCAATTTCCGCTTCGTCTCTTTTTCTTGAGGGTAAATTCTCATATCAATTAGAATTTATTATAATTTTTTTATGTTTTGCATTCTCAACGTTTTCAAGTGCGATAACATGGGCTATGATTGGACACTTATTTAGAAAAATTACAAATGATCAAAAAAAATTATTATATTTAATAAAGTTATGGCTGTGACGCTTGTAGGTTGTATAATTTTGATATTGATATGAAATTTTTGAACATAAAATATTTAATTAATTTTTTTGTAGCACTAGTATTTCTAACTCCCATAGTTATGATTTTTTCAAAAGGTTTATTTTCAATTTTTATAATCGAAGATGATATTTATTTATCAAGGTATTTTTTTGGCTCCTTAACTATAATTTTATTAGTGGCATTCCTAGTATTGATTATAAGCATCCCTTTGGCCTGGCTAACCACAATGACTGAATTTAAAGGAAGAAAATTTATACAGATTTTCGCAATACTTCCATTAGCAGTACCAGGCTATATCTCCGCTTACTCTTATGCTGAAATATTAGAGCCATCAGGTTATATGCCGCTACTACTTAACTCAATAGGTATAGATTTTATTGGCATATCTATAAGAAACTCTTTTTTTGGTTCAATTATTTTAGCTCTGTCTTTATTTCCATATGTCTACCTGTTAACTAGAATATCAATTATTAATCTATCTGCTAGATACATAGAGGCGGGCAGAACAATTGGCAAAACACCTTTTGAATGTTTTTTTAAAATAGGTATTCCAATGTCGGCACCAGGTATAATAGCAGGCCTTGCCTTAGCTCTTATGGAAACTATTAATGATTTCGGTGTAGCGTCTTTTTTTGGTTTGAATACATTATCTATAGGTATTTATAATTATATTTCTATTTTAAATAACTTAAATGCCGCTTTTTTCTTATCTTTTGTTGTCATTTTAATGATGTTAATTTTATATGTAATTGAGCAAAAATTTAGAGGTAAAAAAAATTTTCATAACTCTAATTATGAGTTTCTTAATTGGAAGAGGTATAAGCTCACTAAAATAAAGGGTTATTTGGCTTTTTATATTGGGCTAATACCAATTACCTTAGGATATTTTATACCCGTATTATTTACATTATATTTATACTTGAATAACTTTTCGAAAATAAGATATGGGAATTTTTTTAATAGTTTATTTAATACATTGATGATTGGGTTTATTGTTGCAATAGTATGCGCACTAATATCAGTTTTGTTAAATTTTTCTGGAAGATTTACAAAGAAAAAAATTTTCTTATATTTAAAGAAAATAATTAATATTGGCTATGCTATTCCTGGGGTCGTAGTAGCTTTAGGGGTCATTTATTTTATAATTAGTATTGATAAATTGTTAGACTTAATATTTTCAAATAATTTACTTATAAGTTCTTCAGTAATTGGGCTAGTTTTAGCTTTAAGTATAAGACTTATTTCTTTATCTAATAATAGTATTGATTCAGGTTTAGAAAAAATTTCTAATTCAATTGATGATGCCTCTAGAATGATGGGTAGAAGATACTCAACAACATATTTTAGAATAATTTTACCTCAAATTAAAATAAGTGTAATTGCTGGAATATTTTTAGTTATGGTTGATACGATGAAAGAGCTTCCTATTACATTACTCCTTCGTCCTTTTAATTTTAACACTTTGGCAACTGAGTTGTACCAATATTCTTCAAGTGAGTCAGTAGAACTTGGTTCATTGCATGCACTTACAATCATTATTTTTTTAACAATTGCTGTATTTTTGATAGATAATATTTTAGAAAAAAAACTAATTTCTAAAAGTAAAAAATAACTTAGTTAATGCTAACCTTCATGCTATGTTTTTAAGCTTGTTATTTATTTTTAAAATTGTGTTTGCTGCATTAATTATCGCTTTTGCTAGCTGGATATCAGGTAAAAAGCCTGAGCTAGCTGGTTTTGTCATAGCCCTCCCATTAGTTAGTATAATAGCTTTAGCCTTCTCATACATTGAGCATAAAAATGCAGAAACAAGTGTAATATTTGCAAAAAGTATAGCCTTAGGAGTTCCAATATCTTATTTATTTTTTTTACCTTTTTTTTTATATAAGCAATTGAACTTTAATTTTTGGATTATTTATTTTATTGGTATCTTATTAATTGCTGCTGGATTTTTTATACATAAATTTATTATGAATATTTTATAGATTAGTTTTCTACTTTTTATTTATAAATTTTCTCATCAAATCTAATGTTTCAGTACTAACATGATGCTCGATTCCTTCACTATCTTCTTCAGCAACTTTATTTGAGACTCCGAGTCTAAGTAAAAAATTTAAGACAATTTCATGTTTAATTTTTGAAGATTCTGCTAATTTTTGTCCTTCATCAGTTAAGAATGAAGATCTATACGGCTCAGTTTTTACTAAATTTAGAGCAACCAATCGCTTAATATTCTTATTGATAGTAGCTTGAGAAACTCCAAAATGTAATGCTAGATCGGCATTACGAGCTTCTCCTTTTGATGATATTAATTCACTAATTGTCTCAACATAATCTTCTAGCATTTCATTTTTGTTTTGAGTTCTAATTTTAGAGTATTGATTTGGACCGCTATATCTAGAATTGCTCATATATTTTTAATATATTACTAAATATGAATAATAAAAAGCACTTTACATTTAATTAGATTAGTCTATAAAGTTTAGCCAAGGCTAAATTATGACTGAATTATTATTATCATTTCAAAAAAGATTGGAGTATTTCCGTATATCTAAAATTATAGTTTTACTTTTATTTATCCTTATTTTTATTTTTGAAGGAACTAGGGAACTGCTAATTGCCTCTTCTATAGATGCTTATGTGGCTGTCACTTCTTTTGTTGGGGCCACCCTTCTCATGTTTTATACATTAGAAAAAAAAAACTTTAATATTCCAGAATATATTAAAAAAAACTCAAAATTAGAAATACCTATCTGTGCTCTTTTAGGAGTTATTCCGGGCTGCGGTGGGGCTATCATGGTTATGAGCATGTATTCTCGTGGTATTGTTTCATTTAGTTCAGTTCTTGCTACATTAATAAGCACGATGGGTGATGCTGCCTTTATTTTGATCGCTTCTAAACCTCAAGCTGCTTTAATAATCTTACCAATTACTTTGATTATGGGAATAGTTACAGGGTATATTTCCCTTCCTTTTTCAGATAAAATTGCACCTTCTATAATTCCAAAAAAGAACTCTAGTATCGTTTTACCAAATAATAAGATACCTACAATTTTTTATAAAATTTGGTTATATTGTCTAATTCCAGCGGTCATATTGGGATTAATAAATGCTTTTAATATAAGTTTTGAAGTGCCAATATTTGGTTATGATATTATTGGAATATTTGCTTTTATCGCGGCGATGTCATGCCTGATTATGTGGGTTTTTAATCCGTTAACAGATATTCAAATGGCATCAATCCATGAAAACTCAATAAGAAAAACAGTTGATACGACCTGTTTTGTATCTGTATGGGTTATCACAGCTTTTTTATGTTTTGAATTAATAAACTTATTTACAGAAGGAAAAATGTTTGACTATTTACTACTTTTTGGACCATTTATTCCTTTAATGGCTATCCTTATAGGATTCATTCCTGGTTGTGGACCGCAAATTATGATCACTTCTATGTATGTCAGCGGTCAAATACCAATGGCAGCACAATTGGGAAATTCTATTTCTAATGATGGTGATGCTTTATTTCCCGCTCTAGCAATTTCAGCCAGAGTAGCAATACTTGCCACACTCTACAGTGCTATTCCCGCTGTTATAGTAGCTTATCTTTGGTATTATTTAGTATAAAAATATACTAAGAATATATGTGCTTCAAAGACTTAAAATATATATTGAAAATAAATCTCAATCAAAATATTCACAATATTTTTTATCTGTAATTGCATTTATAGAAAGTATTTTTTTTCCAATACCACCAGACTTACTTTTAATCCCCATTTGTTATTATAATAGAAAAAAAATCTTTTTTTCTATTATAAATTGTACTTTTTTTTCGGTGTTAGGTGGGATCTTAGCTTATGGATTGGGATATTTTTTATATGGCCATATGAGTCAATTTTTGGACGGAAATAAAATTGAACATTTCATAGACTTTTATAGCAAATGGGGGGTTTATTCCGTAATAATTGGTGGCTTCACACCTATACCATTTAAAATTATTACCATTACTAGTGGTTTTTTAAAATTTGATTTTTTAATATTTGTTTTGAGTTCAATTTTTGCAAGAGGTCTTAGATTTCTAATTATAGGTTTGATAATTAAAATGTTGGCAGAAAAAAGTTTAGAATTTTTAAAGAAAAATAAGATTATGATTTTTTTAGTCGTACCCATTATATTAGTTATAGTAGTGCTAGTAGGAATATATTTATCTAATTAAAATAATGAAAAATAAAACGAATAATATAATCATTTTATATTCATTTTTAGCTTTAGGATTTGCGCTAATATTAGAATATGGATTTGGATTACTTCCATGTAGATTATGCACTCTTCAAAGAATTCCCTACTTAATAATTATAATTATAATTATAATTCAACTGCTCTTAAAACCGTCAGACAAAATAATAACAATTTTAGTTTTTTTGTGTCTATTGGCTGAATTAGCTTTTTCATTAAATCACTCTTTATTGTCACTAGGAGTAATCAATTCTTCAGGCTGTGAAAGTGCGGTTGCTTTACCTTCAGGGATTGATAATTTAAAAAATGCACTTCAGAACAATACCTTAATTATTGATTGCGAAAATGCTAATAAGAAAATTTTAGGACTGCATCTTTCCAGTTATAATGCTTTAGCTTCAATAATTTTTCTGATACTTATTATCAAAGATGCTTTCAAGAAAAAATAAAAAAAAATTATCTGCTGATGATAGAAAGACTCTTGAAGAAATAATTAGAGTCGATCATGCAGGTGAACATGGAGCAACTCAAATATATCGCGGTCAACTTACTGTTTTTAAAAAGAATTCATCTATATGGAAAAAAATAGTTGAGATGGCGGAACAAGAAGAAATTCACAAATCTACTTTCGATGAACTGATTGTAGATAGGAGCGTTAGGCCAACAGCTCTTTTTCCTTTATGGAATACAGCGGGTTATCTTTTAGGTTTAGGTACTGCTCTTTTGGGTGAAAAAGCGGCCATGGCGTGCACTGTAGCAGTCGAAGAAGTAATTGGGCGTCATTATGAGGAGCAAGTTAAAATTTTATCAGAAAAAAAAATTGATCCTAAGCTTTTAAAAATTGTTAAGAAATTTAGAGAAGACGAATTAGAACATCATGACACTGGCGTTAATCATGAGGCTGAAATGACACCAGGATATGCTATTTTGAGCAAAGCTATTAAACAAGGATGCTATTTAGCTATTAAGATTACTAAGAAGTACTAATTCTTTTCAAGAACACTATCCCAGTATAAATAATCGCCCCAACTTTCATGGAGATAATTTGATGGAAAATTTTTACTTTTTAATCTCAAAAAGTATTGAGACGGCTCTTCAGGTTTCTTCAATAATTTAAATCCAACGGTTTGAAGAGGTTTATTTCCTTTTATCCAATTACAGCGAGAGCAAGAAGTCACAACATTTTCCCAATTAGTTACTCCTCCTTTAGATTTAGGAATAAGATGATCAAATGTAAGTTCTCTTGTTTGGAATTTTTGATGACAATATTGACACACAAAGTTATCTCTTAAAAAAACATTAAATCTAGTGAATGGAGGCTTATGGCTATGAGAAATATAATCCTTCAAGGAAATTACACTTGGGATTTTCATTTTAAGACTTGGTGAACTTACGTACTGATCATACTCATTAACAATATTAACTCTGTCTAAAAAAACCGCCTTGATAGAATCTTTCCAACTCCATATGGATAAAGGGAAATAACTTAATGGCCTATAATCAGCATTAAGAACTAAAGAAGGACAATTATTCGAATCGACCATGCTTTTGATATTAACATACTTTATAACTAAAAATGTTAATAAATTATTTTAGCCATTCTTTGACTTTATTATTTATTTCTTCAATGGCTTTAATGCTTATTTCATGATCGCAATTCTCTTCAATAATTAAATTACTTTTTATTTTTTTTAAAGATAAGAAGTTGTAAAGTTGTTGGGATCTTTCGCTGGGGACAACAGAATCTGATTTACCATGAAAAATAAAAAATTTTTGGCTTACATTTAATGAAGATATATCATCTAAAATTTTTTTTGGTAAAGCTCCAGACAGTGAAATAATTCCTCCCATTTTAAATTGAGAAGTTAATCCATAATAAGAAGCAAGCATAGCTCCCTGAGAAAAGCCAATTATGACTATATTCTCATGGTTAGTATTATACTTAACTATTAAATCATCTAATATTTTAACTAAATAATTGTAAGATATTTTTAAACCTGAGTAAATTTCTTCTGGTGTCCTATCTGCCAAACTAAACCATTGGTATCCAAAGTAATTAAGAGGACAAGACTCAGGAGCATTGGGTGACTCAAATGAAATTGAATTATCATCATTATTTATATGGTCGCTTAAACCAATAAGGTCACTTCCATTAGCTCCATAACCGTGAAGGAATAAAACAACTTTATTCATTTTTTAATAATAGATTGATCAATTTATCGACATTTTAAAAATTTTTGATATGTTCCAGTTATGTTTTTAGGAAATATTCTACCATTTATTTTAATTATATCCATGTTTGTAGCTTTATTAGTTGTGATCATAGGAGTTATAGCAATGGCTAAAAATGGTAATTTCAATAAAAAGTATAGCAATAGATTGATGAGAATGCGTGTCTTGTTTCAAGGAGTTGCTGTAATAGTTTTTGCAGCAATTATTTATTTTTCTAGATAAGCTATAAAGCAATGGTTAAAAAAAATAAAAAAATTTTATCAACAAGCATTAATAAAAAAACATCAGAGTTGATGGATTCCATCAATACATCTATTGATATCGATTCTCGTCTATTTCATCAAGATATAGAAGTAACAAAGGCTCATGCCTTAGCCCTTAATAAGTTAAAGATTATATCAAATTCAGAACTGACAAAAATCCAAAAAGGCTTGAATAAAATAGTTAAACTTCATTTTAACAAAAAAATAAAATTTAGCAGAGAGAATGAAGATATCCATATGAATATAGAGTCTTTACTTTATTCTATAATTGGGAAGACAGCATCAAAAATCCATACTGGCCGATCGAGAAATGATCAGGTATCAGCAGATACTCGACTCTGGGTTATGAAAAGTTGTAAAAATTTAAAAAAGCAAATTAAGTTAATGATGGAGATTGTTTTAAAACAAGCTGAAAAAAATCAATCTAATATCATTCCAGGTTTTACACACCTTCAGGTTGCACAACCAGTAACATTAGCTCATCATTTATTGGCATACTTCGAAATGTTTAAAAGAGATTTATCTCATTTAGAATTTGTGGAACAAATGACAGATGAAAATCCTTTAGGTAGTGCCGCATTAGCAGGGAGTAATTATGATCTGGATACAATATTACTAAATAATGAATTAGGTTTTAGTAAATCAAAAAATAATTCTTTGGATGCGGTTAGTGATAGAGATTTTTGTGTTTATTTTCTTCAGTCATTATCAATGATAAGTCTTCATTTAGGAAAAATGTCATCTGAACTAATACTATGGTCAAGTAACTTATTTGAGCTATTTGATATTAGTAAAAATTACTCGACGGGTAGTTCAATAATGCCTCAAAAACGAAACCCAGACTCATTAGAATTAATCAGGAGTAAATCAAATATTATTCGAAATCAGAATTCTAGTCTTCTTAATGTATTATCCAACTTGCCACTAACTTACTTTAAAGACTTCCAAGAAGATAAAAAAATGATTTTTGATAGTTATGATGATTTAAAATTATGTTTAGACGTAATGACGGAAGTTTTAAAAGAATCCAGCTTTAATTCATCTAATGGCCTTAAAATATGTGAAGATAACTTTGCTTCAGCCACTGATTTAGCTGATTATTTAGTTATTGAAAAAAAAATATCATTCAGAGAATCTTATAAAATAATAGCTGCTATCGTCAATTATGCAAAAATAGAAAGTAAAAATATGAGCGAACTATCATTAGAGGAATTTAAAGAATTTAGTAAAAAAATAGATAGGAATATATTTAAATACATAGATATTAAAAATAGTATAAATAGAAAAAAAACAAACATGAGTACAAATCCAATAAAAGTTGCTAAAGCAATTAAAAAAGCTTTAATTTATATCAAGAAATGAAATTTTTTTATCACTTAATATTAACTTGTTTGTGTTTATTAATTATTTCATGTGGAAATAAAAAACCTAATACCTTACCAGAGGGAGTCATCAGTAAATCAGAATATCCATTTCCGCCTAATAAGGATTATGAATATCAGTAGAATAAATAATAATGTTAAAAAATCTTATTAAAGAATATCTGACTCCATTTTATTGCTACGATCAATCAATTATTGAAAGTAAAATTAATCTTCTTAAAAATCTTGAGCTAGAATTTAAACATAATTTTTACTTTGCTATTAAAGCCAATCCTAATCTAGCAATTATTAATTTTTTTAAACAAAAAGATATTGGCGCAGTGGTTGTATCTTCTGGAGAACTTTACAGAGCTCTTAGAGTAGGCATTAAACCTGCAAATATTATGTTTAACGGTTCTAGTAAAAACGATTTTGACTTAAAATATGCAATAACACAAAAGATTAGCAGTATTAATATTGAGAATATTGAAGAGCTTCAAATGATTAATGATTACTCAAAAGAAAAAGGCTTAATTACTGATATTGGGATTAGAGTAAATCCTGGAGTTGATGCCCAAACTCTATCTAAAATTAGTACAGGCAAATCTGGTGATAAATTCGGAATTGAGATTAATCATATTAATTTTGATAATATTAAAAAACTAAATCACATTAATCTTAAGACTCTTTCCGTCCATATTGGAAGCCAAATAACTGATCATCGAAAGCTGATTGAATCTTATAAGATAATTATAGATCTTGCAGATAAACTTAATAAAGATGATTTTGATATTGAATATCTTGATTTGGGTGGTGGATTTGCTGTTTTGGATAACAAACTGGAGGAAGGATTAAATTTTGAACTTTGGTCTTCTGAATTGAATAAAATTATGAATAACAAAAATTATGAGATTATTTTTGAGCCTGGTAGATTTCTAATTGCCGATTCAGGATTTCTAGTTTCAAAGGTGAATTTTATTAAAAAATCAGGAAATAAGAATATTGCATTACTAGATAGTTCTATGTCGGAGTATATCAGGTCTGCACTTTATGGGATAGATCCAAAAATTGAAACAATTTATAGTAGTGATCAAAGAGAGAAAATTAAATATGATATTGGTGGTGGTGTTTGTGAATCTTCTGATTTTTTTATAAGAGATATTCTCTTGCCAGTATTAAAAACTGGCGACTTCTTAATTTTTAAAAATGTTGGAGCATATGGGTCATCCATGTCATCAACTTATAATAGTAGGCCCAGGCCCTTAGAAATATTATTTTCTGACAAAGAGTGTCGAGTTATCCGCTCACGTGATACCTTAGAAGACTTATGTAAAAATGAAATTATTTAACTTTGCTTACTTTTTTAAAAGATTTTATTTCTTACTTCTTATAGTCATAGTTTTTTTAATATTAGGTTTAATAAATTTTAAAAACTCTATTCCTAAAATGTCTTTAGATTTAACATCAAGTGATGCTGTAATAGTTTTAACTGGAGATAGAGGAAAAAGAATAGAACAAGGCTATAAACTTATTGATCAAACAAATTTTAATAAAATGTTTATCTCTGGTGTGGGAGGCTCAAAAACTGTACTTCAAAAAATTTTAGGATTAGATGAAGTTAAAGTTGATTGCTGTATTGAGTTTGGCTATAAGGCTAAAAATACATATCAAAATGCAATTGAAGCAAAAATTTGGGGATTAAGTAATCATGTTAATTCAATTATACTTGTAACAACTGATTTACATATGCAGAGAGCATTATTTTTATTTGAACAAATCACCGACTTTCAAATACAACCATATCCAGTAACGTATAAAAATAAAATCATACCACTCGAAAAATTATTTTCTGAATATATTAAGTATCTAATATCTAGAATAATATTTATTAAAAAATATGAAAATTAAATTTTTAGTACTTTTTTACTCTATGAGTGCGTTAGTTTTAATAGTTAGTATTTTTGGGCTTTTTAGTTCCTACAAAAAATTTAGATTTTTTTTAAATTTACTTACTAATAGCATGCTTATGTCATTAAAATTGACATCAAAAATTACAGTTGAGGTAATTAATCATAATAAATACGATGTCAAAGATGGCTATTTATATGCATCTAAACATCAATCTATTTTTGAAACTATTTACTTTAATAGTTTATTTTATAATCCAGCGTACATATTAAAAAAAGAACTATTAAGCATACCTTTATTTGGTACGTATTTAAAAAAATTAGAAATGATTGCTATTGATCGTAGTAAAGGAATTAAAAGTATTAAACATGTTAACGAAGAAACTAAAAGGTTAAGTAAATTCAGACCAGTAGTTATTTTCCCTGAAGGAACCAGAACAAAATTTAAAGACCGACCAGATTTAAAACCAGGCATATACTCAATTTACAAAAACTCAAATAGATCAGTAGTTCCAATAGCAATAAATTCAGGCAAATATTGGCCAAAAGATAATCAAATGCAATCTGGAAAAATAGTAATTGAATTTAAGGAACCTATCCAACCTGGGTTGTCCAAGGAAGATTTTTTGAAAAAATTAAAATTTGAAATTAATAGTCTTAATCATTAGGAATAAACTTTCCAGCCATTTTGGCTTTAATAATTCCTCTTCTAACTTTCCTAGTTTCATTTAATTTAGAATGAAGTTTAGATAATTTTTTCTGTTTGATCTCTAAGCCAAATTGCTTAATTTCTGATATAAAAGATTTGCAAAGTTCATTAATAATTTTCTCATTAGCTATAAATGTATCTCTCCACATATTTGGATTATTTTCAGTAATTCTAGTAAAATCTCTAAAACCACCAGCAGAGTATTTAATAATATTAGAATTCATTGATTTCTCTTTTTTCATAGCTGTCCTCACCAAGGAATAAGCAATTAAATGAGGAAGGTGGGATGTTAGGCCTAAAATTTTATCATGTTCTTTTGCAGATAGAATATCGACCTGCATGCCTAAGTCTTCCCAAAATTTCTTAATAATATAGACGTTTTTAGATTTTTTATTATCTGTAGGGCAAATAATATTATATCTATTATGGAATAATTCAGCAAAGCCATGTTCTAGTCCTGACTTTTCAGTACCAGCTATTGGATGTGAAGGAATAAAAGAAAATCTTCCGTTAAAATTGTTATTATAAAGTTCTACAATATTAGATTTAGTTGAACCTACATCGGTGACAATTAGTTCAGGTTTTCCAAACTTATCAATAAATTTAAAGATTTTTTCATATTCTAAAACTGGAGTACAAATAATAATTAAATCTGCACTTTTTATAGCTGTTTCCAATGAGGAAAAATGCTCTATATGTTTGAGTTTCGAAGAGATAATTCTTTTTTTAATTGTTTTGTCTTTATCAAATACAGATATCTTTTGCGATAAATTGGCCTTATGAGATCCTCTTGCAATTGAAGATCCAATTAAACCAAAACCTACAATTAAAATATTTTTAAACATTAGAATCTATTAAAAACTTTAACAATTTTTTTCATTTCACTTATAGTGCCGATAGTCATTCTTATATAAATTTTTAAACCATATGATTTTAGTAATCTGACTGTAATTTTATTTTTTTTTGCAAATAAAAACAATAAATTTATCATATTTTCAGACTTACATTTAATTAAAACAAAATTTGCCAAAGTATTAATAACTTCAAACTTTTGATTTTTGATATTATTAATCAGAAAATTTTTATTAATTTGATTTAATTGTACATTTTTTTTTAACCACTTATTACTTTTCAATGATTCGATTGCAGCAACAGAAGCTAATCTGCTTACATTAAATGGTTTTTTTACTTGGTATAACTTTTTGATTATGTTCAAATCAGCGTAACCCCATCCTACTCTTAGACCGCCAAGACTGTAAATTTTTGAAAAAGATTTAGTAACTATTATATTATTAAATTTTTTAGCAAATTCTAAACCGTCAGAATAATTATTTCCTAAGATATATTCGCTGTAAGCTGAGTCGAGAACTATAATTGTTTTTTTATTAATTGATTTTATAAATTGCTGTAACTCTTTTTTATAAAAAATTGCTCCTGTCGGATTATTGGGATTCGCTATAAAAATAATTTTTACTTTAGAAGAGTATTTTTTTTTAAAATCATTTAATGAGAATTGAAATTTACTATCATCATAAATAATACTCTTACAATTAAATGATTTTGCAAAAATTCTATACATTGCAAAAGAATATTTAGAATACATTACGTAGTCTCCAGGAATTGTTAAAGCATGAAAAATCATCTGCAGCACTTCATCAGATCCAGCACCAACTATAATATTTTCTTCTCTTATATTATTATAAATAGATATTTTCTTAATGAGCGATTGGCTATTAATTTCAGGATAAATATTTGAAAATGCGGCATTTTTTTTTATAGAATTTACAACAGAGCTTGATGGACCATAATTATTTTCATTTGAAGAAAGTCGAATAAATCCCTTAAATTCCTCAGCCCCACCCTGATATATGTTATTTTTTTTAACCATATTAATTACTTATTTATCAATAATTAAACTAATTAACATTAAATATCACTAATTATATATTGACAAAATATTGAATTTAGTGATTATCAAAAATAACACCGATTTGATTACAGCTTGCGGGTGATAAACAGCTAAAGCGCTAAATTCCTCACCCTCTTAACGTAAATCTTGGTTGTAAATTTTAATCATGAGAAAAATTGTAAATAATAATAAATATCCGGGCTTTATATTGAAATGCAGTGAAGTATTGACATTAGATAGTGGTAAATCTTTAGATGAGTTTGAAATAGCTTACCAGACTTATGGAAAATTAAATTCTAATAAAAATAACGCTATTTTTGTTTGTCATGCTTTAACTGGAGATCAATTTCCAGCTGAAAAAAATCCCATTACAAAAAAAATTGGATGGTGGAATTTAATGATTGGCCCAGGCAAAACCATTGATACTGATAAGTATTTTATTATATGCTCCAATGTTCTTGGCGGGTGTGTAGGTACAACTGGACCAAATGAAGTAAATCCAAAGACTAATAAAATTTATGGGATTAATTTTCCAACTATAACGATTCAAGATATGGTTCATGTTCAAAAAATATTAGTTGATGAATTGAAAATTGATAAATTGCTTTCAGTTATAGGTGGATCAATGGGTTCAATGCAAGTGCTTCAATGGGCAGCTAGTTATCCAAAAAAAATTCGATCTATAATTTCAATTGCAGGCGCTCTTAAACATTCAGCGCAAAATATTGCTTTTGATGAGGCGGGCAGACAATCTATTATGCTAGATCCCAATTGGCGAAAAGGAAACTACCTTACCGAAAACACTAAACCAGAAAATGGACTTTCTGTTGCAAGAATGATCGCGCATATAACCTACCTTTCTGATGCTGCCTTTCAAAAGAAATTTGGACGTAACCTTCAGGAAAAAAAGAATTTATCATTTGGATTTGATATTGATTTTCAGGTTGAAAGCTATTTAAGATATCAAGGGAAAAGTTTTGTTGATCGTTTCGATGCAAATAGCTATTTATACATGACTAGAGCTATGGATTACTTTGATGTATCAAAACAAATTATAAAAAACAAAGAGGAAATCATTTCAAATAATATTAGATTTTTAGTTGTATCTTTTACAAGTGACTGGCTTTTTCCAACTAAAGAGTCACGGGGCATAGTTTCATTGCTAAACTCAATTGGCTCATTAGTTAGTTCAGCTGAAGTAGTTTCAGACAGAGGGCATGATAGTTTTTTATTAGATGAACCTCAGCTATTTAAAATCACAACAGGATTTTTAAAAGGGATAAAATCATAAATGAGAAATGATTATAAAATAATATTAGATATTATACCAAGTGGATCAAAAGTACTCGATATAGGATGTTCTTCAGGCAAGCTACTATCACTTCTTAATGATAAAGATGACGTACAAACACAAGGTGTAGAAATAAATCAAGAGAAAGTTGTGACTTGTTTAGAAAATGGGCTTGATGTTGTGCAGGGCGATATCAATCAAATTCTTGAGGATTTTCCACATAATCAATTTGACTACTGCATACTGACACAAACAATTCAAACAGTAAATGCTCCCGATAAATTACTACACCTTCTAAAAAAAGTTGGCAAAAATATTATAATTAGTTTTGATAATTCAAATTATTATAAAAAAGTATTTAATTTTTCTTTAAAAGGAAGTTTTGATAATTTATTAGAAAACTCTCAGGGTGTTAAATGGTTTAATACAGAAAATATCCATCCCTGTAGTATTAAGGACTTTACGATTTTAGCAAAAGAAGTAGGCTTTATAATTAATGAGACTTATGACGTTCAAGAAAATAGAAAATTTTTATTTCCAAAAACACCATCAAATATTTTTTGTAATGAAGTTCTTTTCAATCTCTCTACTTGATGAACCTAGTAAATAAAAGAGAGTTTATTCTGATATATAATGCTAAGGGTGGTAAACTAAATAGTACCTTAGATTTAATTCATAAATACATGTCACCCAGTACTTATAAATGTAACTTATGCAAAGTGACATTTGGCATAACTATGAAAAAAAAATGGAAAAATTTCATAAATAGTACTCAGCATAGTTTTACTTTTTTACATAAGGAGGATTTAAAAAATAATAATTTAGAAAAATTTAAGAACAATCTTCCTGTTTGTATAGAAAAAAGAAATGAAAATTATTTTGTTATGATTGATTCTAATGAAATGAAAAAGCTAATGAATGAAGATGACTTAATTAATATATTTAAAGATAAGTTATAAGGCTTTAAAACCATCATAAATTAACTTTATTGAAGCCACTACAATAAAAAAATTAATTATCAGAAAAAAAGATTTGTCACTTACCTTTTTATTCATCCAGTTACCTAAGAGCACACCACTAACAGCAATAGGTGAAAATAACATATATTCTAGAATTTGCTTTAAAGATAAAATCTCAAGATAAAAATAAGGCACGACTTTGCATGCATTAATAATAGCCATACTAAATACTAAAGTTGCAACAAATTCTGTTTTTTTCTTGTATTGACTAAGAAGATAAGTCTGCATTGGCAATCCTCCTGAATGAAGACAAAAACTAGTAAACCCACTTAATACTCCCCAGAAAGACTTAATACCATTAAAAGGCACTGAACTTAAAATAGATTTTGTTGTTAAATAATTACAGAAAACATAAATTAATGAAATTGAACCAATAAAGATACTAATCATATTTAGATCAATAATTTTAAAAAGTAGTGTTCCTAAAATTACACCCAATAAGGTAAAAGGAATGAGCTCTAAAATAGCTTTTTTATCAAAATATTTTCTATTTAAATACCCTGCCATTAAATCACATACAAGCAGTAATGGTAAAAGCATAGATATAGCTTTAAGCGGACCAAAATTGATAGAGAGGACGGCAACTGCAATTAAAGCTAATCCACCACCAGAAAAACCTGATTTAGATATTGAAAAAAGAAAAACACAAATAGAAATAATTATGTAGTAGTTAAAATCTAACAAGAACTAATTATACTTATTAAGATATTAATTTAAAGTCCGATATGTTTCTAAGTAGTAGCTAGATCTCTTTGCAGACTGGAATTTTTTTTTCTTTTATTACTTTTTGCATAAAAGATTTTTTTAGAAACTTCTATTTTAAGACCACTTAGAAATGGGACTGTAATTGATCCTATTTTTTCTAAAAAAAAAGATAATTTATAATTAAAAAAATTATTCCAAGGAGGTGTATATAAATAATAACAACTATTCTCTGAATAGAACAATGAATCAAGAAGATATCTTAATTGTTTTTTAGAAAAAGACCTTCCAAAACCAAAAGGGTTATTATCATATCTTGTCCAGAGTCCTGACCTCCTTGGGACTATTGAAATTAAAAGTCCATTAGGTTTTAAAACCCTCCATGCTTCTTCTATTACTGTCTCCGGCCTTTCTACTAACTCTAAAATATGAGAAAGTATAATGACATCAACAGTTGAAGGCTCTATAGGTAAAGAATACTCATCTACGGCTTCTTGCTTGAAATTAAAATTATCCTTTATGATTGCTCCTAGAAAGTCTGGAAACATTTCATGAAAAATAGATTGGGGATTATTTTTTTTAAGAAAATGCATATAGGGAGAGGTATAACCTAACCCGCAAACTTTATTAAAATGAAGGCCTTCAGTAACTTCTGAGAGGTTTTTAATCGTTTCTTGCTTAACTATTTTTCCAAGTTCTGAATTATAAAAATCATAAATAGTAGATGCGCTAATTTCCATAGTTGTATTTTATATTTATTTTTCTTAACATGCTATTCCTATGCAAAAACCAAATATTTATCTTTTTCCTCAATTGTCAGATAATTATGGTTATTTGATTAAACTTCCTCACGCAAAAGAAGCAGCAATAGTTGACCCTTCCGATCTAGAAATGTGTGAGAAAATTCTACATCTTAATGATTGCTCATTAAGCCATATATTACTGACACACCATCATGATGACCATACAGCCGCTGTTAATGATTTAAAAAAAAAATATAATTCTAAAGTAATTGGACATAATCTAGATGATAAATTACCTAATGTAGATATCTCAGTTAAAGCAGATGAAGAAATTTCTATACTTGATAATACTTATAAAATAATATCTACACCAGGACATACAATGCAACACATCTGTTATTTCAATAAAGATTTTTCGATATTATTTGCGGGCGATACATTATTTAGCCTTGGGTGTGGTAGAATGTTCGAAGGAACACCAGAATTATTTTGGAAATCGCTTAAAATATTAAAAAGATTACCAAAAGAAACTCTTGTTTACTGTGGACATGAATACACATATAGCAATCTTCTTTTTGCTTTATCGATTGATCCAGAAAATAAAGACTTATCTGAACATGGGAAATGGATTAAGAAACAATGCGTGGATGCTCGCCCTACTTTGCCGACAAAACTCCAAAAAGAATTAAATTTAAATCCTTTTTTAAGATGTGACAATGAGGTATTTAAAAAACTTTATAATTCCGATGATCCTATTGAAGTTTTTAGTAAGATGAGATCAGCTAAAGATAATTTCTAGTAGATTTTTACTTCTTAATAATTCAGAGTTTTAAATAATGGGAGCAAACTCTCAAAAAAAAAAGATTCCTCATCAGAGTCAATTGGGGCTATCCTTATTAGATATAGAAATAGCAAAAAGAATTCCTAGTGAGTATTACCAAGAGTATATTTGCCTTAATTGCCTATAGTAATCAAACTTACATATGTTAGTTTGATCACAGATGGAAGATATTAATCAACTAGATTTAGAAATAACTGAAGCTTTTCAAAAAAAACAAATGGATAAGGTATGCTCTCTTTACTATGAGGCAGCTAACTATTTTGAAAAAAAAACAGATATTGAAGCTGCTTGTTTCTTTTACACTCAAGCTCTTGTGATGGCTCTTGAGGAAAATCATGAACTCAAAGAAAAAATTATCTATAAGCTTGAGAAATATGGTCGTAATCAAGACACAACTTTAAATTAATTACATAATCAGATAATGGTAACTGAAACGATACGACTACCTGTTAGTTGGCTTAAACATTTAGAAGAAGAATTTCAAAAATCTTACATGAAGAATATAAGAAAAAAAATACAGGAGTGTGAGAAGAAAAATATTACTATCTATCCTGAAAGTTCAAAAATTTTTAAAGCCTTTCAGTTAACCGAACTAGATAAAATTAAAGTTGTTATTTTGGGACAAGATCCATATCACGGTCATGGTCAAGCTCATGGTTTGAGTTTTTCAGTTCCTCATAATATTAAAACTCCTCCCTCACTAATGAATATTTTTAAAGAGCTCGGCAATGATTTGAAATCTGAAGTTAATAAATCTAAAGGAAATTTAGAGTATTGGGCTGCTCAAGGAGTATTTCTTCTCAATACGACTCTTACGGTATCTAAAGATAAACCCGCATCTCATAAAAATTTTGGCTGGGATATTTTTACAGATAAAGTAATTCAGGTAATAAATCATCAAAGAGAAAATATAGTTTTTATACTGTGGGGAGCTCACGCTCATTCTAAAATTAATTTGATCGATTCTTCTAAAAATTTAATTTTGAAATCCGTTCACCCTTCTCCTCTTTCGGCACATCGTGGTTTTTTTGGAAGTAAACCATTTTCTCAAACAAATGACTATCTAGATTCAAAAGAAATTGATAGAATCAAATGGATATGAATAAAGACTTAGGAGATATAATTAGTTTTATTGAAAAAGCTATACTATTTGCAATTCTTGTTTGTACTCTAATTGCTATTCTTTTTGAATTAGTGCACATGATAGATGAAAAATATGTTGAGTTAGCAGATTTACTTCTCCTATTTATTTATGTTGAAGTAATTGGAATGGTTAGAGTTTATTACGTATCCAATAGAGTTCAAATGACTTATCCTCTTTTCATTGCGATTACTGCATTATCAAGGCTTATAATACTACAAAATAAACAAGATTTAAATCCTGAAGCTCTACTATTTGAAGCGGGGGCAATAGTCTTAATTGCGTTTGCTGTTATTATTTTAAGATTCAGGTACATAGAAGCACTTAGACCGACTGAAAATGTGGACCAATTTGCATCTAGAGAAAATAAACCTAAAAAATAATTATTTTTGTTTTATAATAAATATTAATAATTTATGAAAAAAATAGCTATCATCGGAACGGGTCTGACAGCTTTATCGGCAGCCCATCATCTACCTACTTCTAATATTACTTTTTTTGAAAAATCTTGGAGAGCTGGAGGTCGCCTTAGCACTAGGAAACACAACAACCTTCAATTCGATCATGGAGCTCACTTCCTTTCAACTGATCATGGTGTTTTAGGTTTTACAGAGGCTCTGGAGAAGGTAAAGGCTATTAAAAAAATAGAAGGATTATTTACACCTAACTACCTAGGAAAAGCATCTAAAGAAATGAAACCTATTATTATTGGCAATGATGGCATTCAATCAATACCTCTCAATTTACATAAATCACTTCATTACCCTACTCATTTTTCTACTAAAATTGAAAAAATAGAGAAGGTGAAAGAAAATTATTATTTATCTTCTGATAAAGATCAATTCGGACCTTTTGATATGGTGTTTGCTTGCATACCTTTTGAGCAAGGTGCTGAATTATTATATGACCATATTGATTTTAAAAATTATTCATCTCTAGATTTTAATTCTATTTGGACTGTGATGCTTGGTTTTGATAAGAGGCTAGGCACAGATCTACTATTTGGATATCACTTAACAAAAGAAATAAGTTTTTTTATGAATCAAAACTTTAAACATGAGCAATTTAATCAGGAGAATTGGGTTTTTAATATGCGATCAGAATGGACAAAAAAATACTACAATATTGAACCTTATATTTTAGAAGATTATGTCATTAATGAAGTGAAAAAAACATTTGGATCAAATGCTAAAGCTACTTTTAAAAAGTCCCATCGATGGAAATATGCTTACACAAGAAAAAACTTAAGAGATTTATATGGAAAAACATATATTTCATCAATAGACCAAAACTTATACCTTACAGGTGATTGGTGTGAAGGAGCTGCTATGCAAGATGCATGGTTAGCAGGTAAAAAATTAGCAAAAAAAGTCGAAGAATTGAATTAGAAGCAATGATTAAAGGCTATACTTTTATTAATTTACTACTAAGAGGACTAAGTGAGTTTAAGTATCCACAAAATTATTTTTTAAGAAATATTAAAGAAATTTTATTTTCAAATTATATTTTTAGTTTAGACGCTAATACCAAAAAGATAAATCTATTGTATGATCTCAATTTTGAATCTCCAACTTTTGATCTTGCTTATTCATTGTTTATAATTGATAAATATTCGAAAAAAAATAATCTAACTTTTAGAGTAATCATCATTAAGAGAAAGAGGAAAGATTACAAGAGTTGGTATCCCATTTCTGTGTCACAATTGAATAAAAGAATTAATGCAATGCTAGTTCCCATAAGTAATAGTTTTTATAATTGTTACGAAACAATTGTTTTAGATGATATAAAAGATATTATTATATACGAGAAAGAGTCCTTCTTTTCATATAATTTAAGTAAAAGAATAGTGCCTTTTCTTTATAATGACTTACATAAATATGTTTTAAAAAGTAGTGAATATGATGGTATCAAACTAAAAAAATCATTAATAGAAAAAATAAAAAAAAATATTTCTGTTCTGAATCATCCTCTTAATACAAATAAGATAATTACTATCACATTAAGAAGCTATTTTTACGAAGTAGAAAGAGATAGTGATATTGAATTTTGGCTTAAAGTTGCGAATTATTATAAAAAGTTATCTTACCATATATTTATTATTCCCGATACAGATAATATAAATGATAAAAAACATAGAGAAAAATTTTGTGAATACAAATTTTTAGATGAGTGTGCAAAAATAATGGATAGTAGGATGGCTATTTATGAAATTGCTAAATTGAACTTTTTTCCTCATTCTGGCACAGCGGCAGCGGCACAAATAAATAAAAATGCAGCTTCCATTACTCATTTTAGAACTCATAATCATATGTATAACTTAAGTGATAAATTTTTTACTGAAATAGGGTCTCCCCCAGGTAAAAATTATAAATTTTTTACTAAAAATCATCTGATATATTGGAATGGTAATTTAGATGGTTTAATAAAAGAGGCAAATAAGTTATTAGAAATTTAAATATTTAAGAATAGTGATACATAGTTTTTTTGATATACCATTTGAGATAAGAGTCTTTTAATAATGCTAGTCTTTTAATAGAAGTTTAATTAAGACATTTAAATCTTTTGTAAATTCATTCTGATTAATTTGTGTATCAAGGTAGATATAGCATTGATTGTTTTTAAATTCATTATGAAGAAAATCATAGGGGCTGTCATGAGAATTCCAATTTTTAGAAAAATCTTCAGCAGCATTAAAATAAGATTTAAAAGAAGACTCACTACAATCGTCGCCAAATGATGGGCAGAAATTACCATGAGGTGAATCTAAAAGAAAGTAATTGATATAAGAATGCAGGATTATAATTTCAAAATTAGGGTAATTGGTTTTTTGATATTTTGTTAAATCTTGTTTTTGATAATTTATGATAAATTTTCCAATATTAATATCATAATATAAATTATAATTAAGCTGTTTAGCATCTTCAAAATTTTCATTAAAAAAATTTTCGACTTTCAGCTTTGTAACAGAATCTTCTATAGCATCTAATGCTCCATAAACTTCACTTAGATATCCGGAACAATAATCATGCTGATTTTGCTTGGATTCTTCATCTGCATTAATAGAATTAACTGCAAGTAATAAGGAAATTATTAATAATATTTTCATATGCGTCAATGAATCAAATTATAATCGATGCTTTTGTTTTTGTAATTAAGTTAATTTTGCGATAGAAATCCATAACTATTAATAAATATTATAATTTGAAAGGTAAAAATTATGGCCGATACACCTCTAACTATGGAATCACTACAAGAGACAATCAAAAAATTAGTAGAAGATGAACAGACTTGGGTATTAGATAAATTGCTCCTTCCCATAATGGATAAATATGAAACCGTTGAAGAATTAGATGAAGAAATTAAAGCTATAGATGAGGAATTTGAAGACGGAGACGATGATGACGAGCTTAAGTACGACGAAGACGATGATGATAACTGATATTTGAAAAAGTCATACTGTAATATCAGAAAAAATTACAACAGATTACCTATTTGGTAACACTCATCAACTAATGCATCATGAAAATGGCCAGCTTATTGTAAATGAGATTTTCAAATCCTTAATTGAGAAATTCTCTATTTAGATACTTTAATTTTTACATTAGTATAAGTACCTAATATTATGACCGCTTCACTCAAATCAAGAAAAAACTTAGCTATATTATTTGCTATTGGCGCCTATCTTTCTTTTTCTTTTTTAGATGCGATACAAAAAACATTAATAATTTACTATTCATTATTTCAGATACTTTTTATTAAGTATTCCTTTACCCTATTACTATCATTTGTAGAATCTCGAAGAAAAAATAATTTGAAATTTTATATTACTTACAATTGGAAAATGCAAATACTCAGAGGTATATTGTCTATTCTAGAATCAGGTTTATTTGTTTTGGCTTTTCGTTATATGAGTCTTGCTGATGCACATAGCATAGGAGCCTCAACTCCGATTATAGTAGTTATTTTTTCTATTATATTTTTAAAGGAGAAAGTAACTGTGAAAATTTGGATAGCTATTTTTATTGGGCTATTAGGAGTTTTAATAATTATGCGTCCCGGTTTATCAATTTTTGATTTTAAAGCATTCATTCCTCTATCGGCTGCTTTTTTTCTAGGGCTTTATCAGGTGGTGACTCGAAAAGTTTCAGAACATGATGAAAATGAAACATCATTATTGTATTCAGGTATTACAGGAATTATTGTTATGGGATCTTTATGTTTATTTTTTTGGCAGCCCATTACTTTAAAATTTATACCTTTCTTTATAGGAGTAGGAATCTTTTACTCTCTTGGTTTATACTTACAAATTATCGCTCTAAGTAAGTCTAGTGCTAGTCTTATTCAGCCATTTCATTACACCCTTATATTTTGGGCTATAATATTAGGCTTTATTTTCTACAATGATGTTCCTGATTTTTTTACAATAGTAGGGGCTATTATTATCGCCTCATCTGGAACATATATTTTTAGAAGCAAAATTAACTGAAGTTAATTCTAAGAATTTTTTCCTAGTAAGTTTACAATTAAAACTCCTGCAATAATTAAGAATAATCCAATCATCGAAGATATATTTGGGATTTGACCATATTTAATTACACCAACTAAAGATGTAGCTAAAATACATAATCCTGCAAAAGAAGCATAAGTAATGCCCATTGGAATATTTTTCATGACATTAGAAAGTGCATACATACATAAAATAATTGTT
>MDTF01013080.1_pt1 | contig 56298 bp, 51 predicted proteins | sample 811191 | NCBI WGS metagenome assembly MDTF01 (sample SAMN05326649, study PRJNA326480) | marine metagenome | isolation source: seawater | place: Southern Ocean | collected 2011 | reverse complement strand
CGCAGTAATGCGTGTAGCTGACCAGTACTAATAGCTCAATTGGCTTGATTTATGCACTGAAAAAAATTTTTATGTAATTTTTAAAGATAATGATATTTTATTTTATAACCCCAGCCTAAACAGTTGGGGTTTTTTTTTGAAATAAAAACTGGGCTGAATACTTATAATAAAATAGTTCTTTTAATGTACTGCAATGATCCACTATATTGTTAAATAGTTAATATATGATTGTTTTAACTTAACTTAATATAAAGCATTCTTAAGTAACTAGAATTATGCCACATGTTATTTTTTTTACAGATATATTTAAAGAAGCAGGATTTGGACATTTTGTTAGATCATTTTCTTTAGCAGAAGAATTCATAAAAAGAAAATGCAGAGTTTCTTTTATTTCTGAAGAAACCTCAGAACCTATAAAAAAAATTTTAAAAAAAAAAAAAATTATTATTTTAAATTTAAAAGATTTAAAAAGTTTTCAAAAAAATAATAAAATAATTATAATTGACAGCTATACTATAGAAAATGAAGTTATTGATTTTATAAATAAATTTTTTTTTTCAGTTATCTTTGATGATTTTGATAAAAAACTTATTAATTCAAATGTAGTTATAAAAAATAACTTAGGACAGATGGATAAAAATGACAATCCAATAAATCAAATAGTTGGGAAAAAATACTGTATTATAAGAAAAGAAGTATTAAAAAATAAATCATACAATTTTGTAAAAAAAGAACCTAAATTTTGCTACATTACATTTGGAGGTTATAATAAAGAATTTGAACTTCTAAATTTTTTTAATAATTTAAAAAATACAAAATATTTCAGTAATAATTCATTAAAACTGTATATTAATATAAAGTTATTTCACAATAAGGTTAAAAAAATTTTTAAAGATTCTGAAAATATCGAAATAAATTTTGTAGATTTGAAACTAGGTAATAATTTTAAATTTAACAAAATTGATATGTCAATTAATGGAGGGGGCATAACCTCTGTAGAGATGGTATACTTGAAAATACCCCAAATAGTCATGTGCCTATCATCAGATCAAAAAAGTAATGTAAATTTTATAAAAGAAAATAAACTAGGATATATTGCTAGCAAGAATATTTTAAGAAAAGATATTAAAATTGATTCAGATGTAAATAAGTTTATACAAAGCTATACTATGCTTAAAAAAAATTTGATAAGCAGAAATTATATAGATAATCTTGGAACAAATAGAATAGTTTCTAGGGTAATAAAAGTTTATAAAAATGAAAAATAAATCATTTAAAATAAAAAACACAATATTAAGAAATTTTGGAAAGCCGTTTATTACTGCAGAAGTTGGAGTCAATCATAATGGGAGTCTTAAAACTGCAATCAAGATGATCAATATAGCAAAACAATCTGGGTGTGATGCAGTAAAATTTCAAACATTTAAAGCAGACGAGATTGTTCAGGATAAAAGTTTAAAATTTAAATATACCTCTCAAAATAAAACAATTCATGAGAGCATGAATAAAATGTTTAAAAGATATGAATTAAATGAAAAAAGTTGGGATATTATAAACAATCACTGTCTAAAAAAAAAAATAATCTTTTTTTCAACCCCACAAAATTTAAGTGATTTGTTAATTTTAAAAAAATTTAATCTCCCAGCAATAAAAGTTGGCTCTGATGACTTTGTTAATGTGGAGTTAATAAAAAATTATCTTAAATTTAATAAACCTTTAATTTTGTCCACTGGCATGTCAACTGTAGAAGATTTTAAAAATGTCTTAAGAATTAAAGGAATATCTTCAAAGAAAATAATTTTTTTATTGTGTACTTCAGAATATCCAACGGAACATGCAAACGTCAATATTAAAAAAATTTATTCAATAAAAAAAATTATTGGTAATCATTTAATTGGCTTTTCTGATCATACAAAAGATAATTTGGCCTCTATGATGGCAGTATCTCATGGTTGCTGTTTTTTTGAAAAACATTTTACATTAGATAACAATTTGCCAGGTCCAGACCATTCCTTTTCCTGCAATCCGCAACAACTTAAATCATGGGTTGAGGCAATCAAAAATGCATACAAATGTATGGGTAGTGAAAAAATAGAACCAACACAAAAAGAAAAAAAAAATAAAGAAAATTTTCAAAGAAAAATTATAGCTAAAAATTTTATTAAAAAGGGTGAGATAATTAAATATGAGGATGTTATATTGCTTAGAACTTTAAAAAAGAAGGCTCTACCATCAAGCAAGCTGATAAAAATTATTGGGACAAAGTCGAAGAACAACGTAGAACCAGGAAATCCTATATATTTATGATTAATAAATTTGAAGAATTTAAAATTTTTTTTTTAAAATTTATTGAAAATAAAAAAAATGATTATCACCCGCTTGTCTGGATTAATGGAAAACCCAAAATTGGAAAAAATGTTTATATAGGTGGTTTTTCTGAAATCAACGCTAAAGGAGGCAAGATTAATATAGGAAACAATTGTGATATAGCTTCTTTTGTAAGTATCAATGTGGCAGACTCACATTTAAAAACAATAAAAATAAAAAATAAAATTGCTAAAAAAAATATAAAGATAGAAAACAATGTTTTTATTGGCTCACATTCTGTAATTTTAGGAGGAACAATAATAAAAAAAAATTCTGTTATAGCTGCAGGGACAGTCTTGAGAGGAGAAATTGTGCCTGAATACTCCCTGGCCATTGGAAACCCAGCAAAAATCAAAAAAAAGTATTATAAAAAATATGATAAAACACAACTCACCGAGTATAAAAAAAAAGTATTTAGTAAAAATTAATGAACGGTTATTGTCAAATAATTTGACTACCGGGGATGCTCTAAAAAAAGTAGAGAATTTTTTTAATACAAAATATTATAGAACAGGTTTTTCTTGCTTAACATCTTCCGGATCTTCAGCATTGTATTTGGCAATCATGTCATTATCTAAAAAGAAAAAACTTAAAATTCTAATACCAAGTTATTGTTGCTCAGCTGTATTAAATGCGATTTATTTGACTGGTAATATACCAATTTTAAGTGATGTTAACTTTGATGATTTTAATATTAATATTTCAAAAAAATATAATAAAATCGACATAATTATAGCTTTAAATATATTTGGTTCTGATCCAAAATTAAAAAAATTAAAAAAATTATATCCAGATGCCAAAATAATTTTAGACGCATGTCACTCAATTGGTAAAAAAATTTTACAAAAAGATCCAAGTTTTTTAGCTGATATTGTTATTCATTCTTTTTATGCAACTAAGATTGTTACTTCTGGACATGGAGGTTTAGTCTGGTCAAAAAATATAAAATATATAAAATTTTGTAAAGATTATATAAATTTTGACCAAAGAAAAAATTATGTTAAAAGATTTAATTTTTTAATGAGTGATTTTCAAGCAGTTATTCTTTATGAACAGCTCAAGTGTTTGAATAAATTTAGAATTCTTAGAAAAAATATTTTTTGTAAATATCAAAATTCTTTACCTAAAGATATTATAATATTTTCTGATTACAATCTTGAAAGTGATATAGTTTATAGATCAGTATTAATCTTTGAAAAAAAATCCATTAGAGATAAATTTATAAAGTACATGAAAAAAAAAAATATTGAATGTAAGATACCAATAGAAAATTTTGAATTACTACACAATTATCTTAAAATGAATAAAAAAATGTTTTTTAATGCAGAGAAGATATCGTCAACAACTTTATCACTTCCCATGCATCACAATTTGTCAAAAAAAGATGTAAATAAAATATGCAATTCAATTAAAAGTTTTAAATGATACTGACAGGACATCAACCAACATATTTACCATGGCTTGGGTTATTTCATAAAATTTCAAACGCAGATAAATATGTTTATTTTGATGACGTGCAATATTTGCCAAAAGAATGGATGAATAGAAACAGAATTAAAGGTGTTAACAACAACGTTATTTATTTAACAGTTCCAGTTAAAAAAAAACACTTCCTGATAAAAAAAACAACTGACTTATTAATTGATAATTCATTACCCTGGAGAAGAAAGCATTTAAAAAGTTTAGAAATCAATTATAAAAAAGCAATTTTTTTTGAAAAATACATTGATGAGTTTGCTGCAATTTATCGAAATGAATGGGAGTTTTTAAAAGATTTAAATTTACATGTTTTAAAAGTTTTATTAAAGTTATTGAATATTAAAATAGAAATAATTAAATTGTCAGAACTTCAGATAGAAGAAAAAAAATCTAATCTAGTTTTAAGTGTTTGTAAAAAACTTGAAGCACACCAATTCATTTTTGGTGAAAAAGGACGAGATTATGCAATTATTGAAGATTTTGAGAAAAATATGATTAAGCCTGTTTTTCAAAGTTATAACCATCCTACTTATCAACAAATTGGAGATAAATTTATTTCACATCTTTCTGTAATTGATTTACTTTTTAATTGTGGAGATAAATCAATGGATATTATAAATAAAAATCAAATTTCAATTCGTAATTAAATGAGCAAAATAAAATGGAACCAAATCTATAAAAATAAAAAACAACACTCAATTTATCCTTGGTCAAATTTAGTAAGCGTCGTCAAAAATATTCATAATAATAAAAATTCCAATATTAAAGTTATTGAAATTGGATGTGGCCTTGGTGCAAACATAAACTTTTTACTAGAATGTGGGTTTGATTATTATGGTATAGATTATAGTGCCTATGCGATTAATAGTTTAAAAAAAAAATTTCCTAAATTAAAGAATAATCTATTTGTGATTGATTTTACTAAAGAAAAATTTCCTAAAATGATAAAATTTAATCTTATTATCGATAGAGCAAGCGGAACTCACTGCAGTACAAAGGGTTTTAAAAATTTTCTTGATCTATATGAGGAAAATTTTACTAGTGATGTTATGTATGTGGCAATTGACTGGTTCTCAAAAAAATGTACAGATGCAAAATATGGTTTAAAAATAGATGCCTTTAGTAAAAATAATTTTAAGTCAGGGCAATTTAAAGATTGCGGTATCGTTCGTTTCAATGATGAAAAACATATTAAGCAAAACCTTTTTAAAAAATGGAAATGTACTTTTTTTAGAGAGAATATTTCGATTTTTAGATCAAAAAAATCATATAGAATATGTACTTATGATTTTGTAATGAAAAAATAAAAATAGCAATGAATTTAGTTATATATATAAGAGAAAACTAATTGAAAGTTAAAATAAAAATCCAATGAAGCATTCAAGATAGTTATTACAATATATTAAATGTTAAACTCAAAATTTATTTATTCTTTAGTCGCTACTGACAAAAAATTTTATATCTTAGGTGTACTTTCGCTAATAGGAGTTTTATTAGAAACTCTTAGTGTGGCTTTTGTCTTCCCACTAGTTAATATAATTTTAGACCCCAATTTTCTTGAAAAATATGAGGCTATAAAGCAAATAATTGATTCTATTAACCCATTAGAAAATAATTTTTTACTTATTAAATTTTACAGTAAAAAACAATTTTTAATTTTTAGTACAATACTTACCTTTGTTTTAATTATTATTTTTAAAAATTGTTATCTATTTTTGTTAAATAGATTTAAGATTAAATACCTTCAAGATCTTTTAATTAACATTAAAACAAATTTTGTTAAAGGTATGCTAGATCTATCATATGAAAGTTTCACTAACAAAAACCACTCCGATATTGCCACTAAAGCTTCTCAAATTAGTTCATTAACTACAGTAATTGATAGTTTTTTAACTTTAATAATTGAGATTCTGGTAATGATGAGTTTGATTGCACTTATATTATTTGTTGATTTTAAGTCATCATTTATAGTTGTTTCAATATTTGCCTTTTTTACTATTTTTTTTTCAATTATTGTAAAAAAACAGCTCACTCACTACGGTAAGTTAAGACAAAAACATGAATTTAGACAATTAGAATATATTCAATGGATACTTGGAAGTTTTAAAGAAATTTTATTATACAGAAATTCAGAAACATTTATCAAAAAATTTAATAATCAAGTTTATCAATCCACTAAGGCAGATAGCCAATTAGGAATTATTAATTTAATTCCAAGATATTTTTTAGAAATAATTGTAGTTATTTTTATATTAGTTATTTTTATTTTTAATATTGATGAGACTGGACAATTTAACAATATAAATACAATTGTGAGCACGATAGCGATGTATGGAGCAGCTTCTATAAGATTAGTTCCTTCAGCATCAAAAATTTTAAATCAATTACAAGGTCTAAGATATTACACACCAATAATCACATCTATAAAAGATGAGATAAGTGAATTTACCGAGAGTAGAAAAATAATTAAAAACACTGTTGAATTTGAGCATTCAATAAAGTTAGAAAATGTAAGCTTTACATATAAATCTAAAGATAAGGATAGTGAAAAAAATATCTTTAAAAATTTAAACTTAGAAATTTTTAAAAATGATAAGATAGCCATACTAGGAGAAACGGGCTCAGGTAAAAGTACTCTAGCTGATATATTGCTTGGTATCCTTAAACCAGATAATGGAAAAATATTTTTTGACAATTTGTTAGTAAGCCATCCATATATAATTAATAAGAAAATAAGTTATGTGCCTCAAACACCAACTTCATTTGATGAAACAATAAAAAATAATATTTTATTTTTAGAAAATGATAAAAATACTGATTTTACACAACTAGAAAAAGCTAAACAAATATCTTGTGCTGACCTTTTTATAGATAAACTTGATGAAGGTATGCAAAAAGTTATAGGTGATAAGGCAATGAGAATCTCTGGTGGTCAACAACAACGACTGGCTATAGCTAGGGCAATATATCATAATCCTGAAATATTAGTTTTAGACGAGGCGACGAATGCAGTCGATAAAAATACACAGCAAAAAATTATTAATAATATTCTTAACATGCAAAATAAAACTATTATTTTAATTACACATGACGAAGAAATAACAAAAAATTTTGATATAGTTCTAAAAGTTAATAATAAAAAAATAGAAATTTTAAGAAAATGAAATTACATTTAATATTAATATTTACATAAATATAAAAAAATGCCTAAAACGTTTATTTTTCTATTTTTATATAAGATTATAATATAAACATATTAAATTAGAGAATATTTACATCAACACAATTATTAGAATGATAAAAAATAAAAATGTATTAATAACTGGTGGAACGGGATCTTTTGGGAAAAAATTTATTTTAAAACTACTTGAAAAAAAATTGTCAAATAGAATTGTCGTTTACAGTAGAGACGAACAAAAACAATATAATTTATCAAAACAAATAAACTCTGACAAAATCAGATATTTTATTGGGGATGTAAGAGATAAAAGTAGATTAGATTCTGCTATGCAAAATATCGATATTGTGATTCATGCAGCAGCGATGAAACATGTGGATATAGCAGAATATAATCCAATGGAAGCAATAAAGACAAATGTACTGGGAGCTCAAAACGTCATCGATGCATGTTTAAATAACAATGTTAAAAAAGTTATTGCATTAAGTACTGACAAAGCATCTTCTCCAATTAATTTATATGGAGCAACTAAATTGACCTCTGATAAATTATTTGTTGCTGCAAATAATTTTAAAGGAAATAAAGACATCAAGTTTTCAGTGGTTAGATATGGAAATGTAATGGGGAGTAGAGGATCTGTTATTCCATTATTTTTAAATCAAAGAAAAAAGAATATTTTTACAATTACAGATAGAAAAATGACAAGATTTAATATCACTTTAGAAGAAGGGGTAAACTTTGTCTTAAATAGTTTAAAAATTATGAGAGGAGGAGAAATATTTGTCCCCAAAATTCCTTCATATAAGATTATAGATTTAGTTAATTCTGTATCAAAAAATCCTAAAATAAAAATAATTGGAATTAGACCAGGGGAAAAAATACATGAGGAAATGATTTCATCTGAAGAATCCTTGAATGTAGTTGAGTATAAAAACTTTTATGTAGTTATTCCAAATTCAAAATTTAATCCTATCAATAAAAAAAAGTATATGGAGATTTTCAAAGATGGTAAAAATACTAAAGAAAATTTTAATTATTCAAGTAACAATAATGTAGATTTTTTAACAGTAAGTCAGTTAACAAAATTAATACAAAAAAATATTCAAGATTTTGAAATATAGTAAGAATGCAATGCTAAATTATGGAAGACATTTTATAGATAACGAAGATATAAAAAAAGTAGTAAAAGTCTTAAAGTCAAATAATCTTACGCAGGGGTCAGAAGTTCATAGGTTCGAAAAAGACTTAAGTACTAAGTTTGGTGCTAGCGATACAGCTGTACTATCTAGTGGAACAGCAGCATTACACCTTTCAGGCTTAGCATTAGGATGGAAAAAAAATGATGTAATAATTACAACACCGATAACTTTTGCATCAACAGCAAATTCTGTTCTTTTTTCAGGGTCAAAATTAGAATTTGTTGATATTAATGAAGAAAACTACAATTTAGATTTAAATTTATTAGAGGACAAGGTAAAAAAATATAAAAAAAAAAAAATTTCTGTTAAATCCGTTATTGCAATTGACTATGCAGGTAATCCTTGTGATTGGAAATCACTTTTTTACTTGTCTAGAAAGTATAATTTTAGTTTGATAAATGATAATTGTCACGCAATCGGAGCAAAGTATAATAAATCAATAAAATATGCTGTTAAATATGCAGATTTAGTAACACATAGTTATCATGCTGTTAAAAATATTACTACTGGTGAGGGTGGAGCAGTTTTAAGTACAAATAAAAAATTAATTGAAAAGATTAAACTATTAAGAACGCATGGTTTAAATTATAAAAAAAGAAAAGAGATAAATAACCTTTCTTTTTATGACATGCAAAATTTAGGTTTCAATTATAGAATTACTGATTTTCAATGTGCGTTAGGGTCCTCACAACTAAAAAAATTAAATAAATTTATATTACACAGAAGAGAGGTTGCAAATGAATATAATAACGCATTTAAAAATGATTCAAGGTTCACTATTCCAAAAGTTCCAAATAAAAATTATCATGCTTATCACCTATATCCACTATTAATTGATTTTGATAAGCTGAAAATGAACAAATATTCATTATATAAGAAATTATTGACTTCTAACATTAAACTACAAAACCACTACCTGCCAATTTATAGACACTCATATTATAAAGAAAATTTCAATTTTAATGCCAAAAATTTCCCAATAAGTGAGAATTTTTTTAAAAATCAAATTTCGTTGCCTATTTTTTATGGAATTAAAAAAACACAAATATTAAAAGTTGTAAGAAATATTAAAAATATTTGTAAAATTAAATGAATATAGCAATAATACCAGCAAGGATTGGAAGCAAAAGAATAAAAGAAAAAAATCTTAAAAAATTTTGTAATAAGCCAGCTATATATTGGACTATCAAAGAGCTAAAAAAAACTAAACTATTCGAAAAAATTATTGTATCGACAGACTCAATAAAATTGGCAAATTTAGCAAAATTTTATGGTGCAGAAGTTCCATTCATGAGGCCTAAAAAATTAGCTGGCGATTTTGTAAGCACTTCTGATGTTGTAAGGCATGCCATTAAGTGGCTAGATAAAAATAAAATACAATCTAAGTATGTCTGCTGTGCATATCCTTGTGCAGTCTTTATAGACTCTAAGGACATTAAAAAAGGATATACACAATTGAAAAAAAAGAAAAGTGAATATGTTTTTTCAGCAGCAAGTGTTGCAGAATCGATATATAGATCTTTTTATTTTAAAAAAAATCATCTTAAAATGATGTTCCCAAAAAATTATGACTACAGAACGCAAGATTTAACTAACCTGTTTATAGATGCAGGGCAGTTTTATTGGGGTTTAAAAGACACATGGCTGAATAAAAATAAAATTTTCACAAAAGAATCTTCAATTGTTAATATTCCAAGATATAAATATGTTGATATTGACACCATCGAAGATTGGAAATTTGCAGAAAAGTTAGCAAAGATAAATACAAAATTCTAATAATTTTTTTATAATTTTTAAATCTAAAAAAGTATTTAAATTTTTTTAGGTTTAAGGAATAAATATTCTGTTAAGTATAGAAAGATGTAAATTATCTTTTATAACCTAAGGTAAATGATTCAGCGTAATAATAACCAACTGTACTACCTCTATTTTTGGCAAGTGTAGTAATGCCTTCAATGGATCTTGGATGTGGCCATTTTTTTAATTCTGAGTCATATACTTTAATGGCTCTAATTTTTGTTTTAATTGTTTCGCTAATATCTTCAAACCAATTTAAATCGTGATTAAGATTATTATTTCCAGTGAAATTCCATTCAGAGCTAGAAAGGATTTCAAAAAATAATACTTGCTTTATGCTACTTTTTTTTAAAGGTCTTGCTGCAGTCATAACAGCTCTATTAGTTAATTGATGATCAATATTTAAGTCAGAATTTTTATGCGTAAAAACAATTTCTGGGTTTATTTTTCTAAAAACATTCTCTATTTTTTTTGTAATTTCTAAAATTGAGAAAGTATCCATTGCATTATCAGGAAAGTCTAAAAAAATTGGCACCTCACTTCCTAAAATTTTACAAGACTTTTCGGCAGCCTTTCTTCTTTTTTTAATTTCATCATTTTTAATTTTATCATTTTTATAATTTCTGGCACTGATTCCATTCGTCATGAAAAGCGTGTGAACTGTATTTTTTTTAGATAATTTAGAAATAGTCCCTCCGCATCCTAAAACTTCATCATCTGGGTGTGCAGCAACTACTAGAATTGTTTTTTTCAGTTGACTATGATTAATTTTCATTTAATTATTTTTAATTATTAACCAATTTATATTAAAATTTCAAAATTAAACAAATTAATTTTATTTAATCTTATCTTAAAAATTATTTAGTAATCACATTTTGACCATTAAATTAGTTAAATAATAAATTTAGAATTTAATAATGCAAATTGTATTTCATCACATAACTTATTATTCACTACCATTAATATTTTTTTTAAAGTTACTAAAATTTAAAATTTTTTACATATATATCGCATCGAACACAGTTTCTAAAAAAAAAAAAGTATTCAAATTTTTAAAAAGAATAAATATTCACCCGCTGCCCATTGAATTTGTTAAAAAAATTGAAAATAAAAATTGGGCAGAGTCAGATCAGGATACAGATTGTGTGGTAGATCGTTACTCTAAAACATTATTTGATGACAACTATTTAAAAAAAATTACCCATTTTTTTGATACAGGAAAAAACTTTTCAAAATTAAGGGTCATGTTCAATAATTACCTAAGTATTAAAAATGTCGATGCTGCCAAAGTTAAAATCTGGGCAGAAAATAATTTAGATAAGAAAATATTTTTTTTAAGTTATGATCTCAGTGCTATCTTTGTAAATTTAGAAAAAAAAAAATATCTATAAAATAGTAATACCTCTTAATTTTAATTTTATTAAGATTTTAATAAATATTCTATGCCTCCCTTTTAAAAATATCTTTTTAAAGAAAAAAAAAATAATAAAAAATTATCAAAAAGAAATATCGACTGATTATAGTGATAAAATTTGTATAGTGAGTAATCAGGGAAGAAATTATGGTGACATGTTTAAAAAAGATATTTTTTACTCCAAAAAAGTTAATTCACTTTTAAATGAAAAGAAAATCTTACACTTAAGTTATGATCATGCACCTATATATGATGTCAGATTCTTTAGTCTTATGTGCACAAAATTTGAAACTTTAAAATTAATATTTAATAACTTACCTTCTATATTTAAAATATTAGGTTCATCTATTTATTCTAATAATTTTTTGAGTTTCATCATAGTTTTGCAATGTTTTATTCATTACACAAAATTTAAATACAAACTTAAAAGATTTAAGAATTTAAAAGTTGCTTTAATAGATTTTGATTTTGTTTGTCCAAAGGAATTAATCTTAGCTTTACAATCTAATAAAATTAAAACTATTGCTGTTCAAGAAAGACCACTACTTAGCTTTAATAAGGCAGAGGGAATTATTTTAGATGAATATTTTGTCTTTAGTGAATTTTTTAAAAAACAAATTGAATCTAATAAGACATTAGTGATTGATAAAATTGTTGTAATGGGTCCTTACAGAGCAGAATGGATTAATTATTTCAAAAAAGATAAGACAAAACTAGAAAATAAAATTCAAAATAATATAAAGAATTATAAAAAATTAGTTATTGTCTTAGGATATACAACTGACTACGAAAGCTATGATTCTAATATAGAAATTGTTATAAATTGGAGTTCACATCAGCAGTTTCTAAATGACATTATTAAATTAGCTACAAATTTTGAAAATAATTTATTTGTCTTTAGATTTAAAAATCTTGAATGGACAAAAAATAAATTCTTTAAAAATGAAATAGCCAAAATCAAAAAAAATAAAAATGTTATTTTGTCATCTGAGTATAGTAAAAATAGGTACGTTTATAATTTGATATCTAAAGCAGACCTGATAATAGCCAAGTACTGCTCCGCAGCAGATGAAGCTCTTTCTGTTGGAATTCCAGTTATTTTTCACGATTATACAATAAATTTAAATACAACCATTCACAGTTATACCGATTATTTTAAAAATTATTTATTTTGCCATTCTTATGAAGAACTGTTAAAAAATACACGATATTTCTTTTCAAATTCACTATATATTAAAACTAAAATTAAAAAAATAAACATAAAGATCCACAAACATAATAATATTTCATCACTGTTTAAAATTAAGAATTATCTGATTAGAAATATTGAAGAAAAATTGAATAAATAATCTTATGTATAAAAGTATAAATGAAAAAAACTAATTATTATAAAAATCTAGTTAATAAAATAAATGATAAAACTTTAAAAGTTTCAGTAATAGGCTTGGGTTATGTGGGTTTACCATTATCATTATTTATAGCAAAAAATAATTTTACCGTTTATGGAATTGATATTGATAAAAAGAAAATATTAAGAACATATAAAAATGAATACCTGTCAAATAAAATCAACATTAAATCTAAAAAATCTTGGGAAAAAAATTTTAAAATTTTTAACAATTATGATAAGATTTCACACAGTGATTTAGTGATAATTTGTGTACCCACACCACTGACTTCTGATAAAAAACCTGATTTAAGCTATTTGAAATCTGTATCAATGAGTTTAAAAGGAAAATTATCCAAAGGTACGTTGGTTGCCCTCGAGAGTACAAGTTATCCTGGCACCACAAAAGAATTTTTTATAGATCCTCTAAAAAAACAGTTAAAAGTAGGTGAAGAGCTTTTTGTTGGTTTTAGCCCAGAAAGAATAGATCCAAATAGAAATGAAAATAAATTAGATAAAATACCAAAAGTCGTGTCTGGATATACTAACAAATGTAAGAATTTAATGAATTTGTTTTATAAAAAAATTTTTAAAAAGATACATGTTGCGCCATCATTAGAAGTGGCAGAGCTTTCAAAACTTTTAGAAAATATCTATAGAGCAGTAAATATAGGTTTTATAAATGAAATGAAGTTTGTAGCTGAAAAAATGAATATAGATATTTATGAAACAATACTAGCAGCAAAAACAAAACCATATGGATTTAGACCATTTATGCCTGGTCCAGGTATTGGTGGGCATTGCATTCCAATCGACCCATATTATCTATTTTGGAAAGCTAAAAAAAAAGGAGCCAATGCAAGATTTATTAAACTTGCTGGAATTATTAATGAGGACACTCAAAAAAGAATTGTTGAGAAAGTTATTAATTATTTAAAAAAAGAAAAAATTAATAAGGCAAAAATTCTAATTATTGGTCTTGGATATAAAAAAATATTGATGATATGAGGGAGTCTCCCTCTATACCTATAATAAAAGCTCTTAAAAAAAGAAATCATATTATTAGTTACTCAGATCAATATATTAAAAAAATCCCAAAGATAAAAAATTTTGATATTAAATTGAAAAATGTTAAAATTAGTGAACAAAACCTAACTAAATTTGACTGTACATTAATCTTAGCAGATCATGATTATTATGATTATAAAAAAATTCTTAAATTTTCAAAAATAATTTTTGACACAAGATTTGCTTATAAAAAGAAATATAAAAAAGTAGTAAGAATATGATTCAGTTGAATAAGAAGATTTATTCTGCAGTCATTGGGCTGGGTGTTGGTATGAAACATTTCGACACAATTAGAAAAAATAAAAATTGTGAAATAAAAATCGTATGTGATAAAAATATCAAAATTTTAAAGAAATTAAAAAAAAAATATAAAAATATAAGATTTACTAGTGATGATCATGAAATATTTAAAGATAAAGAGATAAATTTAGTTTCTATAGCAAGCTACGATGATGATCATTTTGATCAGGTAATGAAATCACTTAAAAATAATAAAAATGTCATAGTGGAAAAACCAATTTGCTTAAACTATGCTGAATTAAAAAAAATTTCAGAAGTTCTAAAAAAAAAAAAATCTTTAAAATTAACAAGTAATTTAGTCTTAAGAACTGAACCTATTTTTAAAGAAATAAAAAAAACTATATCTAAAAAAAACTTTGGAGATATTAGTATAATTGAAGCTGATTACATATGGGCTAGACCATGGAAACTTGAAGGATGGAGATCTGGCATAAAGGAATATTCAATTATTCATGGTGCAGCAATTCATATGATAGATTTAGTTAATTGGTTATTAAATAAAAGACCTTCTGAGGTTATTGCTTTAGGCTCTAAAAATATTAATTTAAAAAATTATAAAAAAGTATCAGATTGCATACTATTATTAAAATATAATAAAAATATCAGTGTTAAAATTTCAGTAATAGCGACAAGTCCCTACAAACATTTTCATGAATTAAAAATATTTTCTAATAAGCATTCATTAATTCATAATATTGATAAATCTAAAATCATGAAAGGTTTTGAAAAAAAAAATAAAATTATAAATTTAAAAGAGTCATATCCGCAAAAAAAAAATAGAAGCTTTCTTATCAATAATTTTATAAGCTCACTACTTGACAGGAATCAAAAACATATGATTAATCAAAATGAAGTAATAAATTCAATGTGTGTTGCCTTAGCAGCAGAAAAATCACTAAAAAATTTCAAAAAAGTTAAAGTAAAATATTTATAAAAATGAAAAATGCTATTAAATTCTCTGAGCAAAAAATAGAAAAAAATGATTTAAAAATAGTGGTTAAGTCTATTAAAAGTGGATGGCTAACCCATGGAAAATATACAGAATTATTTGAAAGTGAATTTAAAAAATTTACAAAAGCAAAATATTGCATAACAGTATCAAGCTGTACTGCAGGTCTTCATTTGTCATGCCTAGTTGCTAATTTAAAAAAAGGGGATGAAGTTTTGGTTCCAGCAATGACTCATACAGCAACCTCACATGCTGTAGAGTATGTAGGTGCAACCCCTAAATTTGTTGATATAGAAATGTTTAATGGGACTATTTCTATAGAAAGTTTAAAAAAAAACATTACAAAAAAAACAAAAGCATTAATTATTGTTCATATGTCTGGATACCCCTGTAAGATGAAAGAAATACTAGAGATTTGCAAAAAAAATAAGATTAAACTTATAGAAGATTGCGCACATGCTGTTGGTACAAAATATAATTCACGACATGCAGGATTGTTTGGTATGACTGGTTGTTTTTCTTTTTATCCAACTAAGCAAATTACCACAGGTGAAGGAGGAATGGTCATTACTAATGATAAAGCAGTTTATAAAAAAATAAAAATGCTTAAAGCTTTTGGTATTGATAAGGATATAAATAATAGAACAAAACCAGGACATTATGATGTTAAATTATTAGGATTGAATTATAGAATGACCGATTTTCAATCTGCAATGGGGCATGCACAAGTCTTAAGATATAAGAAAAACTTAATTAAAAGAAAACTAAATGCTAAAATCTATTATAAATTTTTAAACAAAATTAAAAATATAAAATTTGCTGAATATTCTGATGATTGTTCATATTTTATATTTCAAATTTTTACAAAAAAGAGAGACAAGCTAATAAAGGCACTTCAAAATAATGGTGTTGGTTTTTCTATCCATTATGCTAAGTCATTACCATTAATGACTTATTATAAAAAAAAATATAACTATTCGACCACTAATTTTAAAAACTCTATAATTTATTCTAAGGAGAATATTTCATTGCCAGTATATCCGGGTTTAAAACATTCACAAATATCTCGTATATGCAAAATCCTGAAAGATACTTTAAATTAAGATGAAAAAAAAAATTTGCTTAGTTGGAGGATGTGGTTTTATTGGTCACAATTTAGCATTAGAGCTAAAATCAGCAGGACATTCTGTTACTGTTATAGATAGTCTTGCAATAAATAATATTCTTACTTTTACAGGTGATGACATAAAAAACAAAAATTTATATAACTCCATTCTTAATAATAGAATTGATCTTTTAAAAAAAGCAAATGTAGATTTATTAATACAGGATGCTAGAGAATATCATGCTATGTCGAGATTAATTGAGAGAATTCAGCCAGATATTATTGTTCACTTAGCAGCAGTTTCTCATGCAAATAAATCAAACAAGGATCCACACACAACTTTTGATCATAGCTTAAGAACTCTTGAAAATACGTTAGATTTAGCAAGAAATAACAAAGCTCATGTTATTTATATTTCCTCAAGCATGGTTTATGGAAATTTTGAAAAACAAGAGGTTGATGAAAATGACAAATGTGACCCAATTGGAATTTATGGAAGTCTTAAATTTTCGGGAGAACTAATTGTGAAAGCTTACAATCAAGTATTTGATTTACCTTATACAATAATAAGACCATCTGCACTTTATGGAGAAAGGTGTGTTAGTAGAAGAGTGGGTCAAATTTTTATAGAAAATTCACTACAAGACCTAGAAATTAATGTAAATGGAGACGGTGAGGATAAATTAGATTTTACTTATATAGAAGACTTAGTTAGTGGATTAAAATTGTGTTGTGAAAATGAAAACTCAATAAATCAAACTTTTAATTTGACTTATGGGTCAGCAAAAAAAATCTCTGAATTAATAAATATACTGAAATCTGAATTCCCTAAAACGAAAATAAACTTCAAAGAAAGAGAAAAATTTATGCCAGAAAGGGGTACATTAAGTATAAAAAAAGCAAAAGATTTATTAGGCTATAAGCCAAAAAATCCAATCGAAACAGGTTATATTAAATATATACAGTGGTACAAAGAGTTTTGGAACAATCTGTGAAAATACAAGATTTCAACCTAAAAAAAACATTTATAATTGCAGAAATTGGTAATAATCATGAAGGCAATTATCAGTTAGCAAAAAAAATGATCAGTTTAGCATCTAAAGCTGGAGTAGATGCTGTGAAATTTCAAACATATAAAACATCTTTCTTTATCAATAAAAATGAAAAGAAACGATTTAAAAAACTTAAAAATTTCGAATTAAGTTACGATCAATTTAAAAGTTTAAAAAAAATAGCAAATAAATTAGGTTTATTTTTTATATCAACACCGTTTGATTTAGAAAGTGCAGATTTTTTAAGTAAAAATTCTGATATGATAAAGATTGCCTCAAGTGACAATAATTTTTTTAAGTTAATTGAAATTGTGTTAAAATCGCAAAAACCCGTAATAGTATCCACTGGTTTAGCGGATATAAATGAAATCAAGAAAATAGTTTTATTAGCAAAAAAAATACTAAAAAATAAATTTAATAAAAATTTTGCATTACTTCATTGTGTTAGTGCATATCCTGTAGAACCTGAATATGCCAACTTGAATTCGATTAAATTTCTTAAAGAAAAATTTAAATGTATAATTGGTTATAGTGACCATACAATTGGAAATGAAGCTTCATTAGTAGCTATTAGTTTGGGAGCTAAAATTGTTGAAAAACACTTTACAATAGATAAAAAATATTCAAGTTTTAGAGACCATCAGCTATCTGCAGATTTTATTGATCTAAAAAATATTGTAGATAGTGCAAGGAAAATTGAATTGATGCTTGGGAAAAAAAATAAAATATTGCAAAAAAATGAATCTATAAACTTAAAAGGATTTAGAAGATCGATAGTTAGTAATAAAGACTTAAAAAAAGGTGTAAAACTAACAGAAAAAGATGTGAAATATTTAAGACCAGGAAATGGTTTAGATCCAAATCAAATTAAAAAAATTCTTAATAAAATGTTAAAAAGAAACCTACAATCTGATCAGGTTATTAAAATGTCAGATATATTATAATTAATTGTATGTGTGGAATAGCGGGTTATTTTGGTAATAAGGATTTTTCTAAAAAAAAAATAGATAATATTTTAAATATTATGAAAAGTAGAGGTCCAAACTTTCAGGATCATTTTAGATATAAAAATAAAAATGGTTTAAATATTAATTTACTCTCATCAAGATTGAGTGTTATAGATTTAAGTATCAAATCTAATCAACCATTTATAATCGAAAATTTTGTGATGGTCTATAATGGTGAAATTTACAATTATTTAGAATTAAGAAAAAAATTAGAAGTAAAGGGTATAAAATTTTATACGAAGTCAGACACAGAAGTAGTTCTTCGATATTTTATGTTATACGGGGAAAAATGTCTAGATCACTTTGAAGGTATGTGGAGTTTAGCCATTTATAATAAAAAAACAAACAAGATATTTCTTTCTAGGGATAGATTTGGAGAAAAACCATTTCATATTTTAAAAACAAGTGATGGATTTTATTTTGGATCAGAAATTAATTATATTAAAAATTTGTACTCAGAAAAAATAGAGATAAACAAAAATCATTTGTTAAACTATTTAACACTTGGATATAAATCTTTATATAAATATGACGAAAATTTTTATAAACATATTAAGCAAATTCCGCATTCAAGTTATATATACTCAAATGTCGGTGATGATTTTAAAATTAAAAAATATTGGAAATTAAACCTTAAGCAAAATAATAAAATTACTATTAAGGATGCAATAAAAATCACAAAAGAAAAAGTTATAGAGAGCGTTGGTTTGCGCCTTAGATCGGATGTGCCAGTTGCATTGTGTCTAAGTGGTGGAATAGATTCAAGTGTCATAGCAGCAGTTGCTGTGAAAATTTTTAATAAAGATGTTAAAACATTTTCAATTATAGATGAAGATAGCAGGTATAGTGAAAAAAAAAATATTTTAAGAAATATTAAAGATTTAAAATGTGAACATGAATTTGTTCAATTAAAAAAAGATAACAACCTAGATAGATTAGCCAACTTAATTAAATATAGAAGTGCTCCAGTGGCTACAATTAGTTACTATAATCATTCACTAATGTTAGAAAAAATGAATAGTCAAGGATTCAAAGTAGGTTTGTTGGGAACTGCTGCAGATGAAATTTTTACAGGTTATTATGATCATTATTTGTTACACCTTCATTCAATTAGAAACGAAAAATTTTTTAAAAAAGAAAAAAATAATTTTTTAAAATATATACAAAAATATATAAGAAATGATTTATTAAAAGATCCTGAAAAATACTTAAAAAATAAATTAAGCAGAGATCATATTTTCGATGAAAGTAAAATCTTAAAAAGTCTATTTTTAGTTAAAAATAAAACCAAATTTAAAGAAAAAAAATATTCTGAAGATCTATTTAGAAATAGAATGCTGAATGAGTTATTTTCTGAAATAACTCCAGTAATTTTGAATGAAGATGATTTAAATTCTATGAATTATTCTATAGAAAATAGAAGTCCATATTTAGATAAAAATTTAGTAGAGTTTGTTTACAGTCTGCCATCATCATATTTAATAAAAAAAGGATATTCTAAATATTTATTGAGAGAAGCCTTTAAGGGTATTTTAAATGAAGATATAAGAACAGACAGAAAAAAAGTTGGTTTCAATTCATCAATAGATAGTATTTTTGATACTGAAAATAAAAAAATGAGAAATTTTTTATTTGATAAAAAATCTGAAATATATGATTTGATTGATAGAAAAAAAATTATTGAATTATTTCAAACAAAATCTAAACCAAATTATTTAAGTAAATTTTTATTTAATTTTATTAATGCTAAGATTTTTTTAGATATCGAGAATAAAAATTATGTATCTAATTGAAATTAATTTTAATAAAAAAAATACTCATATAAACAAAAGATATTTATTCCAAAAAAAAGAATTATTAATTAATTTCAAAGATAAAAAAAATATAGCATTTAAATATAATGATAACTTTTTTTGTTTAATTGAAGGCTCGATTAATGATAATTTTGATAAAAAATTGAGTATAGATTTAATTTTTAATAAAATAATAAAATTAAAAAAAATAGAAGAACAAAAAATTTTCCTCAATTCATTAAGTGGTGCCTTTAATTTATTTTTTTATTCTTTTGCAAAAAAAAATTTTTTACTTGTCAGAGATAAAGATGGATTCATGCCTTTATTTTACAAACATGATATAAAAAAAGGAGAATTTTATTTTAGTCCAGCACCTAATTTAATTACAAATTTAGATCAAAAACATAAAATTAATAAGGCTTTTTTTATGAAATATATAATGTGCAGATATAATATTTTATATGGGAAAAAAGATACTTTTTTTAAAGATTTATTTTTTCTAGAAGCTGGTAAATATTTATATGGTAATAAAAAGCAACTTTTATTGTTAAACTATAGTTCTTTTAAGATTAAAATTGACAATAAAATTACTTATGAAGACGCAAAAAAAGAAACTTATCAAATAATAAAAGAAAATTTTTTAAGACAAAAAAATAAATTTAATAATAAATCCATATTGGCTTTAAGTGGTGGTTTGGATTCCACTTCTGCTGCTGTGTTTCTTAAAGAGATTAATAAACCAGTTCATTCATTTACTGCAAAATATGAAACAGATATGCAAATTAATGAATTTAAAAAAGCAAAATTAGTAGCAAAAAAATTTTGCAAGTCATGGACTCCAATAAGTATTAGTTCAAATGACTTTCTAAAATTTTGGAAAACTTGTTATGATTATCATGATTTTCCATTGCCTACCAGCTCTTGTCTTGGTTACACAATTTTATATTCCAAGATCTCTGATTTAGGATATGAATCTATAATAAATGCTGGGAACCCTGACCATTATTTTTTAGGAAATTATCCAGCATATCTTTATAATTTATGTGATCTATATAAGACAAATAACATTAAATTTAAAGATGAATTAAAATGTTGGATAGAAAACCATGCCACTAAAGCTTTCCCAAAAAATATTGATATTTTTAAAAAATTTTATTCCAATAATATTTTTAATTCTAAAAAGTTTACTATTCACCCTAAAATCGAAATAATAGGAAAAAAATATTTAAATAAAAAATATAAAAAAAATTTTCACAACGATAATTCATTTAAAATAACTTCATCAAGTTTTATAAATGCTTATTTAGTATTTTCTCTTTGGTATTCTGAAAGAACCCCAGCAATATTATCATTTAATGAAATACATAAAAAAACAAATATTATGTCAATTGATCCATTTGTTGGTGAGAAAATAAAAAATTATACTTTTTCATTACCTAGTGAGTACAAGATAAAGAATGCTGTAGGAAAAGTAATGTTACGTGAAATGATGAAGAAAAAATTACCTAAGCAAATTACTACAAACAGAGCAAAAATTGGTTTCGACGTACCATTTCAATATTGGATAAAAAAAGATCAAAAATTTAAACAATTTATACTTGATAATCTTAATTATGCAGAAAACAACAAACTTTTTAAATTTTTAGATTTAAAAAAAGTTAATAATGATATAATAAAAAATTATAACTATAACTCAATGTTTGTTTGGCAATTAATTAATTCCATTATGTGGTTAAAAAAAAATAAAATTTAGCATGAAGTATTTTAATAAGAGTGATTCTGAGGCATACACAAAAACAAAAAAAAAGAAAAAAGAAGTATTTTACCAAATCCAAAAAATTATAAAAAAGCATCATAAAAAAAATACCAATCTTAATATTTTAGATGTAGGTTGTGCAGATGGTAATTTGATAAATTTTCTTGAAAAAGATTTTATAGATGCTGCATTTACTGGAATAGATATTAGTCAGAAATTAATATCTAAATGTAAAAACACTGATCGTAAAATCTTTATTAAAAGTGATTACAAAAAATTTTCTAAATTAAAAAAATATGATGTGGTAATTGGTCTAGGTATATCTGGCTATGCAAGTAATTTAATTGCTCTAATCCAAGATCTGTTAAAATTTGTAAAAAAAGATGGGTTTTTAATAGTTGAAGGTGGAGTGAATTTTAATGGGTTTGATGTAAATGTTAAGTTTAGGTACAACAAATCTAAGCCATTGAAATGGGAAACTGGTTTTAATTCTATTTCATCTGACTATTTAGAGAGTTTTTTAAAAAAGAATAAACTTAAATTTAAATATTTTAACTGGGACTTTCCCATACCAATTAAATATTCTAAAAAAGACTCTAAAATTAGAAATAGGACTCTCAAAGATGAAAATGGTAAATTCTGGATTTTTAATGGACTAAATTTTATTACACATGGACCAAAAACAAACAATCTAAATCCTACTTCGTCTCTTATAGCAATTTATAAGAATTAATATTTAATGTTATCAAGAAAAATCAAAAATATTGTTATTTTTTTTAATGGAGAAAGAGGTATTGCTGTTTATAGCAAACTTGTAAAAAAATATAATATTAGCTTAATTTTTACCAATTCTGTAAAAATAAAAAAAAAATTTAAGGGATGCAAAATTATTTATTCGAAAAATATTAATAACGACAAATTCTATAACTTGTTAAAAAAAGAAAATGCAGATCTTTTTATTAGTGCTGGGTTTTCTAATATATTCAAAAAAAAAATGATGATGCTTCCAAAATATGGTGTAATTAACTTACATGCTGGCCCTGTTCCTAAATATCGCGGTGGCTCTCCACTTAATTGGCAGTTAATTAATAATGAAAAAAATATTACTCTTAGTGTTTTAAAGATGGATGAAGGAATAGATACTGGTCCAATAATAGAAAGTAAAAAATTTCCAATAAAAAAAAACTACGATATAAGAAAATTACATTTAATAGCAAACAAAAATTTCCCTTTTCTTGTATTGAAGTCAATTAATAAAATTGAAAATATGAAAAAACTTAAGTTGCAACCTAAAAATAGTAACCATTATTGGAAACAAAGAAAAGAAGAAGATGGAAAAATTAATTTTGAAAGGTTTTCAGGATTTATAGTTGATAGATATATTAGAGCCCTAACCAAACCTTATCCTGGAGCCTGGGCATTATTAAATAAAAAAAAATAATATTCTATAAAGCAAAAGTGGTAAATAAAAAGATTAATGGAAATTTTGGTGCTATAGTGACAATTAAAAATAAGGTTTATTTAAAATGTAGGCATATTAATTTGAATATATTAAAATATAGTCTTCAAGGAAAAAAAATTAGTAATTTTAATCATCAATTAATTTAAAATCATATGCCCACACTAAAATATTGTAAAAGTTGTATACTGCCAAATACTAGACCAAATCTATATGTTAACTCTGAAGGTATTTGTAATGCCTGCTTATCTCATTCAAAAAAAAACAAAGTTAATTGGAATATTAGACGCAAGGAATTTTCAGAGATTGTAAAAAAAGTTAAATTAAAAAAAGTTAAATATGACTGCTTAATTCCTGTCTCTGGTGGAAAGGATAGTACATGGCAGGTGATTACAGCCTTAAAATATAAATTAAACCCTCTTTGCGTAACTTGGAAGACACCAGCAAGAAATAAAATTGGGCAAGAAAATTTAGATAATTTAATTAATCTTGGAGTTGATCATATAGATTTTACAATTAATCCAAAAGTAGAAAAAATTTTTGTTTTAAAGGCTTTTAAAAAATTAGGAAATCCTGCCTTACCCATGCATATGGCTTTACATTCGATACCATTACAAATCGCTATCTCTATGAAGATTCCTTTGATAATTTGGGGTGAAAATTCTGCAGATGAGTATGGTTCAATTAATAAAAAGTTAGAGGGAGCATTTTTAACTAATTCTTGGAGAAAAAAATTTGGTGTAACGAATGAAACAAAAGCAGTTGATTGGATAGATAGCAATTTAAGTAAAAAAAATTTATCTCCATATATTTTACCAAGTGAACAAGATAAAAAAAGACACAAGGTAACAGAAGTTTTTTTAGGATATTTTTTTAAGTGGGATCCAGAGAAAATTTACTCAATTGTAAAAAAATATGGATTTAAGTCATCTAATAAAATTAAAACAGGTTTATATAATTATGCTGATATAGATGATGAATATTTTATTCCAGTTCATCACTGGATGAAACTTTACAAATTTGGCTTTACAAGACTTTATGATAATTTATCTTTGGAGATTAGAAATAAACGAATTACTAGAAATAAAGCTCTAGAAATAGTCAAAAAAGACAAGCATTCAATACCAATTAATCAAATAAAAAAATTTTGCAAATACACACAAATATCGTTGAAACAATTTTTTATAATCGCTGAAAAATTTAGAAATAAAGAGATATGGTTTAAAAAAAATAAAAAATGGGAAATAAAAGATTTCTTAATAAAAGATTTTAAATGGTAGAAGTAAAAATTTCTAAAAATCCAAGAATATTTAAAGTAGGGGAAGATAATAAGATTAGTATCAAAGAAGTTGGTTTTTTACATTTAAATGACAATGAACAAATTACCTTAGTAAATGAAAATAAAAAAAATTATGATTTTGTAAAAAAGAGTTGGGGCTATTACGCTACCCCATCAATAAATGGTAGGTTAAAAAAAGAAGGTTTCAAAACTGCTTTAGTAAAAAATAAATCTAATAAATATTACATTATGGTTGTGGACAATAAAAAATTGAGGGATTTTAAAAACTATTGTAAAACAGAAAAGCAAAAAGTCATTGAGTGGATAGATGAAAAAAAAAAATTGATCATTGCCCAATTTGTGGCTCATATATAAGAAAAATTACTTTTTCTTATATAAAAAAACCAACATGTGAGACAGATTTTAATATTTTTAAAAAAAAATATTCAAGACATTACTTTGAATGTTCGGATTGTACCCATTGGTATTCAAATGTTACCTTTAATTTTGACAGATTTTATAGCAAAGAATATAATGATAAAACATATAAGAATAGTTTATTAAAAACTTTTAATAGAATTAGTAAACTTAAAAAAATAAATTCAGACAACTATCACAGAGTTAACAGAATAAAAAAATTTATAAAAAAAAATTTAATAACAAAGCCAAACCTTTTAGACATTGGTTCTGGATTAGGAATTTTTCCATACGAAATAAAGAAATTAGGGTGGGCCTGCAAGGCTAATGATCCAAGCTTAGTGACTATCAATCATTTAAAAAAAAATTTAAAATTAAAAACTATTTACGGAGATTTTTTAAAATTAAAAAATACAGAGAAATTTAATATTATCACTTTAAATAAAGTTTTAGAACATGTGAAAAGTCCAAAAAAATTTTTAAATAAAGCAAAAAAATTTTTAAAAAAAGATGGCTTTATATATATTGAAGTTCCTGACATTGATGAAGCAAAAAAAATCTCAAAGAATAGAGAAGAGTTTACAATTGAGCATATTCATGGCTTTACCAAAAATTCCATCTTAACCTTGTTGAAAAAATGCAACCTTAAAGTTGTGAAATTTGAAAAAATTTATGAACCTAGTACCAAATACACTTCCTATGCTTTTTGTAAAAAAAACTAATAAAAATATTGTTATCATTATCTGTGCTAGATGTTCGTCAAAAAGATTTCCCAACAAAGTTTTAAAAAAAGTGGGTGGTGTTCCACTAATATTGCAAGTGTATGAAAGAGTCAGATATTCCAAGTATGTTAATAAAATTATTGTAGCAACTTCAAACAAGACTTCCGATGATAAATTGAAAAAACTATGTACAAAAAAAAATATTGAATGTTATAGAGGTTCTTTGAATAATGTTTTTTCTCGTTTCAAAAATATTATAAAGACTTATAAAGCTGATATTGTAATAAGAATTTCAGCCGATAGTCCCTTTATTGATTCAAAACTAATAGATAAATCTATAGAAATTTTTCTTACTAAAAAAGTTGATATAGTTACCAATATATTAAAAAGATCTTATCCTAAAGGACAATCTGTTGAAGTATTTGATAAAAAAATATTTTTAAAACTAAAAAATTTAAAATTAAATACTTATGAAAAAGAACATGTCAGTCCGTATTTTTATAAAAATAAAAATAAATATAAAGTTATCAATTTTCAATCAAAAAATGATTTATCCAAATATAATTTGACTATAGATTATAGAGAAGACCTACTTTTGTTTAATAAAATAATAAAAAAAATTAATAAAAATAATACTTACTACCCATACCAAAATATATTAAAATTTATTAAAAAATATGAAAATTAAAATAGGTATTTCACCGATAGCTTGGCTGAATGATGATATGCCAATTTTAAGCAAAGGTATTACAGTTGAAAAATGCTTATCTGAAATAGTCAAATGTGGTTATACAGGTGTTGAAAATTGTGGCTCCTTTCCCAAAAATAAAAAAGCAATCCAAAAATTACTAAATAGATTTAACCTTAAGTTTTCAGGTGGTTGGTATAGTGCTAATTTAATTAAGAATTCTGTTAATTCTGAATTCAGCAAAATGAAAAGTATTCTTCAAATATTTAAAGAAATGAAAACTAAAAATATTGTTTTTTGTGAAACAACAGATTCTATACAGGGTAAAAATATAAACTTAAGTAAAAGACCTTCCATTTTAAACAGAGATAGCAAAGCATATTTCCTAAAATTAAATAAATTAGCAAAATTAACCAAAAAAGAATTTAATGTTAATATTTGTTATCATCATCATATGGGAACATTAATACAGAATGAAAAAGAAATTGATCTTCTTATGAAAAACACAACTAATAATGTTAAGTTATTAGTTGATACCGGACATTTAATATTTGCTGGAATAGACCCCATGAAGATTTATAAAAAATATCAATCAAGAATTAGCCATGTCCATTTGAAAGATATAAGAAAAAAAATTTTAAAAAAATGTATTAAAAGTGACCTATCTTTTTTAAAATCTTTCTTACAGGGTATTTTTACTGTTCCTGGAGATGGATCTTATAATTTTAAACCTTTACTGAATAATCTAAAAAGAAATAACTACAATGGCTGGGTCATTGTTGAAGCAGAGCAGGATCCAAAAAAATATTCTCCTTTCATTTATTCATTAATTGGATATGAAAATGTCAAAAAAATCTTGAAAATATAGTTAAAATAATTTATCATTAGTACTTAATGTCTAAAGAATTTCAAAATAAAACAGCGATTGTCACTGGTAGCACTCAAGGTATTGGATATGCTGTAGCAAAACTTTATATAGAAAGAGGCATGACTAATATTACCATAGTTGGAAGAGACGAAAAAAAAGGAAAAAAGGTTTCTGAGGAATTTAATTCAATGGGTGCAAATTGTTTGTTTATTAAAGCTGAATTAAAAAATGTAGATGAATGTAGAAAAATAGTTAAAATTACAGATGAAAAATTTGGTAGAATAGATGTTCTAGCAAATTGTGCAGGTGATACAAGAAGAGCCACTATACTTAGTACTGATCAAAATTTATTTGATGATATAATTGCAGTAAATTTAAGAGCTCCCTTTTTTTTAATTCAAGACTGTGTCAAAGTTATGAGAAGAGAAAAAATTAAAGGTGCTATAGCATCAGTCATAACAATGTCAGCACATAGTGGAGCAGTCTTTAAAGCTCCATACTCAGCATCTAAAGCAGGTTTAGTTAACTTAACTAAAAGTGTAGCGTTTGCTTTAACAAGAGATAATATAAAAGTTAACGGTCTAAATCTTGGATGGACACATACTCAGGGTGAAGAAAAAACTATGGAAAAATATGTTACCAAAGATAAAGACTGGCCAACTACTCATGGTAAAGATTTGCCTTGGGGAAGATTAATACAACCACTTGAGGCTGCAAAAGCTATTGCTTTTATGACATCAAGTGAGTCCGGATTGATGACCGGAAGTATTATAGATTTTGATCAGATAATTAGTGGGTGGTATGCAGATTATTCAGGCCCAAAAAGACTAAAAGATAACGAATTAGGCATCTAAAATCAATTATATGAAGATATTCGGTCAATTCCCTGGTGGAAGACATTTAGGTAATGATGAAATAAAAAATGTTACTGATGTTATTTCTTCCAAATCTCCTTATAGGTTTTCTGGTTTAAATTTAAAACAATATTGCAATAAGCTTGAAAGTGAGATGTCAAACTTTGTAAACAAAAAACATTGTTTAGTTGTTAATACGGGTACTGCAGCTTTACACTGTGCTCTACATGCTTGTGGCATAAAAAAAGGGGATGAAGTTATAGTTCCTGCCTATGGCTGGAGTGCAGACTTGATGACAATCATAGCTATGGGCGCAATTCCTGTAATAGCACCCGTTTCTTCAAATTGTAATTTAGATATAAAAAAACTAGATAAATGTATTTCTAAAAATACTAAAGCTTTGATTATTATTCATATGAGAGGGTATCCCTGTGACTTCAGAGAAATTATTCCAAAATTTAAATCATTAAAAATTCCCATAATAGAAGATTGTAGTCAATGTTTTGGTGGCATGGTTGAAAACAATAGGGTAGGGCATTTTGGAGATTATTCCACAATGTCTTTTCAATATAATAAGATTATTACAGCAGGGGAAGGTGGTGCAGTTATGATGAATGATTCTAAAAACCATCAAAAATGTGTAAGATTTCACAATCTAGGTATGGACAGAAAAGTTGGAGAAGACCCAACAAAAACGAATGATCCAGTTGGACCAGGATCAATTACTTCGATAGGTTTAAATTATAGAATGTCAGAAATTACAGCGTCAGTTGCGCTAGCTCAATTAAATAAAATAAAAAAAATTATAAGTGGCTGTAAAACTAATTGGGATAAAGCTCTTCAATTATTAGAGCCACTGATAGAAAAAGGTTTTATTATTCAAAGAGAAATATCAAATTTAGCAACACCAAATTATGCATTTTTAGGATTTAAAAGACAAAACAAAACTTCTCATAATGAATTATCAAAAAAATTGTCGGAATTAAATATTCCATTTGTGCATGTAAATTTAAAAGACTCACATCACTTTGAAGTGTGGAAATTTTTTTTAGACAAGGAAAAATACCCCTATAAAGATATGTCTGATGTGGCTAGTAATAAAAACCTAGATAACAATTATTTTTGTGAAATTTTATCTGAATAAATGAAAAAAATAAAAAATTTAAAATTACTGTATAAAAATGATCAAAGAGGAGAAATTATTTTTAATAAAAGTATTTATCTAAAAAAAAATATAGCAAAAATATTTAAACCAATAATAAAAGATAGAAAATGTTTTTTCTTTATTGATAAAAACCTTTATCAAAAAATGGACTTAAGACTTTACTGCAAAACATTAAAAAAAGAACTTAACGCAGAAATTTTTCTACTCAAAGGAGGAGAGCAGGTAAAATCACTTTATTATTTTAACAATTATCTTAATAAAGTTTTTCAAAGTGGTGTTAACGTAAATAGCTATATAGTAGCAATAGGTGGTGGAACCATAATAGATTTAGCAGGAATGATTTCTTCTATAATTTATAGAGGAATAAATTTTATATCTATTCCAACCACGTTGTTAGCATCGGCAGATGCAGCAATATCATGTAAAAATGCACTAAATATAAGTGGGGCAAAAAATTTAATAGGAACTTATGCCCTTCCAAAAAAAATTTTTATTGAAACAGAGTATGTCTATAGTTTTCTAGAAAATAGGTATTTTTGGGATGGTTTTGCAGAAATAATTAAGCACGCAATTGGCCATTCAAAAAAATTATACAATCATCTGGTTAACGATAATTCTGTTTATATAAAAAAGAAATATATTAACAAATTAAGAGAAAAAGAAAAAAAGGAATTTTTAAAAGATATTTCCGAGATATTACTCATGACCATTCAAAGTAAAGTTGAGTTATTTAATGATAAAAATAATGAATTACAACCTCTGTACCATTTCGGACATACTATTGGCCATGCGTTAGAAATAGCAACTAAACATAAATGCTTTCATGGTGAGGCTATAAGTATAGGGATGCTGGTAGCAACTGAGCTTTCCATTAATAAAAATAAATTAGATAAAAAAATTATGAATGATCTTTTATTCCTTATAGAAAAATTTAATCTTCCAAAATCAATAAATAAAAGTATTTTTAACCAAAAAATATTTAAAAATGCTATTCAAAAAGATAAGAGGTACTTTGATGACAATAATCATTTTATTTTAATGGATAAGAAATTTAAAATTAGTGGTAAATTAATACCCATTAAGTATGATGAATTTTACTCTATACTCAAAAAATATATTAATTGATGAAAAAACTTGGAATTGCAATATTTGGTATTGGTAGAATGGGGAGTCTACATTTAGAAAATATATTTAATCATAAAAAATGTCAAATAATCCACATATACGATACCAATGAAGGTATAAAAAATAGATTATCAAAAAAGTATAACCTAAAACCAGTTAGTAATATTGATGATATTTTTAAGGATAAAAACGTAGATGCAATTTTTATTACCACACCCACAAGTACCCATTTTGATTTATTAAAAAAGTCTATAAAGCATAATAAACAAATTTTTTGTGAAAAACCGATAGATTTAGATCTAGAAAAAATAAATATATTTAATAAAGAATTTAATAGTTATAAAAAAACGTTTCATATTGGCCTGAATAGAAGGTTTGACCCAAGTCTTAATGAGCTAGTAAAAAAGGTGCATAATAAAAAAGTAGGAAGTATTGAAAAAATAATTATTACCAGTAGAGATAAATCACCACCAACATTAGAATATCTAAAAAATTCTGGTGGAATAATAACAGATTGCGCTATCCATGATATAGATTTGCTATTAAATATTTTGAAAAATGATAAAATAAAAGAAGTTTTCTGTTATTCATCTGTACTGTTTGATAAACGTTTAATAAAATTAGGTGATCATGACACAGTTATGTCAATGTTTAAAACCGAAAAAGGGAAAATTGCTATGATAAATAACTCAAGAAGATCTGTTTATGGATATGATCAAAGAGTGGAAGTTTTTGGTAGCAAGGGCATGCTAGTGACTAAAAACATTAATGAAAACTACATAATGAATTACTCAAAGAAAAGTCGTGCATCAGAAGCACCATATTTAAATTTTTTTTTAGAAAGGTATGAATACTCATATAAAGCTGAGCTCAATGATTTTGTAAAGAACTGTTTAAATAATAACAAAGCAAGCATTTCATTTGAAAATTGTAGAAAAGCACAAGAAATATGCAGTAGGCTTAATTATTCTGCAAAAACTGGAAAGCCAGTAAAATTATAAGCTTTTTTTAAAATATGAGTTTTAAAGTATTTTTTACAGGTTTTTTGAATAAAAAAACACACCCTAAAAAAAATTTTATTATTGAGCAATTTTATGTTGATAAATATAACTTTAATAAAAAGATTAATTTTGAGTCTGTGGCCTTTCCCCTTAGCTCAAAAGAAGTAAAAAATAATTATAAATTCTTAGACAATAAAAAAAAAATTTACAAAGATAATATTAATAGTTTTTTTAAGAAAAATTTTCCTGAAAGGAAAGATTACTGGCATAGTACTTTAGATTATTGGCTTATTTATTTTTTATCTAGCATTCATATTAAATATCAAAAATTAAAAAAGATTAAAAAAAAATATCCAAATATTAAGCTTTTTAAGATAGATTCCAAATATCTTGAGGATATTTATCAAACACAAGATTTTATTGAATCAGCAGATCATTCAGAATTATTAAATATTTATATTTATCAAAAAATTGCAGAAAGTTTGAATATAAAATTAATTGATAGTAATTTTGAGGGTGGTTCTAAGTTCAAGATATTAAAAAATAGAAATAGACGAGCAAAAATTGATAAAAAAAATTTTTTTATAAGAAAAATAAAATTTTCATTTATTTATTTATATTGTATTATAAGAAAACCTTATTTACTTATAGATATTTATTCGAGCCGATATTTTAAAATAAAATGTTTACTATCGTCTTTTGGAAATATGTTTCCAATCTCCTCTGAAAGTATTTTTTTAAATGAAAAATTAAGTACAAATAAAAAAATTTTAAACACTCATACGATAAAAATAAATGAAGCAGATGAATTTGATTTAGTTGTAAACAATATTATTAATCATTGCTTTCCAAAAATTTTATTTACTGATTTTGATTTAAAAAATTTTTATTTTTTAAAAAAGATTAAAGGAATTATTAATTCCATAAACATAACATCACAAGATCACTTTAGATTTGTTATTTCAATATTTAACAAAAAGAAAATTTTTACACTTCAACATGGCGGATTATACAATATGCAAAAAAAAAATTTAATTGAAGAATTTGAAAAAAATAATTCTATTTTTTTGGGATGGAAAAAATTATTTTCTTTTCAGGCCTATTTTAATTATAAATTTATTAATAAACCTTTGTATGAACAAAATAAAAAAATAATACTTTTTACAACTGTCAAAAGTATTAATATGGTGAGGTATGAGTCTGAACTAGTAGGATTTAAATCAAATAATGATTTTGTACAAAACAGTTTTAGTCTTTATAAGAATTTAAATGAGGGAATAAGAAAGAATTTAACAATTAGATACCCAAAACATAATTATAACTGGAACTTAGAAGAATTATGCAGAAAAAAAGCTAGAAATTTGGGTAACCAGTTTAAATCTCCTAATTTTTTTAATCTTGATAGTCCAGAGGTTGCAATTACAAGTTCTAGAATATTTGTATGTGACCACATATCTACTCCATTTTTTGAGGCCTTATATTCTGGAGTGCCCATCATTATTTATGATGATTTAATGAATTATGAGTTCAAAGATAATATTTTAAAAATATTGTTAAATTTAAAAAAAAATAACATAATACACGATAGTCCTGAGGAGTGCGCTGCCTTCATCAATCTACATTATAATAATATTAATGATTGGTGGAATAATATAAAAACTAAAAAAGCAATTAATAATCTAAAAAAAGCTATTTTTGCAAAAGATGGTAAAATCAATATATCTAATTTTTTATAAATTATTTTATGTTAAAAGATGTTAAAAGGTAGAATTAATGAAATCTTCAATTTTTGAAATTATAAAAAAAATCACAAATTTGTTAATAAGATTTAAGTTAACTAGATTCATTTTTTTTGCAATGTTTGAGGAAATTTCCAATTTTCAGACAAAAATTGTAAATTCCAAAAATCTAAAAGAAGAATTTATTTTTTGTACACCGAATTATTTGTGTAGATATAGAGCCAAGAGTTTATATTTAAAAGAACCCGACACTATTGAATGGCTAGACAATTTTAAAGATAACTCAATTTTTTTTGATATAGGTTCAAATGTTGGTTTATATAGTGTTTATGCCGCAAAATTAAAAAATTCTAAAGTTTATTCATTTGAACCATCTGTTTTTAATTTAGATCTTTTAGCAAAAAACATACACTTAAATAAGCTTGAGGAAAAAATAATTATTGTTCCACTACCGGTAAACGATCAAAAAAAAATTTCTTTCTTTAATCTTACTACTATCGATAAGGGTGCTGCATTTTCAACATTTGATAAAAATCATGATCATAATGGAGATGATTTAAATACTGAATTTAAATTTAAAGTTATCTCATCTAGCCTTGATGATATTACTAAAGATTATTTTATTGAACTACCTGATTATATAAAAATTGATGTAGATGGCATTGAACACTTGATATTGAAGGGCTCCACTAATATTCTTAAAAATGCTAGAAGTATTTTAATAGAAGTTAATGATAATTTTAAATATCAAAAACAAGAAATTACTAATGTTTTGCAAAAAAACAACTTTGAGAAACAAATAGACTTGAGGTTCTCTAATGAAAGTATAATAAAAAATGAAATTTGGAATAACAAATTATTCAATAAAAAATGATTTAAATAGAATAGATTTAGATTTTAATCCTAAAGACTCTAAAAATATATATTAAATTACATTAAATTACCTCTAGATATAATTAACTAGTTACTAATTATAATTAAAAGTGTAAAATAATTAAAATGTTGTCGAAATAAATTTTAATCAAAATAATACTTAATAAATCTAAAAATTATTATTTTTAAGCAAAGATTTAAAAAATGGAAAAATATTTTTTGTATATAATAAAACTGATTTACAAATTTAGTTTTACTAATTATTTAAAAAAAATCCAAAATTTATTGGATAAAAACTTAAACCAAAAATTTACTCTTTTAGATATAGGAGCTGCTAACGGTGTTAATGGTAGATGGAGTATAATTTCAAACAAACTCAATGCAATTTTAGTAGAACCACACAAGGAAAGTGCTAAAAATTTAAAACTCCAAGGACTTGAAGTGATTGAGTCAGTTTTACATAGTGAAAGTGATAAAGAAATTAAATTTTATAATACTAGAAAGCCTATGTGTTCTTCTTTTTATAAACCAAACCTTAATCACTTAAAAAATTTTCTAGACAAAGATAGATTTGAAATAGTATCAGAAGATACTTTTATTTCTAAAACTCTAGATTCTGAGATACTAAAATTTACACAACCAAATTTCATAAAAATTGATACAGAGGGGTCAGAACTAGATATTTTGAAAGGATCAAAAAATACTTTGTTAAAAGTTTCAGGGCTTGAAGTTGAATGTTCTTTTCATCAACTTAGAGAAGGTCAACCATTATTTGAAGAGATAAGATCTTATTTAGAAAGTTTAGATTTTGTTTTTATTGATTTTGTAAGTATGATTAGATGGGAAAAAGATAATTTTGGATTCTCAGGTCAACCACAGTTAACAGATGCATTGTTTTTAAAAAATGAAGATATGATTATTAGAAAATTTCATAAAAAGGAAATCAGCCTTGACGATCTTCTTAATTATTTTGTTATTTTAATAGCATATGAAAGAGTCGACATTTTAAAATATGTCTATAATAAAACAGAGATTTCACTTAAATATATAGAAGAAACTATTGAAATCTTAGAAATGAAAAAAAATAAAGTGAATAAACTGAAACAAGCTGAATATTCCATAGAGAATTTAACTTTGTAAATATAAGTGAGACTTTATAATTTCTTTAAAAATAAAAAAGTTCTTGTTACTGGACACACAGGATTTAAAGGTTCTTGGTTAGTAACTTGGCTTAATATACTTGGTTGTAAGGTAATGGGTATATCTTTAAATCCTGTTAAAGGTGATAATCATTTTAGAATTTTAAAAAAAGATTTAAATATCATTGATAAAAGAGGTGATATTAGAAATGAAAAATATATTAAAGAAATTATAAAACAATTTAAACCAGACATAGTATTCCACTTAGCTGCACAAGCTATTGTTTCAACCTCTTACAGTCACCCAAAGTTAACTTTTGAAACTAATGTTTTGGGTACATTAAATTTGTTAACTGTATTGGCTGAACTAAAGCATAAATGTATTGCAATACTTGTCACAAGCGACAAATGTTATAAAAATATAGAAGTAACAAGAGGATATACAGAAACAGATGAATTAGGGGGAGATGATTTTTATAGCTCTTCCAAAGCTTCTGCAGAACTAATTATTAATTCATTTTATAAGTCTTTTATAAAAAACAAAAACACATTATTAAGAATATCAACTGCCAGAGCTGGGAATGTTGTGGGAGGAGGGGATTGGTCTAAAAATCGTTTAATTCCAGACTGTGTAAAGAGTTGGTCTAAAAACCAAACAGTTATATTGCGAAATCCAAATTCTACTAGACCTTGGCAACATGTTATGGAAGCTCTATCTGGATATCTACACTTAGCATACAAGCTTGATAGAGATAAAGAATTAAATGGAGAATCCTTTAACTTTAGCAATAGTGAAATTAAAAATTTTACTGTCTTAAAATTTATTAAAGGAATTAAAAAATATTGGAAAAATGCTCGTTGGAAAGTATATAAAAAATCCTCTTTTTATGAATCGACATTGCTTCAATTAAACAGCAATAAAGCAAAAAAAGTTTTAAATTGGGAAAATAAATTAAAATTAAGCGAGACAATTAAATTAGTTGGTGAATGGTATACAGCATATTATGAAAGTAATAAAAAAAAAATATTAACTAAAGAGCAGATAATTTTTTACATGAGGAAGAAGTAATATGAAGGTAGTAATTCTTGCTGGTGGTTTTGGAACTAGAATATCTGAGTATACCAAAACAATACCCAAGCCCATGATAGCCATAAATAAAAAACCTATTTTAATACATATTATGGAGCATTATGCAAAATATGGTTTTACAGATTTTTATATTGCCCTTGGTTATAAGGGATTAGTTATCAAAGAATATTTTAAAAATAAAAGATTTAAGTGGAATATAAATTTAATTGATACTGGTCTTAAAACAATGACTGGTGGTAGATTGAAAAGATTAAAAGGACTATTGGGTAAAGAAACTTTTTTAATGACTTATGGAGATGGATTATCAGATGTAAACCTGACTAAATTATTAAAATTTCATAATAAAAACAAAAAAATGGTAACTTTAACCGCTGTAAGACCTCCAGCAAGATTTGGTGCCATTAAATTTAGTGGTAACAATGTTAAAACTTTTAAAGAAAAAGATAAAATGGACGAAGGCTGGATTAATGGAGGCTTTTTTGTAATGGAACCAAAATTTTTAAATTTGATTAAAAATGATCAAACCTTTTTAGAAAAAGGACCACTTGAAAAAGCAAGCACTCAAAATCAATTAGTAGCATTTAAACATAAAGGTTTTTGGCAATGTATGGATAGCAAGAGAGATAAGGATAAGTTAGAAAAAATTTTACAAAATAAATAAATTTGAATAAAAAAATTCTCATTATTGGTGGAACAGGATTTCTTGGTTATCATTTAGCTAAAAAATGTCTCATAAAAAAATGGAATGTAACAAGCATTTCTACTAATAGTCCAAAAAAATTAAGGTATTTGCCAAAAGTAAAATATTTAATTCTAGATATAACAAACAAAAAAGCACTATCAAAAAAAATTAAATCCAATTATGATTTTGTTGTAAATTTTGGTGGTTATGTGAACCATAGTGAGAAATTAAAAACATACAAAAGTCATTACATTGGTTGTAAAAATTTAGCAGATTTACTGAAAGATAAGAAGATAAAATCTTTCGTACAAATAGGTAGTTCAGTTGAGTATGGAAATTTAAAATCGCCACAAAGTGAAAATGATAAAACAGATGTAAAAAAACTTAAATCCACATATGGAAAAGCCAAATTAATGGCTACAAATTATTTATTAAGATTAAATATAAAATATAATTTTCCATGTACGATACTTAGATTGTATTTAGTTTATGGACCTTGCCAAGATAGTAATAGACTTATACCACACACATTAAATGAATGTTTGAATGATAGTACATTCATGTGCTCTGCTGGAAAACAATACAGAGATTTTTTGTTTGTAGAAGATCTGATAAAAGCAATTTTTAAGTGTTTTAATAATAAAAAATCTATTGGAGAAATAATAAATATTGGCACAGGTCGACCACGCAATGTAAAGAGAGTTATATTATTTATAAAAAATAAAATTAATTTAGGAAACCCCGTATTTGGAAAGATACCATTAAGAAAAGATGAGATATTGAAGCTTTACCCCAATATTTCAAAAGCACAAACAGTCTTAAAGTGGAAACCTAGAATTTCTTTTCAAGAAGGTATTAAAATTATTACTAAATATTATAAAAATTAATTTTATGTTTTTACTATTATTTTTTATTAAAATTTAAATGATAAGTCTTTAATATTTTTGTAATACCTTTTTTTGGTTCCCAACCTAACTTGATTAGTTTTTTTAAGTCAGCAACAAGTACTGTTTGTTTGTTTGTATTGTTAATAACATAATTTTTATTAAAGAGATTAGCCAAATATTTTACTATTTTTACTAAAGGAGTTGGCTTACCTGAGCCTAAATTGTAAATTCCCTTTGATTTTTTACTATAAAGTATTTTTATCGCTGAATAAATATCGCTTATATCAATAAAATCTCGAATGTGATTTATATTATCTAGACTAACTGAGCCTTTATTTAAAAATTTTCTATAGATTGATGGAATAAAAAAACTTATGTTTTGATTAAAATTTGTGTAACTAAAAATTCTTATTATGCAAATATTTACTTTTTGTTGTCTTTTTAATAAATATTTTTCTGCCATTAATTTAGTTAAGCCATATTTACTTGTTGGTTTTAGTGATGAATTTTCAGTAATTTTTTTTTTAGAAAATTTATAAACATGTGAAGTCGAAGCAAATAAAAACCATTTAGTGGTCTGTTTTTTTTGAACCTCATCAATCAATAATTTGCTACCTAGGGTATTTACCTTCTTAGATTTATCGTAATTATTAGCAACATCTTTAGTTGGTACAACTGCCGCAAAATGAAATAAGGCATCAAATTTTTTGCCTTTTAACCATTTCTGAATATCTTTCTTATTTGTAATATTCCCATCAAAACAATCAAATTTTTTATTCTTAAGTTTTTTTCTGATGTAACTACCTAATACACCTGTTGAACCTGTAATACCAATAGACTTAAAGTTCATTAATCATCAATAAATTAGAGCCAATGTAGCTTACTAATTTAGAGTTAATTTTTTTGGTATGTAGCCCTATAAAGAAACCTGAATCCTCTATTATTTGGGCATTTTTAAATTTTTCATTATTTTTGTTTAGTTTATACAATTTAATTGCTGGTTGATTGACAAAATTACCACTTATGATTGGTCTGGTTTCAATACCCTTTTTTTCTAAATATTTTAAATACTTTGATTTTTTATTTGCATATTTTTTATCGATAAATATTGCCAATCCAAACCAACTTGGATCAATATTTTTATCGACATTTAAGAAATTAATTTGATTACAAAATTTTTTGTGTGATTTAACTTTTTTTATAATTTCATTTCTATTAAATTCTCTATTTTCTTTAAAAATATTTTTTCTTTTAAATTGATTCAATGCTATTGCTGCCTGAATCTCTGTTGGTCTAAGGTTGTAACCAGAATTAATAAACAAAAACCTGGGATCTAAATTTGAGTAATTTTTTTTATATTTTTTTTGAATAAATTTTTCTCTTGCCCATCCATGTGATCTTAATGATAATAGAATTTCATAGTCCTCTTTTTTATTGCAGGTAATCATTCCTCCTTCACCAGATGTAATTTGATGAGAATAATAAAATGAAAAAGTTCCAGCCTCACCAAAAGAACCTAAAAATTTATTTTTGTATTTTGTACCAAAAGACTCACACGTATCCTCAATTATCATTAATTTATTTTTATTTGCTATTTGTTTTAATTTAAACATATCGGTGGATAAACCAAGAACGTGAACACAAAAAATAGCTTTTGTTTTTTTAGTTATTTTTTTTTGTAATGCCCCTAAGCTTACATTTAAATTTTTTAAATCTATATCTACAAAAACTGGTTTTAGTCCATGTTGTATAATTGGCCATAATGATGTTGACCAACAAACTACGGGTACAATGACCTCATCGCCAGGTTTGAGTCTATTCTTTCTCATTGGATTAGTTAATAAAGATAAAGCGAGTAAGTTTGCAGAAGACCCTGAGTTGACCATTAGTGCGAATTTACTTCCTATATATTTTGCAAATTTTTCCTCAAATATTCTTGTCTTAGAAGACATGGTAATTTGTTTACTTTTAAGAATTTTTTGACCTTCCAATATGTCTGATTCAGAGAAGGCGTTTGATAAAAGTGGATATTTCATAATAAATATTTATATATTAAATTAAAAAAATTACACCTTATATCAAAAGAACCGTTCTCTAAAAATCTGATATATAAAGTATACACCAAATGGAGTGCTCAATTTCGATTCACCATGAACTCTAGCATTTTCTCGACTAGGTATTTCTTTAATAGTATAATTTTTTTTTACACTTTTGGCTAAAATATCTATTTCAATCCCAAAACCATTTTCAGTTGTTTTTAAATCAATAAAATTTTTTTTTTTAATTGATTTCAAACTATAAAGTATGTCAGAAAATTCAGTTTTAAAAAATTTATTAAAAAGCAAGGTTAAAAAATCACATCCTGTAGATCTAATAAACCCCATAATTGTTATATTTGCAGTAAGGTCAAAACTGCCACCTTTTTTTCTACTGCAAACAATTAGCTGAAATTTTTCAGAAGTTATATCTTTGTATAGATTTTTTATATCATTGGGGTCATGAGAACCATCTGCATCATAAAAAATTATATACTCATTTTTTGCAATCGAAGCTCCCACCCTCTGAGCATCCCCCTTACCAAGACCATTATCTAAAACAAACTTAACTTGATTATGCAAGCAAACTTCTTCAGTGCCATCCTTGGAGTGACCATCTACAACTATTACATCATCTGATTTTTTATTTAAAATTGGCAATATTGTTTTTAAATTTTCACATTCTTTTTTGCTGGATACAATTATTGATAAATTTTGAAGTATATGAATAGCATCTGTCATAGTAATTTTAAATATATTATTATTATAGAAAGTACAGCTTTATTTAATAATTGTAAAACCTGAAAATTCCAAAAGATTTGAAAATCGAAAATGTTGGGTGCAAAGACCACAGAAACATTAATATAATAAAAATATAAAATAAATAGTTTCTCTCCACAAATTTTTCAAAATTCCAAATATAAAAACAAAGACAAGTTAGTATTGGGTAACCAAGGTTTGCAATTCTTCCAACATTGTTAATGCTGCCATCTGGGCCACCAATAATGGGCTGTCCAATTATCATTGAACAAACAAATAGAAGTGTGAGTACTGAAGAAATTTTAATATTCTTATTAAATTTACCAAACAAAACAACTAATAAAGGTGTGAAAGGCATTAATCCAAGCAGTAAAAATTTTAATAACTTTTCATATTGAGTAAAATCATAATAAAAAAGTCTATAGGCAAGATGTATCGGAAATGGATCACTAGATATTTTTTCAGCAATTTGGAATATCAAATATAAAGACAAAAATGATAATAAAAATAAAGTCATGAGTAATTTTATTTTTTTATTTATGAATAAGAAAATTCCTGAACCGATAATTAGGGCTATAGAAGTTTGTCTAAGATAGATAGCAATTACAGTGGTTAATAAGTTAATAAAATAATTTTTACTTATTATAGTAATAAAAAAAACCAAACCTAGGCAAAAGAAAAGCATATCATGAGCCTGTACAGGCTGAAATATATGATATCGGATCAGATAGGGGTTTAAAAAAAGTATAGAAAAAAATAAAATAGATACTTTTAAATTAAAATTTAGTTTTTTTATTAATATATTTATTAAGAATATGTAAAAAATTATAAATATAAATGTAAAAAACTTAAAAATTAAGAAAAAATCAATATTAAAAAAATAAGCTATTGAACCGACGATGTAAGGAATTAAAAATCTTTGGGCTACATTTTTAATAACCATAGGATCTTCTTGTGGTAGTGACGGGGCATTTATTGCTATTTCATTGTAACTATTTACATCTGTTTGATTTGCTACATGAATAATATCATAGAGACTCAAATAATCTGTTGTTACAAGGATAAATATAAATGAAATTGCTATATAAAGATAATAAATTTTAGCATCAGATTTGTTCATGATAATTAAAAATTAGTATGTATATATAATATAAAAAATATGAAATCAAATTACTTAGTTAGCATTATAATGACATGTTATAATGGAGAATATTTTTTAAATGATGCTGTAAAGAGTATTATTAATCAAACTTATTCAAATTGGGAATTAATTTTTTATGATAATAATTCAATTGATAAAAGTGAAAAAATTATAAAAAGTTTTAAAGATAAAAGAATTAAATATTTTAAATTAAATCGATTAGTTAATTTAGGCACTGTAAGAAAATTAGCCTTCAACAAATGTCAGGGTGATTTTGTTAGTTTCTTAGACGTTGATGATTACTGGTCAGAATTTAAACTTCAGAATCAAATTAAAAAGTTTCAAATAAATAAAAATATTGATGTTGTTTATTCAAATTATTATAAAGTTGAAAATCATAAAATAAAAAAGACTAAAAAAATTTTACATAAAGGCTATTGCCAAAAAGAAATAATTTCTAGTTATATTAATGGATCTCCCCTAACTGCCTGGTTGACACTTATGATTAAAAAATCTGCCATAGATAAATTGAAGTATTCTTTTGATAAAAATACACATATTGCATCTGATTTTGATTTGATAATTAGATTAAGTGCTCTTTCCAAGTTTGAGTATACTGCTCAATATTTAGCATATTATAGATTACACCCAAATAATGAATCTAAGAGTAAAAAAAAAGAAATTGATGAATTAATTTATATTATCAAAAAGTATCAAAAAGATAAAACAATAAGCTCTTTATTTTTCAATAAAAATTTTGCATACAAACTCTACATAAAATATTTTATATTCAAAAAATTGAAACCAAACGATATTAAAAATTTTACAATGATTAAGAAATTAAATATTAACTTGCTTTACTTTATAACTAAAATGATTCCACAAAAAATATTAAATAGTTTGATTAAATAATGATCTTAAATATTCACCCATTATTATCAATATTATGTTCATTATTAATCATTAATGGATTTTATAATTTATCAAAATTTATTTCTAAAACGAAATATTTAATATTTTTAGAAAATTATTCAGTTAATACTAGATTGATATCTTTTTTTTTGGTGATAAATTTTTTTTCAATTACATTATATAATTTCTTCTTGTTTTTTGGGGTTAATGAGTTTTATCTAAAAGTATTAGTAATTTTACTGATTTTAATTGGTTTTTATAAGCCAGACAGTATTAAGGAGTTATTTAAAAAATATGTATTAATAAATAGTAAAATAAAATTATTATTATTTCTAATAATTTTAGGTTATTTTTTAATATCTTTACTGCCAATCACAGATCCAGATTCACTAGACTATCATTTAACACTTCCTTATCTTTCCTTAATAAATGGAAATTTTTTTATACAAAATGAATGGCTTACAAGTCAATTATCTGGAGCAGGTGAGGCCCTAATAATATTTGGCCTTTCAATTAAAGCTTACAAATTATCTTCAATCTTGCAATTTATAGCTTTATTTTCAATTGTTATTGGTATTCTAAATTTAAAAAATGGAAGGAATTATTTTAATTTAAACAGTAAAATTTTAATATGTTTAGCTATTTTATGTATACCTAGTTTTTTATTTTTAACATTTACAGCAAAACCACAGTTATTCGCTATTGGTACAAACTTTATTGCATTTCTTATAACTTTTTTTATTTTACCATTTGAGAAAAATAAAAAAAAACTTATTACTATCTTTTGTATAATAGCTTTTTTCTGTTTTAGTGCTACACAGTTTAAGTTCTCATTTTTTTTGTCTTCTGGGATAATACTTTTATTTGCATATATTGAGTTATTTAAACGAAAGCTTTTATTTAAAGGACTTCTTATATCCTTAATGTTTTTTTTAATAATAATATTTCCTAGAGAATATTTTGACTTTAAATATCTAAGCCACGACATAATTAAAAATTTTTTTTCACCTGCAACTGATGATTATGCTTCAGAAGCTTTTATCATTTCATTAAAGCATGGTACTGGAAACTTTAGATATTTACCTTTTTGGATCTTTATACCGTATAATCAATATGGCATTAGTTTAGCTGTAGTAACTGAAATAATTGGTTTAAGTGTTTTGATTTTTTTAGTAAATTTCAAATTTAAACCAGTAAAAAATATAGTTTTTGCCTCTCTCATCTTTTTTATTTTGGCAATATTATTTGGTCAACCGACAGGCAGATTTTTTATAGAACCTTTTTTATGGTTGACCGTAGGGTCTATTTTTTATCTGAACTCAAAAAATAATTTATTATTTACAGTCTGTAAAAAATTAATAACCATTAATTCTATAGTCATCTTTGGTGCAATATTATTTACTATTGTGAATTTTTTACCTGGTATTTTATCAATTAAAAATCATAAAAATATTTTAGCAAAATATGGCAATGGGTATAATTTATATGAATGGGCGCATAAAAATCTGCCTGATGATTCTGTAATATTAACATCTCATAGGTCGTACCTATTTTCTAAAAACCAATTTGTAAGTTACGATTTTAGACTTTATCTTAGTACACAAGACCAGCTTAATTATTATATAGATTCATTAATTAAAAAAAATCCTACGCACATGCTATATAGCAGCGTTGATCACAACAACCTTCAAGATGTTTTTAAAAATTGTAGAGGGAAACTGGTTATAAGAGGTAAAAATGTACATGAAAGAAAACCTAGAAACCCGTTTAATTATACCAAAGTTCAATATGATGGCTATATATACGAAGTTGATTTAGAAAAATTAAAAAAATGCAAAAAAATATAAATATTTTAATTACGGGTGGTGCTGGATATGTAGGATCTCATCTAATAAAGTTTTTGATAGATAAACCTTTTATTAAGATAATAGCTATAGATAACTTTTCAAATAGTAAATCATCATTAATTGATGATCTAAAAAAAAAATCTAGGAAAAATTTTTTATTTAAAAAAATTGATATAAGAAATAATAAAAAATTATCTGAGTTATTTCATAACAATAGTGTTGATGTGGTAATTCACCTAGCTTCAAAAATTGATGCAGCAGAAAGTTTTAAAAAAAAAAGTGAATACAAATCTGTTAATCTAGTTTCATCAAAGATGTTAATTGATATAGCAGTTGCAAATAAAGTTGATAAATTTATATTTGCAAGTTCTGCGGCTGTATATGGTGAAGTGTCCAAAGGTTATTGTTCAGAAAAAAAAATAACAAAGCCTATAAATCCTTATGGAGAATATAAATTAAAAACAGAAAACTATATTATTGAGAATAAAAAAAAAATAAATTTTGTTATACTTCGATTTTTTAATATTGCAGGAATAAATAAATACTTTTATAAGTATTTTGAGAAAAGAAGTTCAATCTTTTTCTCGTTATTTAAATTTTTAATTAATAAAAAAAAAAATTTTTTATGTAAATAAATCACACTATTATTCTAGTGATAGTTCACCTGTAAGAGATTATATTCACATAGATGATATTTGTAAAATTATTTATAATTCAATTTATCTAAAAAAACCAAAAATTATCATAAATTGTGGAACGGGCCTTAAAGTTTCAGTAATCAAATTTGTTAAAACACTACAGCATATAATAAAATTTAAAATTAATACTGAGTTTCGATTGCCACGTATTGGTGACCCTACTTGTGTTGTTTCTGATACTAAGTTGATTAAAAAAACTTTTAAAAATTTAAAATACAGAAACTTACATTCAATATTAAAAGATTGTTATAATATGTCTTTATTTTTTAAAAAGTAATAAATGAAAAAAAATTTATATATTCAATTTGAAAATAATTTTTTTGATAAGATTATCAATAAAAAAAGAATTGAAATGGTAACTTTGATCAAAAAATATATTAAAACTTCTCAAATTAAAGACCTATTAGACATAGGAACTACTGAAGACTCTAGTGCCGATAGTTCAAATATTTTTTGTAAAATGCTTGATAAAATTAAGATACACAAATCTGTTTCGAATCAAAAAATTAAAGATAAAAGATTCAAATTTACCATAAAAAAATCTATTACTTCAAAATTCGCTAAAGAAACTATCAATATCTTTAAAAGTGATTTAGTTGTTTCTAGTGCTACTATTGAGCACGTTGGTGGTCTCAAAAATCAAATTGCTAAAGTTGGAAACATGATTTCTTTATCAAGGCAATATGTTGTAATCTCAACGCCTAATCGTTTTTATCCTATCGAACTTCATACCAAATTACCCTTGTTGCACTGGTTACCTAAAAGTTTTTTTAGAAAGATTTTATTACTCCTAAATATGCCCTATTTTGCAGACGAAAAAAACCTGAACTTGCTTAGCAAAGGGGATTTACAAAAAATATTAAATATTTTTTCTCGAAAAATAGACTATAAAATTTATAATATCTATTTTTTAGGTTTTGTTTCAAATTTTTTAGTTATTTGTAAAATCAAAAAAAATTAATTTAATATTAATGATAATACTTGGTCTAAACATAAATCACGCCGATACCTCTGCTTGCTTAATTGTTAACGGTAAAATTATTTCTGCTATTGAGGAAGAAAGATTCGTTAGAATAAAGCACTATGCTGGTGTACCAATAAATTCTATAGAATTCTGCTTGCATAAAGCCAAATTAAGATTGAAGGATATAAATTTTATCACAGTTAATTATTCACCAGCTGCAAATTTTAAACAAAAAACTTTTTACAGTATTAAAAACTTATTATCCAAAAGTACTTTTAAAAAAATAATTAACTTTAAGAATAAATTATTTAACACTAATGATTTAGAGAAATATCTAAAAGAAAACAATTTTATAGGAAAAATTATAAATGTAGAGCATCATGTAAGTCATATTGCTTCTTCTTATTATAATTCTCCTTTTGAAAAATCTGTTGGTTTAACAATTGACGGATTTGGTGATTTCTGCAGTACCCAAACTTTTTTGTGTAATGATAATACGATTAAAAATTTAAAAAAAGTTTATTTCCCTCATTCTTTAGGAATTTTATATCAATCTATTACTCAGTTTTTAGGTTTTAAAAATTATGGTGATGAATATAAAGTCATGGGGTTAGCATCATACGGAGAGCCAAAATATATAAAACAATTTGATGATCTTATAAAATACGATAAAAAAAACTTATTTTTACTAAACTTGGAATATTTTTCTCACCACTCTAATTCAAAATTTTCTTATAACTTTTCAGATGGAATTCCTAAATTTCCTGATCTATATTCAAAAAAAATCATACAACTTTTAGGTAAAGAGAGGAATACAGATGATAAAATTGAACAACATCACTTCGATATCGCTGCCTCTTTACAATTATGTTTTGAAAATATTTTATTTTCAATTTTAAATGATTTATACAATGACACAGGTATAAAAAACTTATGTTTAGCCGGTGGTTGTGCTTTAAATTCTAAATTTAATGGATTAATTAAAGAAAGAACTCCATTCAAAAATATTTTTATTCAACCCAATGCGGGAGATGCTGGTGGTGCTATGGGATCTGCATTACATTTTCTTCAAAATAAAAGTGAAAATAAAACTAAGATAGAACAAGTTGATACAAATAAGTGTTATTTAGGAGCTTCCTATACAAATGAATATATTGAAGAAAAGCTTATAAAAAATAATTCACTCTTAAAGAATTATTCGTTTAAAAAATTAAATGATAAAGAATTGTATATTGAAATTGCTGATAGAATATCTAATAATCAAATTATAGGATGGTTTAAAGGAAGATGTGAGTGGGGACCGAGAGCTCTTGGAAACAGATCAATTCTTGCAGACCCGAGAAACCCCAATATCAAAGACGTTTTAAATACGAAAATAAAATTACGTGAAAGTTTTAGACCTTTTGCGCCAGCAGTCTTAGAGGAATTTTGTAATAAGTATTTTGATTTAGACTATTCCTCACCTTACATGTTAAACGTTGTAAGAGCTAAGCAACTAGCAAAAGATTTAGTACCTTCCGTTGTGCATGTGGATAATACTTGCCGTGTACAAACAGTAAGTAAAATAGATAATTTGCACTTTTATAATTTGATTAATGAATTTAATAAATTAACAAACGTTCCAATAATACTTAATACATCTTTTAATGAAAATGAACCTATAGTTCTTAATCCAGTTCATGCATTTGATTGTTTTAAAAGAACTTCTATGGATTGCCTTGTTCTAGAAAACTGGGTAATTACCAGATAATTTATGAAAGTAATACAAGTCCTAGATGAAATATCCAAAAAAAATATTAGTATTGTAAGTGTTGTTAGAATAATCTCCTCTTATCAATATTTATCAAAAAAATCAAAAATAGTCGTTGCAAAAAACCAAGACAAACTCAAAAAAGTTGGAATTGTAAAAAGTTTATTTAGTAATTTATTTTTTAGCTCTGAAGTTAGTAGAATTTTAAAAACTAACAATCCAGAAATAGTTCACATTCATGGAATATGGAGGCCAATCCACTTTTTTTTTATGTTACATTGCACTTTTCTTAATATTCCAATATTAGTTCAGCCCCACGGTATGCTTTTAAAGGAAGCACTGAAAAGTAAATCATTTATCAGTTATACAATTAAACTATTCACACTCTTTATTTTTTATAGATTTTTTTTATCTAAATCTTCATTCATTGCTGTTACGCAGGAAGAGAAACAATCTATAAATAAATATTTTCCAAAAGCCAAAATATCTATTGTAAAAAACCCATTAGCTATTCAAAAAATTATTTCAAAAAAAATAAAAAAAAGATTTGTTTATTTTGGAAGATTTAATCAACATAAAAATATAAAAGAATTTATTACTGCCTTTATTTCTGCCAAACCAAATAATGAATGGTCTTTTCATATTTACGGGATTGAAGATGATGAAAATTATAGAAAAGAATTATTAGAATTAGTCTCTGAATCAGGTTTTAACAAATCTATTAAGTTTATTAAACCAGAGTTTAACATAAAGAAAAAATTTCAGATTATATCCGAGTCCTGGTGTAATGTTTTACTTTCTAAGTCTGAAATATTAAGCTTATCAGTACTAGAAGCATTTAGTGTGGGCACACAAAGTATTGTAAATAAAAAAATATTTTTCCCAACTTGGCTTAAAAAATATTTGATTGGATCTGAGGTCGAAAATTCAAGTTTAGTAAAAAATATTAGATTGATAATGAACCAAGACATTAAAAAGAAAAGAGTCTTAAAGAATAGCATGAAAAACTTGTTTCAGAACAAGTACACCCTATCTAATGAAAAAGATCTTTATCAAACATTTTTAGAAAAAATTGCCACACAACATCATGTAATTAACAAATTTAGCACTTTCTCGGTTTTATTTTCAAATTTGCTCAATTCAGTATTAGTTCCCTTCTTAATGGTTCTTTCAGTTATTTTTGGAAAATCATCTTTTGCAGCAGAGATTGGTGTTTTTCCAGGAATTGTTCTGTTATTAACTCAAGTCTTTTCTGCCAATGCCAGATCTTTGTTGCTTTATAATCGAGATAGCAATTTTTATAATCAGGTGATCAGTATAAGGTTTTATGTGGGGATTATTATTATTATTGCCCTAACATCATATCAATATTTTTTTTCTTATACTGAAAATTTATTTATTCTATCTATCTTAAGTTTCACTGTTTATTTATCGTGGATTAATGAGATAAACCTGGCCATACACGAAAAGAATAGATCATCATTAGTCATTAAATTATTTTTGATTATAAGTGTCTTATTTTATATTTTGATGATGGCTAATTTTCTACTAAGTACAGAGCGACTTGTAGACATTCTTAAATTTTATTTATTATTTCATGCATTATTTTTTTTATACCATATAAATCTTTTAAATTTTAATATCAAAAAATTTATTCAATATTTTAGGAATCAATTTGAAGAGTATTTAGCTGTTGCTTCAAGTTTCTTTAACATTATAGGGGTAATAATTTGGAGGATTTCTTTAGTAGCACTTTTGGGAAAAACTGCAGCAGGGTTATTTTTTGCCTCATTTGCAATAGCATCTTTTCCAGGAACATTATTTAATAATATTGTTGGTCAAATTGTAACGATTAATGAAAATTTAAAGAATTTAATTTATAAGGTTTCCAATATATTGTTTATTTTATACATAATTCTTATTTTCTCTTTAATTATAATGAATCAAATGTTTTTAAAAGATTTTCAATTTTTCAATTTTTTTAGTATTACCCTAACCTCTCTACTGGGAACCCCATTTATGCTAAGAGCTTTATCTTCTAGGCACGAATTTTTATCTTTTAATAAATCCTATCAAAAGAAAATTTTCATAAAAGATATTTTTTATGGTGTTTCAATTTCTCCAATAATTATTGCATTGTTCTATATCGGTGGAAGAGACATGCTTATTTATGCATATCCGATATCCTCATTTCTAGCGTTATTTTATTATCGTAAGATCAAATAATGATTTATCAAATTTACAAAACACTTAGAATAATATTTTTTATATTATTTGTGGGTATATCTATTTATTCAATTAAATTTTATGAAGGTTCTATTTTTATTTACATAACTTATTGTCTATCATTAATAACAATGCTTTTTTATTTAACGGATAGAAAAGCTAGTTACTTTGAAATTTTCTTTGCCGTATATCTTTTTCTTGGTTTCTGGTTTAAATATGTCTTTAGTTTAATCTTATACGAAGGAAGAGTTTATGATTCTAATGTTGCACAAGTTAAATCAACAAATATAGATGAAATCTTACTGTTAGGAATATGGATAGCATTAATTTGTTTATTTTCCTCTTTTATTAATAAAAGTTTCAAAAAAAACCACTCATCTAAAAATAAAATTAATTCAGAAAGGTCATTTTTTGTAAATTTATATTTACAAAATAGAGTCATGGTGCTTATCTTCTTTTTAATTTGCATAACCTTTGTTACTTTTTTTAATTTAAGATTAGGTATTCACCAAAGAGGCTTCCATTATAATAACGAATTGCCATCAATAATTATAAATTTAGTTAAATGGCTGTTACTTTTTGGTTTTACCACATTCTCTTGTTTCATTTTCCATGTAGAAATTAAAAATTTAAAAAAAATTAATCTTCTCACGACTATAATAATTTTATTTGAGGTATTTTTTTCATACACATCAATGTTAAGCAGATCTTTTATAATTAATTCATCTTCATTAATTCTGCCTATATATCAACAAAGTACAAAACTTGTAAAAAAATATGATATTAAGTTAATAATTTTATTTATTATAATGTTATTTCTTACTTCAGTTTCTATATTTGAAGTAAACAATATTCGAATAGAAAAAGTAAAAATTGTTATAGAGGAGTATAAAGAGCTTACAGATAAAAATTTAAAAAAAACAAGTAGTGATATCACTACAGGAAAAAAGTTGGAAAATTACAACTTTCAAATACCAGTAAATAAATTAAAAAATAATAAATTAATTCCAGGAAAAAATTTAGCAGACCCGTCAATAGAAAATTTAGAAAAAAAAGTTAACAAATTATTCAAGGCACCCGTAGTTACTGCGAAAATTGCCAAAACAACTCCAAAAGATGTAATTAATTTTATACTTATTAATAGATGGATTGGTATTGACTCTTTAATTTTAGTCTCAAGTTCAGAAAACAAGGGATATGATTTATTTTTTAGAGCATTAAAAGAAGATAAAAATTACGTAGATTATACATTTTATGAAAAAGAATTTGGTCTTGTCGATGTAAAGACGAATGTAGATACCGGTAAAACAGTTATGAAAGGTAATACCTTACCTGGAATTATTTCTTTTTTGTATTATACGGGAAGTCCAATTTTTTTATTGTTATCAATTATGCTAATATTTTTTTTCTTCAACTTTTTGGAAAATTTTTTAAGACATATAACAGATAATAATTTAGTTTTTGTGTGTTTTATTTCGAATATGGTTGCCACAAGACTTTTTCATTTTGGTTATGCACCAAAAGATTCTTATTTATTTTTAATTTCAATTTTGTTGTCTGTCTTATTTTTGATTTTGCTCATGCGTTTCAAATTTCGTCTTTTTAGATAAAAAGAGAAAGTAGACTAGTATATAAATTATAATATTTATCAAAAGTATGAGTGCTAAAACCTTAGCATTGTCATAGTAGTTTACACTCAAAAACACACCAACTAACATAAAGAAATTCAAAATGATGCCAGTTAAGGAATTTGATATTAAAAAATTTCCATTAAGATGAAAAATTTTATTTAATAATAAAGTATGAAAGTGAAGTTTATCTGCTGCTTCGATTATTTTATTTTCATTTAATCTTCTCACTATTGTAAACAGGTTCTCAAAAGCAGGGTACCATAATAAATTTAGAGCTAGTAATGGTGAAATAGTATTATTTAAATTAATAAAGTTAATTACATAAATAGACATAAAAACACTAATTACATAAACACCATTATCTCCTAAAAAAGATTTTTGAAATAAATTAACCAAGTAAAATACAAAAAAAATAATCATAATTATTTTAATATCAGGAAAATTATCAGGTTTTGGTAATTCAATAAATAGAATAGCTAAAGTTATTATTAGATAATATCCAATAACATTACAATTTACACCATCACATAAATTAGAACCGTTAATTAATATAAGTATACAAATACAAGAAAAAAATAAATTAAAAATATTATTATTAATAAAATAGTCTAAAAAAAATATTCCAGTTTTATCAATTTTTAAATCGAGGAAAAAAATAAAAATAATCAATAGTACAAATTGTAGTAGTAATCTTAGTTTGGGACTGAAGTGAGTTTTTAAATCAGAAAAAATTCCAAGTATTAGGAAAGAAAAAAGCAAAACAATTACTAAAAAGGAATGATCATTATAGCCTGCATGAAGTATGTATGTAGTCATCGTTACAAAGATATATATCCCACCAGTTAGCGGGGTATTTTTATTGTATATTGATTTATGAACTTGATCTCTGGGCGAATCAATTAAAATTAAATATTTGCTTTGAATAAATATTAGAGATAATGAAATAGTTGATATGTATATAAAAATAATAAGCATTTTAATTTATGGTAATTAAAAAAAGTACATATCACAATTCTTTGCTATTTGCATCTGTATTACTTCTTTTAATACCCCCAGCCCTAATTTCGGGACCGTTTCTACCAGACCTATTTATTGTAGTGATCTCTTTTATTTCTTTATTATTTTTCAATAAAAAAAAAGAATTATTTTCATTTAAATCTAATTTTTTTAGATTATTTGTCATTTTTTATATTTATCTAGTTTTCACTTCAGTATTTTCTAATAATTTTTATGAATCAATAAAACCATCATTCACTTATATAAGATTTGGTTTCTTTTCTTTGGCAGTAGTTTTTATACTTAATAATAAAAAAAATTTTATTAAACATTTCTATTTGGTGATGTGCTTTACCCTTATCATTTTGATATTCGATGGATACTTTCAATACATAACTGGAAAGAATATATTTGGCTTTAAGGGAATTAGGCCAGATCGTCTTGGGGGCCTTTTTTTTGATGAATTGATTTTAGGATCTTATTTAGGAAAGATTTTACCAATCTTTTGTACATTTTATATATTGAATAAAAATCACTTTAATAAATATTATATTTTTATATTAGTCTTATTGACTTACGTTCTAATATTTCTATCAGGTGAAAGAGCAGCATTTTTTACCACAACACTATATTTGATCATGGTTAGTCCTTTTTTGATCGGTATAAAGAAAACAACAATTCTTTTTGTGTTAATGGGTTTGATACTTGGGGCTTTCATCTCAACAAACAAAAGTTTTAAAAGTAGATATGTTGATCAAATGTTACTGCATACATTAAATATAGGCAGAACGGTTGATAGTGCTGGAATTGCTATTGATACCAAGTTATTTATGCCCGAACATATTGGCTTATTTGCTTCTGCTATAGATATTTTTCAAAAAAATATTTTTTTAGGTGGGGGTGTTAAGACATTTAGAATCAATTGTAAAAACACTGTCAATATGAAATTAATTAAATTACAAACAGATATTCCAAGTATGTCTCTTTGTGGCTCTCATCCACATAATTATTACTTGCAATTATTAGCAGAAACAGGGCTGATAGGTTTTTTATTTGTTTTAGTAATTTTTATGAAATTATTTTTTAATTATCTAAAACAAATGTATTATTTAATCAAAAAAAATAAAAAAATAAAAAAAGACTATGTTACTATATTGTCTGGCTTAATTGTTTATATTTGGCCATTAACTACTACAGGTAGTTTTTTTAATAATTGGATATGTTCAATTTTATTTTTACAAATAGGCATTTATTTATATATATCACAGAATGAATCAAAAAATTAATAATCAATATCATTATATTTGCATTGTAGTAATCGCTTATTTTTTCTTCTTTTGGGGCGTGGACTTTAAAGTACCTTTTTTAAAATCAGATTTTGTTTCTGGTTTTAGATTAAGTTATTTAATTATAATTTTAATTATTCCCATATCTTATAAATGTATAAAATCTTTTTTTTTACTTTATAAGCAAAAATTCAATTACGAACATTGCATTACAATTTTTAAAGAAATATTTAATTATCAGCGTTATATAATATTTTTTACTCTATTTATTATTGCTCACTTTTTTTTTATAAAGATTTATTATCAAGAAATTATTGATTTATCTGAAATAAAAAATTTAGTCTATTTATTGTTACTATCTGTAATTTATTGTCATTACAGAAACTTTATATTTGTTAATTTTAAAAAAATCCTGATATTTTATTTAATAACTTTTGTTCTACTCTCATTTTATGAAGGATCACAGAAATTTAATTTAGGTCAATGTAATAGTAATTTTTTTTTAATTGATTTAATCCAAAATTTTCTTAAAATTAATTTTAGCAATAGTCTTTATTTGGAAAATTCTCATTTAGCCATGATGACAATAGCATTTATTTTTTCCTTTGTGTTAATTTTGATACAAGACACAAAAAATACTATCTTACTTTTATTAATATTTTTGATATCAATAATTATTCTACTAAATAATTTATCAACAACATTCTTTGTTGGTTATTTAATTTCACAAATAACCTTGTTGTTATTTCTCTTCAAAAAAATTGATATTAAATACTGGATTATTACTATTTCATTTCTATTTTTAAACTCATACCTTTTTTTGTCAGACAAAAACTGTGTTAAAAAAATTCAAGATTTTAAAGTTGAAAATATTGTGCAAAATAATTTAGAAAAAGGAAATACAAATTTAACTACTTTGGTTTATCAGAGGTCAATTATTGTTGCCAAGAAAACAATTATACATCACTCATTAGGTTGGGGTATAGATGGTATGGATAATGCAACACTTGATTTACTTGACGATTATTCAAATTCTAATCCTGATGCAAGTTTGAGGGTAACGCTTAGCGGTAATGTACGAATGGATGAGTATAATAGAGCAGAAGCTAGGCGGACTCCGTTCTGGATGTTACGAATGCTCAACCTAAAAGATGGACTGTCAAATGGCTTTAAGATGATTACAGAATTTGGAATTTTTACTTTTATTATTTTATTCTATTTTATTAAATACATCATAAATATAAAAGATATAAAACCTTACAATTTATTTATTATCGTTTTGTTTATTACACTGTGTATCAGGGGAGCGGGGTATTTTAGTGGAGGCTTTATTTTTTGTCTTCTAGAATTCTTTTACCATAAAAAATTTATAATAGAATTAGAATTTAATAAAAAAAGCTAGTTAAATTAATTTAAGTTTTCTTACTTATTATCTCACTTTCAATTAATTGTGGAATTTTAACATTAGCACCATATTTTTTTGCATCAATATATGCATTTCTAGAAAAAAATTTGTAATTGAGTTTAATTTTATTAATATAATCAATAGTTTTTAATTTTTTCTGGTTACAGCTTATAATTATCCCATTATGATTATTTTTTATTATTTCATTAATTCCACCTTTAGTGCAATAAATTAGAGTGGGTATGCCATAACTCTTAGCTTCCAAAACGCTATATGGACAATTTTCAATAGGACTAGTCACCAAAAGCAAATCTATGTTTTTGTAAATTGTTGGTAAGTTTTTATCAAGATAAAATTTAATATATTTTTTCTGACTATTATTTAAACGCAGTTTATTTTTACTAAATATACTGAAAATAAAGTCATTTTTATTTTCATATGCTATCTTTAGAAATTGGTTTAAACCCTTTTCCCCATCTAATCTGCCAACAAAACCTATTCTAAATTTTTTATTATTAAGCGAATTAATTTTTTTTGATAGGTCAACCGAATTGTATTGAATCTTATTTTTTGCAAAATATGGAAAAAAATATTTTTTTATCCAATATTTTTTTGTAAATTTTGAAACATAAAAAACTTTATTTATAAATATCAAAAATATTCCTGATAAAAATGAACATAGGTATAATTTAATACTTTTCTTTGTTAGATGACTATGTGCAAAAAAAAATATTTTTTTTTTATCAAATAGTAATTTGATATATAAAAAATATATTACAAAAATAATTGGATTTGAAAATATAAAAAT
>MDTF01013023.1_pt1 | contig 56918 bp, 58 predicted proteins | sample 811191 | NCBI WGS metagenome assembly MDTF01 (sample SAMN05326649, study PRJNA326480) | marine metagenome | isolation source: seawater | place: Southern Ocean | collected 2011 | reverse complement strand
GATTTATGCACTGAAAAAAATTTTTAGATAATTTTAAAGATAATTGATTTTTTATTTTATAACCCCAACCTTAACAGTTGGGGTTTTTTTTTAATTAAGCTAAAAATACTAATGATAAATAAAAATAAAAATGTCTTACTTGTTGGTGGTACAGGTTACATAGGAACTGTTTTATATACTTCATTAATAAAAAAAGGATATAATGTCAGAAGTATAGATAACCAAATTTATGGTAAAAATGTTTTTAATAAAAATTTTAAAACAAACTATAATAAAGAAAAAAATTTTTTAAATCTTAAGTCTATAGAAAATGATTTAAAAAACACTGACTATGTAATTTTTTTAGCAGGGTTAGTTGGCGATCCAATTACAGCAAAATATCCAAAAAAATCCAATTTAACCAATGATAAAGGCACTATTAAGTTTTTAAAATTTCTAAAAAAATTTGAAATAAAAAAACTACTTTATATTTCTACCTGTTCAAACTATGGGTTATCTATCTCAAAAAAAAAATTAAATGAAAAAAGCCCTCTCAAACCATTATCTTTATATGCCAAATCTAAAGTTGATATTGAAAAATATTTATTAAAAAATAAAAAAAAATTAGGGTTTCCTTTTAATATTCTTAGATTTTCTACCGCATTTGGAGATTCACCAAGAATGAGATTTGACTTAACAATTAATCAATTTACAAGGGATATTTTTTTCAATAAAAAAGTTATGATTTATGATCCAGATACCTGGAGACCATATTGTCATGTTTTAGATTTCTCTAGGGCTATAGATAAAATTTTATCTCATAAGAATAATAGCTTAGATTTTGAAATATTTAATGTTGGTAATGATAATAATAATTATTCAAAATTAGCAATGCTAAAATTAATTATTAAAGTAATGGGAAAAGGAAGCTACAAGATACTAAAAGATACAAAAGACAAAAGGAACTATAAAGTTGATTTTTCAAAAATTAAAAAAATGCTGAATTTTTCAACAAAATATAACCTTAATTATGGTATTAAAGAAATAGTTAGTTCATTAAAAAGAAATAAAACAACTATAAAAAAAACTGATCATATGGGGAATTATGAAATTATCAGAAAAAAAAATTAAAGTTAACCAGTTTTTTTTGGATTTAAGTAAAGTTCTAGAAAAAAATAAAAAACCCTTTTTTTTACATGAACCTTTTCTAGATAAGACTGATACAAATTTAATTTCTAATTGTGTTAATAGTAAATTTATCTCTACAGCTGGCGAATATACAAAAAAATTTGAAAATGAATTAAAGAAATTTACTAAATCAAAATATGTTTTAAGTGTAATAAATGGAACTGCTGCATTACATTTAGCTATAGTTGTATTGGGTATAAAAGAAAAAGAAGAAGTACTACTACCATCGATGACTTTTGTGGCAACAGGTAACGCAATTTTATATAATAAATCAATACCACATTTTTTTGATGTAAAAGAAGATCTGTCAATTGATTTTGTAAAGCTTAATAATTATCTTGAAAATAATACCAAAATAAAAAATGAAAAATGTGTTAATAAAAATACTAACAGAGTTATAAGAGCTATAATTCCAATGCATATATTTGGTCATATGAGTGATATGAGTAAATTAAAAAAATTAGCATCTAAATTTAAACTCTTAATTATTGAAGATGCTGCGGAAGCTCTTGGCAGTTATTTTAATAAAAAACATGCTGGAACTTTTGGTCATATTGGTACACTTAGCTTTAATGGTAATAAAATAATCACTACTGGTATGGGTGGTGCAATATTAACCAATAATAAGCAAACATACTTGAAAGCAAAACATTTAGCGGCAACAGCAAAAGTAAAATCTAAATGGGATTATGTTCATGATGTGTTAGGATATAATTATAGATTGCCCAGCTTAAATGCTTCAATTGGTTGCTCACAGATGAAAAAAATTAAAATTTTAATTAACAAAAAAAGAAAATTATTTGAAATGTACAAAAAAGTATTTTCAAAGTCAGAATTTTTAACATTAGTTAGTGAACGTCCAAACAGTAGGTCAAATTATTGGCTTCAAACAGTTGTATTAAAACCCCAATTTAAAGATTTAACTAAAATGATTTTAAATAAGTGCTATGAAAATAAAATTTATATTAGGCCTGCATGGAAACCATTACATCAGCTAAACTATTTTAAAAAATTTCCCAAAATGAATTTAGCAAAAACGAACTCATTATCACTAAGAGTTTTAAACTTGCCCAGCAGTTCTTTTTTATCCAAATGAAAAAAAATATTTTAATTATTGGGGTAGGAGGTCATTTAAATTCAGTAATAGATATTTTACAAGAGGCTAAGAAATTTAAGATAATTGGATATCTTGATAATGATAAAAGTAAAATTGGTAAATATTTTTATAATATTAAAGTTTTAGGGAGTGACAAAAAATTAGATGAAATAAAAAAAAGTAAAACAAATAATATTTTTTTAAGTGTTGGTTTAATAAAAAATTTTAAAGAAAGAATGAAACTAATTAAAAAACTCAAAATATCCTCATTTGAATTCCCAAATTTTTATTCTAAAGACTCATTAATCTCAAAAAGAATAATCATTGGTAAGGGAAATATTATTATGAAGCATGTTCTTATAAATAATAATGTTAAATTGGGTGATTTCAATATTATCAATAATAAAGCATTAATTGAACATGATGTTACCATAGGCTCAAATGTCCATATTTCAACTGGAGCAGTAGTTAATGGAAATGTTTCAATTGGAAATAATGTATTTATAGGAAGTGGATCCATTATAACAAATAATAGGGTAATAAAAAATAATACGTTTATAAAAGCAGGCTCAGTAATATGAAATTAGAAAAAATTTTTTTTACAAGAAATAGTATTTCAATCAAAGAATCAATTTTGAAATTAAAAGATACTGGTACGAAGTGTTTAATTATTGTTGATGTAAAAAATAAATTGCTTGGTACATTGACTGATGGTGATTTAAGAGAGGTAATTGTAAAAAAAATTGATTTAAACAAAAGTATCAAAAATTTTTACAACAAAAATCCAAAATCAATTAAAAGAAGTGAATATACCATTGAATTAGCCAAAAAATTTTTTCAAAATTATAGAATCGACACCATACCAATAATTGAAAATAAGAAAGTGGTAGACGTTGTAACTTGGGCTGATGTTTTTCTTAAAAAAAAATCATTAAAAGAAACTTCGGTGGTAATAATGGCTGGAGGTAAAGGGGAGAGACTTAAGCCATTTACTAATGTTCTGCCCAAACCACTTGTGCCAATTCATGACAAAACTATAATTGAATTAATCATTGAAAATTTTTCATTTCATGGGGTAGAGAAATTTAATTTTACCTTAAATTATAAAGGAAACTTAATTAAAACTTATTTAAATCATATTAAAAAAAAAAAGAAATTTAAATATGTTAATGAAAAAACTCCACTTGGAACTATTGGATCCTTATCTTTAATTAATGAAAACAATCTATCAAAAAACTTTTTTGTTACAAACTGTGATATTATAATTAAATCAGATTTGAAAAAAATTTATGATCACCATATGCAAAAAAAAAATGATATCACAATTGTAGTATGTTATCAGAAATATAAGATCCCATATGGGACATGTATAGTAAATAAACAGGGTAAATTAAAGTCACTTATTGAAAAACCTGAAACTAATCATTTAATTAATACTGGTTTTTATTTAATGAATAAAAAAATTTTAAAATTTGTCCCAAAAAATAAGAATATTGATTTTAATGATTTTATCAAAAATATTTTAAAAAAAAGATTAACCATTGGTGTTTATCCAGTAGATTTGAATAGTTGGGTTGATGTTGGTACATGGTCAGAGTATAAAAAAAATATAGATTATATTTAATGAGAGTGTTGATATTAGGAAATGTTAATTTTACATATAAGATAATCGAATCTCTTTTAAAAAAAAAAATTCTCATTTCAGGAATTGTATCTCAGAATCAAAAAAATCTTAAAGATGATTATTGTTCTTTAAAGAAGATTGCAAAAAAAAATTTAATTCCATATATTGAAACCAAAAATATTAATAGTAATGAGAGTATTGCAAAGATAATTGATATAAAATTTGATCTAATAATTTCAATAGGCTGGTCACAAATAATCAAGGAAAATTTTTTTAAAAAGATAAAAAAAATGATTATTGGTTATCATCCTTCAAATCTTCCAATAAATAGAGGAAGACACCCAATAATATGGACATTAATACTTAACTTAAAAAAAACAGCATCCACATTTTTTTTGCTTAATAATAAAATTGATGATGGGGAAATCATTGATAAAAAAATTATAATTGTCCCTAAAAAGTATACCTCAAAAGAACTTTATGATAAATTATGTAAAACAGCAGAATATCAAATAATTTCTATTTTAAAAAAAATTAAAACTAAAAAACTCAAAATATTAAAAATTAAAAAAAACTCAAAAAATTATTGGAGGTTAAGAAATAAAAAAGATGGTATTATTGACTGGAGAATGAATAGTTCGACTATTTACAATCTAATTAGAGCTTTAAATAGACCTTACGCTGGTGCTATTTTTTTATATAATAACTTTGAGTATAAAGTTTTTAAAAGTAAAATGATTACAGTTAATAACCCCAATATTGAACCTGGAAAAATAATAAAAAAATTTAAAAATGGGTCATATATAATAAAAACAGCTGATAATGGTATTAAAATATCGTGTATTGAGCCTTCTATTAATCTAAAAGAGAATTCCTATTTATGAAAATATTTGTAGTATCACCCCATCCTGACGATGAAACACTTGGTTGTGGAGGCACACTATTAAAGCATAAAAAAAATAATGATCAAATTTTCTGGAACATTGTAACAAAGCCCTTAAATGAAAAAACAAATAAAAAAAGAGAAAAAGAAATCACAAAAGTTGCAACAAAATATAATATTAAAAAAATTATTAGAGCAAATTACACAACTGCAGAATTAAAGAAAAAAGACATATATAAACTAATTAATTTTTTTAAAACGCATATAGTAAAAATAAAACCAGACATTGTTTATCTTCCATTTTATGGAGATATTCATTCAGATCATAGAATTATTTTTGAATCTTTTTTACCTTTTAGTAAATCTTTTAGATTTAATTTTATTAAAAAAATCTTATGTTACGAAGTATTATCAGAAACAAACTTGAATATTGGGTTTTTAAAAAGTTTTAAACCAAATTATTTTGTTGATATAACACCTTACTTAATTAATAAAATTAAGATTATGGGTATTTATAAAAGTGAAATTAAAAAACATCCTTTTCCAAGAAGTAAAATTTCGATTACTGCTCAAGCACAGTTACGAGGCTCTCAGATTAATAGAAAATATGCTGAAGCCTTTGAGGTAATTAAAATCATAGAATGAAGTTTAAAAAAAAATCTGAAACAGTTGTTGCAACTGTTGTATATGATAAATCAATTAATAATTTAAAAAATCTATCTAATTCTTTACATTGTCAGTCTGATAAAGATTTCGATTTATTAATATTAAACGATGGTGTTGATAATATTTATAATTATATAAATAATAATTTGAATATTAAAATAATCAATACAAAAGGATCTATAAGTAGAATTAGAATTAGAATGATAAATCAATGCAAAAAGATGAATTATAAATCAATAATTTTTATTGATAGTGATGATTATTTAGATGAAGAGCGAGTATATATAACAAAAAAATATTTAAAAAAAAATAGTATTGTAGTAAATGATATTCATTTAATTGATAAAAAAAAAAAAATAATTAAAAAAAATTTTTTTTCTAAAAGATTAAAGAATAAGCTAAAAATTTCTAATTTAGATATTTTAGAAAAAAATTTTCTTGGTTTAACTAACACAGCTATGAAGACGTCGATTATTAAAAATATAAATTTAAACCATTTAACAACTGCACCAATTTTTGATTGGTCTTTTTGGTATATGATGCTTCAAAAAAATAAAGCTATTTTTACTAATGAAACAAGCACTTATTATTATAATTCTTATGCTTCAAGTACCTCACTATTGAATAATAGTGATAAATCTATACAATTAAAAAAAGAAATTAAAAATAGGCAAATTATATATTTGAAGAAAAATTTTGAATACCCTATTTTAAAAAAAGTTAATTATAATCATAAATTTAAGATAGTTAGCAAACACTTATTTTGGTGGGAAGTGAGAGGTAAGATTAGTGCTTAAAAATATTAAACAAATGAAAAAACCCTATATTATTGCTGAAATCGGATCAAATCATAATGGTTCGATGAAAATAGCAAAAAAAACAATACTCAAAGCAATTGAGGCTGGTGCAGATTGTGTAAAATTTCAATCATTTTCTCCACAATCATTATTCACAAAAGATATGCTAAACAAAAATTTGCAGTTAAAAAAAGAAGTTTTCAAATATTCACTTTCACCAAAAAAATTAGAAATTTTAGCTGGTTTTTGTAAAAAAAAATCTATTGATTTTGCTTCGACACCATTTTCAGATGAGGAATTGAATTTTTTAACAAAGAAAATAAAAGTTAAATTTATTAAGATTGCGTCTATGGATTTAAATAACTACCAATTTTTAGAAAAAGTAGCAAAGACCAAAAAAACTGTTTTTATTTCAACAGGTATGGCTAAATATGATGAAATAGTTAGAGCAATTAAAATTTTTAGAAAACATGGATCAAAAATAGTCCTTCTTCACTGTGTAGCTATGTATCCAGCAGATAAAAAATTTTTAAATTTAAAAAAAATCTTGTTATTAAACAAAAATTTAAATGTGAAATTGGCTACTCCGATCATTCTATAGGCCCTTATGCATGTATAACAGCAGCTGCATTAGGAGCAAAGGTTATAGAAAAACATTTTACTCTAGATAAAAAAATGGCTGGATGGGATCATGAATTATCTGCTGATAAAGAGGAGCTAAAAAATATTATAAATGCTTGTAAAGATATCCCAAATATGTTGGGAAAAAAAACCTTTAAAATTGTTGAGTCGAAACAACAAATTAAAGCTTTTAGAAGAAGTATTGTTGCAAAACACAATTTAAAAAAAGGTAAAATAATTAAAGAAAGTGATTTAGATTTTAAGAGGCCTGGAAACGGCTTAAGCCCCGAAAATATGAAAAAATTAATTGGAAAAAAATTAAGACATAATATTAATTTTGACCAACAGTTAAAATTTAAGAACTTTTAATGCTTGCAATTATTCCAGCAAGAAAAGGAAGCAAAGGTTTAAAAAATAAAAATATAAAATTAATAAATAAAAAACCACTTATATCATACACAATAGAAGCAGCAATAAAATCGAGCAAGATAACAGAAATATTTATTTCTACTAACGATCTAAGAGTTATAAAAATTGCTTCAAGCTACAATATCAATACTCCATTTCTAAGACCAAATAAGTTAGCCACAGATAAGTCACCAGCTATTGAGGCATATTTGGATTCAATTGAAAAATTAAATATGAATTTAAAAAAAAAATATAGAAATTTTGTAGTTTTATTGCCAACATCACCCCTAAGATCAGTAAATGATATAGATAAGGCAATTGAAGTATTTCAAAAAAAAAAAGCAGATAGCGTTATTAGTATGTCCATGTCCCATCAACCAATTGAATGGCATAAAAAAATTTCTAAAAATTATAAAGTAGATAAAACTTTTAATTCGAAAAAAAGTGTTTCAAATAGACAAAATTTAGAAAAAACTTTTGTTCCAAATGGATCTATTTATGTTTTTAATTACAATTTTTTAAAAAATAGCAAAAACTACTATGGAAACAAAACTTATGCCTATATTATGCCAAAAATTAAATCATATGATATCGATGATAAAACAGATTTCGAAATAGTTAAAAAATTTTTAATAAAAAAAAATGAAAAATAAAGTTATTTTAATTACTGGTGGAACAGGATCATTTGGAAAGATTTTTGTAAATTATGCTTTAAAACAAAACCCTAAAAAAATAATAATCTTTAGTAGAGATGAATTAAAACAATTTGAAATGAGAAAGAACTACAATAAGTTTCAACTAAAAAAATTAAGATTTTTTATTGGAGATGTAAGAGACTATGAAAGAGTTTTTTATGCATTAAAACAAGTTGATTATGTAATACATGCCGCTGCTTTAAAGCAAATAGATACTTGCGAATACAATCCTTTTGAGGCCATCAAGACAAATATTATTGGAGCACAAAATATAATTAATGCATCAATTGAGCGAAATATTAAAAAAGTTATTGCTTTAAGTACGGATAAAGCATCCTCACCCATAAATTTATATGGAGCAACTAAACTAGCTTCAGATAAATTGTTTATCTCAGCAAATTATCATAGAGGGTCAACTGGTGAAAAGTTTTCAGTAGTAAGATATGGGAATGTTTTTAATAGTAGAGGTTCTGTAGTGCCAGTTTTTTTAAATAAAGTTAAAACTGGTAAAAAGTTTGAAATTACAGATCCTAAAATGACAAGATTTAATATCACATTAGACGAAGGTGTAAATTTTGTAGGGAAATGTTTAGAAATAATGGAAGGTGGAGAATTATTTGTTCCTAAACTTTCTTCTTTCAATATTACTGACTTAGCTAAAGCAATAGATGAAAAAAAACAAATAAAAATTATAGGTATAAGGTCAGGAGAAAAAATTCATGAAGAAATGATATCTGATAATGAGTCTAATCCAATTATTGACGTCAAAGACTTTTATGTTTTATTACCTGATATGAAAATGGTTTCATGGTCTAAGAATAAATATTTGAAAATAGGCAAACAAGTGAAAGAAAAATTTTCCTACACAAGTGACAATAATAAAAAATTCTTAAATATTAAAGAATTAAAGAAACTAATAAAAGGTCTTAGTTAAATGAAAGCCATATCTTATGGAGCTCAAACTATAAGTCGCTCTGATGTTGCAAGTGTTACAAAAATATTAACTAGCAGATTTTTAACTCAAGGTCCCACTATTAAAAAATTTGAAAAGAATTTATCTAAATATTTTGGTAGTAAGCACTGTCTTGCAGTATCTAGTGGAACTGCAGCTTTATATATGACCTTACTAGCATTGAATTTAAAAAAGAATGATATTGTTATAACAACACCCATTACATTTTTAGCATCAGCCAGTTGTATAATTAATGCAGGATGTAAAATTGTATTAGTAGATATAAACTTAAAAGATTTTACTATTGACACTGATAAATTAGAAAAAAAACTTATAGAGCTTAAAAAGCAAAAAAAAATCCCAAAAGCCCTCATTGCGGTTGATTACTCTGGATACCCATGCAATTGGAAAAAAATTAAAGTGTTATCTAAAAAATATAACTTCATGACTATTAATGATAATTGTCACTCATTAGGTACTAGATATTTTGGGTCAAAAAAATATGCAATGAAATATGCCGATATTGTAACTCAAAGTTTCCACCCTGTAAAAACTATCACAACAGGTGAGGGTGGAGCAATACATACAAATAAAGAAAGAATATTTAAAAAAACTAAGCTTATTAGGTCACATTCTATCGATAGATCCTTAACAAATAAATTTGGCCCATGGTATTATCAAGTAGAGAATTTAGGTTTTAATTATCGTTTAACAGACATTCAGGCTAGCCTTGGCATATCTCAATTAAGTCAAATTGATAAATTTGTAACCAGCAGAAAAAACATAGCAAAAAGGTACAATAAGTTTTTTAAAAAAAATGAAAAGTTTAAGACTATAAATATAGATGATAAAAATATTGAAAGCTCTTATCATTTGTACCCTGTTCTTTTTGATTTTGAAAAATACAAGATTTCAAAAAAAAATTTCTTTTTAAAAATGAAAAAGAAAGGAATTATGTTACAAGTACACTATATTCCATTGCATCACCTAAATTTAATTAAAAAAAACTGTGTCAATTTAAAAGATAAATTTTTAAATAGTGAAATATTTTATAAAAATTCTTTTTCAATACCTATTTTTCCAAATTTAAAAACTAAAGATCAGATTTATATATTTAATCAAATTGTTAAAAATTTAAAATGATAAATATTGCAGTTATTCCAGCTAGAAGTGGAAGCAAAAGAATCAAAAATAAAAATATTAAGATTTTTGATAACAAACCCATAATTACTCACATAATTGAAATGTTAAAAAAAACAAATTTATTTAAATATATTGTAGTGACAAGTGATTCTCAAAAAATTTTAAATTTAAGTAAAAAAAATAAAGTAGATATTTTAATTAATAGACCAAATAAATTATCTGATGATTTTACTGACACACATTCAGTTATAAAACATTCAATAAAATTCTTACTTTCAAATAAATATACTTTTGATAATATTTTTTGTGTATATCCCACTTCAGTTTTTTTAAACAAAAATATTATCAACAAAGCACTTAGAATAAGTAATAATAAAGGATATATTTTTTCTGCAATCAAGTATACCCATCCTATTGAAAGATCTTTTAAGTCACTTAAGAAAAATACTAAAATTAATTTTCCTAAATATATGAATTTTAGAACTCAAGACATAGAACCTTCATATCATGATGCAGGTCAATTTTATTTAGCAAATTATAGGCTATGGTTAAGAAAAAAAAAGATAATATCAAAAGACTCATCATTTATAGAAATCCCACATGACAGATGTCATGATATAGACAATATGAATGATTGGAAGTACGCAGAATTAATTTGGAAGAATAAATAGAATAATATAATTTGTAAGGAGAAACTATGAAAGATATTTTTTGGTGTACGCACTGTTTGATGCCGTCTACAAGACCAAGAATTACATTTGATGAAAGAGGATGGTGTAATGCATGTCAATGGATGGAAAAAAAAAAAACATTAAATTGGGATGAAAGATTTGAGCAACTTGCCAAAAATCTTGAAAAATATAAATCTGATGATGGTCATTATGATTGTTTGGTAGCTGTAAGTGGTGGCAAGGACGGATCTTATGTAGCGAACCAATTAAAAACAAAGTTTAAATTAAATCCATTAACAGTGACCATTAGACCTCCACTAGAAATGAGACTGGGGAATGAAAATTTAAAAAATTTTATACACAGTGGTTATGATCATATACACATAACACCCAATGCTGAAGTAACAAGAAAACTAAACAAAATTGGGTTTATCGAAAAAGGATTTCCATATTATGGTTGGGTTATTGCAATTCACACAGCTGTTGCAAGAGTTGCGGTTAATTTTGGAATTAATCTAGTTTTTTATGCTGAAGATGGAGAGGTTGAATTTGGTGGTAATACCGACAAAGTAGATCAATCTGTATATTCATATTATTATCAAAAAAAATTTGTTCTCGAGGATAGTTATGAAAAACTTTTTGAAAAAATTGATATAGATGATCCATCAAAACTATTTTTCTTTAAATTTCCTGAGGACGAGAGAATAAAAAATTTAGCATTTACACATTGGTCTTATTATGAAAATTGGGATCCTTATAGAAATTATTTAGTTGCAAAAGAGAAATGTGGGCTAAAAGAATCTACAGATACAAACTTAAGTACTTTTACAAATTTTGCTCAAAATGATCAGGACTTGTATGCTCTACACACATATTTGATGTATCTAAAATTTGGTTTTGGAAGAGCAACTGCTGATGCTTGTATTGAAATAAGGAGAGGGGCAATGTCCAGGGGACAAGCTAAAAATTTAATAAAATTATATGATGGTAGATATCCCTTAGATTATGTTGAAAGTTTTTTAGATCATTATGAAATGTCACTTGATGAGTTTAATACTACACTTGGAAAATTTGCCAATAAAAAACTATTTGATTTGAAAGATGGTAAGTGGCTGCCTAAATTTTCTATTAAATAATTTATGAAGCAAAAACTAGGAATTATAGATTATGGTGTAGGTAATTTATTTTCTATTAGCAATGTATTTGAATACTTTGGTGCAAAGATTGATTTGATAAAGAATCCAGCTACATTAAAAAATTATGATAAAATAATTTTACCAGGAGTTGGATCATTTAAACACTGTATGGGCTTAATAAAATCCATGGGGTTTGATAATGAGGTTAAAGAGTTTGCAATGAAAAAGAAGCCAATTTTAGGTATTTGTGTTGGTATGCAATTATTAGCTGAAAGCAGTACAGAAAATGGAATTACCAAAGGATTTGGTTTTTTAGAAAAAAAGGTAGAAAAATTTAATAAAGAAGAAATAAATAATAATATGATACCACATGTTGGTTTTAACACAGTTTTTTTTGATAAATCCAATAAACTTTTTAAAGACTTTGAGGATAATGCAGATTTTTATTTTACACACTCTTATAGGATTTCTGCAGAAAAAATTTTTTGCCCACACTCATTTTTCAAGTTTGGTGGAAATTTTTTATCTTCTTTTGAAAAAGATAATATTTATGGGGTTCAATTTCACCCTGAAAAAAGCCAAGTTAATGGAATGAAACTATTATATAATTATATGCAGTTAGAATGTTAAAAAAAAGGTTAATTTATTCTTTAATTTATGCAGACGGTTTCTACATGTTAAGTAGAAATTTTAGATTACAAAAAGCTGGTGATATTGATTGGCTATTACAGAGCTATGATTTTTCAAAAATTTCATTTTGTATAGATGAATTAATTATTTTAGATGCTTCAAGAGAAAAAAAATTAGAAAAATTTTTTTTAGAAAATTTAAAAAAGTTATCATCTCATTGTTTTGTTCCAATATCTTCAGGTGGAGGTATTAAAAATTTAGATGATGCAAAAAAACTTTTTTCTAATGGTGCTGATAAAGTTATAATTAATTCCATGTTATATAAAGATCCAAAACTTATTGAAAATATTTCTGGTAAATGGGGATCTCAGAGCATAATAGCATCTGTTGATGTAAAATTCATAGATAATGATTATTTTGTATTTATATACAATGGGCAAGAAAATACCAAAATTAAGTTAAAAAATTATTTAGATAATATTTTAAAATATCCTATCGGTGAGATTTATTTAAACTCAATAGATAGAGATGGTACTGGTCAAGGGTTAAAATTTGAAATATTGAATTTTTTACCTAAAAATTGCATAACCCCCATAATATTTTGTGGTGGTGTTGGACAAGAAAATCATATAATTGATGGCTTAGCAGATGATAGGTTATCTGCAGTAGCCACAGCAAATTTGTTTAATTTTATTGGTGATGGACTTAATTTGGCAAGAAAAAAAATTATCTTGTCAAAAATTGAAATTCCTCATTGGAGTTATAGAGATGCTATTAAGTATAAAAATATAGTAAAAAGTTAATATATGAAATTAAAAAAATGTAGAGTTTGCAAAACATCAAAATTTAACCATTTATTTAGTTTGGGAAATTTATCATTTACTGGAAAATTTGCAAAAACTGAAAATCAAAATATAAAAAAAGAAGCAATTAATCTGATTAAGTGTAAAAAATGTTCTTTAGTCCAATTAGATAGAAATTTTAATTCAAAATTTTTATATGGAAAAGACTACGGTTATAGGACTGGTATTAATAAAACCATGACAAATCATGTAAAGGATATTGTAGGTCAAGCAAAAAAAATAGTAAAATTAAAAAAGGGAGATAATGTTTTAGACATAGCCTCTAATGATGGAACTTTACTAAATTTTTATGGTAAAGAATTTGTGAAAGTTGGTATTGACCCTATATTAAATAAGTACAAAAAATTTTACAAAAAAATTAATCACAAAATTCCAAATTTCTTTAGTTCAAAAGCTTTAAAAAAAACAAAAATCAAAAAGTTTAAAGTTATTACAGCATTATCTGTTTTTTATGATTTAAAAAATCCAAATTCATTTATTAAAGATGTAAAATTAATCTTAGATAGAGAGGGAGTCTTTATTTTGGAGCATGCAGACTTGCATTTAATTTTAAAAAATAATCTTTTTGACACTATATGTCACGAACATTTAGAATATTATTCATCAAAAGTAATAAAATATATTCTTTCAAAACATAAACTAGAAATATTTGATCACTATTACAATGATGTAAATGGAGGAAGTTCACTGTATTTTATATCTCATAAGAACTCTAAATTCAAAAATAATGAAATAAAAATTAACAAAATTTTAAGTTTAGAAAAGAAAAGTGGTTTAGAAAAAACCTCAACTTACAAAAATTTTTTTAGAAGAATAAATTTAATTAAAAAAAAAATTTTAGAAGAACTAAAAAAAATTAAAAAAAGTAATAAAATTATTCATGGATATGGAGCATCCACAAAAGGAAATGTTTTATTACAATTTTTTGATATCGATAAAAAATATTTAAATTTAGTAGCGGACAGAAACCCAGATAAGTATAACCTATATACTCCTGGTACTAAATTTAAGATTATTTCAGAAAAATCTTCGAGATCTCAGAAACCTGACTATTATTTAGTTTTACCCTGGCATTTTAAAAAAGAAATTTTGAAAAGAGAAATTTCAATTAGAAAAAAAGGTACTAAGTTTATTTTTCCACTGCCAAAAATTCAAATTTTATAAATGAAGAGGTTGGTTATAATAATACCCACTCTTAATGAAGAAAAAAACATCAAAAATTTGATTGAAAAAATTTTTAAGGTAAACAAGAGTTTTGAGATTCTATTCATAGACGATGGATCAACCGATAAAACTCAAAATTTAATAAAAGACTATAATAAAAATTTTAATAATATTAATTATATATTTAGAAAAAATAAAAGTGGGATTGGCTCTGCTCACAAAGCAGGACTTAAGTATTGCTACCAAAAAAAATATGAATATATAGTTACAATGGACGCTGATGGCACTCATAATCCTAACAAAATCACTGAAATGATGAATATTATGAAAAAAAAAAAATGTCACCTTGTTAATACATCAAGATTTGTTTTGAAAAATAGTTTACCTGGATGGCCACTATCAAGAATAATCATGACTTATACTAGGCACTATTTAATAAAAGTATTATTAGGGCTTAAATTTGATGCATCTGGAGCTTTTAGATTATACGATACAAAAAATATTAAACTTTCTGATATTTTGTTAGCTAAAGATAGTCGGTATGCTTTTTTTTGGGAAAGTTTACATATCTTAAACAAGAAAAAAAATATTATACATGAGGTATCTATCAATTTACCTTACAGAACTAATGGTTCATCAAAAATGAGATTTTCAGATATTCTGTATTCTTTTATGTACTTGCTATATATAACCTTTAAAAAATATTAATATTTATGAAATTTAAAGAATATTTCTCTCTAAAGGAATTAGTAATAATATCTTTTACGTTTTTATCATTAATATATTCTACTTCGTTTCATTATGCTAATAGCCCTCCAAATGATACATTCGAACCTGCACAATTCTTAGTTCATACAAGTCCAAAAGATGGTGGTGATGTAAATATTGCAAAATATTTTCATGATTATGGTTTTTTATATAACGAACTTTTTACCAATGGAAGTTGGCCAAAAGAATTTCACCCCAGAAATATAACTGGCTGGAATGATATGTGGAAAAGTTCTGCTATGTCGGTAGATAATGCATATTATATTATGTATGCAGCTTATTATGCTGGGCTAATAGACAAAATAGACTATTCAATACCAGGTGCAGATTTAACAATGGCAGTTCACAAATATAGAGTTTTACTCCCAATGATAGTGGGAACAATTTCAAAAATTCAAAAATTTTCTAAAAGTAATTACGAGTGGTCTGAAAAATATAAATCAAGAATAGTTTATATATATTTAGTTCTTAATTTTATTTTTATATTTACAACTGCTTTTTTGTTTCTTTTTTTTTTAATAAATGTTTTTTCATTTGGAAAATTGTTATCAATAATTGGTGCGATATTATTTATAACGCTACCATTAGTATCAAAAAGTGCTGGTTTTCCACAAGCTGAACCAATAGCTTTATTATTAACCCTTTTGATATTCATATCTGTTTATTACAAAAAAAAATTTTATTTTGTAATTCTTGCATTACTTGGTTTAATGGTAAAAGATTTATTTATATATACTTCGGTTTTATGGTTTTTTAATTTTCAATTCTTTAAAGAAAAAGCTATACAAAAATATATTCAACATTTTATTATATCAACTTTACCAATAATTTTTTTTATACTTATTCGGTTTTATTATTCTGATGGTTCAGGGTTAGAAACAAGAGGGACTTATGATCTGTTAAAAGGGGAGTTGCCACCATTTTTAATGGGCTCTAGTATATATTATCACTTAGAAAAATATTTTTTAGTTTTTACATTTTTATGGGCAGGTATTTTTAATATAAATAAAAACGATTTTTTAAAAAGATCTTCATTTACGTTAATTTTTCTTACAATTATAAGCTTTTGGATTGCTAGAGGTTCGGGCATTGAAAGGCATGTTGGTCTTATGTATCCAATAATTATTCCATTATTTTTATATTTTTTTAAAAATATAAAAGATAAAGAATCGATCTGATGTTAAAAAAATCAAATACTCAAATTGGTTTTCTTAAATATTTAGAAAATTTAGTAAGATGCCATCCATTAATTTATCTAGTAGCAAGAAATTTATCAAAATTTTTTATAATTTTTGAAGCAGATGCAAAGGGCTTAAAAAAAATTGAATTTAATGATAAAATTAATTGTATTGATGTTGGTGCAAGTGACGGTGTTTTTGTGAATTATATTAATAAACATTTAAGTGTTGAAAAAATATACTGTTATGAACCAAATACTAATTATATAAATGAACTAAAAAAAATAAAAGATATTGATCTAGAAATTTTTGAATATGGACTAGGGACTATTGAGAAATCAGAAAAAATTTATCTACCATCTTATAAATTTTTTGGAAAAATGTTTTATTTAGATGCTTATACATTTCCAAATTATGAAAATTGCAAAAAACAAATTGAACTTGATTTTCTTTTTAAAAAAAATCTTGTAATAGAGGAAAGAGTAATTCCAATTATAAATAAAGTTAATTTTGATAAAAAAATACATTTGATCAAAATTGATATTAATGGAAATGAAATAGATATCATAAGATCACTTATTTCTGTAATAGAGAGAGATGAACCAATAATTTATGTTGAAAATAATTTCAATATGAAAGAAATAATAAAAATATTGTCTAATTATAATTATTTACCCTACTTATATGATACAAGTAAAAATGAGTTTTCTTTGTTTAATAGTGATAATGAAAAAATTCTAAATATTTTCTTTAAAAGCAATCAATTTAAGTTTAAATAAATTTTATATGAATATTTTAGGTATACATGATGGTCATACAAGTACAGCTGCACTTATGCAGGATGGAAAAATTATTGGATGTGTATCAGAGGAAAGATTCAATAGATTGAAATGTTATGATGGATTTCCAAAAGAAAGTATAAAATACTTATTAAACCTATGTGATCATAAAATTGATTTAGTTGCAATTGGGACCACAGATTTATTACCACATGAAAGCTTTGCTGGAAGAGAATACCTTTTTTCTGTCGAAGATTATCTTCAGCAACAATATGAGCACTTTTACCCAATTTTTTATAATAAAAAAAATCCTTCCACTACTAAAAAAAAATTTTTTGAAAAAATGATGAAAAAGTATTCAAAAAAAATTTTAAATAATTATCAATTTAATAAAAATTTTAAAATTTCTTATGATGGAAAAAAAGATGTAATAAATTTTAGAGAAATAAGAATTAATACAATAAAAAAAATGTTAAAAATTGATCGAAACAAAATTTTTTTTATTGATCATCATAAATGTCACGCAAATCATGCATATTATTCTAGTCCTTTTAGAAATAAAACTACAATTATAACAGCAGATGGAGTAGGTGATAGAGGAGTTAATGCAACAGTTTCAGTTGCATATAAAAATAATATAAAAAAAATATTCGAAACAACCAATCAAAATATTGGTAGATTATGGAGATATATAACACTTGTAATGGGTATGAAGCCGCAACAACATGAATATAAGGTGATGGGGCTTGCCCCTTATGCGGATAAAAATATTGAAGATAAGGTTTACAATGAATTAAAACAATATCAAATAGTTAAAGGTATTGATTTTAAATATGTAAAAAAGCCCAAAGATCTATATTTTTATTTTCGAAATAAATTTGAAAAATTTAGATTTGATGGAATTGCAGGTGGAATTCAAAAATATACTGAAGAAATATTTTCTAAATGGGTAGAGAATATAATTAAAAAAACAAAAAATAAAAATTTGGTTTTTTCTGGCGGTATTTCTATGAATATTAAGCTTAACTTAATTTTACATAAAATTAAAAAAATTAAAAACTTTTATGTATCAGCAAGTGGGGCTGATGAATCAATTGCAATAGGAGCATGTTATGAATTATCAAATCAAAAATTACCATTATCAGATGTTTATTTAGGACCAAGTTTAGATATTAGCAATTTAGATAAGCGTTTAAAAAAATCATTCAACAAAAATTTTTTTACTATACTGAAACCAAAAAGAATTAATGAATTACTGGCAAAAAAAATTAATGAAGGAAAAATAGTTGCACGTTGTATAGATAGAATGGAATTTGGAGCAAGAGCATTAGGTAACAGAAGTATATTAGCAAACCCTTCTGATATTAATTCAGTTAAAATGATCAACACCCTTGTAAAACAAAGAGATTTTTGGATGCCGTTCACACCAAGTATAATTTTTGAAAAACACAAAAAATATATAAAAAATCCAAAAAATATTTTTTCCCCCCATATGACTATTGCATTTGAATCAACTGAATTAGGAAAAAAACATTTAAAAGCAGCAATGCATCCATACGATGAGACTGTTAGACCTCAAATGTTAAAAAAAAAAGATAATCCTAATTATTATGACTTAATTAAAGAATTTGAAAAAGTTTCAGGTATCAGTGCGTTATTAAATACTTCTTATAATCTCCATGGTTTTCCAATTGTATGCAATGTTTCAGATGCAATTTCTACTTTTAAGAAAACAAAAATAGATATTCTGCAATTAGATGATTATCTGGTCATTAGGAAAAATTTTGAGCACTAAAAAAAAAGTGTTATGTTTTTCAGGTTATGTTTATAGAGGCTTTGAACATACAGATTTAAAATTAGTATCAGCATTAAAGAAGAGTGGTTTTGAAGTAACGTATGCTGCAAAATCAAATCAAATGTTTGAGAATTATATACCAATAAAATTAAGGAAAAGAAATATCATAACAAAAATCTTTGGTAATGAAAAAGATAATCAATGTGGGCTCCCAGGGTTTAATAAAATTTTTGAAACAGATCAATCATTCATTGAAAAAGATACAATTTGGATAAAAAGATGGTCAGATTTGAAAAAATTAATCAAGATTAATGATATAATTATTTTAGGAAGCTTTAGAAATAATAATGTTTTAATAGAATATGCAAGGTTTAGAAATAAAGTTGTCTTAGTTCATAAAAATCCTGCAAATTTAGATTATGAAGGTAGAACATTACCAAATATTTATTGTACAAAAGATGAAAATGAAAAAAATGAAATAATTAAAAAGATTAATAAAAAAAAAATTAAAAAAGTTTTAAAAGATGACTTATTAAAAACTACTAGCTCTTTGCAATATGCACATGATGACAATAAAATTTTAGATAAAAGTTTTTTTTATGAAAAGTATAAATTAGATTCAACTAAAAAAACTTTTATATTTTTATCATCAGCACCACAAATTCAAAATCTGTATTACCAAAAAACATACCAGAAAATTTGTGAAACTATATCTAAGAAGCATAATATATTAATTAAGGGTCATCCATCTGATTACGCAAAAAGAAAGCTCAGAAAAGAATATAATAACAAAAGTTCTTGGGAATATTTAGCTCCAAATATTAAAGTATGTGAACCTGAAGATTTTTATTCTGCAATTAGTCATTCAACGGCGACAATTTCAATCTTTTCAACAGTTTTTTTTGAAGTAAATAAATTAGGAAAACCTGTTATATTTGTTGATAGATTTGATAATTTTTCCTTTAACATTTTGAATAAAGAAGAAGAAGTGAGCGATGATTATTATGACCATAAAATTAAAAAACAGCTTTATGAATTTAAGGATAGTTTTTTAAAAGTTATGGAGAAAAAACTTTCCAATAGATATTTTCATAACGAATTTATTAAAAGCTCACAAGAATTAACTTGTAAAAGTTATTACTTTTATGGATGTGATATTAAATCTAGAGACTTAGAGGGTTTTTTAGATAATTTTGATACAAATAATTCAAATAATTTCCCCAAAATAGAATTAGAAGAGATTAAAAGCATAACAGATAATATAATTAAAGTATTAAGAGAGTATTTAATTTTGTATGAAAAAAAAAATAATTTTACATTAAGGGTAAAAAATTTTATTTATTTTTTTAAGAATAAACTTAATATTTGACTAAATATGACATTAAAATTAATTAATTTTTCAAGAAAATTTATTACAAATGAATACTTAAGTTGGCTAAATGATAAAGATTTAACAAAGCATTCAAGGTTAAGGCTAAAAAAAAACACTAAAAAAGATGCCTTTAAATATTTGGCATCAATGAAAAATAATTTTTATTTTGCTGTAATCTATAATAAAGAGCATGTGGGTAATGTAGCTGCATATATTGATTGGTATAATTCATGTGCAGATTTATCCATCATATTAAAGAAGCAAGGCTTTGGATATGGTTTAAGTTCTTTAAAAGTGCTCATTAAAAAGTTGAAGCAAAAAAAAATAAGAAAAATTACTTGTTCAACAATGATAATAAATAAACCAATGATAAAACTCTGTCTAAATCTTAATATGAAATTGGAATATATTAAAAAGAAACAATTAAAATTTAAATATAAATTTGTTGATCTAGTCGGGTATTATAAGTTTTTATGATTAATACTTTAATTGTAGGATTGGGAAATATTGGTTTTAAATTTGATAAAAAAAATATTAAAAAACAAATTACCCATGCTAGTGCAATATATTTTCATAAAAAATTTAAATTGGTAGGGGGTGTTGATAAAAAAAAAAAATTTTTAAAGGAATTTTCAAATATTTATAATGTTCCAGTCTTCAGTAATTTAAGAAAATCGTTGTCTGAAACAAATGCTCAATTAATAATATTTGCATATCAACCAAGCTTGAGTGATATTGAACAAGTATATAGTAATAAAAATGTTCAATTTATTTTGGTTGAAAAACCTTTCTTACAAAGTGTACCATATACACGCACATTATTAAATAAATTAAAGAAAAAAAATATTGGTATAACAATAAATTTTCAAAGAAATTTTTCACTAAAATATTTAAAATTAATTAATCAGATCAAAAAAGGAATAATAGGTAATAAATTTAAAATCTACTGTTATTACAGTAATAATTTTTTTAATAATGGTGTACATTTTTTAAATTTAATCACCTCATTTCTTAAAGATATTAAAAATATTAATCTGATTGGCAATAAAAATGAAAATTTACATATAAAATTTAAAAATGGTGATGTTTATTTTTTTAAAGTTATTAATAATAAATATAATAATAATAGCATGTCAGTTTTTGGAGATAAGGGTAAAATTGAAATTATCTCTAGACCAGAAAAATGTACCATTTATAAACCAGTAAGAGATAGTAAATATGAAAATTACTTTATACTAAAAAAAATTAGATCATTTAGCTTAGAAAATAAATTTGTACAAAAATCAGTACTAGATAATATTTATGATAGTATGAATGGTAATAAGAAACTAATATTTGATGAAAAAAAACTATTTAATTATATAAATATTATAAACAAAATTAAATTACCCTAACATGAAATTAAAAAGATATAATTCAATAGGAAAAGAAGAACTTAATTCAGCAGTTAAAGTTTTAAAATCAGGTATATTATCTGACTTTATTGGAGCTAAAGGAAGGAATTTTAATGGAGGTAAATACGTTCAAAAATTTGAAAAACAAATACAAAGCTATTTTAATGTTAAATATGCTATTTCTGTTAATTCTTGGACCTCTGGTTTAATTTGTGCCATTGGTGCAATAAACCCTTCACCAGGAGATGAAATTATTTGTACCCCATGGACTATGTGTGCCTGTGCCACGGCTATACTTCATTGGAATTGTATACCTGTATTTGCTGATATTAATAAAACTACATTTAATTATGATTTAAATGATTTAGAAAAAAAAATTAATAAAAAAACTATAGCGATTATTGCAGTTGATATATTTGGACAATCAGAAAATATAGAAGAAATACAAAAATTAACAAAAAAAAGAAAAATAAAAATAATTTCAGATACAGCACAAGCAATAGGGTCTACTTTTAATGGAAAATATAGTGGGACTTTAACTGACATTGGTGGCTTTAGCTTTAATTACCACAAACATATCAATACTGGTGAGGGTGGTATGATTGTAACTAATAGCAAAATTCTAGCAAAAAGATGTAAGTTAATTCGAAATCACGGTGAAGCTGCAATAGATCATAATAACAACAATAAAGAATTTTTATCAAATATTCTTGGTTATAATTTTAGATTAGGCGAAATTGAAGCAGCCATAGGAATTGAACAAATAAAAAAGCTCAAAACAATAATTAGTTATCGAAAAAATTTAGCACAAAAATTAATTAAAGGAATTTCAGATTTGAAAGGTTTACAAATACCAGTTATAAAAAAAAATTGCTCACATGTTTATTACGTCGTACCTTTTGTTTTAGATTTAAAAAAATTTAAATATTCGAGAAAACAAATCGTAAATTTTTTGAGTAAAGAAAAAATAACTGGACTGAATAGTGGATATGCAAACTTACATTTATTACCAATGTTTAGAAATAAAATAGCTTATGGGAAGAAGGGTTTCCCATGGTCTATGTTTAATAAATCTATTAAATATGAAAAAGGACTTTGTAAAAATGCAGAAGAACTCCATGATAAAAATTTCTTTTATTTAGCAATTTGTGCTTATGATTATAAAATTTCTGACATGAAGAAATATATTCATAAATTTAGGAAAGTATGGAAAAAAATAATAAAATAAAAAATAAAAGTATCGTTATTTTTTCACATGATGCTGGTGGTGCACAAATACTTTCATCTTATCTTTGTAGTAAAAATATTCTTAATGTTTACGGGATATGTAAAGGGCCTGCTATTAAAATTTTTAAAGAGAAAAATATTAAAATAAAGAAAATAAGTATTAAAGAAGCAGTCAAAATTTGTGAAATTTTTATTACAACAACAAGCTGGAAATCAAATCTTGAAAAAAATATAATGAAAGAGTTATGTATTAGAAAAAAAAAATTCATAACTTTTCTTGATCATTGGGTGCATTTTAAAAAAAGATTTAATAAAAAATATTTACCTACTGAATTGTGGTGTTTTGATAAACAAAGTTATTTAAAAGCTAAAAAAATTTTTAAAAAAACAGAAATAAATTTAAAGAAGAATTTTTTTCATGATTATGCATTAAAAAAAATATCAAGTTATAAAAAAAGTTTAGATTATAAAAACAATTTTCTCTATTTAACTGAGCCAATATCTGATTTATATTTAAAGCTATATAATAAAAAAGTTAAAATTTCAGAACTAGATGCTTTAGAGTTTTTTTTAAAAAAATGTAAAACCAAAAAAATAAATATAACCATCAGGGTCCATCCAAATGACACTATTAATAAATATAGACCGATTCAAAAAAAATTTAATAAATTGAACATTAAATTTGATAATAAAGCCTCAATATACAGACAATTAGCGAAAAATTATAATATTGTTTCTTATCAAAGTTCTATATTGAATTTGGCATTTAAGAACAAAAATAGGGTATTAACATCAACATTAAATAAAAAATTAAAAATCCATTATTTGAAAAAGAATAATCACTATATTTATAATTATGACAGATTTTAAAATTTTTATTTACCTTCTAAAATCTAATTTTAATAAACTATGGAAATTATTTCTATTTATGATCTTTTGTGCGCTGGGTGCAAATTTTTTAACTATTTTACAACCCTTAATTTTCGCCTCAATGATGGAAGTAGTTCTTCCTAAAGATTTAAATATTTTAAATGCTCAAAGTAATCAATCTGACAACATAGATAGTCAAAGTTTTTTTGATTTAAATTTTGTAGGTGAAAAGTTTTTAATATTTATTAACGATTTTTTTGAAAGAACTAATTTATCTACGCTGTCTGATTTGGTTGTCTTATCTTCAATATTTTTGATATTGGTGATATTTGCTGCGCTTATTAATTACCTGGCAACTACGATATCTAAATGGAGTAACGCTACATTAACTATTTCTATACGAAAAGATTTATTAAAACATTTTTTTGATCTTGATTATTCTTTTTTTACTAAAAATAAATATAGTGAGATAATTTCAAGAATTGTAACAGACACCAAAAGTGTCTCACAAGGTGTTTTTCCAGTTATCCAAACTTTTTTTCATCAAGGGCTATTGGTTTTAATTTATAGTATTTTCTTATTTAAAACTGACAATATAATATTCTTTTCAAGTTTTTTAATTTTTCTTATTCAATATTTAATTATGCTTTATTTAAAAAAGCCAATAAAACAAAGTTTAATTAATGTAAATAATAAAACTGCTGAATTACTATCTGCTCTAAATGAGACTTTCAGCGGCATTAGAATCACAAAAGTATTTAATATGAAAGGATTTCAATTTAATAACCTAAATGAACTTCAAGTGCAGGAGAGGAAATATGGTTTTAAAGCAGCAATTTTAAACGATCTTCAAACACCAATAGGATCTATATTAACATCAGTTAGTTTAATAGTAATTTTATTTGCAATATTGTTCCAGCTCCAACAAAATAATATTTCCCTCCAAGGAGGAATAATGTTTGTGATTATAGGTAGATTAATTATAACTCCTATTATTCGTCTTTCTACTATTTTTACATGGCTAGCTGCACTTGGTGGAACTTATCATAAAATAAATAAGTATAAAAATGTTAAGAAAAAAATTAAAGATGGAAAATTATTAAATTGTGTTTTTGAAAAAAACTTAAGAGTTGAAAATTGTTTATTTAATTATGATGATAAAACTAATATTAATATTGGATCTCTTATAATTAATAAGAACGAAAAAATAGCAATTATTGGGCCGAGTGGTAGTGGAAAATCTACATTGGTAGATTTGATTTTGAGACTTTATGACCCAAAAAAAGGATCGATTTTAATAGATGATGTTAATATCAAAAATTTCAAGATAGAGAATTACAGATCAATGTTCGGTTTAATACCACAAGAACCATATCTATATAACGACACCATTTTAAATAATATCATATGTGGAAGAAAAAATATTACTAATGCTGAAGTGGTGAGTGCTGCTAAATTAGCAAATGCACACAATTTTATAATAAACAAGAATAAAGGATACAATACTATAATTGGTGATAGAGGAGTAATGATATCGGGTGGAGAAAAACAAAGAATATCCATAGCTAGAGCATTAGTAAAAAACCCAGAAATATTGATATTTGATGAGGCAACTAGTTCTTTAGATTCAAAATCAGAAAAACACGTCCAGGATGCAATAGATAAAATATTAAAGTTCAAAACAGCCATAATTATAGCACACAGATTCAGCACTATAAAAAAAGCAGATCAAATTATTGTAATGAATAATCATAAAATTGAAAAAATAGGAAATCATGAAGTTCTTATGAAAAGTTCAAAAATTTATAAAGAATTATATCAATTACAGTCATTAAAAAAATAAATTTAAAAAAATAATTATGAAAAAAACAATTTTTTTAATTGAGAGAACTAATGATTTAAGATTTTTCGCATCTATAATTGAGTCTTTTCAGGATAAGGGTAAAAAAATAGAACTAGTTTATTTCAATATATATGAAAATAGCAAAGGGTTTAAATATTATTTAAACCCAAAAAATTTGAAGACCAAAACAATAGCAAAGATTAAGATTATAAAAATTGAAAATAAAATCAAACTCCATAATTTTTTTTTAAAAAATATTAAAGATATATCCTTTATTTTTTCACTGACATTCTTATCCAACAAAAGGTTTTTAATCACTACCCAGTTTCTTAAAATTATTGATAAGAAATGGTGTGTTGTAAGTCATGGTCAAGATAGTTTTTCGCAATTTAAGGATGAAGACACTTATATTAACTATTCTCCAAATTTTTTCTTTAGCTCAAAAAGTCTTTTTAAGGAAGGAAAGGAATATCTTAAAAATTTTTCAAAAGGTAAAAATATATTAGATGCAAATAAAACAAAAATTTATTTTGTAGGAAATACAATGTTTTCAAAGAAAGTTTTTTCTAAAAAACCAAATAAAAAAAAAAGTCTAATTTATTTACCATTTCCATTTTTAAGAGAAAGGTATAAAAATAATTTTGCATTTCAGGCTGCATATTCAGGAAAAGATATTGACTACTTCTTGTATTCCAGAAAATTACATAAAAAAAGTTTAACAAAATCTATACTCTCACAAATTAAACATAATCTATTGAACATAATTGAAATTATTAAACATTATAAATCCATAAAAAATTATTATTTATTCGAAAATGAACTAAATGTGATTAAAACAATAAAAAAATTTTGTGATAAGAATAATTATGAATTTATTGTAAAACCTAGATTTAAATTTCCGCACATTAAACATTTAGGAAAATATGCAGATAAAGTAATAAGTGATAATGAAGAACAACAATATCCAAATTTATTGCAGAGTGAAATGTCTAAAGCAGATTTAGTCATAGGCTCTTTGTCTTCTTCAGTATTTGAATCTGCTATGTTTAAAATTCCCTATATAAATATAGAGATACCAAAAATAGCTTTTATATCAAAAGTTGATAGTTTCTTCCATAATTATAGTGCAGAACATTATTATAATTTTAAGGGAGTTGTATTTAATTACAAAATTAAAGATTTTATAAATCATTTTTACAAGGAGAGTCAGTCCAATCTTAAAATAGATTTTAAAAGGAATAATACTTATTTAAAAAAGTTTTGTGGGTTGGAAAAAAATTCAAAGGATTGCGGAGAAAAGATTTATAAAATATTACACACAGGCAGAAAATGAAGATTGCTATTTTTATATTGTGCCATCATAAACCGTGGTTAATTAGATCATCTTTATTATCTTTATTATCTCAAGACAATGACCATGATTATGATCTTCATTTTATAATAATAGTAGGAAATGGTGAGGATAAATCAAATAAAAAATATAAAGAATATTTTAAAAATAAAAAAAAATATGGAGAAAAAAATACTCAATTATCAAAATTTGATAAAAATGTTATAAATGAATTAAAAAAACTTAGAATAAATTATCAAATTCATAAATTTCCAAATGATCATGGTCTTGACTCAGGTGCTTGGATTAAATTGATAAGGTCTAATATTTGGAAAAAATATGATTATTCGGTTTTACTTATGGAGGGTTTTTTATTCACAAATAATAAAGTTTTAAGCTCACTAAAAAAATTTATTGAGACCAATAAACCAGATTTTATATCTTCAGCACATGAAAAAAGATTTTTTAAATTAAACAAAAAAAAACAATATAAAAATAATAACTATAGCTACCATACAGAATCAACCAAAAAAATTTGGTTAGAACTTTTAAAAATTAAAAATTTTAAAAATATATATAAGCATTCTAAAAATTATATAATAAGAGATAATAAAAGAATTCAGAATATAACTGAACATCATGTCTCCAAATATTCATTGACCTTATTTCAAAAGATAAAACTCTATATAAAATCAGTATTGTTTTTAGGTCATTTTTATAAACAAAAATCAAGCATTCTAGTAACAACTAAAATGAAAATATTTATGGATATTAGGAATATAAGTAAAAAAAATATTGAGGTAGATGGAATTCATTATCACCTAGAAAATAATCCATTTTTTTTTGGCTGTTCATGCCAACACATCTTTTCCAAAAAAATGATGATTGAAACAAATAATTTTTTTAAAAAAAACAAGATATATGAGATTGCTAAACTACCTTATTTTGGAGAAGTGTTTGAAATAGTATGGGGAGCTTTACCCATAGTATTGAATAAGAAAAAGTGGTATTTTAACGGAATTCATAGAGTTAGGAAAAATTTAATAGATTATAAAAGAGAAGATAATATTTCAGGCGTAATAAAATACTTAAATTTATACAATCAACATAAACTTGAATTTTATAAGAAGGATAATGATATAAAATATCGAATAGTCGATAAAAAAAATTCATTAATTTCAAAACTTATTAAATAAATATGAATAAAAATCAATACTCAGATAAATCTGCAATTGTAATCTTGGGTGGAACTTCAATTAAATCGTATATAGATAAATTGAGATCAATAGATAAAGAAAAATTTGTTATTTTTGCTGAAACAAAATGTATATCAAAAACACTTTATAATCATAATATTTTTCCAGATTATTTCATATGTCCATTTTCAATTAAACTTAAGGATAATTATTATCAAAACTTTATCTATAGATCCATAATGAGAGGAATAGACATAAAATATTTTGTTAAAAAAGAATATCATCAAGAAGCTGATTATATAAAAAATAATTTTGAAACTTTTTATGAAAGTTGGCGACCACAAAAAGGTCTTCATAAAGTATTTAAATACAAAAAAAATGTTTTTTTAAAAAATTCACCATATGATAATTTAGGTTTGTTTCCAAATGCTAATTTAATAATTAATCAAAATGATTTCAAAAATAACTTTGATAATTTTAAATATAAAAATGAACTTACAAAAATTGAATATACCAAAATTGATAAAAAATTTGATGTAGATAGTTACTACGATGTTAAACTAAAAAATAATATATTATATTTTAAAGAAACAAATTTTTTAAACACTCAAGCTATATGTCATTTTCCATTACTTAAATATCTTGGTTTTAAAAAGATTTATTTTCTTGGAATGGATATGAATTTTCTTGGATCATTCGAATATGATTTCAGAAACATCTTTAAGTCCAAAATACACTTTTATCTATTTCTTATTCTTATACGAAAAACATTAAATGGTAATTTTAAATTAAATTTTCCTATTTATTTAAGACCTCAAGATGATTTTTTAAATTTAAAATTAATAATACCTATTAATAATAACTTTTATAGGGTTATAGCTGATGATAAATATGCAAAAGTACCAAATTTAAATGAAATTAATTTAAAAAATTTTTTAAATATCTTAAAATTAAAATGAAAACTTTATAAATGAATATTTTACTAACTGGTGGAGCCGGATATATAGGCAGTAAAGTAGCTATAGATTTATTAAAAAAAGGACACCAAGTTTTTATAATAGATAACTTAAGCAAAGGTAAAAAAAAATTAATTCCAAAAAAATCAAAATTTTTTAAATTAGATATTTCTAACTCAGTTGAAATTTCCAATATAATCAAAAAAAATAACATTCAAACGGTTTTCCACTTTGCTGCGCTTATATCCGTTCCGGAATCTTTAAAAAAACCAAAAAAATATTATTTGAATAATTATTTAAAATCAAAAACTTTTATAAAAAATTGTATTTCAAATGATATTAAGTATTTTATATTTTCCTCAACTGCAGCTGTTTATCAAAGTCCCACAAAGAGTGTCACTATAAAAGAAAATTTTAAAAAAAATCCTAAAAATCCTTATGGTGCTTCTAAATGGTTTGTAGAGAAATATATTCAAACTGTGAAAAATAAAATGAAATTTTGCATATTAAGATATTTCAATGTTGCTGGTGCTGATATAAATTTATTTACTGGCCAGATAAGTGATAATTCAAATTTATTTAAAAATTTAGCCAAAACCATAGTTAATAAAAATAATATTTTTAAAATCTATGGAAATAATTATCCAACAAAAGATGGGACGGCTGTTAGAGATTTTATTCATATAGAAGATTTATCTAACATTCACCTAAAGTCACTCGATTATATAAAAAAAACAATTAACAAAAATATCCTCATTTTGAATTGTGGATATGGTGTTGGTCATTCAGTTTACGATATTGTCTCGGTTGCAAAAAAAACTTACAAACTGGAGTATAATGTTGTAAATAAAAGAAATGGTGACCTGCCTTTTATTGTTGCTAATTGTGACAAATTAAAAAAAACATTAAAATGGAAACCAAAATTTAATTCAATAAAAACAATGATTGATATATCGGTAAAGTGGGAAAAAAAATCATGAAACCTAAAATATCTATAGCTGTATGGTCTTGTGCAAGACTTACAAGTGAGAGATGCCCAAAAAAAATGATGAAAAATTTTTGTGGAACGTCACTTACAGATATTTTTTTAAAAAAAATGAAAAAACTTCAAAAATTAGGTGTTAATGTGTTCTTTGGAGGCTATGACAAGGTATTTCAAAATAAATGTAAACAATATGGAATACCCTTTGTTCAAAGAACAAAAAAATCTTCAAATAGCGAAAAAGCGTCAGAAATCTATAATTTTCTGAGTGATCAGAAATTTGACTTTCTATTACAAGTAAATGCATGCATGCCCTTACTTAAAGTTGAGACAATTATGTCATTTTTAAATGAATGTAAAAAAATTAAAAAGCCTGCCTTTGGTGTATATGAAGTAAATAATTATTTTATGAGTAGCTCGAACAAACCATATAACTTCAGTTCTAAGATAAAAACTATCAATACAAAATATGTTGATAGGGCAAAGGAATTTGCTCATTGCTTTTATTTTTTTAAAAGAGAATATTATAAAAAAAATGGATGGTTTTGGGACTGGAATAAAGTAAATTATATTAATATGCCAAAAACAATTGAAACATTTGATATAGACACAAAAGAAGACTTTGAAATAGGCAAGTTACTTTATAAGAAATTTAATAGAAGTTTATGAAAAAATTTATAGTATTGGGGGCTGGACCATGTGGTTTAGCTACAGCTTTTGGATTAGCTAAAAATAACATTAGTGTTGATGTATATGAAGGCAGAAAGGTAGTAGGTGGCCTTGGTGGAAGTGAAGAAATAGATGGAATGATTTATGATTATGGTCCACACATTTATCATACACACGATCCAGAAATGAAAAAATTCTGGTTAGATAATTTTGATGACCTTTTAGTGCAAAAAGAGTTCTTTGCAAAGAATCATAAAGATGGAGTGCTTTATGATTACCCACTATCAGAAGAATCAATAGAAAAATTTCCAGAAGAAATAAAAAAAAAAGTTAAAAAAGAACTAAAAGAAATTAACCCTGAAAATGTCATGAGAGCACAAAACTTTAAAGAAGTAGTTACAGCAATTGTCGGTCCAACTTTACAATATTTATTTTTTGAAACCTACCCTAAGAAGTTGTGGGGCATACCTACACATGAAATGTCAGCTAAATGGGCTCCTAAAAGAATTGAAATAAGAAAAAAACACTCATCTTTTTGGTATAACCAATTCTCTGCAGCTGGAAAAAAGGGTTCAGGGGCAATTATGAATAGAATGGCAGATAAGATAAAAGAAAAAAATAATATTCACTTAAGCCATATAGTTTCAGAATTTAAGTATAAAGATAATAAGATTAATTCAATTGTATTTGCAAATAAAAAAGAAATTAAAATTAGGGATGAAATTATAATATCAACTCTTCCAGTAACTAAAACAGCAGAATTTTTGGGTCATAAAAGTTCATTACAGTTTAATTCATATATACTTGCTTATGTAGTTGTTAATCAAGCAGATGTTTTTCCAAAAGATATTCATTCAATTTACTTTGCACATGATGAAAACTATTTTCATAGAGTCTCAGAACAAAAAAAATATTCTGATTATAATTTTCCAAAAGATAAATCTATTCTTGTATTTGAAATATCCTATAGAACAAAACCACATTTAATAAATGAAAAACCAGAAGACTTAGCAAAAGAAGTTTTTAAACAATTCTGTGATATGGGTTTTTCAGAAATGAAACACTTTGTAAAAGGATTTACTAGAGTTTTCCCATGTATTAATCCAATAATGACCAAAGGTTATGAACTAGAGTTAGCAAAAACAACTTCCGCTATTCATCAAATGCAAAATATTTATTCTGTTGGTGGTGCTGCTGAATTTTCTTATGGAGATATGCAAGTGATGTTCGCAAAAGCCAAAGATACAGTAGAACTATTTAGTTCTAGTCATTACAAAATTAATAAGAATATAAAAATGTCGAGACCATTTAAATTTAATACAAAAGTTCATGTGGGAGAGAAAATAGTAGGAGAAGATCAGCCACCATTATTAATTGCAGAAATAGGAATTAACCATCAAGGAAGTGAAAAAATGCTGATGGAACTTTTAAATGAAGTTAAGAAAAGTGGATGTGACTATGCAAAAATTCAATCATACACACAAGATAGTAGAGTTTCAAAAGTAGCAAAATCAGCAAAATATGCAGACAAAACTTTGGAAATGGAAGAAAACATGAGTGAGATGTTTGAGAGACTGAGATTAAATGATGAGCAGCATAATTTAGTTTTTGCATGGTGTAAAAAAAATAAATTGTCATTAATATCCACAGCTTTTGATGAAGCTTCTTGTGAAATGTTAATGAAATACAATCCAGATGCATTCAAAATTGCATCATTTGATGCTGTTAATTTACCACTAATTAAATTTGTAGCATCAAAACGAAAACCAATAATTTTATCAACAGGAATGTGTGGTATGGGTGAAATTGAAGAAGCACTTGACGTAATCGCAAGTCAAGATAATAAAAATGTGATATTATTACACTGTGTATCTGTTTATCCAACAGATATAAAAGATGTAAATCTTAAAGCAATGACCACAATGAAGAGTGCATTTAAAGTGCCAACCGGATATTCAGATCATACTATTGGTAATACAATATCTAATGCTGCTTTAGCAATGGGAGCAAGTATTGTAGAAAAACACTTTACTTTAAATAAAGATTTAGAGGGCAGTGATCATGCATTATCTGCTGACGTTGAAGATTTAAATAATTTAGTAAATACAAGAGATACAATTTTTACGGCAATGGGCTCAGGAATTAAAAAAGCAACAATGATTGAAAGTTTGGCAATTAATTCTCAAAGAAAAAGTATTTTTACAAGGGGAAAAATTAAAAAAGGTGAAGCCATTACACTTGAAAATGTCACAATCAAGGGTCCTGGGCATGGACTTATGCCCAAATACTTAGACTTAGTATTAGGAAAAAAAGTTACAAAGAATATTGAGGCAGACTGCCCAATTACATGGGATGAAATTTTAAGCACGTGAAAACAAAAATAATAAATAAAAATAAAATTTCACTTACAAACAACAAAATACTATCAAGATACAATAAAGATTTAGATTATGTATTTTCATGGATGAAAAAACTTAATCTTAAAAAACCAACAATATTAGATGTGGGAGCAAATATAGGTATGTATTCAATTTGTTATTCAAAAATGTTTTCTAATAGTACGGTATATGCATTTGAGCCTGTTAAAAAGAACTATCAAGCGTTAATTTCAAACATAAAAAGTAACAAAATAAAAAATATAGTTAGTTATCAATTTGGACTGCTGGATAAAAAAAAAAATTTAAAAATTGGAATTCCTGACTCAAAAACACACAAGAGATATAAAGAAAATATTAATGACGGATTATTTAGTATCTTTGCAAAAAAAAAAACATTAAAGATAAAATTATTTTCACTAGATGATGTAGCTAAAAATAATTTCTTTAATAAAATTGATTTTATTAAGATTGATGTTGAGGGTGCAGAATCATTAGTTCTAGAGGGTGCAAAAAGGACAATTAAAAAATATAAACCAATAATACAAATTGAGTTCAATGAATTAACTGAAATATTAGGAAAAAAAAAGATAGACTTCTTTATGAAATTTGCCAAAAAATATGATTATAAGATATCCTATCTTACCAAAGGTTATAAATTAAAAAAAATTATAGATTTAAGAAAAGACTTTTTTTCTGATTTAATTCTATCAAGTAAAAAATTGTAATTAAATAAATGAACTTAAGCAACATTATAGGTTCTGGATTTATTGCTAAGAACTTCAAAAGTAAAAATAATTTTTTAAAAAAAAATAATTGCATTCTATATGCCGCCGGAGTTTCGAATTCTAACAACATAGATCAATCACTTTTTGATAAAGATTTTTTGAGACTTAAAAACATCAAGATATTATCAAAGATAAAAAAGATTATTTATATAAGTAGTTGCTCTGTAACAGATCCATCTAGAAATAAATCTCTTTATTTAAAAAAAAAAATAGATAATGAAAAATATATAAAAAAAAATTTTGATAAATATTTAATTATTAGACTGCCTGAAATAATTGGAAAAAATAAAAACAAAAACACATTAGTGAATTTTTTTTATTATAGCATAAAAAATAACCAAGAATTTATTTTATATAAAAATGCACAGAGAAATTTTATAGATATAAATAATATAATTGATATCTTAATGGAGATTATCTTAAATAGAGCTGTTAATAAAACTATAAATATAGCAAGTCCAAAAATGACTAATGTGTTTTATATAGTCAATATATTAGAGAAAATTCTTAAAAAAAAAGCAAGTATTTCCTTAAAAAATAAACATAATAATAATTATAAAATTGATATAAAATATATAAAAAATCTTATTTCTTTTAAAAAAATAAATTTTAATGAAAAATACTTAATTAATAAACTCAGAAAATATAAAAATGAAAATATTTGATAAAATCTTTTCCAGAAATGAATATATCAAAAATCAAATAGATCGTTCAAATGATAAGTTTGAATATTGCAAAGTAAGCTATAAGCATGTTCTTGAATGGCAAAAAATTTTAGAAAAATTAAGAGTTGTTAATATAAAAGATATATGTTGTTTAGGCTCACGTAATGGAAGAGAAATTGACTTATTTAGGATAATTTTTAACAAATATCCAATTACAAAATTGATTAATTTAACTGAAATTAGAAGAAATGGCTGGAATAACATTTTTGAATTTTTATTAGCATATAAAAGAAGTGATATAAATAACCCAATTAACCAAACAAATGTAAATGGTGTTGAAATAAACCCATTAGCAAAAAGAAAAGATACATTCATAGGTAGTTTTGATGAGATACCAACAAGCTGGGAAAATAAATACGATCTAATTTATTCAAATTCATTTGATCAATCAATGGACCCTAGGAAAACAGCTTTAGAGTGGAAAAGAATTTTAAAGAAAAACGCTATTATTATATTTTCATTTTCCTATAGGAAAGACCCAACTGAATCAGATCCAGTTGGTGGATTGAACCATGAGGATGTTTTGGAGTTGTTTGATGGTGAGCTACTTTATTATAATAAATTTGGATCAAATTATTCTGATTTAATTTTAAGGATAAATAAGTGATTAGTCAGAGAAGGTATTATTTAGATAAACTATATAAAGACAATACAGAAAAGTTAAAAGGTGATGTACTGGATATAGGGGGTAAAAAAGATAATAAAAGAGGAAATTACAAACCTAATTCAAACCTTAAGATGTTTTATTTAAATAATGATTTGTCAACAAATCCTGATTTTAATTTGGATGCTAATAATTTTCATTTAGCAATCACAAAAAAATTTAATTTTTTTTTTTTAGCTGAAGTTTTAGAACATCTTGATAATCCCATTCAAACAATTATATCGTCGAACCAAATTTTGCACAAAGACGGTATGGGGTTTATATCAATGCCTTTCATGTATAGAAAACATAATGACCCAAAGGATATGCAAAGATGGACTGATACAAAGTTAATTGAAGCTTTCAACGATAATGGTTTTGTTGTTTTGAAAATTATTCCTATGGGTGGTCTTTTTTGTGTTATACATGATTTTTGGATGTTTAGTACATTGCAAACCTCAAAATTAAATCCTTTAACTTTATTAAATAAAATTTTTTTTAAGGTATTTTCACCAATATTAAGATTTTTGGATCTCAAAACCAAATATTTAGAAAAATTTATTACCTCTGGGTGGTTTTTAATTGTTAAAAAAAAGTAATATTAAATTATATATAGCAGTCAGTAAAAATCATACTGATAAAGGAGGTGGATTCAATTTTTTAAATTATCTAATCTTTAAGTTGAAAAATGAAAGATTAATTGTAAATAAATTATATAAATCAAATATCATTTTAATTAATAGTCATCATAATTTTTTAAAAGTATTTTTATATAAATATTTTTTTCCTCAAAAAATATTTATTCATCGTATAGATGGTCCGATTAGTAAATATGTAGGAAAAAATGATTATAGAGATTACTTGGTTAAGCTTATAAATTTTTATATTGCAGATGCTAGTATATTCCAATCAAAATGGTCTTTTAATAATAAAAACTTTAAACATACAAGTGAATTCAAAATTATTAATAATGCAGCAGATAAGCGTTTTTATAAATATAAAAAAATAAAAAAAATTAAAAATAGTTTAATTATTTGTAGCTGGTCTGATAATATGAATAAAGGGTTTAAATTTTATTCATTTTTAGATAGTAAATTAGATTTTAAAAAGTTTAAAGTAACATTTGTAGGAAACTCTCCAATAAAATTTAAGAATATAAAGATACACAAAGCTTTAAACTCCAATCAATTATCGAACCTAATGTTAAAACACCAAATATACTTAACAGCATCTAAAAATGATCCCTGTTCCAATTCATTACTTGAAGCTTTAGAATTAAGATTACCATCGCTAGTTTTAAAAAGTGGTGGTCACCCAGAGATTATTAATGATAAAGGAATTCATTTTTCCAATAAAAGAGACCTTATATCAAAAATAGATACTCTATTTAAAAATTATGAAACAATCTGTAGAAGATTTAAAAAAAAAGAAGCAGATATTACAGAAAAATATAGGAGTTATTTTCAATTTATTTTGAATAAACTAAATAATGATAATTTAACTGTTAAGAAAATTAATATATTTGTTTTGATGCGTGTTATAATCTTATATCTATCAATCAAAATATTATTCAAATTAAAAAATAAATTATGAAAGTTGTAATACTTGCTGGTGGATTTGGGACAAGAATAGCTGAAGCTAATGGACCAAAACCTATGGTAAATATAGGCAATAAGCCTATTCTTTATCACATAATAAATTATTATAAGAAATTTGGATATAATGATTTTATTGTGGCTCTTGGATACAAAGGAGACTATATAAAAAAAAAATTTAAAAAATATAAATTTAATATTCAATTTGTAGACACAGGTCTCAATACAATGACTGGTGGTAGAATAAAAAAACTTAAGAAATATCTTAATAATGAAAGGTTTATGTTAACATATGGTGATGGCTTGTGTAATGTAAATCTATCTAAACTTTTAAAACATCATATAGCTTCTAAAAAAATTGCCACAGTAACTGCTGTGCATCCACCTGCGAGATTTGGAGAAATTATCATTAAATCTAACAAGGTAACTGAATTTAATGAAAAAATTCAATCAAAACAAAATTGGATTAATGGTGGCTTTTTTGTTTTTGAGCCAGAATTTTTAGATTATATTAAAGGAGACCAAACTTCTTTAGAAGCAGAACCTTTAACCACAATATCAAAAAAGGGTCTATTAGCTGCTTATAAACATGAAAAATTTTGGCAATGTATGGACACAATGAAAGACAAAAACTATTTAGAAGAATTGTGGGAAAAAAAAGCCCCTTGGAAATAAAAAATTAAGTAATAAAAATTAAATTTAATTAATGGTAAATTTTTATAAAAATAAAAATATAATTATTACTGGACACACAGGCTTTAAAGGTTCCTGGTTAACATTAATGTTAATACTTTTGGGAGGTAACGTATTTGGCTATTCTTTAAAGCCAAAAAAATTATCATTATTCAATTGTTTAAAATTAAACGAAAAGTTATCAGAAAATAAATTTTCAGATATTAGGAATTATAATAAGCTGGAAAAATTTATAATAAATTCAAAACCAGATATAATATTTCATTTAGCTGCACAACCCATAGTAAGTGTAGGTTATTTAAAACCATTATATACATGGAATGTAAATGTAGATGGCACATTAAATCTATTGAAGGCAGCAGATAAACTTAAAAAAAAGTGTTCAGTAGTAATTATAACTACTGATAAAGTTTACAAAGATAGTGGTAAGAAAAAATATTCAGAAGACTCAGAATTAGAGGGTAAAGATCCATATAGCTTAAGTAAAGTTGCTGTAGAAAATCTAACAGACTCATGGAGAAAGCTAAGTAATAACAAAAAAATAAAAATAACAGTAGCTAGAGCTGGAAATGTTATTGGTGGCGGTGACTGGTCAAAAGATAGATTAATTCCTGATCTTGTAAAAAATATTGTAAATAAAAAAATAACGTATGTCAGAAGACCCGAATCAATAAGGCCATGGCAATACGTACTTAAAGTTTTAGAGGGCTATATGATACTTGCAAAAAAAAATTATCTATCAAAATCAAACAAATATGATTGTGCATATAATTTTGGACCAAAAGTATCAGAATGCAAAAAAGTTAGAATTGTAGTGGGTGAATTTACTAAAAATTGGAAAACAAAAATTGCCTATAAGTCAAATATTAAAAAATTTCAGGAAACTGATTACCTATTCCTTAACTCAAAAAAAGCCAAAATTGAACTTAATTGGTTTTCGTTATTTTCTTTAAAGGAGACTATTAAAAAAACTTGCGACTGGTATAAAATTTTTTATTTTGATAAAAAAAATATATATAAATATTCAGTTAAAGAAATCAAAGATTGTTTGAAATTATGATAATTAAAGAATTAGCAATTAAAGGATGTTTTCAAATTTTCTTTAAGCCCAACAATGATAACAGAGGTTATTTTACTAGAACCTACTGTAAAAAAGAATTTAAGAAATTCGGAATAAATGATAAGTGGGTACAGAGCAACATAAGTTTGAATAAAAAGAAAAATACCCTAAGAGGATTACATTTTCAAACTAAGCCATTTGAAGAAGATAAGTTGGTAAGGTGTATTAAGGGTTCTATTATAGATTATATATTGGATTTACGAAAAAACTCTAAAACATATATGAAACTAATTAAAGTTAGATTGTCAGATAAAAACTTTTTAAGTGTATATGTGCCTAGAGGTTGTGCACATGGATATATTACTCTTAAAAGTGATACAATACTTTCATACTCAGTAACCAACTACTATAGTAAAAAAAATGAAAGAACTTATTCATTTTTTGACAAAAAACTAAAAATTAAATTTCCAGTTAAACCAAAATATATTTCAAAAAAAGATCTAAACCCAAAAATTATTTTATAGTTATGAATTTATTTATTACAGGAGCATCAGGATTTGTTGGGACTAACCTTTTATTAAATAACGATTTTTTAAAAAAATTTAAAAAAATTTATTGTTTAACTAGAAAAAAAAATAATAAAAATATAAATAAAAAAATAATTTGGATAACTGGTAATTTAAACTCAAATTTAAATAGATATTTTAAAAAAAGCGATTGTCTTTTGCATATGGCTGCACATAGTACAAACAGACCTTATGATAATCTATATAACTGCATTAAATGGAATTGTTTGAATTCGATAAATTTAATAGACAGAGCTTTTAATGAGGGTATAAAAAAATATATAATAATAGGCACTTATCATGAGTATGGTTTTGCTGGTCAATTCTATAAGAATAAAAAAACTTCTACTAAAAGTTTTTGTTTGCCACTGTCAACTTATGCTTTATCAAAGTCATTTTTTTATCAAACAATATTTTCTTGGTCTTTAGGTAAAGATGTTTCAATTAAATATTTAAGATTGCCACATGTTTTTGGTGATGGTGAATTAAAAACACGTTTATGGCCACAAATTAAAGAAAATAAATTAAAAAAAATTAAAATAAATAATCCAAATTTTATGACTAATTTTATAAATATAAAAAAACTTTCAAAGAAATTAAATAATTATATTGATTTCAGAAAAATAAAAAAAAACTTTTTTGAGACGATTAATGTTTTAGATAAAGATATGTCTCTTTACAACTTTGCTATTAAAGAAAAAAATTTTTTAAAATCTAATGTAAAGATAATAAAATCAACAGATAAAAAAAGTCTATGGAAATTTTTAATACCTAAGAATGATAAGTTTTCGATTAAGATTAAATGAATATCAACAAATATAAGCAAGTAGCATTTTTAAATTCTACAAAAAACACTGATACAGCTTTAGTATTTGCATCATATCAGCCTAATAAAGTTTCGTCAGATCTGTTAAGAATAGCACTCAAGTCATTAGAGAATATAAATTTAGACAACGTATCAGTTTGGATTATTGATGTTGGCTCTCCAAAAGCTCATTATTTAGTAAGTTCAGATGAATTTAAGAAATTTAATTTTATTTATATTGATTATACGCCAAGGTCTTGGGAGCAAACTCCTTTAGTTTTAAAAATCTTAAAGTCTATTCTGCTTAATAAGGCACCAAGGTCGGGAAGTAATGCTAATGCATGGAGCTTAGAATTTGCAATAAGTTATTTTGATAAGATTAACTATAAGCCTCAATTTTTTATGACCCTACAAACTGACGTTATATTTACACAGTCTAACAGCATAAAAGACCTAAGAGAAAAAATGTTAAACGATAAAAAAATTATTGCAGGAGGTTTCCGTGGACAATTTAATTTAGGAAAAAAATATAAGATAATTCATTCACTTGGATGTATGTGGAATCTAGATTTATTCAAAAAATTAAATTTGAATTTATATCCAGATCTTCCCAACTATGATATTGCTGAAAAAGCCATAGCTCTATCCTTAAAGCAAGGTTATAAAATTTTAAGTTATAGGAATTTAAGAACAGACAAACCTTTAAATTATGAGATTAAAGATAAAAAGTATTTAACGCTCGGAAATGGTGTGGATATATGTGTAAATAACAAATTTGAAGTCGTCTTTTTGCATTTAGGTAGAGGAATAGAGAAGTCAAAAAATATCGACTTAGTTTCTAAAAAATTTTCTCCTCTAGATTGGATTAATTGGTATGAAAGAAATTTCTGAAGTGAAAATTTTAATTTTAGCAAGAAGATTTAGATCAAATCAATCAGAAGCTGATGAGCATGATTTTTTTTATAATCAAAAAATGTTAAAAAATTTTAACAACCCTTCACAATCACATTTTATTAAATATGACTTATTTTCAAATTATAAGCAATATTTAAATTGGGAACCTTCATTTGTTTTTTTTTTAGGATTTGATCCTGAGGCATTAGAAATTAAAAAAGAATTCAAAAATTCTAAATTTGGTATATGGGCAAAGTGTTATTCTTCATCCATTAAAGATGAATTCAAAAATTTTTATGAAGAATTGGACATAATTTTTGATTCCTGCTTTATAAACATATTTTCTCAAAAAAAAAATTATTTTTATTTACCAACTGCAATCCATCAAAAATTTGAATATAAGATATTGAAAAAGATATACATATCTTTTTATAAAAAAAGATTAATCAAACAGGTAAAAAAAATTGATATATTATTTTCTGGATCCCCCAGATTTAATCGAAGTGATAATTATAGACAAGAACTTATTAATATTTTAATTAAGAAAGGAATTAAAGTGCTAATATGTTCACCCAAAAGATTATGGACTCAATCAAATTTTAAGATTGATAATAATTATGAAAAAAATTTATTTTTTTCAGAACATAATTATTGGGCAACTCAGGAAATGTATGAAAATGCAAAATTTGTTTTAGATTTACCCTGGTTAGATACAATTATACCAGAATTAGAAAAAAAGCTTGATCCACAATTTGCGTTAGGATGGAATGTATTTAGATCAGGCTTCCATGGCTCAAACTTAATCACCTATGATTGTGAAATGAATAGAAGTATTGGTTTAAATGATAAAAACTGCAATTTTTACACATCTGGTATAAATAAATTGTTCAATTTGAGTGAAGAAATTGAACATATAATAAAAAATATCGACAAAAATAAAATACAGTATAACAAAACTAATATAAAAAAACTTTTTAATGATAATCACAGTTATGATGAAAGATGGAAATTGATTATTAATAAGATAAATAGAATTTCAAAATAAAGTTATAAAAATGAATAAAAATAAATATATAAGAGTACCATATGGTCAAAGTGTTCATGGTAAGGAAGAGATTAGTGCTGTGGTGAGAGTTTTGAGATCATCCACTCAAATGGGCACGAATGTTTCAAATTTTGAAAAAAAGATTTCAAAATTATTTAATAAAAAGTATGGACTGATGGTGAACTCAGGTTCCTCTGCTTTATTACTAGCTATGGAAGCCCTAAACTTTCCAAAAGGTAGTGAGATAATAACACCTGCATTAACCTTTGGAACAACAGTTTCTTATATTGTTAGAAATAATTTAATCCCAGTTTTTGCAGACGTTAAAGAGGCAACTTATTGTATTGATGAAGATTCAGTAGAAAAGCTAATTACTAAAAAAACAAAAGCAATACTGGCACCACATTTATTAGGAAATATTGTAAATTGGAAAAAATTATATCCAATTCTTAAAAAGAAAAAAATTCTTATAATAGAAGATTCAGCAGACACATTAGGAGCCACGTATAAAAACAAGTCTGCAGGTTATTATGCAGATCTAAGCATAACAAGTTTTTATGGCTCTCATATAATTAACTGTGGTGGAAATGGGGGAATGGTTTGTTTTAATGATAAAAAACAATATCTTAAAGCAAAATTATTAAGGTCTTGGGGTAGAAGTTCTTCATTGTATGATGAAAACTCTGAAAAAATAGAGAACAGATTCAATATAAAACTTGATGGAATCCAGTATGATAAAAAATTTGTTTTTTCAGAAATAGGACACAATTTAGAACCTTCAGAAATGGGTGCTGCTTTTGGATTAATACAATTAAAGAAATTAAAAAAAAATTTAAATCATAGAGATAAAAACTTTAAGACTATTACTAAATTTTTAGAAAAATATTTAAAATATTTTATATTGCCCAAACAATTAAAATATTCAAAAACAGGATGGTTAGCTTATCCAATAACGATTAAAAAAGATGCTCCTTTTACGAGAACAGAAATGCAGATTTTTTTGGAAAAAAGAAATATTCAGACCAGAGTTGTTTTTACAGGAAATATCTTAAGACAGCCTGGATTTAAAAATATAAAATCAAAAAAAAATAAATATGGTTATCCAGAAGCTGATAAAGTTATGAAAAATGGTATCTTAATAGGATGTCATCAAGGTCTTTCAGTAAAAATGCTTAAACATATGAAAAAAACAATAGATGATTTTATTTTGTTAAAAGGATAATTTTTAGACTCATAAAAATATTGTTTTTAAGTATGAAAAAAAATTGAAATGAATATCAAGTTTTTATTAAAAAAAAATTTTTTTAATTTAGTAAATCTGTATAAAAAAAAAGAAATAAATTTTGAAAATAATATTGTAATAAAGAGTGAAAATAAAAATTGGGTATTAAATCAAATAGCAAATGAATATAAGGACGTTTTTCAAAACTTTACAAAAAAAGTTTCATTAAAAGAGCAAGATATATACATATCAAATGAGGTCCACTTATTTATTATGTCTAAATATTATGCATTAGAAAATTTAAAAAACTATAAAAATAAAATATATTTTCCTTACTTTCATGGTTCTACTGATGATACTCAACATAGACAATCTTTAGAAATTATAAAAAATAATATAGACTCAATTTCTAAAATCCAAATTTCAAATTCATTAATGGAAAATATTTTTCTTGAAAACAAGATACCTAGAGAGAAATTTAAAAGGATTCCAATAACAATTGATATAAAAAAATTTAAACAGGTAAATAGTTTAGACAGTAATGACTTAAGAATTTTTTATGAACTACCTATCTCCTCTTTTATTGTGGGTTCTTTTCAAAAGGATGGAGATGGATGGGGAAAGGGAGATAATCCAAAAATGATTAAAGGACCAGATATATTTATAAAAACAATAAAAATTCTTAAAGATAAAATTCCTGAGTTATTTGTTCTATTAACGGGACCTTCAAGAGGTTATGTTATTAAAGAATTAAATAAAATTAAAGTTCCATACAAGCATATAAACTTAGAAAAATATTCTGAAATGATTAAACTATACAAGTGTCTAAATGTTTATCTAGTTTCTTCAAGAGAAGAGGGTGGGCCTAGGGCCATCCTAGAGTCTTTTGCAAGTAAAATTCCATTAGTAACTACAAATGTGGGGCAAGCTGTTGATATGGTAGAGAATGGTTATAATGCATTTAAATCTAACAATCTTAATGAAGAAGAATTAGCTGATCATATTTATAACAATATTTATTATAAGAATATAAATTTACAAAAAATCATAAATAATGCATATCAAACAGTAGAGAATAATACTTATGAAAAACAAACAAATTTATGGAAAGATTTCTTTAATATGCATGATAAGAAATAAAATATGATTTTGATAACTGGAATGAAGAAATTTATTGATTGGTATGTGAAGTATCATGTTTAAATTACAACTAATAATTCACAAGTTGGTATTTTTGTTATTTAAAATAGGGCACCCATTTGGAACAACTAAATGGTCAGATGAAAACGGATATTTAAAAATTTATGAAAAATGTTTAAAAAAAAATTATATAGAAATAGACAAATATGAAATTAATCATGAAAGAAAAATTGATTATAATTGGATTAATCAATTAGCACTTCAGACACAAGTTGTAATAAAACAAAGTGAAATAAATTATCAACATGGAAGAGTTTTATATGCTGAGCTGTGTAGTTACATCAAAAAGAACTCACCAGATAAGCTCGAAATCCTAGAAACGGGTACTGCAAGAGGATTTTCGTCTATTTGTATGTCTAGGGCAATACAAGACAGTAATTATGATTATAAGGGTCAAATTCACACAATTGACATCTTGCCAAATGATAAAAAAATATTTTGGAATTCAATAAGTGATATTAGTGGAAAAAAAACAAGGCCCGAATTACTTCAAAAATGGAATAAATATTTACAAAATATTAAATTTTATACAGGCAATAGTATTAAAGTTTTAAATAAAATAAATATTGATAGGGTTAATTTTGCTTTCTTAGATGGATCTCATAATAAAAAAAAAGTTGAGTTTGAATTTAATTGGGTAAAAAAGAGACAGCTTAAAAATGATATAATAATATTTGATGATTATGATCCCATTAATTTTAAAGGAATATGTGAATTTGTTGATAACTTAGAAATAAGAAAAATTTATAAAATTATTAAGGTATTTTCAGAGAAAAATAGAGGTTATGCAATTGCATACAAGTTATAAAAAAAATATATTTGTTTTCTTTTCATTTGGCGTTTCATTAAATGTCTGGGATAAAAAAAAAATATTAGATAGAGAGGTTGAACACTATAAAAAGTTACAAAAAAATGACTTTAATTTAAGTTTTGTTACTTATGGTGACCAATCTGATCTAAAATATCAAAAAAGATTAGAAAATATAAAGATTATACCAATCTTTAAAAAATTAAAAAAAAATTTTATAACAAAATATTTAATTATTTTTTTTGCTCCATACATCTTAAAATCTGAACTTAAAAGATGTGATATTATAAAAACACATCAAGTATCTGGAGGTATGTTAGCTGTAATTTGTGCAATTTTGAATAAAAAAAAAATAATAATAAGGGCTGGCTGGGAGCCTACTAAAAATCCAAAAAAATGGGGTATTAGTTTTGTCAAATATGTTTTGTTAACTATTAATTCATTCATATCATATAAGTTTTCTAATAAAATAATTACAACCTCTATGGAATTAAAGAAGTTTATTAAAAAAAGATATTTTGTAAAAAATAAAAAAATTATAGTTATTCCAAATTCACTAGATGTAAAAAAATTTAAAAAATTTAATAAAAGAAAGATAGAAAATAAAGTTATTAATATATCAAGATTAGAAAAGCAAAAAAATCTCTTTGAATTATTAAATATTTGTAAATTAGCTAATTTAAATTTAGACATAATTGGTGAAGGCAGTCAACTCAATGAGTTAAAAAGATATGCACACGAGATTAAAATTAATGTAAGGTTTTTAGGCCAAATTAATAATGATAAATTACCTAAAATTTTATCAAAATATATATTTTATTTATCAGCATCAAAAATTGAAGGATCTCCCAAAACTATTATGGAAGCTATGTCTGTAGAATTACCAATTTTTGGTTTAAAGGCAGATGGGTTAAATTCTCTAATTAGAAATCATAAATCTGGATATCTCGCTGCAGATTCTAATAAATTAGCCACTAAAATAAAACAACTTAAAAAAAATAATTCAATTTTAGGAAAAATGGGCAAGAATGCTAGAATGTATGTATATAAAAATTTTTCATTACAGAAAAATATTATAAGTGAAAAAAAAATATTCAAAGATGTTCTAAATGAAAAATAAGATTGATGTGATTATTTGTACTAATAAAGGATTGTTAGGCTTAAAAAAATTAATTCATCAAATCATAAATCAAAAAGGTTTTTTTGACTTTAGAATAATATTAATACATCAATCAAAATCTAGACCAATATTACCAAATTTCTTAAATTCAAAAAAAATAATTTATAAAAATATTAAAAAAAAAAATCTCTCTTTAGCTAAGAATAAAGGTTTAAGATTAACTACTTCAAAGTTTATTGCATTTTTGGATGATGATGTTCAAATAAGTAATAAATATTTTTTATATAGTTTAAAATATATACAAAAAAAAAATTGTGATTTATTATTTAGTAGAATTAATCAAATAGACACGAATTTACCTTTATCAAAGAATATGAAAAATTATGATATTAAGATTAACTATTTTAACACAGGTTGTTGTTTGTCTTCATCTATGTGGATTAATTTTAATAACATTAAAAAAAGATACTTTGATAAAAATTTTGGCTTAGGCGCTAAATTTGGAAGTGGGGAAGAAACTGATTATATTTTTTCATATTTAATAAACAATAAATCTATTCATTACTCTGCAAAACCTTTAATTTATCATCCTAAAGAATTTTTTGAGGTTCAAAACTTTAATAAAATTTATGATAAGTTTATATCTTATGGAAAAGGTCAGGGTGCAATAATGAAAAAAAATTTTTACAAGAATAAGTTTTTATTTATTTATTTATTTACTGCCTCATTATTAAAATCTTTCTTAGCTATGATTTTTTATACATTTATATTTAAAATAAAAAATTCTATAAAATATTTTGCCTTATTTATTGGTAAAATTTTAGGTTTTACCAATTATAAAATAAATTGAACATTAAAGATAAAATATCAGTAATTTTACCTGTATTTAATTCAGAGAAATATATATCTGAAAGTATTACAAGTATCTTAAAACAAAGTTATCGGAATTTTGAACTCATAATTGTAGACGATGGTTCAACAGATAAATCTAGTTTAATTTGTGAAAATTACGCACAGCAAGAACATAGAATAATTTTAATTAAAAACTCTCATAAGGGCTTAACAGCTTCACTTAATGATGCGTTAAAAATTTCTAGTGGTAAATATATAGCAAGGCAAGATTCAGATGATATTTCATTGCCCTATAGATTAGAAAAACAATTATTATGGTTTTTAGAAAATGATAAAAGAGTCTTATGTGGAACAAATTGTAAAATTTTAAAAGAAAATAATACATATAGAAATAACTGGTCTATTAGATACAAAAATTCCTCCATTATTAAAAAACTAAGCTATTCAAATTGTTTTGTTCATTCATCAACCATGTTTATTAAAGACAAGGCAAAAGGTATTGGTTTTTATGACAAAAACTTAATTTATGCACAAGATTATGATTTATGGTGGAAACTTAGTACTACTGGTCTTGTAGGAAATTTAAAAGAAAAATTATTAATTCTAAGAGATAGAAAGGGCTCAATATCTAGAAGTAAATCAAATGAACAAACGCTAGACTTTATTAAATCTTGTACTAAATATTTTTCATATAGAAAAGGCATTGTTGCACTTAATGACAATATAGAAATCAATTTTTATGAAAAAAATAAGTTTATTAAAAACAAAACTATTTTATTAAAATTTTTATACAATGATAAATTAGATAATAAAATTATGTTAAAAAATTTAAATTTTAGAAATTGGATTCAATTACTTCTATATCCATCGTTACTAATGAGAAAAATTGCTTTAAAATTTAGAAAGTTTTTAAGATGAAAATTTTATATATAACTAAATTTTTTCCACCAGAACATGGTGGCATTGAAATATTATCAAAAAAAATTTGTGATTTTTTTAATAATAAAGATAATGAAATTGAAGTATTGTGTTTTTCTAAAAAAAAAACCTTTATATCAAAAAAAAATGGTTACACAGTAAACTTTTTTAAATCATTATTTCATTTATTTGCTACTCCCATTTCTTTCAAGATTATTTTTTTTTTAATCAAAAATTTTAAAAAGTATGACTATGTTCATATCCACACCCCAAATCCTTTGATTACATTATGCATAGTATTTTTACCTATCAAAAAACTTATAGTTAGTTGGGGTAGTGATATAGTCAATCAGAAATTTATCAGTTTCTTTTTCTATCCTATTCAATATCTTTTATTAAAAAAAGCTGAAAAAATAATATGTCTTTCAAAAAATTATTTAAATCACTCTAGTGATCTGAAACCATTTTTTGATAAAATTTTTATTATACCTCCAATACAAAAAATTAATCAAACGAAATTAAATCTTAAAAAAAATAATAAAATAGTTAATATTGTTACTGTAGGTAGGCTAGTAGATTATAAAGGACACAATATTGCAATCAAAGCTGTTAAATATTTACCAAAAAATTATATACTTACAATTATAGGAAATGGACCAAATAAAATAAAAATTTTAAGGCAAATATCAGATTTAAATTTACAAGATAGAGTAAAACTACTTGATAATGTAAATGATGATTTAAAAATAAATATTTTAAAAAAATCTACCATTTTTTTAATGTGTTCAACTAGCAGAGCGGAGTCCTTTGGTATTGCTATTCTTGAAGCAATTTCATGTGGCCTTCCGCTAGTTATTACTAATATTAATGGTTCTGGTATGAATGATATGGTCATAAGCAATTATAATGGCTATAAATTTAAAAAATTTTCATCAATAGATTGTGCTAAAAAGATTGTTAATATTTGTCAAAAAAAAAATAAACTTAATCATTTTTCAAAAAATAGTCTAAAGCTATTTTCTAATAGATTTGAATACAAAAAAATTGAAAAAAAACTCCTTAAAATTTACAAATAAATTATGAATTTTAACCTTAATAATGTTTTATCTTTCTCTTTAATATTAATTCCAACATTTTTAATATCTGGTCCATTAATTCCTGAACTACTCACACTCCTAAGTATTTCTATATTTTTATATCTTGTTATCAAAAATAAAAATTTTAAATATTTTAAAAATAAATATACTTATTTTTTTATTTTGTTTTTTGTAATTATTAACTTACGAAGTTTATTTGTTAGTGATTTAATTCTATCAATTAAGTCAACTTTATTCTATTTTAGGTTTTATTTACTATCATTATCTATTTGGTATGTTTTAGACACAAATTACAAGTTTGGTAAAAAATTCTTAAACTTATTAATTATTAGTATGATTATTTTGATTATAGATGCATTTATACAGTATAAATTTGGCACAAATATCCTTGGTATGGCAAAAACTCATCATTCTAGAGTATCCAGTTTTTTTGGAGATGAGCTAGTGCTTGGCAGTTACCTAGTTAGATTGCTACCCTTAACAATTGGGTTATATGTCTTCATACATTATAAAAAATTTAGTGTTATAAATGCTATAGTATTATTTTTCATAATTTTAATGATGTATTGTGGAATAAGTGTCTCTGGCGACAGGACAGCATTTTATTTATCTTTATTATTTCTACCTTTTTTATTCATCCTTAAGAATATAAAATATTTAAAAAACAAAATATACCCTTTGGCACTCTTATTTATCATATTTTTTTCTCTATTTATTTTTAATAATGAAAATTTAAAAAAAAGAATTTTTAATTCTACTTTTTCCTCCATGGTTTATTTTGATTCTAAAAAAAATGATAAAATTAATTTTGTATTATTTTCTCATAATCATCAGACTCATATCAAAACAGCATATAATATTTTTTTAGATAATAAGTTTTTTGGTATTGGTGTAAAACAATACAGAAATTTTTGTAAAGATAAAAAATACTTTGTAAATAAATGGAGTTGTGTTACTCACCCACATAATATATATGCTCAGTTCTTAGCTGAATTGGGAATTTTTGGTTTTGCTTTTTTATTTGCATTTTTTATTTATATAATTATCAGAATATTTAATAATCTTTTCATTGTTAAAAAAACTCCCTTAGTTTTGTTAAATTTTTTAGTCCTTTCAGGTTTATTTATCAATCTATTTCCATTTGCACCTGCTGGCAATTTTTTCAATAATTGGTTGAGTATGATTTATTACTATCCGTTGGGATTTTACTTATATTCTCGAAAAGAGAAGTAAATATTTAATTTTTTTTACTGTTTTTATTTAATAATAGATATGCACTACAATAAAATATTGCAAAACTGAATATGTTTAAAATAAGAAAGTACTTATTTTCATAGAAGGATATGGCAATCATACTGAAAATAATTACAGATATATTTATAGAAATTCCAGAAATTATTTTTGCCTTTTTTAAATTAACATTTTTTCTTACAAAAAAACCTTGTAATAGCTGATGTAAATGTTGGTTATCAGGTCCGTAAGGGCTTTTATTTATTGATATCTTTCTAAAAATTGAAAAAAAGACCTCAAATGCAGGGTAAATTAAAAAGTTCGCATACAAATAGGGGTAAGAGTATTCGTCTATATTGGTAATTCTAATAATATAGATTGCTAAAATACATCCCATTAAATACGAACCAGAATCTCCAAAAAATAATTTTTCATTTATATTAAATATAAATAATATGAAGAGTATTGGTAATAAAGCAATACCACTCTCAATATAAGGATCTATTCCCAAAACATAATATATAAAATAGTTTAATAAAAATAATACTGTCATGCTATAGAATATTGCTAAACCATGGACACCATCTATAAAGTTTATTCCATTAATTAATATGACTATACATAATGTTGTAAATAATATCGATATGGGGAAATAATTTTTAAGTAAATTATTCATAACATCGAATTGTAAATCTAAAAGTAAATTATTTGATAAAACTACAAATATTAGAGTTATTATAGAAATAAGAAAAAGTCTGATATTTGCATTTATATTCCTAAGATCAGATAAAATACCAATTAAAAAAACTGATGTAATAAAAAATGAATAATAAAAATCAATATTTTGCAATTCAAAAAAATTTATTATAATAAAGTATATGAAGAGTACTAAGCCCCCGGTGTTAACAACTTTATTTTTAAATTTTTCTTTATGATCAAGACTGGGTAAGTATATTAAAATATTATATTTAAATCCAATAGCATTTACTGTTAATACTATTACAACTGATAGTATTAGTTGTAATAAAGCATTAGCCACTATTTTTTCATTTATTTATTGTAAATATCTAGATCAGAAATAGACATTATTTCAACTAATTTTTTAAAGTCTATAGATGGTTTCCATTTAAGAAATTTTTTAGTTTGAGAGGCGTCACCCAATAAAGTTTCTACTTCATTTGGTCTGTAAAATTTTTTGTTAATTTTGATAATTGTTTTATTATTTTTTTTTAATTTTAATTTTTCATTTTCACGTTTGCCCACCCAATAGGTATCAAAATCAAAATGTTTGGCAGCTTCATTTATAAATTGTCTTACCGTATACATTTTTCCAGTAGCAATAATATAATCTCGAGCTTGTTTTTGTTGGAGCATTAACCACATCGCATTTACGTAGTCTCCAGCAAAGCCCCAGTCTCTTTTAGCATCAATATTTCCAACTTCTAAATAATCTAACAAGCCAGCTTTAATTTTAGATAGGCCAGTTGTAATTTTTCTTGTGATGAACTCCTCACCTCTTAAAGGGGACTCGTGATTAAAACAAATTCCACTCACTGCAAAAATCTTATATGCTTTTCTATAATTTATGGTTGTGTAATGAGCAAATAATTTGGCAATTGCATAAGGACTAACAGGGTTAAAAGGAGTGGTAATTCTTTGTGGTGTTTCAAGAACATCACCAAACATCTCAGAAGAAGAAGCTTGATAAAATTTTGGACGATATTTAAGATTTCTTATTACCTCTAAAATTCTTAAAACCCCTAAACCAGTTACGTCGGAGGTGGAAATCGGATTTACAAAAGATGATCCAACAAAAGATTGTGCTGCTAAATTATATACTTCACTTATTTTATATTTATCAAATAATCTTATTATTTGAGTGATTTCACCTAGCTCAAAATCTTCAAAAATTATCTTATTTTCTATTCCTAGTTTTTTTAATCTCCATTTATTATCTCTCGAAGATCTCCTGTCAGCTCCTATAACTGTATAATTTTTATCAAGTAAGAGTTTGGCAAGATAAGCTCCATCTTGACCACTTATACCTGTAATTAAAGCAATATTTTTCATAAACTAAATATGAGTTATATAAAATTTTAACGCTTATGAAAGATATATATTTTAATTAATCTTAGTATTTAATTAATCAGACTAAACCATTTAAACTTATCCACAACTCTTCCCTCATGAAGTAAAAATTTTATTGTATTAGCAGATTTTTTTGAAGGCAGAATTCTTTTTTCAGGAGGAAAGGGGAAATTAGTAAATTTATGCACATCTTCTCTTATAAATTCATTTGAGATTCTATTTATATTTTTAAAATTAAAAATTAAAATCAAAAAAATAATAGCAATAATATAACTTTTACTATCCAATTTTTTTTTTATATTTTGATCTAAAAAAATCACCGCAAAAGATAAAAAGAAAACAATCAAAATAGTAGAACCAAATCGAAGTTGAGGTAAGAAAGTAAACCATATTATTAAAGAAATTGTAGAGATTAATAGAAACCAAAGATACTTTTTATTTTTAACAATAAAATTTTCTGAAATCAAAATATAAGTTAAGAACAAAATTGGAATTATAATAAACTCAAATATTTTATAAAAGAAATGATTGTATACCCAAACTGTAAACCAATTTTTTATATTAAGATAAGATGAGGGGTTAGTAATTAACTCTTGAATATAAAAACCTTTTGTCCAAAGCTCTACATGTTGTGAGTGTTGAGTGATTCTGTAATAATCTATTGACCAACTTATTAAATCTTTATTTAAACAAGTATTTTCTATAAAATATAAAAAGCAACCACTTTTTAAAAAATTTTCAATCAAAAATAAAAATCCAAGAAATAAAAATAAAAAATTATAATTTATATTAAGAGTAACTTTATTCCTATCAAAATCTGTATATAAAAAATAAATCAAAATAGGTGTAAAAAATAATGCAGTTATTTTTATTGTTAGGGCATATAAAAAAAATAAAATATAAATATTTATAAATGTATAATTTTTCTTCAAATTGTATTGATTAATTAAAAATAAAATTACTATTTTTAAAAGTATAAAGTTGGACAAATAGTCATAACCAAATTCGGAAATTCTTGACATCTTAATAGTTATAATTGTTAAAATCATAAGAATTAATAATGACAATTTATTTTTATTTTCTAATATAATTTGAATTAGAAAGATTATTAAATTTAAAAAAACTAAATAGACAGGAATAAAGATTAGTTTAAAATGAAAAAAAGGAAGATAGAATATTTTTTGGACATAAGAAAAAAAAGAAGTTGATAGAATGTGTATATCATCTACGTTACCTATGCCTAGTATAGGAGAATGGTTAGATATCTGTTCTATCAAGCTAAAGTGGTATGGCCAATCTTCATGAAGTTTAGATATTAATAGGCCTGAAAAAAAAACAAAATTTATTAATAACTGTTTGTATATAATGTCTTTATTTTTTTTATAATTAAAGAAAATTAAGCCGATAAATAATATTACAAAATTCAAATAATTTGAATTTAAATTGAGATAATATAAAAATTGACCTATCAAATTGATAATTATAATTCCAATAGAAAAATTTATAAAATTTTCTAACCAGATATTCTTATGTGTGTTATTTTTTAATAAAGTTCCATATCCAATAATTGAATAGAAGCTTATTTGAGTTATGAGAAAAAAGATTAAAGTATTTAGTAACATTTAATAATATATCTATTTTAAAAAATTTTATATTAAATCTAATATTTTTTTAGATATTGACTCACCTAGTTTATAATTTTTTGGTGATTTTTTATTCAGTAAATAGTTATAATGTTTCGGTTCTAAACCAATATTAGGTCTTCTACGTTTAATGTTAGCTATGCTAAATTTTTCTCCTTTTTTAATAATCTTATTAACATAAATAGACCTTCTAAAAATTTTAGACTTATCTTCTGATTTATCTCGTTTGAATTTTTTTTCACCTAAAAGTGTATAACTTAAATCAATTTCATTTCTATACGCTCTTAATTCTTTTCCTTTTAAAGAAAATTTTATATCGTGACCTTTTTTTTGTTTGTCTAGAGCGATATGTTTTTCAAAAACTTCTGCACCTGCAATCACAGCAGCAGCAGCAACACGATTATCTTTTGAGTGATCAGATAAGCCAATTTTGCATTTAAATTTTTGTTTAAGAATACTAATATTGTATAAATTAAAATCTTCTATTTTTGATGGATAATTGCTTACACAATACAGAAGAGTAATATTTTCAAGTTTATTATATTTTAAAGCTAAATTAAAAGTTATCTCAATTTCCTGCAGAGTAGCCATCCCAGTGGACATTATCATTGGTTTTTTTAGTAATGCAATTTTTTTAACTAAAGGTAAATCAGTCAATTCAAATGAAGCTATCTTATATATTGGACAGTTTAATTTTTCTAAAAAATCAACTGCAGTCTCATCAAACGGTGTGCTAAAAATTTTAATTTTATTAGTTTTTGCATATTTAAATAATTCTTTATGCCATTCCAATGGTGTGTGAGCTTCTTTATATAGGTCCCATAATTTATATCCCTTCCAAAGACCACTTCTAATAATAAATTTTTTATTATTAGAATTGATAGTCATAGTTTCAGCAGTATAAGTTTGTAATTTTACTGCATCGGCTCCGTATGATTTTGCACATTTGATTAATTTTTTAGCAAGACTTAAACTACCACAGTGATTAGCAGAAATTTCTGCTACCAAAAAAGGTGTTTTTTTCATTTTGATTTATTTAGCTTTGTAAGTTGGCTAACTAGTGAGGAAATTTTTTTGTCATCATTAAAAACATTTGACATAATCTTTGCTGCGTTTTTTGGGTCATGTTTGAATGATAATTTCAATAAATTCATCCAATTTAAATTATTTTTTGATCTAATTTTTTGAATTTTATTTATTAATTCTAAATTTTGTTTAAATAAATTTTTTTTGTTCATAGCCTTATACATAAATTTTTTTTAAAGAATATTCAAATTTATTGTTTGTAAGATTGTTTTTTTTATCAAAATATAACTAAATAAACCACAGATTAAGAGATATTTAATTTAAAATATCTGTAATTGCTCAGCTTGGATTTGTTACTGATTATCTCCACAAAGTTGTTCCTTAAAAAAAAGTTAGTAGAATTAATATTTTTTTTTTTCACCTTACTTGTAATTAACTTAATTTCTTTAATCTTTATAAGTTTGTTTATACTATTTTTTAAAAACTTTGACCCAAAACCTTTTCCAATGAATTGATTTTTTAAAGCAATCGAAATATTATATTCTTTAAGGTAAGTTTTATCAAATCTGACATATCCAATTATTTTTTTATCAAATTTACCAACAAAAAAAAAAACTTTTTTTTGACAATAGTTTTTTTTCTAACCACAAATGGTGTAATGCAAATTTTATTTTTTTTTTAGTTTCTGTGTAACCCATCTTAACAGAGCTATTAAAAATTTTAAGTATACTCTTAGAGTCTTCTAATTTGCATTTGCGTATAGTTAATTTTTTCATTAATTTTATAGTCTTTATTATATTATTTTGATATGAAGCATTTATGAATAAATTATCGATTATTGTTCCATGTTACAATGAAGAAAATACTATTTTATCTGCTATTCAAGAAATTAATGAATTTAATGATTTGGATAAAGAGATTATAATTGTAGATGATGGCTCTAATGATGGCACAAGAGAAATCTTAAAAAAAATAAAAGATGACTCGGTTAAAATTTTTTACCATGACCATAACTCTGGAAAAGGTAAGGCTATTAGAACGGGAATCGAAAAATCATCTGGTGATATTGTTATAATTCAAGATGCTGATCTAGAGTACAGTCCTAAAGATTATCCAGCACTCTTAAGACCTTTTTTTGAAGCAGAAGCGGATGTTGTTTATGGTTCACGTTTTCTTGGTGGAACTGGATATGTGAGGCTTCATTATTATCTACATTTCATTGCCAATAAAATTCTAACTCATTTCTGCAACATATTTACAAATTTAAATATGACAGACATGGAAACTGGATATAAAGTTTTCAAGTCAGAAGTAATAAAATCTATCGACTTAAAAGAAAATTCTTTTGGAATTGAGCCTGAAATTACTGTTAAATTGGCTAAAAAAAAATTTAAATTTTACGAGGTTGCTATAAGTTACAAAGGTAGGTCGTATGAAGAAGGAAAAAAAATTACCTTAAAAGATGCATTTTGGGCAATTTATTGCATTTTAAGGTATAGATACTTTAAGTAATTTTAAACGTTTACTTTTTTTTAAATCTTGCTATGTATTGCCTGCCTGGTGATTATTGCGAAGGGGCAATACCCGATCCCATTCCGAACTCGGAAGTCAAGCCCTTCAGCGCCAATGGTACTTTGTCTTAAGACACGG
>MDTF01002047.1_pt1 | contig 57205 bp, 58 predicted proteins | sample 811191 | NCBI WGS metagenome assembly MDTF01 (sample SAMN05326649, study PRJNA326480) | marine metagenome | isolation source: seawater | place: Southern Ocean | collected 2011 | reverse complement strand
TATCATAAAATAGAAAATGGTAAAACTAAGCTACAAGTAAAGTGTTTATTAGAGTTGTGTAAGGTCTTAGAAATTGAAGTACAAGACTTAGTAGACAATTAATTAATCTTCCGCCACTTACTACTATTATTTGAAGAGATTTTTTGAAGTACTACCAGTAAACGCTGTTTACTTCTGGTATTAGGCCCGTCTGAATAAAGGTTTACTATTTCGTCTGCTTTGGCATCAAAAAATAGTCTTAGCAAAGGATTTCCAATCACTTTATTGTACAACCTATCTAAAGAGATAAGAGAATTTTCTATGGCTGCCTTTCCTTTTGTATTATTTTCTGCCATTTCATCAAAGCCATTTCTATGATACTTATACATGGTAGTTCTAAACTGTTTTAAACTTGGTGATAATAAATTATCTATAATTTGAAACCTGTTCTGAACACCTACTTGATTAGACCATGCCGAGAGGCCACTTTGCTGCGCTTGCAGTGTTACATTTTCTGCTTCCTTTAAATAAGTATCTCCACCATTTAAAGCAAAAGTATCTGCATCTACTCCTAAAATTACATATACATAAAATGTAATCATAGAAATTAAGTTAGAATCAAACCTGGTTGGATTGTAGATAAACTGATCAAATTCATTATACTTAAAATTAAAATCGTTGTCTCTAATATTTAAAATTGGTGTTTCATAAGAAGTGCCATACACTGGTCTGGTAGACTGTATTTGGATAGAGCCTTCAAAAATATTATTATCTCTTTTTGTAATGATAATATTAATGGCACAATTAATACGTTCTTGTGCTTTCACTGTTTTATCTGTCCATTTTTTTTGATTCACAAACTCTGAAACAGCCGTTTCTAAGGTTGTAAAAACCTGTCTATTTGAACCACGTATTTGATCAAAGTTAATAGAAACCTGACAATTTAATTCTTGCGAACTAATTGTTATTGTTGATAAAAAAATAAAAATTACAAGAATACTACGCATCTATTTTTTTTAATATTTCATTCATTATGTCTATGGCTACCTCAGATTTTGATTTCAGTTCAAAAGCTACTTGATGTGTATCTTTATCTATAAACGTAACTTTATTGGTGTCTGTTGCAAACCCTGCGCCTTTGTCTTTTAACGAATTTAAAACAATGGCATCTAAATTCTTTTGTTCTAATTTAGCCAATGCATTGGCTAACTCATTATTAGTTTCTAAGGCAAAGCCTACTAGAAATTGTTCTTTTTTAATACGTCCTAATGATGCTAAAATATCTTTGTTAGGTTCTAATTCAATATCTAACGTAGCATCCTTCTTTTTTATTTTCTCAGTAAGCACATTTTTTGGTCTATAATCTGCAACGGCTGCAGATAAGATAGCAATGGCAACCTCAGAAAATTGTTGATGACAGGCTAGATACATTTCTTCTGCACTCACAACATCTATTCTATGAATAGAAGCATGGTCTACCTTTTCATTACTTGGGCCGGCTACTAGAAACACTTTAGCTCCCAAATTTGCGGCAGCCTTCGCTATTTCAAAACCCATTTTCCCTGAAGAATGATTTCCTATAAAACGAACAGGATCTATGGCTTCATAGGTTGGCCCTGCAGTAATGAGTACTTTTTTTCCATATAAAGGCAGGCTAGACATAATATCGTTTTCCATAAAAGAAACAATGTCTTGGGGTTCTGCCATTCTTCCTTCACCAACCAAACCACTTGCCAATTCACCATGAGTTGCAGGAATCATCTTATTTCCAAAAGCTTGAAGCCTTTCTAAGCTAGTTACAGTTGAAGGATGAATGTACATATCTAAATCCATTGCTGGCGCAAAATATACAGGACATTTTGCAGATAGGTAGGTGGCTATTAATAAATTATCGCAGGTACCGTTGGTCATTTTAGACAAGGTATTTGCCGTTGCTGGTGCAATAAGCATATAATCTGCCCATAGGCCTAAATCTACATGATTGTTCCACAATTCATTTTCTTCTTCCTTTTCGTAAAAGGTTGAATGAACTGGATTTTTAGAAAGTGTAGATAAGGTAAGAGGTGTAATAAAATCTTTTGAGGCAGGTGTCATAATAACCTGAACTTCTGCCCCAGATTTTATAAGTAAACGAACCAAACTGGCTGTTTTATAAGCGGCTATTCCAGCAGTAATGCCTAAGAGAATCTTTTTGCCGCTTACAATAGACATTATTCTGTCTCTGGAGTTCTATGGTATACTTTTCCTTCTAACCACTCCTCTACCGCAATAGCTGTAGGTTTTGGTAATTTCTCGTAAAACTTAGAAACTTCAATTTGTTCTTTGTTTTCGAAAACCTCTTCCAAACTATCGTTGTAAGTAGCAAACTCTTCTAATTTTTCAACTAATTCTGTTTTTAAATCAGTATTAATTTGAACTGCTCTCTTTGAAATGATAGAGATTGCCTCATAGATATTCTCTGTTTGAGACTCTATAGTATCTTTGTCATACGTGATTGTTGTTACTGGAGCTTTTGTTTCTTTATAATTCATAATTAACTCTTTACTAACTGTTTTTGTTCGTTTTTTATCTCTGATAATAACTTATCTGAATCTTTCATAAATTTAGATTGAGGAAAGTTTCTTCTTAACTTATCATATGCTGCTAGAGCATCTTTAATTCGGATTTCTTTTTTTCTAAGCGTACTTACAATAACTAAATCATGATAGGCTTTAAATCTATAATATAAAGCTTCTTCTTTTAAATCTGATCCTAAATAATCATTTATCAAATTATCAAAAGCTACTATAGCAGCTAAGTAATTTCTAAAATCTGTAGGTGCAGTTTTATAATATGTTTTACCAATTTCGAAAGCTTTTTTTTCTAGCTTAAATTGTAATTCTTTATAGTGTTTGTTTGCTTCTTTTACTCTTTCAGATTCCGGGTATTCGTTTAAAAACAATTGAAAAGCCAATAAAGCTTTGTTAGTGTCTGTTTGATCTAAACTAAATACTGGTGATGATAATTTATAGCTGTAAGCAGATAAAAAAGCACCCTCTTCTTTCTTAGAACTATTAGGGTAGTTCTTGGTAAATCTATCAAAATAATACGCAGCAGTTGAATAATTTTTCTCATTAAAATTAGATTGTGCTACCATAAACTGAATACGTTCCATTTGAGGTTTCCCTCTGTAGGTTGGTGTAACAATTTCAAATAAACGTAGAGCTTTGCTATATTCTTTGGCTTCGTAATTTTTTACGGCTAACTTATATCTTTCTTGCATGGTCCCTTTTCCTAGGGTACGTTGGTACTCTCCACAAGAATTTAACAGTAGAGTAAATAAAAATAATAGTGCTAAAATTTTGATTTTTCGCATCTTGCAAAAATAAGGATTATAAATGGATTACTAAAACGCTTTTTTATATTTAGAAACCTGTCTTACAGAATTTATTAATTCTATTTTTTTACACTGAAATTATTTCAGTATTATTTATCAAACTGTATGCAAGTAAATTAAATAGATTACAACAGCAAATAACTAAAAATTGGATTAAAAAAAGTGCTAAAAAGTTACTAAATGTTTGTTAATTTGACTCTGGAGCTATTGGAGCACCAATAAGCCTTTTTACATCATTATCAAATAAATATAAGCCTCCTTTATCGTCGCCAATTAAGTTAATTTTATCTAAAATATTTCTAGCGAGTGCTTCTTCTTCAATTTGTTCAGAAACATACCATTGTAAAAAGTTATGGGTCGCATAATCTTTTTGCTGAAGTGTGATATCTACTAAATCATTGATTGATTTTGAAACTTTCACCTCGTGTTTAAATAAATTTTCAAACATTTCTTTAAAAGAACCAAACTCTGCTGGAGGTGCATTTAAGTAGGATACTTTTGCATGCCCACCACGCTCATTTATAAATTTTATAAGTTTCAGCATGTGCTCTCTTTCTTCATCTGAGTGTGCATACATAAAAGTTGCAACACCTTCAAAACCTAAAGTTTCTGCCCAGGAAGCCATCGCTAAATATACTTGTGAAGACTCTGCTTCTATTGTGACTTGCTTATTTAAAGCTTCTTGAATTATTTCCGATAACATATTTTTTATTCTAAATTATTTACAAAATTAGTAATTTCTTTTTGAAGTTTACTAGAGGCTTTTACTAAAGGCAACCTAACTTCATCTAAGGTAAGATTTAATATTTGTAAAACTGCCTTAATACCTGCTGGATTATTTTCTGAAAATATTAAATTAATTACCTCCATTAGCTTAAAATAGATTTTATATGCTTCTCTATTTTCACCTTGTAAACCTAGTTTGATTAGTGAAGAGAACTCTTTAGGAAAAGCCTGACCAATTACTGAAATAACACCAGATGCTCCTGCTAAGACAACATTCAAAGCCAAATCATCATCTCCTGATATAATTAAAAAATTTTTGGGTTTATTTTTTATTAATTCTAAATATTGCTGTACGTTATTACCAGCTTCTTTTACAGCAATGATCGTATCAAAATCATTTGCCAAACGTATGGTTGTAGAAGGCTCTAGATTTACGGAAGTTCTACCTGGCACATTGTAAAGGATTATTGGTATTGGACTCGCCAAAGCAATTGCTTTAAAGTGTTGATAAATGCCTTCTTGAGTTGGCTTACTATAGAAAGGTGTTACTGATAAAACAGCATCAATACCTGACAAGTCTGATGATACTATCTCTTTAATAACGTCGGCAGTATTATTACCTCCAATACCTAAAACCAGTGGCAATCTTTTATTATTTATTGAAACTATTACTTCTACAATCTTTTTCTTTTCTTGTTTTGATATGGTAACGCTCTCTGCAGTAGTTCCGTTAATTACTAAATAATTAACTCCATTAATAATATTGTATTCAACAAGTTTTGCTAGAGCTATAAAATCAATCGATTTATCCTTGTTAAAGGGAGTTACGAGTGCAATGCCTGTTCCTATAAATTTCTGCATGAAAACAATATTTATTTTATGTGTAAAAGTACTATATTCTTAAGGGTTTAATGAACTTGATTTTAAATTAATACCTAAATATCACAGATTCATAGACGTTGTTTAATTTTTAAATATCTAAAGCTTGTGAAGTATGTCTAAGTATTTTTTCATTTCGTTAAAAAAAACAGATATCTGATTGGTTTCAGAAGCTATTTCCAAATCGAATATACCCGATTTAATACCTGAGAAACCAACTTTAAATGCTGCTTTTGATGAAGTAACTGCATATTCTAAAAAAATATTCTTTTTAGAATAAAAACAGATCAACAAATCAAAAGGTTCCTCCAAAAAAATTTGTAAACTGGTATCTGTAATATCTCCCCTCCAGTTAAAATCTTTTTCGGAAAAATGTTTGTATGATTTTTGATCGTTTTTAGAGAACTTTCTATAACTGTAAATTTTCGGATTTCTACGTTGTAGTTTTTGATTTAAAATTTCAGAAAAGTCATGTTGCTTAGATAAACTATCTACTGTAATAATTGCGATAGATTTAATCTTTTGAGATGTTCCATTGTTTGTTTTTGATATAGTCTTCGATAACTTATCAATTTTTTTTCTTAAAAAATGGTCTTTTAATTTAGCTCTTACCATACAAACAATGATACAAAAAAACTATCTTGCATTCACAAATATAAATAAAACGAATCGTGTTCTCATGAAAAAAATATGGATTCTTTTCCTACTCCCCTTCTTATTTACTGCTTGTGAAAAAAGTTCTTTTAACGTTTCTAAAATTAACGCAAAGAAAATAGCAGTCACCCCTAACACTGTCCAAGATAGCGCTATTATAAAAGTATTTCTTCCCTATAAGAATAAAATGATCAAGGAAATTAAGAAGTCTCTTTCATATGCTCCAGTAAAGTTAGAAAGAGCCGATGGAAACCTTCAAAGTACACTAGGGAATTTAATAGCTGATTTATCTTACCAAAAAGCCAATGAACTTTTCAAGGAAAAAACAGGAAAAACAGTTGATTTTTCGATGTCTAATTATGGCGGAATAAGAGCCGCAATAATGAAAGGAGATGTTACAGTGTCTAATGCTTATGAATTGATGCCTTTTGATAATACAATAGTAATAGTAGAACTTTCTTCTGAAAAAATTAAAGCATTGTTTGATTATTTTATAAGTGAAAAAAGAGCACATCCTCTATCAAAACAAATTCAATTGACCATAAGAAAAGGAGGGTACAAAGTAAGTATCAACGGAAAACCAATCAATAAAAACAAAACATATTTTGTTGCCACGTCTAATTATTTACAAAAAGGTGGTGACAGAATGAATTTCTTTGCAGATCCTATTAGCTTGTATGATAGTGATTTTTTAATTCGTGATGCAATTATAGACCATTTTAAACAAATAGATACCTTGGTTTCTCCTCTAGATACTAGAGTAATTATGAAGTAATAAAATTTGTGAGATAAAAACAAAACTATTAAAATGAAGAGAAGAAAATTTATAAAACAGACCTCTGCTGGAGTTGCACTTGCTAGTTTAAGCGGATTGACATTTCAATCTTGTGAAACAAAACAAAAACATATTACCATTCTTCATACCAATGACACCCACAGCCAAATAGAACCTTTTGAATCTGATCATCATAGATATGCTAACAAAGGTGGAGTAGCCAGAAGAGCAATGATGGTTGAAAAAATTCGAAATGAGAATCCAAATACATTGTTATTAGATGCTGGAGATATATTTCAAGGCACTCCTTATTTTAATTATTTTGGTGGGGAAATAGAATTTAAACTAATGAGCTTGTTAAAATATGATGCAGCTACACTTGGAAATCATGATTTTGATAATTCTATAGAAGGATTTCACAAACAACTGCCAAATGCTAAATTTGATTTTGTTTGTGCTAATTATGATTTTAAAAATACAGTCCTAGATACGCTGGTAAAACCCTATAAAATTTTCTTTAAAGACGGAATTAAAGTTGGTGTTTTTGGATTGGGGATAGAATTACTCAACCTGGTAAGTCCTGAATTATATAAAGAAACAAACTACCTAGACCCTATTGGAATTTCACAAGATATTTCCAGAGAATTAAAGGAAGACGAAGCTTGCGATTTAATCATCTGCTTGTCTCACTTGGGATATAATTATAGAAATTCTGATAAGATATCAGATTTAAAACTGGCATCCATAACAAAAAACATTGATTTAATTATAGGAGGACATACCCATACTTTTTTACCAAAACCTACACTCGTAAAGAATTTAAATGATGAAAATATGCTGGTAAATCAAGTAGGTGCTTACGGAGTTAATTTAGGGAGAGTAGATTTTTATTTTGATGAGAATAATCATAAACAAACTTCAGAAAAGACTATTATTTTGTAACATTCTCATATCTAAAATTACAACAATAAGAAAGATGTTTTTTATATCATCGCAATAAAATCATCTTCAGAAATAATCGCAACTCCCAGTAGTTCAGCTTTTGTTTTTTTACTAGGCCCCATATTGTCTCCTGCTATAATATAATCTGTTTTTTTAGAAATAGAAGAACTTACTTTACCTCCGTTGTCTTCAATTGCTTTCTTTAATTCATTTCTATTCATTTGATAAAAAACACCGGACACTACAAATATTTTTCCTTCCAATTTTTCAGTTAACCCCAGCAAATCTTCTTTAGAAACCTGCAATTGAACTCCGTAGGATTTTAACCTATGAACCAATTGAATATTTCCTGAATCATTTGAAAATTCTAAAATACTTTCAGCTATTCGATCACCAATCTCATCAACAGAAATTAAAGTTTCTAAATCAGCAGTCATGAGGTTTTCAATCGACTTAAAATGCTTGGCTAGTTTTTTAGCAACTGTTTCTCCAACAAATCGTATTCCAAGAGCAAACAAAACTTTTTCAAATGGAATTTCAATAGATTTTTTAATTCCATCTATCATATTTTGAGCGGATTTTTCTGCCATTCGTTCTAAAGGAATTACTTGTGCTTCTCGTAAGTCATACAAATCTGCGTAGTTTTTGATCAATCCTTCTTTACGCAACAAATCAACAGTCTCTCCTCCTAAGCCATCAATATCCATTGCTTTTCTTGAAATATAATGCTGTATTCTTCCTGTTATTTGGGGAGCACACCCATAGGTATTAGGGCAATAATGCTTGGCATCACCTTCTGTTCTTTCTAGTGCTGTATTGCATTCAGGACATTGAGTTGCATATATTGTTGGTTGAGAATACTCAGGTCTTTTAGTAAAATCTACTGCAGTAATTTTTGGAATAATCTCTCCTCCTTTTTCTACAAAAACAGTATCACTAACTCTAATATCTAATTTTTCTATTTGATCTGCATTGTGTAAAGAGGCCCTTTTTACAGTAGTACCTGCTAATTCTACAGGGGTTAAATTTGCAACTGGAGTAATAGCTCCTGTTCTTCCAACTTGGTAAGTAATTTCTTGAAGAACGGTAGCTACTTGTGTTGCTTTAAATTTGTAAGCCATTGCCCAGCGAGGTGATTTTGCAGTATAACCTAGCTCTTCTTGCTGTTGTAAATTATTAACTTTTACCACTACACCGTCAGTTTCATATGGTAAATCATGACGTTTTTGATCCCAAAAATTAACAAATTTAAACACTTCATCTATAGAGGCTGCCAACACAATAGTCTCTGGTACTTTAAATCCTATTAATCTTGCTGCTTCTAAACTTTCAAAATGCGTTGCATATTTTCTATCTTCAGTAACTACTTGGTACAGCAAACAATCTAAAGGTCTTAAAGCCACCTCTGCACTGTCCTGTAATTTTAAACTTCCACTGGCGGTATTTCTTGGGTTTCTATACTCCTCTTCTCCATTAACCAATCGTTTTTCATTCATTTTTTTAAAACCATCTAGAGGTAAGATAATTTCACCTCTCATTTCAAAATTATTTATAAAACCAGAGGTTAGAATTAATGGAATGGATCTAATAGTACGAATATTTGTAGTGACTTCATCTCCTTGAAAACCGTCACCACGAGTAACGGCTTTTAAAAACTGTCCATTTTCGTAAGTAAGATTAATTGAGGCTCCATCGTATTTTAATTCACAGGTATACTCAATAGCTTCTGTTCCTAAATTCTTTTGAAGTCTTTTCTCCCAATCCAACAAATCATCTATGGAATACGAATTATCTAAAGAGTACATTCTATTGTTGTGAACAACAGTATTAAAATTTTTAGTTATAGCTCCACCAACTCTTTGTGATGGAGAATTTGTGTCGAAAAATTCTGGATAAGAGGCTTCTAGTGCTTCCAGTTTTTTAAGTTTTATATCAAAGTCATAATCAGATATAGTTGCATTGTCTAGTACATAATAGTTGTGGTTGTGAAGATTAAGCTCTTCACGTAAAAAATTAATTTGCTGCTGGACAGAATTCATTGATGCTGAAAATTTAATTGGTTAAAAATAATCAAAAGAAAACCCGAAACAAATAAGTTTCGGGTTTAAAAAGTTACTAAGTTATCAACCATTAATAGTAAGTGTATCTTCTTACCTTAGCAATGTATTTTGCCAAACGGATAACTTGATGACTATATCCATATTCATTGTCATACCAGACATACAATATTGCTGTATCTCCATCAGTAATAGTTGCTTTACTATCAAAAATTGAAGGAGCAGTGGTTCCTATAATATCTGATGAAACCAATTCTTTATCTAACGAATATTGAATTTGTTCAACCAATTCTCCTTCGAGAGCATTGTGCTTCATAATTGCATTTACCACATCAGTTTTAATATTAGAGCCTAGTTGAAGGTTAAGTATTGCTAAAGACCCGTTTGGGACTGGAACACGTATTGCATTGGATGTTAGCTTTCCTTTCAATGCAGGCAATGCTTTTGCCACTGCTTTTCCAGCTCCAGTTTCTGTAATCACCATATTTAATGCTGCAGCTCTACCTCTTCGATTTTTGCTGTGCATATTGTCAACTAAATTTTGATCGTTTGTATATGCATGAATGGTTTCTAAATGTCCTTTTATAATCCCATAATTATCGTCCAGTACTTTCAAAATTGGTGTAATAGCGTTGGTGGTACATGAAGCAGCAGAGAAAATATCTACAGTATCTGGATTGTGGTTTTTGTGATTAACACCATGAACAATATTTGGAATACCTTTTCCTGGCGCTGTTAGCAACACCTTACTAGCCCCTTTAGAATTTAGGTGTCTACTTAGAGCTTCTTTATCTCTATAAGCACCAGTATTGTCTATGATTAAAGCATCATGAATACCATAGTCTGTATAATTTATTTCTTCGGGTGCATTTGCAGAGATCATTTTTACAGTAGTTCCATTGATGACTAATGCGCTGTTTTCTATATCTGTTTGAATCGTTCCTAAAAAATCTCCATGAACAGAATCAATTCTTAGCAATGAAGCTCTTTTTTCCAATACACTTTTGGTAATTTCTCCACGGGTGACTACTGCCCTTAGACGCAATTGAGAACCTTTTCCCATCTTCGACATTAACTCTCTTGCCAACAATCGTCCAATTCTTCCAAAACCATATAAAACAACATCTTTCGGTTTGATAACTATTGCTTCAGTAGCCTCTTTTAATTGATTCTTAACAAAGGCAACTTTATCTTTGCATCCATTAACATCAAGGTAACATTCGTAGGCTAACTTCCCGATATCTAATTTTGATGATGGTAGTTGAAGTTCTTGAATAGCTTTTGCAATGTCTAAAGCATCATAAATTGAAATAGGCTTAGCAACAAACTCTTTTGCGTAATCGATTAGGTTTAAAATCTCACTGGCACGTTTATCTACTAAGGTGTTTCTAAATAAGACCAACTCAATAGACTTGTCATACCACAAATCGTTAATAATATTAATAAACTCCGTTGTTATTCTTCTAGTGATAGCTTGGGAGATAACTTCTTTTTCGTAATTATTTTCTTTTGACATATATGGGTGTCTTATTTTTGAATTTTGCACAAAAGTATTTCTTTTTTTTACAATACGAAATCGATTTCGTTAAAATTTATAAAATAAAAAAAGTCACGTAATTCTGGAATGATATCTAAAAATAAAAAAAATGAGCTGTGTGTGTTTTATAACTATGGTCTAAAAAAAGTAGACCGCTAAATCACCGCTTAAATCAATCATTTTAACTCTAATACGGTAGCCCTTTTTAGATAAATCATCTAATAAATTTACAGCTTCAAATGCAGATGTTATTTTCTGATTGTTAATTTCTGTAATAATAAATCCAATTAAACTTGAGCCATTTTTAAGATTAGAATCTTCTCTTGTTATTTTAACTCCCGCAGAATTATCCTCTAATTCAATACGGTAAGCTCTAGAAATAAAACGCTCTATTCTTTTCGTTAATTGTATGATCTTAAACAGTATTTTATCGTCTCTATCTATAGTTAATTTTACAGATTCTCCGGGTCTTTTTGCAGATAATTGACCACTTAATTCAGAAAATTTAGAAATTTTAACATCATTGATTTTAACAATAACATCTCCTTTTTTTAAACCAGATTTTTCAGCATTGCTACCCTCAGCAAAATCTCCAATTCTCACACCTTCTAAATCATCTTCTCTTAAATCTGGTAAAAACCCAATAATAGCTTCTTGTACTTTACCAAACTCAAGAATATCATCAATAATTTTTTTTGCAATATTAGATGGTATTGCAAAAGAATATCCAATATAAGAACCTGTTTTTGATGTGATCGCGGTATTAATTCCTACCAACTCTCCTCGAGTATTTACCAAAGCCCCTCCACTATTTCCTGGATTTACAGCCGCATCTGTTTGTATAAATGAGTCTGTAGCTGTATTTCCTTGTAAATCTCTTCCCTTTGCACTTACAATTCCGGCAGTAACTGTAGATGTTAAATTATAAGGATTTCCAACTGCCAATACCCATTCTCCAATTTTTAGGGTATCTGAATTAGAAAAAGGAATGTAAGGTAATGCCTCATTAACTTCAATTTTTAAAAGAGCTACATCATTTTTAGCATCAGTTCCAACTAAAACTGCTTTATATTTTTTTCTATTATTCAACGTAATTTCAAGATCGGTAGCACCTTCAATCACATGGTTATTGGTAACAATATATCCATCAGATGATATGATAACACCACTACCGGTACCTATTTGTTGGTACTTTCTTGGCCCATTAAATAAGTCTGAAATTGAGTTAATTCCAGAGGACACAGCAGTGTTTTTTACATGCACAACGGCATGAACAGTTTTCTCTGCTGCTGTTGTAAAATTTGTTGGGGCATATGTAGCCGTATTTAAATCAAACTCTGTAGAATTATAATTAGTTTGAAATGTTTGTAGAGGCGTATTATTTGGCTGTACTACTATCAAAGGCTGTTCTAAAAAAGCCTTGTATCCGAGTAATGAAAAAATACCTCCAAGAATAGCGATGCTTAAAAAACTTAAAAACTTTTTCATATCATATAAATTTAAAAATATGATCAAAAATAATAATTAAATGAATTCAATCTTCAGACTTAACAGATCTTAACGCTTTTTAACCCTCCTTTAACAATCTCATGTTACAGGGCTTTTTGTATATTTGAGGACTATGCTTTTGACCTTTTACAAATATCAAGGAACTGGAAATGATTTTATTATCATAGACAACAGATCCTGTACTTTTCCTAAGGACAACAATTCTCTAGTAGCTTCCGTATGTAATCGTCATTTTGGAATTGGTGCAGACGGATTGATTCTTTTAGAAAATGATGAAAACTCAGATTTTAAAATGGTCTATTTCAATGCTGATGGAAAAGAAAGTACCATGTGTGGTAATGGTGGTAGATGTATCGTAGCTTTTGCTAAAAAACTTCAATTAATTGATAAGAAAACTAAATTTTTGGCCGTTGACGGAATTCATCAAGCAGAAATTGAGATCAATATAGTTTCACTCCAAATGATGGATGTAAATGAAGTGAAGGTTTCCAAAAATTCAGTTTTTACCGACACCGGTTCTCCACATCATATTGAGATAGTTGAAGATTTAAATCATTTTCCAGTTATTAAAGAAGGAAGGAAGATTATAAATAATATTTATGGTAAAGAAGGATGTAATATTAATTTTGTTAAACAAATAGATGATAATACATTTAAAGTACGAACTTATGAGCGCGGTGTTGAAGATGAAACACTGGCCTGCGGAACAGGAGTAACTGCTGTAGGAATAGCAATGCACACTACCAAAAAAACTTCTAGTAAAAATATTAAATTAGTTACTATGGGAGGTGATTTAGAAGTACAATTTGATGAAAATAAAGGTTGTTATACCAATATTATTTTGTCTGGTCCTGCACAATTTATTTTTAAAGGAACCATAACCATATAATAATGATTTTACAAGGAGAAATAGTGAGATTAAGAGCTTTAGAACCTGAAGATTTAAATTTTTTGTTTACCACAGAAAATGATACTAATTTTTGGGAGGTAAGCAATACTCAAGTACCTTTTTCTAAATTTGTTTTAAAGCAATATTTAGAAAATTCTCATCTAGATATTTATGAAGCAAAACAATTAAGATTAATTGTTGAGGAAACTAAGAATAACAACGCTGTTGGCATAATAGATTTATTTGATTTTAATCCACAGCATAAAAGAGCAGGTATTGGTATTTTAATTCACAAGCAGTATCAAAATGCTGGTTATGGGTCTGAAGCCTTGTCTTTATTAATCTCTTATTGTTTTAAAGTATTAGATATGCATCAATTATTTGCAAATATTACTCCAAATAACAAAAAAAGTATCGCTTTATTTATGCGTCATAGTTTTGAAAAAAGTGGAGAGAAAAAAGATTGGCTACTAGTGAATGGAAACTTTAGAAATGAACTTATATTTCAATTAATCAATGAATAAAAAATATCTCTTTTTTTTTATTTCAATCTTGGCTCTAATGATTGGAATTTATAGCAAGAACTATTATCAAAATATATTTGGTGAACTTGTAACCAAAGATGGTGCGATTTATATTGGTTCAAATGACACTATGAATGATGTAGAAATAGAACTCATTGAATTTATAGGTAAAGAAAATAATTTTTACTGGCTGGCACAGAAAAAAAAATATTTAAATACGAAAACAGGAAAATATATCCTCACGAAAGGAATGTCTTTAAATGATGTTATTAACCTTTTGAGAAGTGGCAATCAAACCCCCATTAAACTTTCATTTAATAATCAAGATACTTTAGAAGAATTTTCAGGTAGAATTTCAAGTCAAATAGACGCAGATTCTATTGCTATCTTAAAGTCATTTACAGACTCTATTTTTCTAAAAAAAAACAAGCTTACTAAAACTAGTGTTTTGGGTATTATAATTCCTAACACCTATGAGTTTTACTGGAACACATCGGTAGAAAAATTCAGAAATAGAATACTGAATGAATTTACTAAATTTTGGAACAAAGATCGATTATCTGAGGCTATTAGAATAAATATGACTCCTGCTGAAGTAATGACATTAGCTTCGATAGTTCAAAAAGAAACTACAAAAATTAAAGAGAGACCTATTGTAGCAGGTCTTTATTTAAATAGAATTAAAAGAGGTATTCCTTTACAGGCAGATCCAACAATCATTTATATTTTAAAGCAACAGAAGAGTACTAATTTTAAGGTAAAAAGAGTACTATACAAAGATTTAAAAATTAAATCACCATACAACACGTATTTACACAGAGGGTTACCACCTAGCCTAATAGCAATGCCAGATATTTCATCCATAGATGCTGTATTAAACTATAAAAAACACAGCTATATATATATGTGTGCATCCATTGAAAGAATTGGATTTCATGAATTTGCAAATACTTTAAGACAACACAATAGAAATGCAACTAAATATCAAAAATGGTTGAGTAAACAAGGAATTAATAGATAAAAATTATAAATGAAAACAACAATAATAAAACTATCTATGAGTGTCTAAAAACTCAATAGTTCAAGAATTCTAAAAACAAAATCATAATTCTTACAAGCTATCGTTTCTGTTATTAATTTTTTAAAAATTTATACCATAGACTTATAAATTCGCAATAAAAGTAAACTATAATTACATTATTAATATTTTAGAAACACTTAAATTATCTGATAATCAGTTAATTATAAATTAAATCGTATCTTCGCGCTCGCCAAACAGAAATATGTAAGTTATTAGAAAGTTTATATTCTTAATGATTCTATTTATAGGATTAACAAATGCAATTGAAAATCCGGAAATCACAAAAGAAGAGCCTGCACCAATTAACCTAGACTTAGATTCAAAATACTCCTTAACCATTCCATATTTACAGGAAAATTTTGTTGGATTTAAAGAAGCATTGGCTTTTAAAGAATCCCAGGGAAGGTATAGAGTTGTAAATACACTTGGTTATCTGGGTAAATATCAATTTGGAGCTACTACTTTAGAAAGATTTAAAATTTACAATACCTTATTATTTTTACACAATCCTGAATTACAAGAACAAGTATTTATAGCTTATTGTAAAGTAAATAAATGGATCCTTAGAAAAGACATTATAAGAAGTGTTGGTAAAATTATGAATGGTGTGAAAATTACTGAATCTGGAATTTTAGCCGCCGCACACTTAAGTGGTGCTGGAAATGTAAAAAAGTACCTTAGAAGTAATGGCAATAGAAACCTTTCAGATGCTTACGGATCCTCTATCAAGTCCTATATGAAGCAATTTGCTGGATATGATGTTTCTTTTATTAAAGGTGATAGAGAAGCTAGTATTTAAGTAAAATTACTTCTGAATAATAAATATAGCGGGTCTTTTATGCAAATCTGGAGATTTTCTCTTCCAATCAGTAATAGAATAGGTTTTTATATATTCGTTAGGTAATGTAATATCTACTGCAATACATAATAATGTAGCTGATGTCAAGCTTGATTTTAGATCTGCAAACATTTTATCATTTCTATAAGGAGTTTCAATAAATATTTGAGATTGATTTTTTTCTTTAGATAATTTTTCTAGTTCTTTAATTGATTTTTTTCTATCAGAAGTATCGATTGGTAGATACCCATTAAAAGCAAAATTTTGACCATTCATTCCTGATGCCATCAAAGCCATTAATATAGAAGACGGCCCTACCAAAGGAACTACTGCAATTTCTTTTTCATGAGCTAATTTTACTATAGTAGCTCCAGGGTCAGCAACGGCTGGAACTCCTGCTTCCGATAATAAACCAACAGAAACACCTTGTTCGCAAACATCTAAAAAAGTACGTGTTTCTAGCTCTTCTGCATACTTATCTAACTTCATTATATGAAGTGAAGGTTGTGATTTTTTTGGAGTTATTTTTTTTATAAATTTCCTAGCAGATTTCTCATTTTCTACAATATAATGATCTATTAATTCTACCATTTTTTTTACAGAATATGGCATCACTTCAAGAGGTTCATTTTCACCTAAAGTTGTTGGTATTAAGTATAGCTTTCCTTTCAATTTAGTTCGTTATTAGAGATATATTATGCGGTTACAAAAGTAGCTTAACTTTATAACTTTACGGTTTCTACTTTAGATTTTTAATCTTTAGTTTTTTTGCTATTACATCACAAGCTTCAGTTAAGAGTTGATAAATATTTTCAAATCCATCATCACCACCATAATAAGGATCTGGAACACTTAAATCTTTAGATGGTTTGATTTCATTTAAAATTAATCTTACTTTATTCACTTCAGATTCATTTTTTGCTAAAGAAATTATATTTTGATAATTCTGTTTGTCCATAGCATAGATGAAATCAAACTCAAAGAAATCTTCTGACATGAACTTACGAGCTTTTTGATTGGTGATATCAATACCGTATTTTTTAGCAACTGCTATAGATCTGTAATCTGGTAATTCTCCAATATGATGAGCTGCCGTTCCAGCAGAATCGACAAAAACAAATTCAGCTGCTACTTTAGAATTCAAAATACCCTCTGCCAATGGAGAACGACAAATATTTCCAAGACAAACCATCAATACTTTTTTCATGTGATAAAATTAAAAAGAAATAGTTAGTACTTTATTTGAAATTCCTGTAGGAGAATTTAGAAAGTTAACTTTTTTGTTAAGTCTTCAACGTATTTTCTGAACTGCTTATCAGTTTCCGTTAAATTATCTACAGTTTTACAAGCATGTAAAACTGTAGCATGATCTCTTTGACCAATTTGTGCACCAATACTAGCGAGAGATGTCTTAGTCATTCTTTTAGCAAAATACATGGCTAATTGACGAGCTTGAACTATATGTCTTTTTCTAGTTTTTGATTGTAATGTTACCACATCCATGTCAAAATACTTAGAAACTACCTTTTGGATATAATCTATAGAAACTTCTTTCTTCGTGTTTTTAACAAACTTATCTACAATTTGTTTTGCTAATTCTAAAGAAAATTCTCTTCTATTAAAAGAGGCTTGAGCTATCATTGAGATAATTACTCCCTCTAACTCCCTTACATTAGATTTAATATTTTTGGCAATATATTCTACAATATCTTCAGGCATTTCCACTCCATCTCTAAACAACTTATTTTCGAGAATAGATATTCTAGTTTCAAAATCAGGTAATTGCAATTCTGCGGATAAACCCCATTTAAATCTAGACAGTAAACGCTGCTCAATATCTTGCATGTCAACAGGAGCTTTATCAGAAGTTAAAATAACTTGCTTTCCATTTTGATGCAAATGATTAAATATATGAAAAAATACATCCTGTGTTCCAGCTTTTCCAGATAAGAACTGAACATCATCTATCAGTAAAACATCTACCATTTGGTAGAAATGAATAAAATCATTTCTAGTATTTGATTTTACAGAATCAATAAATTGTTGAGTAAATTTTTCTGATGAAATATATAATACTGTTTTATCCGGATATTTATCTTTGATATCTACACCAATAGCATGTGCTAAATGTGTTTTTCCTAAACCTACCCCTCCATAAATTAATAGCGGATTAAAAGAAGTTCCTCCTGGTTTATTGGCAACAGCCATTCCAGCAGAACGAGCTAATCTATTGGAATCTCCTTCTACAAAGTTTTTAAAATTATAATTTGCATTTAATTGAGATTCTATTTTAACTTTCTGTAATCCTGGAATTACAAAAGGATTTCTTAATTCCCTCTTGGTAACCTCAACAGGAACAGATATTTTTTGCGGCTTTAATGGGTCTCTATTTGAACTTGGTATTTTGACAATCTGGGGACGATTACTACTGTACGTATTTTCCATACGAACGTCATAAATTAATTTAACATCTTTCCCTAATTCTCTAACAAGTGCTACTCTTAAAAGTTTTATGTAATGCTCTTCTAACCATTCATAAAAAAATTTACTTGGAACTTGAATGGTTAATGCTTCTCCAGATAATTTAACAGGCTTGATAGGTTCAAACCATGTCTTATAAGCCTGAGGCTTAATATTGTCTTTTATAAATAAAAGACACTCATCCCAAACTGAAACAGCAGTTTTAGCCATAAATAATTGAAGAGATTTAATTGTTTTATTATTATTTTTACTAGGGGAAATGCCTAACTTCTTAAGCATTACAAATGTGTGAATAAAATTCAGTATAAAAAAATCAATTTGCTATTGATTATTAATTATTTTTTCCGTAAAATGAAAAATAATAAAAAATGAAAAAAATTGAAGAAATTTTCTACTAAAATTCGAGTTCGTTATGGTGAAACAGATCAAATGGGTGTTGTATATCATGGTAATTATGCTACGTTTTTTGAAATAGCTAGAACTGAATGGCTTAGAAATCTGGGAGTTACCTATAAAGATATGGAAAATAGTGGTATAATGTTACCTGTTATCTCGCTATTTTTTAATTTTATTAAGTCTGCAAAATATGATGACATACTAACAATTTCTGTTTTTCTAAAAAAAAAGCCATTAGTTAAAATAGAATTTGATTATGAAATTTATAATCAAAATAAAGAAAAGATATCAACAGGGAATTCAGTGTTAGCTTTTATGAACATGAAAACGAACAAACCTATAAAGTGCCCAAATTATATTTTGGAAAAACTAGATTTCTAATAGTTTTATTTCCACTTTATAAAAAGCATCAAAAATTTCAAATACTTTTTTAATATTTGATTTTCTAACAGCAATAATCATTTCACAATCTATCTCAAATTTTTGATCTTGAATAATAATTGAGTTTTCTTTAAGAATTCTCATCACCTTACTCATTAAATCGTATTGAAAATTAAGTATGTATAAAATATCAATGGTTTTTTCTAAAATAACTGAAGAATCTAATGCTAATTTTGCAGAAGATTTATATGCGTTTATTAACCCTCCTACTCCTAATTTTGTACCTCCAAAATATCGAACAGAAACCACCAAAATATTTGTTACTTTAAAAGATTGTATTTGACCATATATAGGCATACCTGCAGAATTACTTGGCTCTCCATCATCGTTTGCTCTGAATCTAGTAGACTCTATTCCTAGTTGCCAAGCATAACAAAAATGACGAGCAGTATGGTGTTTCTTTCTTAACAGTTCTAGAAATGCTCTTATGTCATTCTCTGTTGCTACAGGAAAAGTATAGCCATAAAACTTACTATTCCTGTCTTTATATAAAGTCTCAATTGAAGGCTTCTCTATGGTTTTATAAATATCATCCATTGGCTGACATTACCAATAGTATACTAACAACTGCTGTAATAATTCCAAGCCAATTCTTAGTAATTAATTTTTCTTTAAAAATCAATAATCCAAAAAGGGTTGATAAGATAACAATCCCAACATTGTTGAGTGTAAAAGCAGTGGAACTTTCCATTCCTTCTGTACTTAGAGCTTTTAAGAGATAAACAATAGAAAAATAGTTTGGTACTCCTAACAAAACACCTCCTAAAATACTTTTAAATTCAAAATTAAGTGTTCCTTTTATTTTTTGATACAGTAAAATAACCAACCCCAAAACAAAGGCACATCCAAAAATAGTTGCAGAAAATAATGGTACCCCACCTTCTTGGACAAATGTTGTTTCTACATATTTTAAACTAGTATCGATTGCTCCAGAGCCAACAAACAATAGAATGGGGAATAATAAACTAACTTGTTTTTCTGTTGTTTCTTTTTTTTCTTTAACAGAGGTTAAATAGACCGCTATTAAAGCCAATAAAATTCCGAAAAATTTTACATAACCAAGACTCTCCTCATAAAACCAAACACCGAAAACAATGGCAATTACTACTGACATTTTACTGGAAACTGAGGCAACTGATAATCCATTTTTTTGAGAGGTTAAGGCCATTACATTAAAAACAAGTATGAACATAATCCCTAATAAAAAAGCCCCTAAAAACCAGGGTTGACCTGGGATTTCTTGAAAAGAAACTGAAAGACCTGATAGATAAAACCCTAAAACAGCCGCAATAAAATAATTGACAACAATTGCTTGAAATGTATTAATTTTTAAAACATCGAACAATTTAAAAATGACAAATAAAAAACTTGAAATACAAATACTTATGAATAAATAAATCATTAAATAAATTCTTTTTGGTGGAACAAATCTACAACATCTTCAGTAGCAGGGTTTAAATTCCATGTTTTAATTCCTAGTTTTTCAGCTGTTTTTGTGTTTTCTGAAATATCATCTATAAAGAAGGTTTCTTGTGGAATTAATTTATTTTGGTTCAATACAAATTCAAAAATATCCTCATTGGGCTTTCTTAAATGTATTTCGTGGGATAAATAGAATTTTTCAAAACATTTTTTAAATCTCGAAAATAAAACATTGCCCCAGGTTTTTTGTATCCATGAAATATGTAGGTCATTTGTATTGCTCAATAAAAAAATTCGATATTTTTTTGACTCAACTAAAGATGTTAAAAAATCATGTCTATACATCGGGAAATCTTTAAGGATAGCATTCCAAGCATTCTTAAAATCACTATCAGAAATGGCTGGAAACAAAGATGTGAAATTATCTATAAACTCTAGAGTGCTTATATTCCCTATTTCATACTGCTGAGCTATTTCGATCATTTGAACAGAAATATGATTGACTCCTAATGAATATAATTGATTATGAGTAGCTTCTTTATCTAAATTAATAAATACATCTCCAAAATCAAAGATTAAATTTTTAATCATTTAAATACATTTTTAAAAGGTCTTCTTTAATATTTTCTTCTTTGTGATGAATATGATCAAACTTAGGAGATTTCACCCCTTCATTAAAATTCACTTTACTGACAAACACCCTAGCTTCATCCCAAAAGTTTTCGTTTATAAAAGTCTGAATAGTGGCTGTACCTCCTTCAATAATTAAAGATTGAATCTTGTGTTTAAAAAGTAATTTACAAATTTGAAGAGCAATTGGCTTTGAAAAATTTATTTTTTCAAAAAAAATATTACCTTTTGTGAGCGTGGTATTTTCATTTATAAAAATTGTTTTTACAGTTCCATCATAAACTTTTAAATTATTTGGAATTTTCAACTCTTTATCTATGACTATTCTAATAGGATTTTCTCCTTTCCATTGACGAATATTTAAACCTGGATTATCATCTAAAACAGTTGTAGTTCCTACCAATATTCCATGTTCTTCACTTCTCCATTTATGAACTAATTGCCTAGAATATTCATTAGTAATCCAAACAGGTGCCTGAATCATTCTTGTTTTTGGGGCTACAAATCCATCAGAAGTTTGTGCCCATTTTAAAATGATATAAGGTCGCATTTTTGTATGAAATGTAAAAAACCTCTTATGGTGTTCTCTACATTCTTTTTCTAATACACCAACCACAACTTCACAACCTGAGTTTTGCAATCTTTTTATTCCTTTTCCAGCAACTAGTGCATTAGAATCCTCACAACCAATAACTACTTTTTTAATCCCACTTTTAATGATTAAATCGGCACAGGGAGGGGTTTTTCCTTGATGAGAACAGGGTTCTAAAGTTACATAAATAGTCGCTTTTTTTAGAAGAGATTGATCTTTTACAGCACAAATTGCATTTACCTCTGCGTGACTTCCTCCATAGGGACTTGTAAATCCTTCTCCAATAATTTTATTATCAACAACTAAAACTGCGCCAACAGAAGGATTTGGACGTGTTGTCCCGATTCCAAATTTAGAAATTTCAAGACATCTTTTTATGTACTGTTCGTGATTCAAAAAAAAGTAACTTTGTAAAGCAAAAATACAGGATTAAATGACAAATTCAGATTTTATCATTAGAGAAATAAAACCTCGTGATAATGAACAAATAAAAAGCATAGTACAAGAGGTTATTTTAGAAATGGGTGCTCCAAAAATTGGTACAGCATATGAAGATAAAGCCCTAGAAGACATGTACGGTAACTATCAAAAAAACAATGCAATATATTTTATTGTTGAGTACAACGGTAAAGTCTTAGGTGGCGGAGGAGTTGCACGATTAGATGGTTTTGAAAAAAACACCTGTGAATTACAAAAAATGTACTTTTTAGATCAAATTAGGGGCAAGGGATTGGGAGCCAAAATAATAGAAAAATGTATGATAAAAGCTAAAGAATTTGGTTTTAAACAGTGTTATTTAGAAACTATGCCTTACATGACGGCTGCTCAAAAATTATATAAAAAGAATGGCTTTAAACATATTGATGGCCCAATGGGAAATACTTGCCATTATTCTTGTGATGTATGGATGATTAGAAAATTATGATACTAAAAGAATACAGAAAAAAATTTATCAAAACCCTTACAGATCTATATCCAAAAACAGAAATCGATTCTTTTTTCTTTTTATTGATAAAGGAATATTTAGATTTTAATAGAGTTGATATTGTATTAAAATCAGATATTAAAATTTCTAAAGAAAAACTCGATCAATTAGAAAACGCAACTAAACGAATACAACAAGAAGAACCTATTCAATATATATTAGGTAAAACTGAATTTTATGGATTGCCGTTTCTTGTGAATAAAAATGTGTTAATTCCTAGACCTGAAACTGAAGAATTGGTAGAATGCGTTATTCTAGAAGTTTCAAAATTTAAAAGTTTAAACAAAAAAAATTCTATTAACCAGAATTCAGAAAGTAAACAACTTAGAATTTTAGATATTGGAACTGGAAGCGGATGCATACCAATTACATTAAAAAAACTACTTCCTACTATAGAAATAACCGCTATTGATATCTCTAAAGAAGCGCTAATAATGGCTAATAAAAATGCTCTTTTAAACAAAGTAGATATTGACTTTATTCAACAAGATATTTTAAATATTGATAAACTACATCAACAATTTGATATCATAGTTTCCAATCCCCCTTACGTAAGAGAATTAGAAAAAAAGAAACTTAAGAATAATGTTTTAGAAAATGAACCCCCTTTAGCCTTGTTTGTAAAAGATAATAACCCTCTAGTATTTTACGATAAAATTGCCGACTTAGCCAAAAATAAGTTACACAAAAATGGTGTGTTAATTTTTGAAATTAATCAGTATTTAGGAAAAGAAACTGTTGTGCTACTATCAACAAAAGGATTTCGAAATATTCAATTAAAAAAAGATATGTTTGGTAATGACAGAATTATTAGAGCTTACAGATAACTTTTTATAAAAATATAGAAAGCATCAATTACATTCATACACGACAAAAAAGTAACTAAAATTAAAAATGATCCTTTTGTCTTTTGATACTTTAATTCATTCTAAGAGATTCTACTTTTATATCCAGAAGACTGATATACTGATTGTTTTTAGGATCATAATAGAAAAACAAAAATATATCTAGTAAGTTTGCAATATGGTACAAGAGATTCAACTACGAACAAATCTTATTGAAGAAAAAAAAACTGGAACCTTACTATATAAAGCCGCTCGTAAACTTGGCATTGATTCTAAAGAAATAAGTGGAATAAAAGTCATACGGAAATCTATTGATGCTCGAAAAAAAGAAACCTTTTTTAACTATAAAGTGTCCGTTTTTATAAATGAAACTGTTCCAGAAAAATCAGCTTATCGATTTGACTATAAAGACGTTTCTAATGCCAAAGAAATTCATGTTATAGGGTTTGGTCCATCTGGGATGTATGCCGCCTTAAGATGTATTGAGTTGGGTTATAAACCTATAGTTTTAGAGAGAGGTAAAAATGTTCAAGAAAGAAGACGTGATATAAAAGCAATCAATCAAGATCATATTGTAAATGAAAATTCAAATTATTGCTTTGGAGAAGGCGGTGCTGGAACCTATTCTGACGGAAAATTATACACAAGAAGTTTAAAAAGAGGTGATGTAAGAAGAATTTTTGAAAATTTAGTATATCATGGCGCAACAGAACAGATTTTAATCGATGCCCACCCACATATTGGAACAAACAAGCTTCCTAAGATTATTCAAAATATTCGTGAAACCATCTTAAAATTTGGTGGAGAAATTCATTTCAATACTCAAGTTATAGATTTCGTTATTAAAAACAATCAATTAAGGGCTATCCAACTAAAAAACGGAAATGAAATGGCTGTCAATTCCGTAGTTCTAGCAACAGGTCATTCTGCAAGAGACATGTATACATTACTTCATAAAAAAAACATTGCACTAAAAGCAAAATCTTTTGCCATGGGAGTTCGCGTAGAACATCCACAAGAAATTATTGACAGCATTCAATACAATTGCGAAGGAAATCGAGATGAACTTCTACCTGCTGCAGCTTATAGCTTAGTTCATCAGGTGAACAATAGAGGTGTTTATTCTTTTTGCATGTGTCCAGGTGGATTTATTGTTCCTGCTGCGACCTCAAGTGGAGAAGTTGTAGTAAACGGAATGTCTCCTTCTAGACGTAATAATAAATTCGCTAATTCAGGTATTGTAGTAGAAATAAACATTGATAAAGATATTCCTAAATACGATCAATTTGGTCCTTTAAAAGGATTGGAATATCAGAAGAATTTAGAACGATTGGCCTTTACTGCAGGAGGCAGAACCCAAACTGCACCAGCGCAGCGATTGGTTGATTTTGTAGATGGGAAATTATCGGCAAATTTAAACGAAACTTCTTATCAACCAGGATTAAATTCTGCTCCGATGCATTCTTTATTACCAAAATTAATTGGAAGTCGTTTGCGCAAAGGTTTCGAAGCTTTTGGTAGAAAAATGCACGGGTATTACACTAATGAAGCTAATATCGTTGGAGTAGAATCTAGAACATCTTCCCCTGTAAATATTCCAAGAAAAGAAAACCTAGAACACCCAGAAATTGAAGGATTATTTCCTTGCGGTGAAGGCGGAGGATACGCTGGCGGAATTGTTTCTGCTGCAATGGATGGAGAGCGTTGCGCAGAAGCAGCAATTGAATTATTATAAGTAGGTTTGTGAGCTTATGCTATAAACATACCTTCTTTAATCTAATGACTAATTTATGAATTCCAACAAAAAACAACATTGGGAAACTGTTTACGAGACCAAAACACCAGAGCAGGTAAGCTGGACACAAGAAGTTCCAAAAACTTCTCTAAATTTTATCAATTCTTTTCAACTACCTAAGCAGGCAAGTATTATAGATATTGGAGGTGGCGATAGCTATCTAGTAGATTTTTTACTTAAAGAAGGCTATACCAATATTACTGTTTTAGATATTTCTGAAAAAGCATTACAAAGAGCTAAAGAACGACTAGGAATAAAGGCTAAAATGATTACTTGGATAGTAAGTGATATCATAGATTTTATTCCAGAAATAACCTATGATATTTGGCACGATCGTGCAGCTTTTCATTTTTTAACAGCTAAAGATCAAATAGCTAACTACATTTGTCTAACTGAAAAATCTGTGATAAATCATTTAATTATAGGTACTTTTTCCAATAACGGACCTTTAAAATGTAGTGGTCTTGAAATTGCTCAATACTCTGATCATAAAATGTCTGAGACTTTTAATACAAGTTTTCAAAAAATTAAATGTGTTGAAGAAACACACCATACTCCTTTTAATACAACACAAGAATTTATTTTTTGTAGTTTTAAAAAACGATAAACGTAATATTCTTATACCTTTTTAAAACCAACATTTCTTGTACATTTGCACTTATGCGTATAGACATTATTTCAGCAGCACCCGATTTATTACAAAGTCCTTTTAACCACTCAATTATAAAAAGAGCAAAAGAAAAAGGATTGGCAGAGGTTGTTATTCATGATTTGAGAACCTTTGGAATAGGAAATTACAGACAGATTGATGATACCCAATTTGGTGGTGGCGCAGGCATGGTTTTGATGATTGAGCCAATTTCTAAATGTATAGATGCTTTAAAGGCTGAAAGAACATATGATGAAGTAATTTATATGACTCCAGATGCAAAGACTTTAAATCAGTCTACATCTAATACGCTTTCTTTACAAAGAAATATTTTAATACTTACGGGTCATTATAAAGGAGTAGATCAAAGAGTTCGTGATAAATATATTACCAAAGAAATTTCTATTGGAGATTATGTTTTAACTGGAGGAGAACTAGCAGCAGCTGTTTTAGTAGACAGTATAGTTCGTTTAATTCCTGGAGTTATTGGAGATGAAACATCCGCTTTAACAGACTCTTATCAAGATAATTTATTATCACCTCCTGTATATACCAGACCATCGGAGTATAAAGGCATGAAAGTTCCTGATATTTTATTATCTGGAAATTTTCCTAAAATAGATGATTGGCGTTCTGATAAAGCCTATGAACGAACACAAAAGATACGTCCAGATTTATTAGACGAAAGCTCTTAGAGCGCCTTATAATTCTTAATATTTTGAAAAATATCAATACATTTTTAAAAAATAATACTGCAATTTCTTGGATTGTAGGATTTCAATTATTTCGCTTATTTCTTTTACCTTTTATGGGCTTAATGCCCCAAGATGCCTATTATTATTTATACGGACAAAATCTTTCACTTTCTTATTTTGATCATCCTGGAATGATAGGATATATGTTAAGACTTTTTACAGATATATTTGGTCAGTCTGTTTTTGTAATTAAGTTTGCGGATTTTTTAATTACTTCTTTAACTATTCTTAGTTTTTACAGATTAGCCTCTCTTTTTCTATCTAAAAATAGGCTAGCAAGAAGTATGATTTTGCTAGTATCAACTATTTTTATCTCAATAATATCGTTTAACTCAACACCTGATGTTCCATTATTATTATTTTGGACATTAAGTATTCTCTGTTTATACAAAGCTATTTTTGAACAGAATAAATGGTGTTGGATTCTAAGTGGAATTTTCATGGGCCTAGCTTTTGACAGCAAGTATACCGCCCTACTTCTCCAATTTGGTGTTTTGGCTTTTCTCATTTTCTCTACTAAATTCAGAAAGTTGCTTATTTCTCCATGGCTCTGGCTTTGTTTGATAATTTCTGCTGCAGTAACATTTCCAGTTTGGTGGTGGAATTATCAAAATGAATTTGCATCTTTTGTATTTCAGACGTCTGAAAGGAGCAATTCTATTGGTAAATTTACTATTAAGCCTACCTTATTTCTTGGAGCGATAGGGCATCAATTATTTTTATTACTTCCAATCTTATTTGGCCTATTTATTGTATTCTCATTTAAGCATATAAAAAAAGCACTTATAAAATTTAAACTACCGTCTCAAAAAACACTCTTTCTATTAGCCTTCTTTATCCCAACCTTTATCGGCTTCTTTTTAATTTCACCTATATATTGGGTGAAATTGAATTGGATGATGCCTTCATACATTACAGGAATTATTATCGCTGGGATGTATATCAGTAAGAAACTATTGAAAGTCCAACTAATTATTTCAATATTATTTCATTTAGCTGTTGCTAGTCAAGTAATTTTCTATTTTGTCCCTATTAAAAGTGACGATACATGGGTGGGATGGGAAGAATTAGGAGAGAAGGTTGAAAAAATTTCAGAAAATGATTCAGAAGCTTTTATATTTTCAATAGATGGTTATAAAACCTCTGCACAACTTCGTTTTTTCACTTCTAAAACTATTTTCGCACAGAATGTAATTGATCAACCCGCCCTTCAATTTGATTATTTAGGAGATAAGATGCAAGATTATAATGGCAAGAATGCATTCTATATAGATTCAGATAAACAATATAAAAATAAAGACAAGCTAGGCAATCTACCAGAAAAGATAAAACCATATTTTGAGTCATCTATAGAGTTAGACCCTATTATTGTTAATGAAGGAACATATAAAGAGCGTAAATTTTGGATATTCTACTGTTTGAACTACCAAACAAAAAAATAGCTTGAATAGATTTTATTTACTAAAATAAATTCATAGATTTGCACTCGCTAAAATTAACCTCTGACGAGAATCGTGAAAGTTAGTTATGGTAAATACATTAAAACAAAAAAATGGAATCTTTAGTAAAATTTGTACAAGACGAATTTGTAAAAATAAACGACAACCCTGAATTCTCTGCAGGAGATACTATTACAGTATTTTATGAAATTAGAGAAGGAGATAAAGTACGTACTCAGTTCTTTAAAGGTGTTGTAATTCAAAAAAGAGGTACTGGATCATCAGAAACTTTTACTATCAGAAAAATGTCTGGTACAGTTGGAGTCGAAAGAATATTTCCAATTAACTTACCTTCTATTCAAAAAATAGAAGTTAATAAGAGAGGTAAAGTACGTAGAGCACGTATATATTACTTTAGAAATCTTACTGGTAAGAAAGCTAGAATTCAAGAAAGAAGACGTTAATACATCTTTTTTAAACAATACAAAAAAAGGGTTTCATTCAATGAAACCCTTTTTTAATTAACAAATGTTGATAAGTGATGTTAGTAGTTTGTTGATTTCTAATTACTTAAAAAATTTGTATATGTAATTTCTTAGTATATATTTGAATCATAATTACAAAGCATTGTAGGAAATAATTCGAAAGAAAAATGGACAACAAGCCGAGTGATTTGATAAAGTAACGTTCTTTATTTTCTGAATTTCCTTCCATATCAATAAGCTCGAGTTTACTCGTCTTGGAATAATTAGAAGTAGTGCAGTTATGAAAGTAACAAAACAAAACTAATAATGTATTGCTTCACGGTAGTACAGATAAGGAAGTAAAAATTTAGAAGAAATTCCATCAAGTTTCACCGAGGCTTCATGTCAAAGTAAAACGGAATTTCAACATGAGACCAGCAAAGAATCAGTTTTTTTGTTTAAAAGAAACATAGAGTCATATCTCTATTTGATCGTGTAGCAATACAGGTCATTGTTTACAATCTGTCTCTAAAGAAGCCATATCAGTCAAGAAATTGAATGATATGGCTTTTATTTTTCCTTTCCATTCGTTTTTTCGTCACCATATGAGGTGTAAGACTAAATTATACTCAAGTTACATCGTAAAATAGCCCTAGAATTCTTAGATTTGCGCTGCTTTTATGCTAAAAAATACTTTTTAAAATCAAGTCTTTAGGAGACTCTATAGAAAAATATCATTATGACCAAGAAAGCTAATATAGTTTATACAATTACTGATGAAGCTCCGGCTTTAGCTACTCGTTCTTTATTACCAGTCATAAGAGCTTTTACTAGCAGTGCTAATATAGACTTTGAAACTAAGGATATTTCTTTAGCTGCAAGAATTTTAGCAACCTTTTCTGATGCCTTACCGAAAGAACAGCAGGTAGAAGATGCTTTGGCTCAATTAGGAGAACTTGCTAAAAAGCCAGAAGCCAATATTATTAAATTACCAAATATTAGTGCCTCTGTTCCTCAATTAATAGCTGCAATAAAAGAATTACAAATATTAGGGTATAATTTACCAAACTATCCAGAAACTTTAAATAATAAAGAAGATAAAGAAATTTTAGCTAAGTATAATAAAATTAAAGGATCTGCAGTAAACCCAGTATTAAGGGAAGGAAATTCTGATAGAAGAGCTCCAAAAGCAGTAAAAAATTATGCTAAGAAAAATCCGCATTCAATGGGAGCATGGAAATCAGATTCTAAAACTCATGTGGCTACAATGGATGAAGGTGATTTTGCTCATAATGAAAAATCTATCACTCTAGAAAAAGCTATTAATATTTCTATTGTTCACACAGATATCAACGGAATTAAAACAATATTAAAAGACTCAATAGCAATATTAGATAAAGAGATCATTGATGCAACAACAATGAGTAAAAAAGCATTATTGAATTTTTTAGAATCTGAAGTTGATGATGCTAAAGAAAATGGAATATTATTTTCTTTACATATGAAAGCTACCATGATGAAAGTTTCTGATCCAATTATTTTTGGTCATGCTGTAAAGGTATTCTTTAAAGATTTATTTGAAAAGCATGGAGACTCTCTTAAATCTGTTGGGGTTAATGTAAATAATGGTTTCGGTAATCTATTGAGTAATTTAAAAGAATTACCTGAGGAAACAAGAAAAGAAATTGAAGTAGATATTGTGAGAATTTTTAAAAATAATCCAGATTTAGCAATGGTAAATTCCGATAAAGGAATTTCCAATTTACATGTTCCTTCTGACGTGATTATAGACGCTTCAATGCCAGCTATGATTAGGACATCTGGACAAATGTGGAATAAAAAAGGGGATTTACAAGATACGAAAGCGGTAATTCCAGATAGTTCATATGCTAGTATTTACCAGACTACTATTGATTTTTGTAAAAAAAATGGTGCGTTTGATCCAACAACAATGGGAACGGTACCCAATGTAGGTTTAATGGCTCAAAAAGCTGAAGAATATGGTTCCCATGATAAAACTTTTGAAGTAGCTTCAGATGGAATTATTCAAGTAATAAATTCTCATGACGAAATTTTAATAGAACATTCTGTTGAAGATGGAGATATTTGGAGAATGTGCCAAGTAAAAGATGCTCCAATTCAAGATTGGGTAAAATTAGCCGTTAATAGAGCTAGAGCGACCAAAATCCCAACAATTTTTTGGTTAAATAAAGAAAGGGCTCATGATGCAGAAATAATCAAAAAAGTAAACGCGTATCTACCAAATCATGATACGGCTGGGTTAGATATTAAAATTTTATCTCCAGAAGACGCCACTCAATTTAGTTTAGAAAGAATTAAAGAAGGAAAAGACACCATTTCTGTTACAGGAAATGTGTTAAGAGATTATCTAACAGATCTTTTCCCTATACTTGAACTTGGTACTTCTGCTAAAATGTTATCCATAGTTCCTCTAATGAACGGTGGAGGCTTGTTTGAAACCGGAGCTGGAGGTTCTGCTCCAAAACATGTACAACAATTTAAAAAAGAAAATCATTTACGCTGGGATTCTTTAGGTGAATTCTTAGCACTGGCTGTTTCTTTAGAACATTTTGGAAATACCAATAATAATTCGAAGGCTTTGGTATTAGCCGAAACATTAGACGAAGCCACCGATATGTTTTTAGATCATAAAAAATCTCCCTCTAGGAAGGTAGGAGAGTTAGATAACAGAGGAAGTCATTTTTATTTGGCTTCGTATTGGGCAAAAGCGTTGGCAAATCAAAATAAAGATACTGAGTTAAAAAATAAATTCTCCTCTGTTGCTGAAGAATTGGCGACAAAAGAACAAAAAATCATAACAGAACTTAACTCTGTACAAGGAGACTTAATTAATATTGGAGGTTATTATCTTCCTAGTGAAGACCTAGCAGATAAAGCAATGAGACCAAGCTATACTTTAAATAAAGTTTTAGAGAACATCTAAAAAAATCTTATATACCTAGACATTTAAGAGTGCATTTTGCACTCTTTTTTTTTTGATTTAATTAATTTCAACCTACTTTTACTATCAAGCTGTTTTTATTGTTAATTAATATCTATGTACTCATGAGCTTTAAGAAAACTACAGAACAAGATTCAAATTATAACCATTTAGAAAATATGTCTATGTCAGACATATTAACTAATATCAATAATGAAGATAAAAAAGTGGCTTATGCAGTTGAAAAAGCAATTCCTCAAGTAGAATTATTAACAGAGAAAATTGTTGAAAAATTAAGTGATGGTGGACGTTTGTTTTATATTGGTGCTGGCACTAGTGGTCGGTTAGGTATTTTAGATGCGTCTGAATGTCCACCAACTTTTGGAGTTTCATATGACCTAGTAAATGGATTGATTGCTGGTGGTGATAAAGCCATAAGAAAAGCTGTTGAATTTGCAGAAGATTCTTCAGAACAGGGGTGGAAAGATTTACAGGAATATTCAGTATCTGATAAAGATATTGTTATTGGTATTGCAGCTTCTGGAACAACTCCTTATGTTATTTCTGCACTACAAAAATGTAATGAATATAGAATTATTACTGGATGTATTACATGCAATAAAAACTCACCTTTGAGTACTACAGCAAAATTCCCTATTGTAGTAGTAGTGGGACCAGAATTTGTTACTGGAAGTTCAAGAATGAAAGCCGGAACAGCTCAAAAAATGGTGCTAAATATTATTTCAACAACAACGATGATACTTTTAGGAAAAGTAAAAGGAAACAAAATGATAGATATGCAACTATCTAATAATAAATTAGTAAAAAGAGGCATAGGGATATTATGTAAAGAGCTAGACATCGACAAAGCTATAGCTACTGCATTATTAGAAAAATATGGAAGTGTAAGAACTGCAATTCAAAATTATAATTAATGGCAATAGATCAAGATTTAGTCGCGAAGGGATTTAAAAGATTGTTAATTTTATTGGTGTTATTAATAGCATCACCTCTATTATTAACCATCTCATTCAAGGCAATAAAATTATATACCGAAGGAATCTCTTTGTATATTAGTGTGTTTGGAGTTGTTTTTTCTGCTATTTTAATTTTCTTTACTCTCTTTTTTGGTTATAAAACATTTAAAATATTGTTGGATGCACTTTTTTCAGATAAATCATCATGAAAAAGAGAATTTATAAATTATTTCATTGGGAATATTGGCCTTTGTTAATGTTTTATATACCTAACATACCCCTAGCTATATTTTATGCAATAAAAATGAAAAGCCTGGTGTTTTATACAGCTGTTAATCCAGGGATAAAAAACGCTGGAATTGGATCTGAGTCTAAATACAATACTTTGAAAATGATTCCAAGTAAGTACACACCCAAATCAGTTCTTCATCAAAGGAATCAAAATATAAAAACAACTATTATAGAAATTAAAAAATCTGGTATAACTTTCCCAGTTATGGTAAAACCAAATATAGGATTCAGGGGTTTGTTAGTTAAAAAGATTGATTCGGAAATAACACTAAAAAACTATTTAGAAAAATATCCTGTCGCGTTTATCATTCAAGAATTCTTATCTCAAAGATATGAATGTGGTATTTTTTATTATAGATACCCAAACAAAAAAACTGGGAAAATATCTTCGCTAACTCTAAAAGAATTTTTAAGTATTAATGGTGACGGGATATCTAATCTAAAAGAATTGATTTTTAAAGATAAAAGAGCATCTTTATATTATTCTTTTTTAAAAGAAAATACCTCTTTGGACTTGGCTACTATTCTAGAAAAAAATAAATTAAAAAAATTATCATCTATTGGAAATCATTCACAAGGAACAAGATTTATAAATGGAAATCATCTTATCAATAAAACCTTAGAGAAAAATTTAGATAAATTAAGTCATCAAATTGAAGGATGGTATTACGGACGTCTGGATGTAAAATACAATAACCTGGAGGAATTATATAACGGTCAATTTAAGATAATTGAAATCAATGGGATTTTAGCAGAACCAAGCCATATTTACGACACTAGTAAAAACAGCTATTTTCAAGCATTAAAAACAATTAGGTTTCATTGGAAACAAATGTATTTAATTGCCTCATACAATCAGAAATATAATGGAGTGAAGTTTAGAGAAACGATTCCTTTTACTAAAGAAATGATTCAATTGACGAGATATTCTAAGCGTCTCAAAAAATTATTAAAAAAAATTAATTGATTACTATTTTCTTAGGAATTGTTAAATTATATCCAAAATATTTATTAGATAATTCCATCTTTAATCTTCTGAAGTATAGATATCTATAAGTGTGTATTGTTTTAAAATTGATCTTATATATATATTTTGGCATGCTATTTGAAAATAGTTTGTTAGATGCGAAAGCCGAAAAGCAATAGAGTAGGCAAAACCTATACAATCAAATATTATGAAAATAAATACACTTTTACTACTAGCAATGTTTATGATGGTATCTTTTGTAGAAGCCAAAATAGATGATATTTCAAATGAAAATAATAAGATTTATTACAGATCTAATCAGGCAGTTTCTTTTATTGAGAGAGGTGTTCAATTTCATGTTTTTTTAAACGGTGATTTCGATTTTAATGCAAGACAAACAAAAACAAGAAGAAATCAAAAGTTAAGAATTTTTAGAAATTTCAGAGGCATAATTACAAAAGTTGGTGATATTTATATCAATTATAATTCTAAAGGAAATGTAAGAAAAATAGGAGCTATTAAAATGAGCTACAGAAAAAATAGATTGATAGATATTGGAAATTTAAGTATTTATTATACTAGATGGGGAGACGCAGTATTTTACGGTCAGGTAAAATTTAACGATTATTACTATAATAGAAGTAATTATTATAACAGTTCCATTGGCGTTAATTTAAACCCAAATATAGGAACCATATGTGTTTATAATGATCCATATTTTTATAGAAATGAATTTAGAAATAACTATAGACAATTTAGAGAAGATGATCATTTCTTCTATTATAGATCAAGTGGAAATACTTCAACTTCTAGAAATAAAATTCTAAAAAGAAGAAAACCGTCTAGATCTATTAATCAATCAATAAATACTAAAACCAATAGAAAAAGAGAAATTGATATAAGAAATTCCAATATAAATCATGATTCTAAGAAAAGAACTCAGATTGTACGAAAAATTGAAAATAAACGAAGGGGCATTTAAAAAACCTATTATAAAGAAAAATTCTCCTGTTAAAAAGAAAATTTATACTAATAAAAGAAGAAAAAAATCCTAAAAAAAGACTGCCAATAGGCAGTCTTTTTTTTATCGAATTAACTTCTTGTATTTGATTCGTTTTGGCATGATATCTCCGCCTAGTCTTTTCTTTTTATTTTCCTCATATTCTGAGAATGATCCTTCAAAAAAATATACTTGACTATCACCTTCAAAAGCTAAAATATGTGTACAAACTCTATCTAAAAACCATCTATCGTGACTAATTACAACCGCACAACCAGCAAAATTCTCTAAGCCTTCTTCCAAAGCTCTCAATGTATTCACATCTAAATCATTAGTTGGCTCATCTAACAACAAAACATTTCCTTCTTCTTTAAGTGTCATTGCTAAATGCAACCTATTTCGTTCCCCTCCAGAAAGTGTATTAACTTTTTTATTTTGTTCACTTCCAGAAAAATTAAAACGACTTAAATAGGCTCTAGAATTTACTTGCTTTCCTCCCATCATCACTAAATCTTGTCCATCAGAGAAGTTTTGCCATATAGATTTTTCTGCATCAATATTAGAATGTGCTTGATCTACATAAGCAATCTTGGCTGTTTCACCTACATTAAAGCTTCCTTTATCAGCAGATTCTTCACTCATTATCATTTTAAAAATAGTAGTTTTTCCAGCACCATTTGGTCCTATGATTCCAACTATTCCAGCTTGTGGTAAATTAAATTCTAAATTTTCATATAGTAGTTTATCTCCATAGGCTTTTGAAACACCTGTAGCTTCAATTACATTAGTTCCTAAACGTGGCCCGTTAGGAATAAATATTTCTAAGTTTTCTTCTTGTTGTTTTTGATCTTGACTCATCAAGCGCTCATAACTCTTTAAACGAGCTTTTTGCTTGGTTTGCCTACCTTTTGCTCCTTGCCTGACCCATTCTAACTCTCGCTCTAAAGTCTTTTGACGCTTGGAAGCTGTATTACTTTCTTGGGCCAATCTTTTTGATTTTTGATCTAACCAAGAAGAATAATTCCCTTTCCAAGGAATACCCTCTCCTCTATCCAGTTCTAAAATCCAACCAGCAACATTGTCTAGGAAGTATCTATCATGAGTTACTGCTATTACTGTTCCTTTATATTGAGCCAAATGATGTTCTAACCAATGAACAGATTCTGCATCTAAGTGGTTGGTTGGTTCATCCAGTAATAAAATTTCTGGCTCTTGAAGTAGTAATCTACACAAAGCAACTCTTCTTTTTTCACCTCCAGAAAGTACGCCAATTTTCTTATCCGAATCTGGTGTTCTTAAAGCATCCATGGCAATCTCTAACTTGGTGTCTAATTCCCAAGCGTTTGATGCATCAATTTTATCCTGCAAGTCAGCTTGTTGCGCCATCAACTTATCCATTTTATCTGCATCAGAATACACTTCTTCTAAACCAAATAATTCGTTTATTTTATTATATTCATCTAAAATAGCAACAGTTTCTGCAACACCTTCTTTTACAATCTCCATGACTGTTTTCTCTGGGTCTAATTGTGGTTCTTGTTCTAGATAACCAACTTTATATCCTGGAGAAAAGGTAATATCTCCTTGAAAATTTTTTTCTACTCCTGCAATAATTTTAAGTAGCGTAGACTTCCCAGAACCATTCAATCCAAGGATTCCAATTTTTGCTCCATAAAAAAAGCTTAGATAGATATTTTTTAAAACTTGTTTGTTTGTACTTTGGTAGGTTTTGTTAACTCCAGACATGGAGAAAATAACCTTCTTATCATCAGACATTTACTGGTAATTTAAAATTATAAAAAAAGTTTTTTTAATAAAACTAGACTCTTCCTTTAAGTGCATTAAAGACCCAAGCAATGGCTAAAAAACCAATTCCTACAGATGCAAAACCCCAACCTGCGACATCATTATACCTAAAAGCTCCTAAACCTATCAAAGCAAGACCAACAACTACCATAATGATGGTAGCCCAAGCTAAAACTCCATTTTTATCCATTTGTAATAATATAAAATATTGAAATTATTTAAAAAAACTAAAATACTAGATTCTATTGACAAATGTCGACATTTTTTGAAGTTATACTATTGATGAAATAGTATTTTATTTTTAAAAAGACAATAAAAGTAAGGTACTTGTAATATTATATCTAGAAAAACAACTTATAATTTAGCCGCCAATCTACTTCCTTGATCTATGGCTCTTTTAGCATCCAATTCAGTAGCCATATCTGCACCTCCAATTATATGAATATTTTTTCCTGATGTTTGTAAAGCATTGTATAATTCTTTAAGAGGCTTTTGTCCTGCACAAATAATAACCGTATCAACATCTAATATTTTAGATTCTTCTGCTTTAATATAATGCAAGCCCTGATCATCTATTTTGGTATATTGAACTTCATTGATAAATTGTACATGTTGTTTTTTTAAGTTGGCACGATGAATCCATCCCGTGGTTTTTCCTAGATTACCACCAAATTTCCCTTTACTTCGTTTAAACATAAAAACTTCTCGTTGATTTGGTTGAATAATAGGCTTTATACCAGCTATACCTCCTCTAGCTTCAATGTTTTTATCAATCCCCCACTCTTCTAGCCATTTGTTTAAATCTAGCGTACTAGAATGTCCGTAATGAAGTAAATATTCAGAAACATCAAAACCAATTCCTCCTGCTCCAATTACTGCTACTCTTTTTCCTACCGGTTTTTTATGTTTTAAAACATCTATATAACTCACTACTTTTTTATGACTAATTCCTTCAATTTTTGGGGTTCTTGGTAAAATTCCTGTGGCGATAATTATTTCTTCAAAATCTGATTTTTTTAAATCGTCTTCAGAAACTTTTGTATTGAGTATAACCTTAACATTGTGCAACTCTATTTGTTTTTTATAATAACGAATGGTTTCATGAAATTCTTCTTTTCCTGGAATCTGTTTTGCTATATTAAACTGCCCCCCAACTTCATTATCTGCATCAAATAAAGTTACTTCATGTCCGCGTTTTGCCGCAATTGTTGCTGCTGCTAATCCGGCTGGACCAGCTCCGATAACTGCTATTTTTTTTGACACTAATGCAAGATCATAATTGAATTCTGTTTCGTGACAAGCTCTTGGATTTACCAAACAACTTGCTACTTTTTGTTTAAAAACATGATCTAAACAAGCTTGGTTACAAGCAATACAGGTATTAATTTCATCAGATTTCTCTTGTGCTGCTTTGTTTACCCATGCTGGATCTGCCAGAAAAGGACGCGCCATAGAGATCATATCTGCATCACCTCTTGCCAAAACCTCCTCAGCTGTTTCCGGCATATTAATTCTATTAGATGTAATTAAAGGAATAGAAACTTCTTCTTTCATTTTTTTTGTAACCCATGTAAATGCCGCTCTTGGAACAGATGTAGCAATGGTAGGAATTCTAGATTCGTGCCATCCAATTCCAGTATTAATGATTGTAGCTCCAGCTTTTTCTATTTCTTTCGCTAATAGAACTACTTCTTCCCAATTACTTCCTTTTTCTATGAGATCCAGCATTGAAAGCCTATAAATAATTATAAAATCTTTCCCAACAGCTTCTCTGACAGATTTTACTAAGGAAATAGGTAAACGCATTCTATTGGTGTAAGAACCTCCCCATTCATCATTTCTTTTATTGGTGTGTTCTGCTATAAATTGATTGATTAAATATCCTTCTGATCCCATGATCTCAACGCCATCATATCCTGCTAATTTTGAAAATTTTGCACAGTTTACAAAATCACGCACCGTTCTATTGATTCCAGACTTCGTTAATTTAAAAGGTTTAAAAGGAGTAATAGGAGATTTTATTTTGGAAGGAGCAACGTTAAAAGGGTGATATCCATAACGTCCGGCATGTAAAATCTGCATGCATATCTTTCCGCCCTCATCATGAACCGCTTTGGTAATTCTCTGGTGATGTTTTGCATGTTTCTCGGAAGACATCCTTGCAGAAAAAGGGCCTGTCCATCCTTGAATATTTGGAGAAATTCCTCCTGTTATAATTAAACCTACTCCCCCTTTGGCACGTTCTGCATAATAAGCAGAAATTCTTTCTAGGCTATTTTTTTCTTCCTCTAAACCAGTGTGCATAGAACCCATTAAAATTCTATTCTTTAAGGTTGTAAACCCCAAATCTAATGGCTCAAAAATATGTGGATATTTCATAAAAATTGAATTAAATACTATGCGTGCATAATATTTAGGCAAGATAATCACTTTTATTGACAAAAAATAAATAGCAATTAAAAAATACTTCTTGTTCTTTAAAGAAATAAATACGGAAGTGTAGACAAGCTAATTTCTTGGTAAAAAACCCATTTTACCCATTTGATAATCTCTCATTGCTTCTAATATCTCGGTTTGTGTATTCATAACGTAGGGTCCATAAGAAATTACCTTTTCATTAATGGGGACTCCTGATAGAAACAATAATTTACTAGTAGAGTTTGCTCTTAATTGAAAACCTTCACCATCGTTATTAAATTGAATCATTTGATTTTCATTTTTCCTAAGTAAGATGGTATCGTTTACCGTTACATCTCCTTCTATTAAATATAATAATGTTTGATGATTTTTTTTAATGGGAATATTAATTTCTCCTGCTTTTTTGGAATCAATAATGTAAACATTTAAGTCAGTTTGGCTTATAATTTTACCCTTATAATCGAAGAAATTTCCCGCAATAACTTTTACATTTACCTTGTGATCATTTGATTCAGCAAAAGAAAAATCTTCTTTTTTTATGTGTTGATAATTGGCTGACATCATTTTTTTTGATGCAGGAAGATTGATCCATAATTGAATTCCTTCTATTGTTCCACCATTCTTTATAAATTCTTTTGAGGGTCCTTCAGCATGTATAATTCCTTTTCCTGCAGTGGTCCATTGAACATCTCCTGCCTTCACAATACTTTTATTTCCTAATGAATCTCTATGAAGCTGTTCTCCTTGTAGAATAAAAGTTACTGGCTCAAATCCACGATGTGGGTGAGGACCTATATCTAAAGGATTAATTACTTCATTTACAATAAAAGGACCATAGTGATGCAAGAGAATAAATGGATCTATTATCTCTATTTCATTTGTTGGTAAGGGCTGTCTCAGTCGAATATCCCCCATCATAACATAATCACTTCTTCCGACATTTTTAGAGGTGTTTGTTTTTTTTATATTATTCTCCATGGAAATTATTTTCATAATTTTTTTTATTACCTCATTTTATCTAACAAACTACTTAAAATTGTGGCTTCTTCTTCTGATAAGTTTTCTAAAAAATCTAAATTAGAATTGGTATCTATAACTTTTAATAAATCTAGACCTTCTTTACTAATGCTAATAAAAACGACTCTTCGATCATCATTACAGCGGATGCGATCGATTAATTTCTTATCACATAATTTGTCCATCAGACGAGTAGCATTAGGTGATCTATCAATCATTCTATCTTTAATGACTTGCACTTTTATTGCTTTTTTAGCACCACGTAAAATCCTTAAAATGTTATATTGTTGTGGTGATATACCGTAGGGTCTGAAAAATTCGTTTTCGTGACTGCTTATCCAATTAGCGGTAAATTTGATATTGATTAAAGCCTTAATCTTATCATTTTTAAACCTAGAATTTATATCTTTTGATATATCTCCCATATTAACCTCTTAATTTTAAATCTTTCATAATACGATTAAACTCATCTGATGATGGGGTTAAATATATTTCATCATCTACAAAAAGTGTTGGAAATTTTAATTGTCCTTCATACAATTCTCTTGTATGGGAATTAGCTTGCTCATCTATAAAAACATCTTTGTATTCAAAAATGATTTCAGCCATTTTTAAAAAATTTTTAAATGCCACAGTATGTGCATGTCCTTTTTTACCGTACAATGTAATTTTCATAAATTTTTATACATTAATAATGTAAACTTATGAAAAATAATTTTATTTTCCAAGGAATATAATTCTTTTGAAACTAATTTAATAGTTTTGAAAACACTTCAACTTTGGCCAGTAAAACCTGTAGAATTTCCTTATTTATAATTTTATTTTCATTAAAATTATCATAAAAATTAGGCAAAGAAAAAGTAATTAAATCACTAGCACCTGCATGAGGAAAATAAATTGACGCTGTTTCTAGAACAGAAGCTCCACCTCTACCACCAGGAGAAGTTGATAATAATAAAACAGGTTTATTGTTAAATATATTTCTATTTATTCTTGACAACCAATCTATTATACTCTTAAATGCAGCTGTATATGAACCATTATGTTCGGCGAGTGAAACTGTATACCCATCAAAGTTTTTCATGTATTCACTTAAGTTGAGTAATTTTTCTGGAAATCCATTTTTTTCTTCGTCAATACTATATACTGGAGCTAAATACTCACTAAGGTCAATGACTTCGACTACTGCATTAACTACAAAGCTAGATGCATATGTTGCTAGTTGTTTGTTAATAGATGTTGAGCTAGTACTTGCTCCAAAGACAAGAATTTTTTTCATTGGTTTTATATTTATTATTTAGATATCAAAGTTATGTAAAATTATATTATATTCCAAGGAATATAATACCATGGATTTTAATTAAAGTTTACGGTACATCATTGTATAAAAAAGACAAACTTTTGTAAATTCGCATTAAATACTCTTCGAATGGATATCAACTTCAATAAAAATGAAGATCACAACAAGCTTTTAATTAGTGATTTAAAAAAAAAGATTGGTAAAAGTAAAACTTGGTGGTGGACAACAAAAAATTGACAAACATCACGAGAAGGGAAAAATGACCGCAAGAGAACGAATAGATTATTTGCTAGATTCGAAATCTAACAGTATTGAAATTGGAGCTTTTGCTGGGGAAAACATGTATTTAGAGCATGGGGGTTGCCCATCTGGTGGTGTCGTTGTTAAAATTGGATACATTCAAAAAAAACAATGTATCGTTGTAGCCAATGATGCCACTGTAAAAGCTGGAGCTTGGTTCCCAATTACAGGAAAGAAAAACCTACGAGCTCAGGAAATTGCTATAGAAAATAAATTACCCATCATCTACTTGGTTGATAGCGCTGGAGTTTATTTACCATTGCAAGATGAAATATTTCCAGATAAAGAACACTTTGGTCGTGTTTTTAGAAATAATGCTGTGATGAGTAGTTTGGGGATTACTCAAATTTCTGCTGTGATGGGAAGTTGTGTAGCTGGTGGTGCTTATTTACCAATTATGAGTGATGAAGCATTGATTGTTGATAAAACAGGAAGTATTTTTTTAGCAGGAAGTTATTTAGTAAAAGCAGCCATTGGAGAAAATATTGATAATGAAACATTGGGTGGAGCAACGACTCATTGTGAGATTTCTGGTGTCACAGATTATAAGGCTAAAGACGATAAAGATGCTTTAAATACCATTAAAAATATTATTGACAAAATTGGTGATTATGATAAAGCTGGTTTTAATAGAGTCCCTCCTTTAAAACCAAAAGAAAAAGAAGAAGAAATCTTTGGAATTTTACCAAAAGCACGGAATGAACAATACGATATGAAAGAAATTATCAAACGAATTGTTGATAATTCTGAATTTGACGAATACAAAGAGGGATTTGGGAAAACTATCATTACTGCCTACGCACGAATTGATGGCTGGGCCGTCGGTATTGTTGCAAATCAGCGAAAGGTCGTAAAAACAAAGAAAGGTGAAATGCAGTTTGGTGGAGTTATTTATTCAGATTCTGCAGATAAAGCTACCCGTTTTATAGCCAATTGTAATCAGAAAAAAATTCCATTACTATTCTTACAGGATGTGACTGGATTTATGGTAGGATCTAAGTCTGAACACGGCGGAATTATTAAAGACGGTGCCAAAATGGTGAATGCTGTTAGCAATTCTGTTGTTCCAAAATTTACAATTATCATAGGTAATTCTTATGGAGCTGGAAATTATGCCATGTGCGGTAAAGCATATGACCCAAGATTAATTGCAGCATGGCCTAGTGCTGAACTAGCTGTAATGAGTGGAAACTCTGCTGCTAAAGTTTTATTACAAATAGAAACAGCTTCTTTAAAAAAGAAAGGTGAAAAAATTACCCCAGAAAAAGAGGCTGAATTATTTGACAAGATTAAATCGCGCTATGATGACCAAATATCTCCCTTTTATGCAGCAGCAAGAATATGGACAGATGGGGTTATTGATCCGTTAGATACTAGAACTTGGGTTTCTATGGGGATTGAGGCTGCAAACCATGCTCCTATTGAAAAGAAGTTTAACTTGGGAGTAATTCAAGTTTAGTTTCTCATCATAAAACTACACCAAATAGTACATAAATATAATCAAAAGGGCACCAACATTTTAAATGATAGATTAATTATGGGAAGAGCATTTGAATTTCGAAAAGCAAGAAAAATGAAACGTTGGTCTGCAATGGCTAAAACATTTACAAGAATAGGTAAAGATATTGTCATGGCCGTAAAAGAGGGAGGGGCAAATCCTGAGTCTAATTCTAGACTAAGAGCAGTCATGCAAAATGCCAAAGCGGCAAACATGCCCAAAGAGAATGTAGAACGTGCTATTAAAAAAGCAACAGATAAAGACACTGCCAACTTTAAAGAAGTATTGTTTGAAGGTTATGCACCACATGGGATAGCTGTGTTAATTGAAACTGCTACCGATAATAATAATAGAACAGTAGCCAACGTTCGTGCAATTTTTAATAAGTGTGATGGGAATTTTGGGACCTCAGGATCTGTTGTTTTCATGTTTGATCGTACCTGTAATTTTACAGTAAAAAAAGAAGATATTTCTATTGACATGGAAGAATTAGAATTAGAACTCATAGACTTTGATGTTGAAGAAGTTTTTGATGATGAAGAAGGAATTATTATTTATGCACCTTTTGAACAATTTGGCGCGATTCAATCTTTCTTTGAAAAAGAAAATGTAGAAATTATTTCTTCAGGATTTGAAAGAATTCCAACCACTACAAATACATTAAATGAAGAACAACAGGCAGATGTAGAAAAACTATTAGAACGATTGGAAGAAGATGATGATGTACAAAATGTCTATCATTCTTTAGAAATGTAAAATAAAATTATAGTTATAATAAATCCAATGTTTTTAATCGTTGAATTTTTCCGGTCTCTGTTTCAATAAATCTAGGAAGGAAAAAAACATCTTTAGGTATTTCGAATTTCGAAAGCTGCGAAAATATCTCATCATCTAGTTTACACGCTTGACCTTCTATTAATAAAATTAATTTTTCGCCTAATATTTGATCAAACAAACCAGCTACAAAAAAACGAGAATGTATTGTAGAAAATAATTTATTTTCTATCTCTTCAGGATGCAATTTAACACCTCCAGAATTGATTACGTTGTCAAAACGCCCTTTCCATATAAATTTAGTTTCTGAAATAACATCAACAACGTCATTGGTTATGATAGTTTCCGAAGATACTTTTGGCGCATCAATAACCAAGCAATTCCTATGGTCTTGTGAAATTTTTACATCAGTTACAGTTTTATAGTAAGATTCTAATACAAATTTAGCATTTGAGAAATTATTTAATTTTCGAATGGCTATATGAGTAACTGTTTCGGTCATTCCATAGGTGGCAAATGCATATGTAGAGACTTCTTGTAATCTTTCTTGTAATTGGGAGGAAACGGCCCCACCTCCAATAATTAATTGTTGAATTAAATTAATTTTATCAAAAGAATTAGCTACTTGCAAAGGAACCATTGCAGAGAAATTATAGTGCTTTTCAATTGTTTCTAAAGGCTTAGAACTAGGCAATACAATATCTAAATGCCAACCAAGTGTTAATGCTCTTACCAACATCATTTTCCCTGCTATAAAATCTATGGGCAAACAACACAAAGCTGTTGTTTTTTCTGGTAAATCAAAAAAATTACCGGTAGTTATGGCAGAATTTATGATAAACTTTTTATGAAGTTGAATGTGTTTTGGCTTGCCGGTAGATCCAGAGGTTTTAACTGTAATAAAAGTATCAGTAGAAAACCATTCTTTAAAAAAAACAGAAAGCTGTTTTGAAAAAGATCCTGCAAACAGAATAATTTCCTCTGAATTAGAAAATATCACTCCGTTTAATTGAAAACTTGTATGGAAATTATTAGTTTTCAATAAGAGAGGGTGCTACTAGGTTACCAAAAATCTTCTCTTTCCAATTTGACCAACCGTACTTTCTAGAAAAAATTAAAAATACAATTGGGTACAATACAAAAAGAGGTAAAAACATATCTACACCAGAAGATGGTTCTGAAATATCTACAAATAAAGCTTCTGTTTGAAAAACAGTCCAATCAGTTGTTACAAATAAAGCAGCCAAAATATTATTAATTGCATGCATTCCCATCGCTAGTTCTGTTCCTTCATCCATTAAGGTTACAATTCCAAAAAAGAAACCTGTCCCAATATAAAAAACTAAGGCTATAGAGCCCAGTTTTTGAATTTCGGGATTCATGCCGTGCATCAAACCAAACACTATAGACATAATGATTAAGGGTGCCCATTTATTTTTTATCCACAAAGCCAATCCTTGCATATAATAGCCTCTAAATAAAAACTCTTCTAAGCTTGTTTGTAAGGGTATAAAAACGATCGCAACAAAACAAAGTGTAAAAAATGGCACAGGCTTAAAATTCCAAACATATTTTTCTGGAGATATAATGATATCTGATCCTAAAAAAAAGATGGTAATAAGTCCCCAGATTAAAGCTCCAAAAAGGAATCGTTTCCAATCAATTTTTTTTCGAGAAGATACTACCCAAGTAAGTTTTTTCTTATGAATTCGCTTAAGTACTATAATAAACAGAATCAAAGGGATTATAAATGATAATAATATTAGAAAGAGGTATAAATTAGAATCTATTCCTAAATCTGTAAATGAATTTTCGCCACTTTTAGCAAACTTTTCAAAATCACTATCTACAGCAAAAAAAGCTTTTATTGTAATAGGAATTTGACCTATAATACTTCCAAAAAACACAATAAAGAACATGATTACATACATCCATGAATCATTCTTACCTTTATAACCTGTCTGTAAAAAATTCATATTATCCTAAATTAAAATTCCAATTATTAGTTTTATTGTACTGTAAATATCCGTTTTTTACTTCTAACGGACTGGTGAAATTGTTGGTAAACAAACCACCAGTTCCTAGGCCTTGAGGTAACTCATTTTCTAAAGTAGATGTCCATTGTGCTATTGCATTTAGACCAACGTTACTTTCTAAAGCACTTGTAACCCACCAACCAATATTGTTATTTTTAGCTAGGTTTATCCATTGCTGGCTTCCGTTAAATCCGCCAACTAAGCTTGGCTTTAGTATTATGTATTGTGGACGTATTAATTGTAGAAGCTCTTTCTTTTTTGATCTATCAAAAACACCAATTAATTCCTCATCTAAAGCTATTGGTAGGGGAGTTTTGTCACACAGAACTGCCATTTCATGATATTGACCTTGTTTTATTGGCTGTTCTATAGAATGTAAATCATATTGAGATAATAATTTTAATTTTTCTAAAGCTTCCGCTGGTTTAAAAGCACCATTAGCATCAATACGTAATTCAATATCATTGATAGAAAATTCTTTTCTAATAGATTGTAAGAGATCTATTTCTGTTTGAAAATTAATCGCTCCAATTTTCATTTTTATACAACGATATCCTACCTGTATCTTCTGTTTTATTTGGTCTTTCATGAACTGCTTATCGCCCATCCAAATAAGACCATTAATATCTATAGCTTTTTTGGATTTTGTAAACTCTGAAGGAAATAATTCAAAAGGAGATATAGCTTGTAAAGATAAAAATGCTTGTTCGATTCCAATTTGAATACTAGGAAACTGAATAGTTTTTGATAATAGTAATTCTAATCCTAGATTAATGTTTTCACAAACCCAATGAAGTTTTTGTTCATAATCTGGTCTGTCATCTATACTTAAACCTCTAAAGATACCGCATTCACCGATACCTTTCTTACCCTCTTTTTGTAAACACAAAAACCAAGTTTCTTTTGTTTTTAAAACACCTCTTGAAGTTCCACCAGGGGATTTAAAATTTAAAATATATTTATGAGATGTAGCTGTAATCAAAAGATGGTTTTTTCAGCAAAAATTTTAAAATTATCCAAGGAAACCTCATCTATTTTCTTAAATTTAGATTTAAAATAAGGCAATACACAACCTAAAATATAACTTTTTGCCTGATAACTAGCGTTTAAAGTTATGAAAGTATTATTTCCATCACTTGTAAAAATATAATCATCTGTCTCAATAACACCGTCTCTGTCAAAAAATAAAGTAACTTTTTCATTTTTTACATAGGCCAATACTTTTTCTTTTACAACGACCGTTAGATTGTTATGTTGAACTTTAATATCATACCTACTTCCTGTAATGCCAGGTTTTAAATCAATTATATCAATAGAACTATATTCTGGATTCCAATTAGTAAATTTAGTAATATCATTAAACATTAAAAATGTCTCTTCTAGTGGCTTCTGAATAGTAATTTGAGAGGTGTAACTACTTTCTTTAATCACTAAACCAGTACCAAAAAAAAAGACGGTAAGTATCAGTAAGAAAGTCATGATAATTTTTACGGTTTTCATGTATCTATTTTAATTGATGGTGAAATTACAAAACTTGACCCAAGCCCAAAAGAATTGCGAATAGAAAAGTGCTCAAGGCAACTTTTTTTAATTCTCCATCTAGTTTCGATGCTTTATTATTTTTAATAACAAATACAACATGAATGAATAAAGGGATATATGCTAGTAGAAATATAAATTGAATTGGTTTAGTATAGGTAAGTAAAACATAACTTACTGAAAAAATGAATGACAATAGCAACAAGCAATAATGATATATTTTAGCAGCCTCTCTTCCTATTTTAACAACTATGGTGTTTTTACTAGATTTTTCATCATTTTCACGATCTCTCATATTATTAAGATTTAAAACAGCAGTACTTAATAAACCCAAAGAAAATGCTGGTAAAAAAACAGAAAAGTGAATCTCTTTTGTGAATAAAAAATAACTTCCTAATACACTCAGTAGGCCAAAAAAGATAAAAACAAAAAAATCTCCAAATCCACTATAACCGTAGGCAGATTTTCCGACAGTGTATTTAATAGCAGCTATCACCGAAGTAATTCCTAGTAAGAAGAACAATAGTGAATATCCAAAATTACTTTCTCCAAACGCCTCATAAATTAAAAAAAGTGCACTAATAGTGGTAATGATCGTCGTAAAAATAATCGCTAACTTCATTTGCTTTGGAGAAATTCTACCAGAACTTACCATTCTTTCTTCGCCAATTCTGATTGTATCAGTACCTTTAATACCATCTCCATAATCATTAGCAAAATTAGAAATCACTTGAAATCCAATGGTCGTAATTATAGCCAGGATAAAAATTACTCCATTAAATAAACCTTCTGATAATGCTAAAAATCCTCCAATAATAATTCCAGAAATTGACAATGGCAATGTTCTTAATCTTGCCGCTTTTATAAAACTTTTTACATCCATGGCTGCTTGCTATTTTCTACGTTAAATAATATATGATTGTAAATATCTGTTCCATTTTTAGTGGAGATACAAGGTATTTTTATTTTTCCTGATGCTGTTTGTAAAATTAGATCTACAACATCTTTTCTTTGCTGAAATATAGTTTGCTTCATCTTTACATTTTGAACTTTAAATAATTGAAAATATGTATGATGAGTCTCTATTAATCCTTTTCCAACTAATATTAAATTATTTGAGATTTTATAAAATGTTTTCTTGTTTTTTTTATGGACTAAAAAAAAAGAAAAAGGAATCAATAATAAATTTATAAATAATATATATAAAATATCGAAAATTGAGAATATTACAATGTTAATCGACACCAAAATGAGGAAACTTTGAAATAACATTCTTAATTTATAATAGGAATCTGTAAACTGTTTCTGACTGGAATCAAGTTCACGAATATCAAATAAATGATTTTTTATTAAATTCACTTGGTTATGCTCACATCCAATAATTTTAATCAGCTTATCTTTTTTATTTTTCACTTTCCCGCTTAAAGCTTGTTTAAAAATAACATAAGAGATGCCCACCCATCTTTTAAAAGGATTAGAAGATACTGTGATACTTTGAACTTTTTGTATCTTAAGGACAATAGATTTTTTAGTTAATAATCCCTGATAAATTTCAAATGCATCTTTTTTTACAAATAAAACGAGGTTGAAATGACGTAAGAATATACGTACAAAAGAACTGCAAACTGACACAAACATTAAAAACAAAATTAAGACTACTAGCAGTATAATACTTCCTAAAATAGCTTCTGTACTTTGGTTTAAATATTCATCTAAAAATTCTTTTCCACCTAGACTTTCCAATATAGGTTCTATTTGTTGAAAAAAACCAATAATTAATGCTAACAATAAGAGCAAGCTTCTAAAGTGATTTTCTGTGAGACTAACTTTTAATAATTCTTTAATCTTGATATTTAAAAGAGGTTTTTCCTTTTCTATAGGAACTTCAGAAGAAGTATCTGTAGTAGAAATAAGTTCCTTTAATGCCAGTGCTTTACTATGTGATAGCGCTTTTATAACAATCTCTGTTTTATTTGACCCTGCTGTTTCTATACTAACCCCATAAACGTTAATAAATTGTTGAATTAAATTTTGCTTAAAATTAATATTCTGAATTCTATCAAAAGCAATAGAGGTGTTGGTTTTTCTTATAATTCCTTTTTTTAAAACAAAGTGATTATTCTCTATTTTAAACTTAAAATTTATATAGGATAAATAAGCCCTAACTAAAGAGAACATGAAAACTACTAATACCCCTAAATAAATATAGAAAGATTGTCCCTCAGAAATTTCTGATATTTTACTTAAAAAAAGCAAAAATAGTACCCAAGTTTGCTTTAATATCTTAATTAATATATCACCATAGATAACTAAAATCCCTTTAGAGGATTGCTTAGAGAACGCTGAGAAAGAATAGTTATGATTCATTAATATTAGAACTAATAAATTCTTTTATTTGCAGTGCTTGCTCGTTTTTAATTCCACTAATTTCTAGATCACTGCTACTATCTCCTGCTGTAAAAACAGTTAAAGAAGATAGTCCAAAAAATCTAGAGATCGGTCCTTGATCTATTTCTACATGCTGAATTCTAGAAAAAGGAACTGTTGTAATCGTTTTTATAATAACACCACAGCTGTAAGATATATCTTTATCTCTAACTACATATTTTCTTCTTGAAAAACTAACAATTAAAAAAATTATCATAACTGTACTTATAACAAAGAAAATACTATAAATTAAAGCAATATAGTCTGATGTTTCTTCGAATAATTTTTTATTAATTGAAAAACTCAAGACTACTAATAAAGGAATGAACACTAAAAAAAAATTAATTAAAATAACCTTTAAGTAGTTTTGATTAACTTTTTTGAATTCAACTTTAGCAATATTTGGAAATTCACTGATTGCATTATTTTTAAAATCACTCATATGGTACTAAGGTAAAATTATAATTTTTCAGCTTCGGCAATCAATTCGGCAATGTCTTTCACTATAATTTGAGATTCTTTTTCGTGAAACTTCACACCATCTGTCATCATTGTATTACAATACGGACAACCTGTTGCAATAATTTTCGCATTGGTCTCAATAGCTTGTTCGGTTCTTAGAATATTGATTTCCATATCTCCTTTTTCTGCATCTTTAAACATCTGAGCTCCACCAGCTCCACAACATAGAGCCCTGTTTTTGTTTTGCTTCATCTCAATTAAATTAACACCTAGCTTTCTTATGATTTCTCTTGGAGATTCATATACCCCATTACCTCTCCCTAAATAACAAGGATCATGATAGGTAACTTGCTTACCTTTTAAAGATTTTTCAATAACTAATCTTCCTTCTTCTACTAATTTGTTTATGTATTGAGTATGATGATATACTGTGTAATTACCACCCAACTCAGGATATTCATTTTTTAGAGTATTGAAAGAATGAGGGTCTGTACAAACTATCGTTTTTACTTCATATGAATTTAGTATTTCAATATTAGTAAAGGCTTGCATTTGAAACAAAAATTCGTTTCCAGATCTTTTAGCAGCATCTCCAGTAGAGCTTTCTTCTGTTCCCAGAACTGCAAAATCTACATTGGCTTTGTGAAGTATTTTTACAAATGCTCTTGATATTTTTTTAGCTCTATCATCATAACTCCCTGCAGCTCCTACCCAAAACAATATTTCAGGTTGTTTGCCTTGAGCCATCATTTCTGCCATTGTTGGTACATTCATATCTATAGCTTTTATTCGTCTTTCCAGTTTAATCTATCTTGTTGGTTATATTGCCAAGGAGCTCCATTGTTTTCAATATTAGTCATCATCATATTTAATTCCTGTGGTGCAGCAGATTGTTCCATTACTAAATATCTACGCATATCCATTATAATTGATAGAGGGTCTATATCTATAGGACATTCCTCTACACATGCATTACAACTAGTACATGCCCATAATTCTTCTGGAGTGATATAATCATTTAATAATTGTTTTCCGTCATCTTTAAAAATACCACCATTTTCATCAATATTTCTACCCACTTCTTCTAAACGATCACGAGTTTTCATCATAATAGCTCTAGGAGACAGCTCTTTCCCTGTCATGTTTGCAGGGCAAGAGGAAGTACATCTTCCACATTCTGTACAGGTGTAAGCATTTAGCAATTGCACCCAATTTAAATCTGCCACATCACTAGCTCCAAACTTTTCCGGAACTTCGTCTTCTGTTCCTTCTTCTGGCATAGCATAAGGATCTGCGTCTGGATCTATCATCATTTTAACTTCATTCGTAACAGATGTCAAATTATCAAATTGTCCTTTTGGACCTAGATTTGCATAAAAGGTATTAGGGAACGCTAGTAATATATGAAGGTGTTTTGAATAAAATAAATAGTTCAAGAAAATTAAAATTCCAATTATATGAACCCACCAAGCCGTTTGTTCTATAGTCGCTAATGTCTCTAATGAAAATTGTGAAAATAATGGTGAAACAAATTGACTAATAGGGTTTCCAACTCCTGCTTCTTGGAAAGTGTGATCAGTTGCATTCATTATAATAAATAATGACATTAATACGATCTCAAAATAAAGAATTAGGTTACCATCATTCTTGGGCCAACCCTTCATTTCTTTACTCATGAATCTTTTTAGCTGCACAATATTTCTTCGCAACCAAAATAGAATTACTGCGACAAGAACAAGAAATGCTAAAACTTCAAAAGTTCCTATTAAAAAACCATAAATAGTATTCCCTAAAAATGGTTGAAAAACTCTATGGGTACCGAACAATCCGTCTATAACAATTTCTAAAACTTCAATATTGATAACCACAAAACCTATGTAGACAATAATATGCAAAAAACCTGCAAAGGGTCTGCTAACCATTTTAGATTGCCCTAAAGCAATTCTTGCCATATTTTTCCAACGTTCAATTTTATGATCTGATCTATCTACGTCTTTACCTAGATTAATGTTTCGAATCAGTTTAAAAACATTCATTACAAAAAAACCAACCCCAACAAGTAATGCTATTGCAAACAACATATTCGATAAATAATCCATATATGTAATTATTTTTATTATTTACTGTGGCTACTTCTTTCGTTAATAGCCGCCTAATATAGTATTAGTTAGATGTGTTTTTTTTAGAACTCTCTTCATTAAAAGGTTTCGTTTTTTTACCAAACAAAGAAAAATGCACAAACCTTTTTGGGTTTAACTTCATCTCTTTTAGTAAACCTTCCAATTCTTTAGAGGCATTGCTTAAGTTGATATACATAGAGTCATCAGTTGCTAACTTCCCTAGTGAACCTTTGCCTTTCTCTATATTTAAGAGTAAACCATTTACGTTTACTAGAGTAGCTTGAAGGGTTCTAACAGTCTGTCCAAAATTTAGGTTTGCTAGTGTATCTGAAACTTTTGCGAAATTTTCAGTAATTTTCTTCGTATTCTGAAGTGTAATATCAATATTTCCTCTAGATGAATCTATCATTTTATTGAAAGAAGTCAAGGTATTAGTCATAGAACTCACAGTAGTTTCTATGCCCATAATCGTTCTCTTAAAGCTATCTCTAGATTTCAGATCTAACACATCATTTAAAGCAATTAATAGTGAATCTGCTCCAATAATTACCCTTTCTACTTTGGTTTTAAGTGGATTTAATGTTTCACCTACAGAAGTAAAAATATCAGACTCTACCTCCCCAATTAAATAGTCTCCAGATACAGCAGCTTCTCCAATATAACTTGGTATAATTGCTAGAGATTCTCCACCAATAATACTAGTAGAGTATATTTTAGCAACACTGTTTTTTGAAAATTTAAAATTATTTTCAAGAGATATTTTTACTACTAATTTTCCTTTTTTTGTAGAATCTGTATTAAACGTAATCTCTGATACTTTACCAACCTTTAGTCCATTTATACTTACGGTGCTTGCTTTATTAAGTCCTTGAATATTGTCATATTCTATGTAAAAAACTCTTGAGGCAGGATCTAGAAGATTTTGACCTTTTAAGAAATTGAAACCCCAAAACGCTAAGCATAAAATTAGAACTGCGGCGACACCTGTTTTTAACTCTCTTGACATTGATTTTTAATTTGCATTACAATAATACTACTATTTTTTGTGAGATAACAGGAAAAACCGTTATTTCAAAACCTCTAAAAGAGATACTTTTTTTCCATCCTTAAAAGCAGTAACATACGCATCTGAATATCCTGTTTTCTTTGCTTTTAACAATGCGTTTTTCACTTCTTGATAACTACTAGTGATTCCAAAATAATATTTATAATATGACCCAACCTTAACTCTTTGTACATTTTTTAGACCTTTAAAGTTATAAGATTTCTCTTTGATTTTATTTTTACTTGACGCTATTTGAATTTTAAAAATTATCTCTTCTTTTAAAATATTTACCTCTGAAACAACAGAATCTTTTTTATCTATATCAGTATTATTTCGGTTGTTTAAAGCTACTGTATTTAATTTTAATTGATGGTAATATTTTTTAATTGACTTTGCTATTTCTTTGGCCATTTTTTGTTGACCTTTTTTAGAATTTAAAAATTTTCCTTCGTTTTTATTTGTAAGAAAACCTAACTCTACCAATACACTAGGCATGTATGTTTGATGTAAAACTACGAATCCTGCTTGTTTTACGCCTCTGTTTTTTCTTTTTAAAGATTGAGAGAAATTCTTCTGAATATCTGCTGCTAACGAAAAACTTTTATCTAGATTTTCTTCTTGTAACAAGGTAAGTCCTAAAACAGATTCTTCAGAATTAGGGTCAAAACCTTTGTACCTTTCTTTAAAATTTTCTTCAAGAGAAATTACTGCATTCTCACGTTTAGCTACTTCAAAATTTCTTTTATTAGCATGCAAGCCTAAAACAAAAGTACCCGCTCCAAATGCATTAGAATTATGTGCGTCACAGTGAATAGAAACAAATAAATTTGCTTTAGCTTTATTCGCAATTTCACCTCTTTTCCATAAGTTGATTAAAATATCTTTATCTCTAGTAAATATCACATTTATGTCATCTTCCTCAAGTAACTCTCTACTAATTTCGTTGACAACTTTTAGAACAATGTTTTTTTCTCGGTAACCATTTCCAATATTTCCAGGATCGGCACCTCCATGACCAGCATCTAAAACAACTGTGAATTTTTCATTTTGAGAAATTAATTTAGATGAATTTAAAAAAAGAAAAGAAAAAACAAAAAGAAACACCAGAGACATCTTGGTATTAAATTTGCGTTTGTATGTAAGTTGTATCAACAAAATTTAACTAATTTTGGCTTTTCAAATTTGGTGCTTCAAGTATTGAAGCATATTTTTACTCATATACAAAAATAGCATAATAAATATTGCAATCAAATCTGTCTTACATACTTTTATTTTTACTTTTATTTTGTTCGCTAACAAATACAAATTCGCAGGACATAAAGTCACGGGGGAAAGCGATTCCAATCGTAGTTAAAGATACCGTTTCAAAAATAAAAATAATACCTGAAAAAAAAATAAAAAATGACACTTTACTTTTAAAGAAGCTAGATACTATTGTTATAGACAGTATTAAACCAAAAGAAGCAATTACAGATTTAATTACACATGTTGCCAAAGACTATACCACGCAAAATGCAAAAAACAAAACAGTTACTCTATACAATGAAGCTCATTTAGTTTATACTGATATTGATTTAAAAGCTGGAATTATTATTATTGATTATATAAAAAGCACTCTATTTGCCAAGGGTATCAAAGACAGTACAGGATATAATCAAAAGCCAGTATTTAAACAAGGGGGACAAGAATCAGAACAGGATTCTATGGTTTACAATTTCAAAACAAAAAAAGCAATTATTTATGGTATAAGAACTAGACAAGAGCCAGGAATGTTTGTTTTAGGAGAAAAAGCAAAACGCGTTAATGATTCTACAATTTTTATGCGTAAAATTAGGTTCACTACTTCAGATAAAGTTAATCCAGATTATTATATTGGTGTTAAGAAAGCAAAAGTGGTTCCTAATAAAAAAATTGTAGCTGGATTGAGTAATCTTGTTATTGCAGATGTACCAACTCCTGTTTTTATTCCATTTGCTTATTTTCCATTGGGTAAAAACAGAACCTCTGGTTTTATTTTTCCAGCAATACAGACTAGCACCTCCAATAGAGGAATTGGAATCCAAAATGGAGGCTATTATTTTGCTGTAAATGATTATGTAGATTTAGAATTGTTAGGTGATTTATATTCTAACGGTAGCTGGGGATTTAGAGCTAGCTCACAATATTATGTCCGGTATAAATTCTCAGGAAGTTTTAATCTAAGTTTTGAAAAACTAATTCGAAGCACCAGAGGTTTTGATGATTTTTCTGAGGCTACAAATTTCAATATTCGCTGGAGTCATAGACAAGATCCAAAATCGAGTCCAAATTCAAATTTTGGAGCTTCAGTTAATTTAGGAAGTAGCCAATATTTCAGACAGTCTTTGAATGAGTTTAACAACTCAAACTTTTTAACAAATACTTTTAGTTCATCTATTTCTTATCAAAAAACTTTTACTGGTACTCCATTTAACATGAGTGCAAATGCTACCCATTCTCAAAACACAAATACTGGCTCAGTAACGATGGCTTTGCCTTCTCTTCAAGTATCTATGAGTAGAATTTATCCATTTGCTGGAAAGGGAGGTATTAAAAAGAACGCTCTTCAAAAGATGGGATTAACTTACAATATGCAGGGAGAATATAGAATAAACACTTCAGAAGATGAGTTCTTTACTGCTAAAATGTTTGAAACTGCTAAAGCTGGTGTTCAACACAGATCAGAAGCAAGTACCAATATTACCTTGTTAAATTATTTTACTTTATCTCCAAACATGAATTATAGAGAAGTATGGAGCTTCAAAAAAATTGATAAAAACTTTGATCCTTCAATACAAAATACAGATGGATCTTTTGGTACTGTAGTATCGGATACGATAAGTGGTTTTAGTAATTTTAGAGAATATGGTTCTAGTCTGAGTTTATCTACCAATATTTATGGAACTTTTAATTTTAAGAAAGGACGATTAAAAGCAATTAGACATACTATCAGACCTTCTGTTTCTTTTTCATATAGGCCAGATTTTGCAGACAAATACAATAAAACGATTCAAAATAATTTAGAAGGTACAGAATTTGAAACATATTCTCCTTTTGAGGGTGGTACTAGTCTGTACGGAGGTCCAGGGTCTGGATTAAGCAATACTGTAGGGATCTCTTTAAATAATGTAATAGAAGGTAAGTTAGCGCCAAAAGATCCTGACAGCGACGATGAAGACAAGAAAATAAGTATTTTAAATAACTTAAACTTTAGCTCTTCTTATAATATAGCTGCCGATAGCTTGCGCTGGACACCTGTGAATGCTAATCTTGGTACAAGGATATTTAAAGATAAATTAGCTCTTAATTTAAATGCTTCATTAGATCCCTATCAAATAAATGAAACTGGGCAACGAATTGATAAATTTGTGAAAGGTTTATTTAGATTGACCAGAGCTAATTTAACTGCTAATTACTCCCTTTCTAGTAGAGATTTTAATGGAGATAATGATGATGATTCTAATAGTAATTCTGGAAATGGAAACCAGGATACTCCAGATGTTCTTGGAAAAAACCTAAACCCTTCCAATAGTTTTGCAACAAATTCTTCTAGTACTCAAAATGATAATGAAGAAGAGGAAGTTACAG
>MDTF01008663.1_pt1 | contig 57338 bp, 45 predicted proteins | sample 811191 | NCBI WGS metagenome assembly MDTF01 (sample SAMN05326649, study PRJNA326480) | marine metagenome | isolation source: seawater | place: Southern Ocean | collected 2011 | reverse complement strand
TCCTTCTTTAATATTAGGAAGCGTAAATTTTTTAACAACCCATTTTTCGTCTTCTTTTATTGAAAATATATCTTTATCTGAGAGAGATGCAGTTTGCATGGTACCATTTTCCGCTAGATTATAAGTTGTTGCGCTAATATCTTCAACTAATTGTTTTTTATATAAATTAATCGTAATATCTGCTAAATCAAAAGAAGATTTATCTAAAATCTTAATTCTATAATAATAATCTGTTCTTGGTATCTCGTCATTATTTCTATCTGGATAATGATTAGCATGCTCATATATAACAACAGCAGCGGCAGAAGAATCTCTGTCATAAACAGTCATTTTTAATTCCTCTAAAGTCGTTTGTCCCATTTTAGAAGATTTTTCTTTCTGTGAGGCTAAATTTAAAGTGAACAAAAGCAAAATTAGGGTTAGCTTTTTCATTTTATTTTAATATTATAATACACTTAATATGTCAATTATTAATTTGTAGAACTCTGTTATACCAACATATTCTAGAGTACAGAAAAGGCTTTTTTTTACAATAGAAGTATTACATCTTTCGTTATTATTCTAAACGAATAATTTTTTGAACTTTGTTTTTATTTAAATAATTTTTTATAATATTTTTAGTTTGTATTTTATTTTCAATAGGAGTTAGAACAGATTTTAAGATATCTAATCTATTTTCTTGAAAATTTAAGTTTGTATACCCATAACCAAAAACCTCATTATTTTCTACTAAAATGACGGCGTTTTCTTCAATTTCTCTTCCTTTATCAATAAGTATAAAGTCTTCATTATTAAAATCTTGAGTACCTAGTTTTGGCTTCTTTTTAAAGTTGAATTTTGGAGATAAAGCTTCTAGTTCGATTGCGTATTTTAATAGTGTAAAAAGCTCATTACCTGTTTTGTCAAAAGAGATGGTGTGTGTTCTTTCCTGAACTTTAATAGCTCTTTTTGTTAGTTTTAAAAAGAGTTTATTTACTTCTGCTTTAATGTTTTTTCCTCTTCCTAAATAAATAACTTTTCCATTGATATCGTGAACATAAAAAAGACCTTGAACCGATGGAATTTCATCTATTAAAGTTTTTAATTTTTGTTTTTGAGACCTTCCATCAAAATATTTTATAGAACTTTGTATAATTGTTTTATTGACATCTTTATCTAACAATAATTTAAATAAATGAACAGTAGCCAAAGCGTCACCAGAAGCTCTGTGTCTATCTGTCATTGGTATTCCTAAAGATTTCGTAAGTTTTCCTAAGCTGTACGAAGGTTGGTCTAAAATTAATTTTTGACTTAATTCTACAGTACATAACGTATTTCTGTTAAAATCATAACCCAATCTATCAAATTCGGTACTTAGAATTCTATAGTCAAATGTGGTATTGTGTGCGACTAAAATACAATCGGATGTAATTTCTATAATGCGTTTGGCTACCTCATAAAATTTAGGTGCATTTTTAAGCATTTTATTACTGATTCCAGTTAGTTTTACTACAAACTCTTGAATCGGTTTCTCGGGGTTTACTAGGCTAATAAATTGGTCAACAGTATTTTGTCCATCAAATTTATAAATGGCAATTTCTGTTATTCCTTCTTCATTAAATTTTCCTCCAGTAGTTTCAATATCTAAAATAGCGTACAATCTTTTTTTTTTTACGGATAAATTTATTTATTATAATTTCTTTGACCAAATATAGAACTACCAACTCTTATCATTGTACTTCCATTATCTATTGCTAATTGATAATCTCCACTCATACCCATTGATAAAGTTTCGATTGAAGAATGTTGTTTTTTTAATTTATCAAACAAGTTTTTTAGTGATGAAAACTCTTCTTCTAATTGTTTTTTATCCTCAGTAAATGTAGCCATTCCCATAAAACCAACAATCTTAATATTATCCAGTTCCTTTAGTTCTTCTGATGATAAAGTAGCTTCAGTCTCTTCAAAAGAAAAACCAAATTTAGTATCTTCTTTGGCAATTTTAACTTGCAATAAACAGTTGATTACTCTATCATGTTTCTTTGCTTGTTTATTAATCTCTTTTAAGGTTTTTAATTTATCAACACCATGAATTAAATCAACAAAATGAGCCATATATTTCACCTTATTACTTTGTAAATGGCCAATCATATGCCATCGTATGTCTTTAGGTAAAACATCAAATTTTTCAACCATTTCCTGAATCTTATTTTCACCAAAAACACGCTGACCAGCATCATATGCTTCTTGTAAATCAACGGTAGGTTTTGTTTTAGAAACAGCAACTAAAGTTACATTTTCCGGTAATTTAGTCTTTATATTTTTTACGTTTTTACCAATCATATTAAAATTCATAAATAATTAATGCACTTCTTAGTTTAGGCTCTATATAGGTCGTTTTTGGGGGCATTAATAAATTAGCGTCTACAATTTCTTTTAACTCTTTTATCGTTGTTGGCAGCATTCCAAAAGATACTTTAAAATCTCCAGCATCAACTTTGGTTTTCAATTCTAAACCTTCAGATTTGTTTTGTGAATACATGATTTTAGAAGCATTTCTAATGTCTTTAATTCCTAAAATAGGTTTTAATACAGTTTGATATAAAATTTCTGCATCTAATTCACTTAAGGTCCCTGTAAAATTATAAATAGATTTACGCAAATATAAGGCATAAAAAGTTCCATTTAAATACATGCTAAATTGATGTTTTTCTTTAGGTTTAAATATTTCTTGACCCCGATCTTCTATTCTAAAAAACGCATCCAATTCAATTAAAAATTCATCTGGGGTTAACCCATTTAAATCCTTAATAAATCGATTAAACTCGTAAATACTTAATTCACTTTCTGGTAATAAATAACTCATAAAAAAGTTATAGTCTTCTTCACCAGTATGATTAGGGTTTTCCTTAGCCATGTTTTGCGCTAATATACAAGATGATGTTGAACGATGATGTCCATCAGCTATATATAAGGTATCAACTTCTTCAAAAGCTTCAATAATTTGTTTAATATCATTTTCGGCGTCTACAATCCAAAGTAAATGCGAATTTTTGTCTGTGGTAGAAAATTCATATTCTGCTCTTTGTTGTTGATATTTTTTAATTATTGAACTAACTATATCATTATCTGGATACGTTAAAAGTACAGGTTCTGCATTAAAGCCAGTATTTTTTAAATAGTTTTCGAAAAGTATTTCTCTTTCTCGAAGTGTTCCTTCGTGTTTTTTGATAACATTATTGTGATAATCTTCAACAGATGTAGCGGTAATTATGCCACAAAAAGAATTTGTTGGTGTTATTTTTTGATAAATGTAAAAAGCAGGAACCGTATCTTTTTTAAAAATTTCATTTTCTTTAAACTCTAAATAGCGATTGTGTACCAATTTAAACCGTAATTCGCCACTAACATCTTGTTTATTATATTTATGACCTGGGTTTATAATATGCAAAAATGTATATGGATTAAATGCTAATTTTGAATCTAACATTTCATGCGTATAAAATTCGTAAGATTTAGATGAAACCAAAGCAACTTTGTCTCTATTTGGTCTTACGGCTTTAAATGGTTTTACAATTGCCATAAACTAGCTTAATAATTTAATGATTTGTACTGCTAATTCTATTCCTATTTTTTCTTGTGCTTCTATTGTCTCAGAACCAATATGTGGTGTTAAAGAAATTTCTTGATTCATTAAAAGCTGAACTGCAGGAGTCGGCTCTGTTTCAAATACATCTAAGCCTGCAAATTGTACTTTTCCACTTTCTATGGCAAAAACCAAATCAACTTCATGTAAAATTCCTCCTATAGCTGTGTTTATAATACCAACACCATCTTTCATTTGTTCAAATTCTTTTTTTGAAATGATATAATCATCTTGAGAAGGAACGTGTAAAGTGATATAATCAGAATCTTTTAACAATGTTGCTTTATCAACAGTATCAATAGTAAAAGTCATTTTTTGTCCGTCAAAAAAGTCTAAAGTAATTGGCGCACTTTTAATGTGTTTGTCAGTTGCTAAAATATTCATTCCTAATCCAATAGCTATTTTGGCAACTTCCTGTCCAATTCGACCAAAGCCAATAATACCAATTGTTTTTCCTCTTAATTCTGTACCTTGAGAATATGCTTTTTTCAACTCTTTAAAACGAGAATCTCCCTCTAAAGGCATTTCCCTATTAGATGAATGAAGAAACCTAACCATTCCAAAAAGATGAGAAAAAACTAACTCAGCAACAGAACTAGAAGAAGCTTTAGGTGTATTTATAACATGTAAACCATTGTCTTCTGCGTATTCAACATCAATATTATCTAGACCAATCCCACCACGTCCAATTAGTTTTAAGCTTGGGCAAGCTTCAATTAGTTCTTGTCTAACTTGAGTTGCACTTCTTACTAAAATAGCATCAATATTATGTTCATTAATATAATTCTCTAACTGATTCTGAGCAACTTTAATCGTAATTACTTCAAAACCTCCTTTTTCTAAAGCATCTATTCCGCTTTTAGAAATTCCATCATTTGCTAATACCTTCATTCTTATATTTTTTATAGTTTTAAAATACTTAAAGTAGCACGTTAAAACTTTGAAATTTTATTACTTATTTATTTCTAATTCTTGCATTACATCAACCAAAGCTTGCACGCTATGCAATGGTAAAGCATTATACATACTTGCTCTATAACCTCCAACACTTCTGTGTCCATTAATACCACTAATTCCTGCTTCTTTCCACATGTTGTCAAAAGTTTCAGTCAAACTTTCATCATTTAAAATAAAAGTAGCATTCATTGTACTTCTGTCTTCTTTAACTACAACTCCCTTAAAAAGGGGATTTCTATCAATTTCATTGTATAATAAGGCTGCTTTTTTATTATTTACTTCTTCGATAAATTTTATTCCGCCTAAATCTTTTAACCATTCTAAAGTAAGCATAGAGACATAAACAGCAAAAACAGCAGGAGTATTAAACATACTATCCCTATCTATATGAATTTGATAGTTTAACATTGAAGGAATATGTCTTTCAACTTTCCCTAAAATATCTTCTTTAATAATCACTAAAGTTGTTCCTGCAGGACCCATGTTTTTTTGAGCACCAGCATAGATTAAGTCGAATTTATCAAATTCTAATTGACGAGAGAAAATATCTGAACTCATATCACAGACCATCGCAACATTGGTTTTAGGAAATTCTTTCATCTGCGTTCCTGAAATAGTATTGTTACTTGTACAATGAAAATAATCTGCATCTTCAGGAATTGAATATCCTTTTGGTATAAAATTATACCCTTTATCTTTAGAGGATGCAACTTCGACCATCTCACCAAAAGCTTTTGCTTCTTTTATTGCTTTATCAGACCAAGTTCCGGTGTTTAAATAAGCTGCTTTCTTATTCAATAAATTATAAGCAACCATTAAAAATTCTAGACTAGCTCCGCCTTGAAGAAATAAAGCCTTGTATCCTTTGTTTTCCAATCCTAATAACTCTAAAGCTAAAGAACGAGCTTTGTCCATAACAGCTACAAAAGATTTACTTCTGTGAGAAATTTCTATTAATGATAAATTATCATTATTAAAATTTAGGATTGCTTCTGAAGCTTTCTGCAACACTTCTTGTGGTAAAATACAAGGACCTGCACTAAAATTATGTATTTTCATTTTGCTGTTATTTTAAATTTTTACCGAGAATAACTAAATACGATGTTGTTAAATGTTTGATAAAAATTCTAGTGTATTCACTCCATCTGCGTAATCTGTTAACGTTGGATGTTGTGTTTGCCCAAAAGCAACTTCATTTTCTATAAAGTTCTTAGCAACAATACATTGAATTTTTTCTTTATCTTGTTGTAATTTTATTTTTAAATCTACTTCGTTCTCATAATACTCATAAAAAACAGTGGCAATAGGCGAGGAGTAGCTTTGATCTTCTTTAATCATTAGAAAACCATTTTCTAGCAAATCAAATAAGCTCATTAGATATACCGCTTTATTATAATCGTAATTATTAGCATATTTAGCATTATTAATCATGTCTTTTTTAGCATACATTCCAGTAAAGAAAGGATCAAAATTATACCCTTTAGGAACATATAGCTTGGAAACACTTCTACAGCCTAAACCAAAGTATTGAAAAACATCATCTGATAATTTTAGTAAGTCTTCTTCAGTTTCATTTGCTGTCAAAACAGCTACTGAATTTCTACTTTTTCTGATGATATTTGGTTTATTCTTAAAGTAAAACTCAAAATAACGAGCTGTATTATCGCTTCCAGTAGCGATTACGGCATCAAAATCTGTTAACTTTTCTTCAGTAAAAGTGATTTTTCCTTTAAAACCTTCTTCAACATACTCTAAATACTTCGCTAAAAAGGGTAATAAATGTTTATCATTCGAAGATTGCTTTACCAACACAGAATGCCCTGAAATTAATACAGATAAAAAATCATGAAAACCAACTAACGGAATATTTCCAGCCATGATAATAGCTACTTTTTTAATTGATTTTTCACTTAAATTAACACTTTCTATGAAGTCTGTTAAATTGTTTTTATTCAGTGATTTACTCCAGTTATTTAAGGTAAATAAAATATTATCTTTTGTGAACCAAGAATTATTTTCTTGCGCTATTTTAATTTGATGTAAAAAGCCATCAAAGAAGATTTCGTTGTGCTCAATACTGTCAATTTTGTTTATGTTATCCACAGAAAATTGACTTAAAAAGTCTCCTAATTTTGCGAATGCAGTAATTCTCTTTTGAATACTAATCATTTATTTTGGTTGTCTATAATTTTGGCTTTATTTTTGCAATTGCAAAGGTACAAAAACAGAACAGAAAATTATGGCAATTATAATAACAGATGAATGTATAAATTGTGGTGCATGTGAACCAGAATGTCCTAACACAGCAATTTATGAAGGAGCAGATGATTGGAAATATTCAGATGGAACAGATTTAAAAGGAAAAGCAGTTTTACCTAATGGTAAGTCGGTTAATTCTGATGAGGATCAAGAACCTATTTCTGATGAGATCTATTTCATTGTTGCAGATAAATGTACAGAATGCAAAGGTTTTCATGAAGAACCACAATGTGCTGCGGTTTGTCCTGTAGATTGTTGTGTGCCTGATGATGATAATGTGGAAACTGAAGAAGAGTTGTTAGAAAAGCAACGTTTTATGCATAATTAGTATTTTTTGGATAAAATTAAATTTTAGTGAATATTTTAAAATTTCATAAGAACCTAATTGACTTATTTAGGTTACCGTTGAACTATATTCAGACCTACTATTTATAAATCTTAAATCTTTATTTCCGTTTTTAAGAAAATAAAAAAAGGAGCGTTTAAAACGCTCCTTTTTTGTTTGAAATAGTTTGTGGTTTTGGATTAGAACGTATATGTTAACCCTGCTTTTACAATAGTACCACTAAAGCCAAATTGATTTACTTCCCATGGATATTTGAAACGGCCACCTAAGTCTGTTACAAAATCACCTTTGGTATCAATTGCATCAGGATATACGTTTAATAAGTTCAAAATGGATACATTAGCTGAGACTTTTTCTGAGAAGTTGTATCCAAAAATTAGATCTGTAATCACTTTCCCTGTAAAAGTTTGATCTTTTGAAACGTCTGCTGCATGTTGCCAAGTCACTTCACCAAAATACGTGTTGTTCAAGGCAAAATTATATTTACTTCTGCGGTAGTCTGCACCAAATAATATTTTAGTTTTTGGTCTTGCAGATGTAATTCTTGCTTGTTCTTTTCTATTGAAAATATCATATCCTGCTAATTTATCAGATGGTGTTGCAATGTCTCCAACAATTTTAGTTTTGTTAAAGTTTGCTGCAAAAGAAAGGTCTATTTTCCCCTCTCCTGCTTCGATATTTCTATAATTTGCTACAAAATCAACCCCGTTTGTTTCAGTATTTACTGCATTTACAAAGAACTTAATACTGGTTACATCATTGTCTATTAAAACTTGCTCTACATCATTAGTTGTACTGTCGTCTCCATCAAATCCAACTTCACCAGAAAACAAAACACGATCATCTACTTTGATGTTATAGAAGTCAATAGACATTGTAAAATTCCTTGACGCTTTTAATGTAAGACCAGTAGAAATACTGCTTGAAGTTTCGGCGAATAATTTAGGAATACCTAAACCTGTAATAACTGAACTAACATTGTTAAATGTACCTTGATTAGAGATAGTTCCACCAGAAACTAATGTTTGTATATTACTAAGGTAAGTTTGGTGTAAAGACGGTGCTCTAAACCCATTACTGTATGAAGCCCTTATTACTGTCTTTTCGTTAAATTTATAACGGGAGTTGATTTTCCAAGAGTTATTACTTCCAAAATCAGAATAGTTTTCATATCTTAAAGCCCCTCCAATAAGGAAGTTGTCAGAAATATCCCAATCCATAGTTCCATATACTCCAACATTTGAGCGCGTTTCATTTACCGCGTTACTCGGTTGAAGACCAGGAAATGATTGCGCACCACCACCTGCATAAGAATCAGGTTCTCCTGCGATTGCTTCAAATCTTTCTTGTCTAACTTCCATACCTAATCCAATACTTATTTGATTAATTGTTTTACTCATGTCAAGATTTCCAACAATATTGCTAAATTTATACCCTCCAGCATTAAAAATTGTTGGACTTGCAGCACCTAAATCAGGGTTTAATGTATTTCCGATCATATAGTCAACACTATTGCTACCGTACATAGCACTTAAGTCAGTTTTAAACCCTAACAAATCAAATTTAGTTCCTACACCAAAAGTAACATCACTAATATCTGTTTCAAAGGTTGGTTGAAATCCTTGATACTCAGTTCCAGCATCGTGTAGTAAGTTATTTGGATCTGGAACCCAGTAAGGAGTTCTGTACAAAGCATAACTAGTTCCTTTTCTAATGGAAATACCACCAAAGGTGTATAATTCTCCTTTATCATTGTCAAAAGGTATTCCAGCATTTATAAAGATATCTGTTTTTGATACTTTTGGTTGACCAACAGTCATTCCCATGTCAGGGTTGTCTACTAAAAAGGGATGTGTACCGTTTAAAATTGTATCATCACCAAATATAACTCCAAACAATCCGTCTCCTCCTGGGGCTCCTGCTCTATTTGTTTTGTCTTGGTTTTCATAAGCAAACGTATAATTAAGATACCCATTTTCGCCTATTTTCAATGAAGAATTTACGTCGGCTCCAAAAGTAAAACCATCACCTTCACTAGTGATACCAGAATTAAGAGAGACAGTGGTATATTCTACATTTTTCTTTAATATAATATTTACAACTCCTGCAATAGCATCAGATCCATATTGTGCAGAAGCTCCATCACGTAAAACTTCTATTCTTTCAATAGCTGCTGTAGGGATACTTTTCATATCTGTTCCTACTTCACCTTTTCCAGGAGTATCATTTACATAAACTAAAGCACTTTGATTTTTTCGTTTCCCATTAATTAAAACTAAGGTTCTACTTGGTCCTAATCCTCTCAAATCAGCTGGGTCAAAATGTGCAGTTGCATCTGAGATTGTTTGATTAGAAGCGTTGTAAGAAGGAATCCTATACGTTAACATATGATCAATTGAAGTTTGTCCGCTAGATTTTAACTCTTTAGCACTTATATTGTCAATTGGTACTGGAGAGTCTAATATAGTTCTCGGTTTTGATCTATTTCCAGTAATAACAATTTCATCTAAATATAATCCTTCAGATAGCACAATGTTTAAATTGGTTTTTCCGTTAACAGAAACTTGCTTTGTTTCGTAACCAGCAAAACTAATTATTAAAACGGCTCCTTCTTTTACGAATAGAGAAAACGATCCATTAAAGTCAGTTGAAACACCATTTTGGGTGCCTTTTTCAACGACGTTTGCCCCAGGTAAAGTTTGATTGTTTGTGTCAGTAACTGTTCCGGAAACCTTGTTTTGGGCTAAAGTGAAATTAAAATTAAAAATAGCACAGAATAATAATAATAGTGTAATTTTTTTCATGAGTTAAATAATTAAGTTAATTGATTGATAAACAAGATACAAATAATATTTATAACAAGAATTATTAACTTTGAAAACAGCATTCGCTATAGACTAGAATTTTAAATGAATTAGTATTTGAAAGCTAGCAATTTAGAACACTCTAACTTAGCAGAATGAACATTGTTCATTTACTAGAAAAACACAAGGTGAAAAACTTCTTTTTTTCTACAACTAGATGAACTGTTGGAGTAGTAGGTATAGTTCGTTATTTTGGTAGAGGAAAAATGTTGTCTAAATAACATTTTTATATATGATAATACATGATTTTTAATATAAAGTTTAAAAGAGATAACTATATTTTTTGAGCAACCAATACATAAGTGTCAAAGGCATAACTTTTCCTGTCTATAATTTCTAATAATCTAAAATTAGATAATTTTAGAAATAATTCCCATTCATTCTTCGTAAAAGCTCGAACTGTAGAAGTATCGTCAGTTATTTTTTTAGTAACTCCATTTTCTGTTTTATAATAGGTTGCTTCCCAATTAAACATAAAGTTATCTAATTCATTATTAGGTTTCATAAAACTTTCTCTGTAATAATTTACTTTATGAATTGTTGCCGAATGTTTTACGTTTTTTCCATCTTTAATTTTAGGAAAAAATCTTGTTGCATCAATAAAATCAAAACTTAATATTCCTCCTGTATTTAAGTTGCTGTAAATTGCTGTTAGAGCTTTAAAAATATTTTTATTAGTGGTAAGATAACTTGATGTTCTTCCAGTAATAATAATAGCATCTGTTTTTCTAGAGCTTTTGAAGTTTGTAATATCACCTTGAATAAAATTACCTTTAGGATTTTTACTTTCAGATAGTTTTATCATATCATTACTTAAGTCTAAACCGCTGTAATTAATATGAGACTCTATGAATAATTTCGCAAGATTTCCACTACCGCAACCAATTTCTAAAACATTAGATTTATTATGGGTATCAAGTATTTCTGAATAGAAGAGATACTCATCATTATAATCAATAAATGTTTGATACATCTTATCATATATGTGTTCAAATCCATTTGAATATAAACTCTGCATATTTTTTTTTATTACTAGTAAATATAACTAAAAACAAAAACACCCAACTTATAAAAGTTGGGTGTTTTCTTAATTCAAAGATTAAAACAGGTTTAAATTGCTTTAAGTTTTAGAACTGGTAGTTTAATGATAAATTAAACATAGTTCCTAACTGACTAAAGTGAGAACCATCATACGTCATTTGAGAATAACGACCATTAAATGTAATAGCATTAGCCTCATTTTCAAGTTGTGTTAATCCTGAACCACCATCAGCAATAGATATTATAGATGTATCATCAATTATTGCTTGTCCAGCAGCATTTTCTGCTTTAAAAGCCCATTCAGGTAATACATTTAATAAATTGTTTAAATTTAAAGCAACAGTTAATTTATCTGAAGCTCTATAGTTTATTGCTAAATCCGTAACAATTTTTGGAGTAAACTCAGTTCTTAAGTTTTCACTCATAAACTTTTGTTTAAATGTAGTTTTTCCAAAGTATGTATTGTTTAAAGACAATCCCCATTTATTAATTTCATAGTTAGCTCCTAAGATCCACTTCGTTTTTGGTCTAGAAGTAAACATTAATGCTAAATTAGATCTGTCAAGTACAGGATAATCAACTCCTTCAACATTAATTGTAGGTACATCTTCTGTTCTTTTGTTATTAATAGTATAGTTTCCAGAAAGATTTAAGTCTAATTTACCTGATCCTAATTCAATATTAGAGATACTAGAAACAAAGTCAATACCAGATGTAGTAGTATCAAAACCATTAATGAAAAATTGGTTTTTACCTATTTGGTTTGTATAAAGTACTCTGTCTTCAACATCAATTTTATAATAATCAACCGTGAAGTTTATATTATTTGTTATTTTACCTCCAAAACCAACTGTAATGTTTGTTGATTTTTCTGGTGTAAGTTTAGGAATTCCTAATTCTCTTGCTTTAGGAGATACATTGTTTACTAATCCTACTACATCAATTCCTCCACCATCAGCAAAAGAATATTGAGATTTTTCAGTATATATTTGGTGTAAACTTGGTGCTCTAAATCCAGAAGATACAGAACCTCTCATTGTATATTTATCAGATAATTTGTAACGAGAACTAAATTTGTATACAAAAGTATTTCCAAAATCAGAATAATTTTCACCACGTAATGTACCACTTAATAAAAAGTCATCAGATACATCATAGTCTAAACTAAAATATCCACCTAAGTTATATCTATTAAAGATTCCTGAGTTTTTAATATCATTTCCTGAAAATGAATCTGAACCACCACCTTCATAAGAAGAAACTTTACCAGCAATTACCTCAAAATTCTCGTTTCTAAACTCTGCACCCATACCAATACTAACTTTGTCAGAAACTAGTCTAGATACATCTAAATTTCCTACGATGTGGTTAAAAGCTGTTCCTCCTGGATCAAAACTTGTTGGACTAAGCGCTTGATAACCTTCACTTGCGTTGTGAGAGTTATTTACTTTGTACGTTTGCTCATTTCCACCAAAAGTCATACTTCCATCAATATTCCATCCATTTACTTTTCTTGTCATTCCTAAAGTAGCATTAAAATCATTTAATACACCTTCAAAAGTTGGTACATATCCATCAAATCCACCTGCTTCATCCGAAGGAAATAAATCTTGTAAATACGCTAAATCACCTGTTGCTACTTTCCAATATGGAGTTCTGTAATTTGCATAAGAATTTACTTTCTTAAATACATACGCAGCATTAAAATAGAATTTAGACTCTTCTGATAAGTCATAAGAACCATTAATTAAGAATTTAGTAGCTACAGTTTCAGGAGAACCGTTAATATTTCCTGCATCTGGTTTTCTAGATAAAAATTCTTCAACAACTGCTAAAGGTGCACCAAAACCTGTTCCTCCAAAAGCTTCACCTTTTGCACTTACTGTTCCTGGTCTGTTCGCTAATCCTATTTTAGAAAAGTCAATCGTATAATTCACAAATCCTTTATCATCACCGATAGAAGATCCATTATTGATACTAATACCAAACATTTCACCATCTCCTTCTGAAGTAATCCCAGATCTTAAAGTTGCTGAACCACTATTTACATCGTCTTTTAAGATAATGTTTATTACACCAGCAATAGCATCAGAACCATATTGAGCAGATGCTCCATCTCTTAGTACTTGAATACTTTTAATAGCATCGATTGGAATAGCAGATATATCTGTACCTGTTTCACCACGTCCTGGAGAATCTTGTGTATATAATAATGCACTAACGTTTTTACGCTTTCCATTAATTAATACCAATGTTCTACTTGGTCCCATGTTTCTAATTTCATACGGATCCAATAAAGAAGTCGCATCATTTACTGGAGTTTGAACCGTGTTAAATGATGGGATTTTAAAAGCTAACGCTTTGTCAAAAGTAGTTTGACCTGTAGAAATTAATTCCTTAACACCAACAACATCGACTGGTAATGCAGTATCTACATTACTTCTAGGAGCCGTTCTTGATCCTACTAAAACAATTTCATCTAAAGCATTATCTTCTTTAACTACAATAGTTAAATAAGAATTGTCATTTACTTTTACAGTTTTTGTTTCAAAACCCATAGAAGATACAACTAAACTTGTCGGTAAACTTTTTACTGTAATCGTAAATTCACCATTATCATCAGAAACGATTCCGTTAGAAGTGTTTCCTTTTTCAACAACATTCATGTATGGCAAACCTTCGCCAGTTGAATCTGTTACTTTTCCTTTTATTGTTTGTGCCATTAATCCTAATGGAAGCATAAACATAAAAGCAATTGTGCAAAATTGTAATAAATACTTTTGTTTCATAAATAAATTATTAGTTAATAAATATGTTTAATGATTTCTTATTTATCTATATAAATAAGAGCCCATTTATTACATAAGGTTAAAAAGGTAAAAGTATACTCTCTAAAAGTTGTTTTTTTTTAAAGAAATTTAAAATTATAAATATTGTACTATTTATTATAATCTTAAATTCAATTTTGTGTAGTAAAAAGATCCATTTGTTCCCATTTGTGTAGAATCCCATAATCCTCCACTGTCAGTATAACTGTTTTGTTTTGTAGGGTATATATTAAATAGATTGCTGGCTCCTAATTGTAGGTTAATAATAGTATTTATTTGATAGCTGAAATGGAAATCTGTTGTAATTTTGGGTTCATAAATATCTGTAGCAGCGGCTAATCTTTCTGTTTCAGAATTATTAAAATTAGATAAGTCTTGGCTTATCTGCCAATCAATTAATTTAATTTCACTAAATCGGGTAAAGTTTAATGAAGTTTTAATTCTTTTATATTCGTAATTTATACCAAGATTAAATTTACTTTTTGGAGCTGATGCTAATAAAAATTGTTGATCTCTTTTTCCAAAAAAAGTTTCTTCGTCTAATAATTTATTTTTAATATCTGTAATACTCATGTAATTAATATTACTAGAAAAATCGAGGGATAATTCTCCATTTTCTGTTTTCTTCTTCCAACTTAGTACTAAATCAACACCAGTAGTTTGTGTGTTAACACCGTTTGCGAAAAATTGAACGTTATCTATATCTAAATCTAAATTTGAAGCATCAAAATTACCGCTTAAAATAATTCTATCTTTAATAGATACATAATAAGCATCTACTGTTGCATTAAAAGTTGGACTTAATTTGGCCGTAAATCCCAAACTAAAATTTCTAGCTTTTTCCTCTTTTAATTTATCAATATTAAATCTTCTTGCAATTGGGCTATTATTTGCAATTAAGAGAGATTCTGAAGCCGTATTTCCTATAAAATTCGTGAACGTTAAGTTATAATAACTTTGAGCTAAAGATGGGGCTCTAAAACCTGTACTCAAAGAACCTCTGAAGTTAAATCTTTTTGTAATTTTATATCTTGAAGCAAGTTTGTAATTTAAGGTACTTCCAAAATTGCTATAATATTCATATCTTAAAGCAGAGCCGATCATAAACTTTTTAGAAAAGTCTATTTCTGTATCTAAATAAATACCAAAGTTAGATCTATTTCTATCTACTTCATTTTCTGGAGAATATCCAGGGAATCCTTGAGAACCTCCGGGTCTTATTACACTATTATATCTTATATAATCTGTATGTGGAGTTCTTGAGTTAACTAAATCACCATTAATATCATAGGATCCGTAAGAAGCTTCTTCACCTGAAAATATTTTGTATTTATCTAATCTATACTCTAATCCTAGAGCAATATTAAACCCATAAGATTTTTTTAAAAAATATCTAGAAAAATCAATACTGGTAGTATTTTGTATTAATTGATGACCACCAGCATCAAATTCTGTTGGAGAATTTTCTTCTAATGTTGCGTTCAGCGTGTTTTTAATAAAGTATTGAAAATTATTTCTTCCAAAAGTATTATTTAAATCAACATTCCATTCTTTAAAATTTGTGAGCATTCCAAAGGATAATGAATTATCTAGAATATTTGATGTAATTAATGGATTAAATCCATTAGGGTAAATTTCAATAACATTCCTTTCGCTGTCAAATTTTCGCGTAAAAGCAAAAGCTTCTGTATTTTTATAATTAAAACCACCATTTACATAAAGACTTGTATTTGTATAAATAGGAATTTCAGAATTTAAAAAAATACTTACATTTTTGACTGCTGCTTGTCCAAATTTTTCTCTTGCTGAAGTTGCAGGTCTTATTGTGTTATCTGTTGATAATGCTTCCGCTGAAAAATTAATGAAGCCTCCTTTATTGATTTTTGCACCATAATTTAATCCTAATTTATAGGTAAAACCATCTACACTATTTGGAAAAAAATCATTATTATTTGCATTATTAAAGCCTAGTGTGGAAGTTACATTTAATTCGTTATCCGTATCCTTTAGAACAATATTTATAACACCAGCAATTGCATCAGAGCCATATTGTGCAGAAGCTCCATCTCTTAATAATTCTATTCTTTTTATTGCAGAAATTGGAATCGTGTTTAAATCAGTTCCAGAATTCCCTCTTCCTCTAGTTCCATATAAGTTTATTAAAGATGCTTGATGTCTTCTTTTTCCATTAATTAGAACGAGAGTTTGATCAGGACCTAAACCTCTAATGGTTGCAGGATCTATGTGATCTGCGCCATCTGCGCCAGATTGTTTAGTAGCGTTAAAAGAAGGTATTGCATATTGTAAAAACTGATTTATTTCTACTTGACTACTTTTGGAAGATGTTTTTTCTATATCAATAAAATCAATGGCAACAGGAGTGTCATTCGCAACTCTATTTTTATTTCTAGAACCTAAAACTTGTACTTCATCTAATTCTTGACCAGATAATAAGGTAATTGTATGAAATATATTTGGTAACAATTTAAGGGTTTTAGAATTATGCCCTAAAAAACTTATAGTAATATTGTTTTCTTGCTGAATTTCAAATTCAAAAGTTCCATCTATATCTGTAGTTGTTCCTTCTAAAGATTTTTTTTCTTGTAAAGTTGCGCCAATAAGTGGCCTATTGTCTGAGCTTAGGACGATTCCTCTAACAATTATTTTATATCTATTAAAGATAGTGTCAATAGAAAAATCATTATTTAAGAGAGCATTTTCTTGAGTAAGGATTTTCTTTTTATCTCCCTCTTTTTTTGTGTAAATAACATAATAATTATTTCCTAAATCATCAAACAGAAAAGGGGTTATTTTTTTTAATAAAGAAATGGACTCTTTTAAAGATAGTTTTACAAAGCCTTCTTCTTGAATGTATTTGTTTTTAAGCAGATTGGCACTGTAAGTAAAGAATATTTTATGCTCATTACTTATTTTATCTAGTAATCTAGCTAAAGGAATTGTTTTTTTTTGATACTCTTGAGCAGTTGTTGTTTGAAAAATAAAAGTTACAAAAACAATTAATATAAGTTTTATGAATACTAATTTTCGAACCATTTACTGATTTAAAGTTACAACTATTTCTTGCTTATAATTAAGCTACTATCTTCTTTTATTATAATTACATCAACTGATTTTTCAATAGCTTTTAAACAGATGTCAATATTTGTAATAGGAACAGCTCCTGTTATTAACGTGTTTTTACTTTTATCATCTTTAAAAACTATAGAATAACCGTAAGTTTCTTCTATCTTTTCCATGGCTTTTTCCAAAGATAGGTTTTCAAATAGTAAAGAACCATCTTTCCAAGAAGTTTTTACAATAGGATTAAAAATATTCTTGTCTTCTAATATTTCATTTTTTTCTGATGAATATGAAATATAGTTACCTGGAATCATTTTTTTATCAATTCCATTATTCAGTTTCAACCAAATATTTCCTTCTTCTAAAAATACATCTGTTTTTTTCTTTTTAGTGTTCACATTAAAAGATGTTCCATAGACTTCTACAGATAAATCATTTGTTACTACCCAAAACTTTGCATTTGTAGTTACTTTTTTATCAACTTGAAAGAAGGCTTCACCTGTTAACCAAACTTTTCTGCTATCATTTTTGAAGTAAGACAAACTAGAGTTTGAGTTTAAAGTAACATCACTACCATCTTGTTGTTTCAAATTCAATATCTCACCGTAATTGGTTTTATGTGTAACCTTAGTATTACTATTTGCGACATAAGCTCCAAAAGATATTATTAAAACGATAGAAGCTGCTATGCTAAATGATCTTAGCCATTTTACTTTTCTTTTTGGGGATGGTTTTTTTGATTGGATATTAGATGCTAATTTCTGCCATTCTAAAGCAACTTTTTCTTTGCTTACAAATCTTTTATCAAAATAAACACCTTGAACTAGGTCTTTAGCTTTTTTTACCAATTCTTTTTTATCAGGGTTGTTGTCAATCCAAAATTCCCAAAAACCTATATCAGTTCCGTTATCTTGATGCACCCAATTTTTAAATGATGAGTCATCTAAAAAATCGTAAATTGTATTATAATTTTTCTTAATCATTACTTTTAACCTTTCAATGTATTTAAATAAGGAGTTTTTTACTTTTTTATACTCTTTATTTTATATAAAATTTATTTAAATAAATTTAAAATCGAAACTTCTTCTTTTAAACTCTTAAGAGCTTTATGAAGTGTGTTTACAACACTTTGGTAATTTATATTCATAATTTCAGCTATTTCTGTAGCTTTTAGACCACTGTAGTATTTTAAATAAATAGCTTCTTTTTGTCTTTTTGGTAATTTATTTAATAATTTAGATATGTTTTTTGTTCTAAAACTATTAGTTTCTTTATTCGTAATTAGTTCTTCAGCAGTAAATTGAATGTCTATTACATCTTCATTAGAAAAATCTATTTTGGTTGTTTTTTTATTTTTTTTAATTACGTTTATTAAAAAACGTTTGTAAGAAGTAAAAAGATATGGGGCTATTGTTTCTAAATCACTTAAATTTTCTCGATGTTCATATATGTACAAGAAAAAATCTTGTAAAGTGTCTTCTGTTAACGAAACATCTTTAGATATTTTTAAACCATAACTATGTAATTGAGGATAATAGATTTCAAAAAGCGTTGAAAATGCTCTAAGATCTCCCTCCTTTAGTGCTTTCCAAATAAATTGATCTGTTATTTTGTTCATCTAAGATTTCAAATATGAAAAATATTTTATAAAAATAAATAAAATTCTTGGTTATAAGCTTTCTTTATTGATTTAATTCCGTTTTTATGAAAGTTCTACTATATTTGCACTCGCAAAATTTATGTACATGAAAGCTGGAATTGTAGGATTACCAAACGTAGGAAAGTCAACTTTATTTAATTGTTTATCTAATGCAAAAGCGCAAAGTGCGAACTTTCCTTTTTGTACGATAGAACCTAATTTAGGAGTTGTAAATGTGCCAGACAAAAGAATTGAAAAATTAGAAGAATTGGTGAATCCAGAACGTGTGATGCCTGCAACTGTAGAGATTGTAGATATTGCTGGTTTGGTAAAAGGAGCAAGTAAAGGAGAAGGTTTAGGAAATCAGTTTTTGGCAAATATTAGAGAAACAGATGCGATTTTACATGTAATTCGTTGTTTTGATAATGACAATATTATTCATGTAGATGAATCTGTAGACCCAGTTAGAGATAAAGAAACGATTGATATAGAATTACAATTAAAAGATTTAGAAACTGTTGAAAAACGTTTAGAGCGTGTAAAAAGAACTGCAAAAACGGGTAATAAAGAAGCGCAAGCTGAACTAGTAGTTTTATTAAAAATTGAAGAAACTTTATTAAAAGGGATTTCAGTAAGAGCCTTAGATTTTTCTGAAAAAGAAATGGAGTTTGTTCAGTCTCTGCAATTTATTACTGCAAAACCAGTATTATATGTTTGTAATGTAGATGAAGATGCTGCAGTTTCAGGAAATGATTATGTAGAAAAAGTAAGAGAAGCCGTTAAGGATGAAAATGCAGAAGTAATTGTATTAGCAGTTGGTACAGAAGCAGATATTACTGAATTAGATGATTATGAAGAAAGACAAATGTTTTTAGCAGATATTGGTCTAGAGGAAGCTGGAGTTGCTAGATTGGTTCGTTCTGCATATAAATTATTAAACTTACAAACCTATTTTACTGCGGGTGTTAAAGAAGTAAGAGCTTGGACGATTCCTATTGGTTCTACTGCGCCACAAGCTGCAGGTGTAATTCATACAGATTTCGAAAAAGGTTTTATTAGAGCAGAAACAATTGCGTACGAAGATTATGTCGCTTTTGGTTCTGAAGCAAAAGTAAAAGAAGCTGGTAAAATGAGAGTAGAAGGTAAAGAATACGTTGTTAAAGATGGTGATGTGATGCACTTTCGTTTTAACGTTTAAAATGTATTAAAATACTCTTTGGCATACAGATTGCCTTAGTTCTTTTAAATCTTATTAATTATGAAAAAAAAATTACTTTTTACGGCACTTTCTTTTTTACTGATTTCTTGTAGTAGTATAAAAAAAACTCAAGAATCTATTAGTAACGGTAATTACGATAGCGCTATTAATACTGCCATTAAAAACTTAAAAAGAAACAAAACTAAAAAAGGGAATCAGCCTTATATTTTACTATTAGAAGACGCTTTTACAAAAGCAACATCTAAAGATTTAGCTAAAATCAATTTTTTGAAAAAGGATAACAATCCTGAAAACATTGAAACTATTTTTGTTTTGTTTGAAGAATTGAAAAGAAGGCAAGAAATCTTAAAACCCCTACTACCATTATTTATTATAAAGGAAAATAGAGATGCGGCTTTTAAATTTAATAATTATGATGATGAGATTATAGCAAATAAAAATCAATTATCAGATTATTTATACGCGAAAGCAAAACAGCTTTTTAATGCAAATAATAAATTTGATTACAGAGCTGCTTATAGCGATTTAGAGTATCTAGAAAAGATAAATCCTAATTTTAAAGATGTTCGCCATTTAATGGATGTTGCACATGAAAAAGGACTAGATTTTGTGTTTGTTTCTATGAAGAATCAAACTCAAAAGGTAATTCCTAAAAGATTAGAAGACGATTTATTAAATTTTGATACCTATGGTTTAAATGATTTATGGACCATTTATCATGGAGCTAAAGACCCAAAAATTAGTTATGATTTTGGTTTAGAGTTAAACCTTCGAAATATTAAAGTTTCACCAGAACAAATTAGAGAAAAGGAAATTATAAAAGAAAAAGACATTAAAGATGGCTTTAAATATCTTTTAGATGAAAATGGAAATCAAGTTTTAGATCAAGAAGGAAATAAAATTAAGGTAGATAAGCTTATTAAAGTGCGTTGTGAATTATATCAATTTACACAATTTAAATCAGCAAAAGTAACAGGACTAGTAAAGTATATTGATTTAAATACCAAACAGATTATACAAACATATCCTATAGAAAGTAGATTTTCTTTTCAACATATTTACGCTAACTTCAAAGGAGATAAAAGAGCTTTAGATGATTCTTTTTTGGATTTAATAAAGTTTCGTGTTGTTCCTTTTCCTACAAATGAGCAAATGATTTATGACTCTGGTCAAGACTTAAAAGAAAAACTAAAGTTTATTATTTCTCGAAATAAATTTAGAAATTAAAAAAAAATCCCAATGAAAATTCATTGGGATTTTTCTTTAGAAAAAAAACTTTATATTGTTACCATCAATAGCAATCAAATCTATCATGAATAAAATAGTATCCTTTTTAGGTGTCATATTAATTGGCTTTGTCATTTTATTTATTGTCTTAAAAAGCGAACCAATTCCTGAATATAATCCTGAAAGAAATTATGTAGAAGGAAAAGAAAATGAGATTCTTTCTAAATTTTTATTAGCTAAAGATAGCACAGTAATTGAGTTAGATGAAGGTCATTTTACCTTATCACAATCCTTGTCTTTAGATGGCGTAAAACATGTTACCATTATAGGAAAAGGAATACATAAAACTGTTTTGAATTTTAAAGGACAAACTAAGGGAGCAGAAGGTATCAGAATTACAAACTGTACATCGATTACATTACAAGACTTAACGATTGAAAACGCAAAAGGGGATAACATAAAAGTAATGGACACTGATGGAGTTACTTTTAGAAATGTAGAAGCTTCTTGGACAGGAAAAGTGAGTGAAGAAAATGGCGCTTACGCCTTTTATCCAGTGCTTTGTAATAATGTTGTAATAGATAATTGTAGAGCGATTGGAGCATCTGATGCGGGTATATATGTAGGACAATCGAATAATGTAACGATTCGAAATAACGAAGCATTTTACAATGTTGCCGGTATTGAAAGTGAGAATTCTAAAAATGTAAAAATATTTGGCAATAAAGCGTATGAAAATACGGGTGGTATTTTAGTATTTGATTTACCAGGATTAACGCAATATGGATCAAATATTGAGGTTTATAACAATGAAATTTATAGTAATAATATAAAGAATTATGCAGCAAAAGGTGCTATTGTTGGGCAAGTTCCTAGTGGAACAGGAAGTCTAATTTTAGGAACTGAAGATGTTTATATTCATGATAACAATTTTAAAGATAATAAAACTAACTCCATAGCAATTGCAAGCTATGTGCTGATTTATGAAATGGGAAAACGTAATACAGCTTCTTTAGAAGTAGACGCTACTATTGGATCAGCAAGGTTAATTAACGATGAATACTTGTTAGATAAAAATTATAATCCATATCCAAGAAAAATAAAAATAGGAAATAATTCGTACGAAAACTCACATATATTTCCAACAATTAATAATGATTTTGGGAAAATAATGTTGCTAAAAAAACCTTTCCAAACTGTAGATATACTTTGGGATGGAGTAGAAGCACCAAATGCCGCATATACCATTTGCTTTGATAATGATAATTTTTCTTTTTATGGATTGGATGTTTTAAATGATTTTAAAAATGCAACAAGCGATGTTTCGAAGTTTATGTGTAAATAGTTTTCTTGTTTTTTCTTTACTTATATTAAATTGTCAGAAAAAAAGGATAGATGTTAAAGATGATGATTATGTTAGTATTTCTGGATTATTAAAAGGGAAAGATACAGTAACAAATTATGATGAAGTTGGCATAAAAAAACTCTCTGATTATGGCTTTTTCAAACAGCCATTACACCAATTAATTCCGGCTACAAAACAAGTTATTCCTTATAAATTAAATGCACCCTTATTTACTGATTATGCTTCCAAAAAACGATTTATTTCTTTTCCTGAGGGAAGTTCAGCTAGTTATAAAAATGATGAAACCGTTTTAGACTTTCCACCAGGAACAATCATCATCAAGAATTTTTATTATAAAAATGCTGATTTAAAAACTACAACTTCTGATCTAATTTTAGAAACTCGTTTGTTAATTAAGAATGAGCAAAATGAATGGAAAACGTTGCCTTATATATGGAATGAATTACAAACAGATGCATATTTATATATTTTAGGAAAAGATATTGATTTGGTTTTAGAAACCAATAAGGAAAGAGATACGAAAATTGCTTTTAAATATTCAGTTCCTAATATAAACATGTGTAAAAACTGTCATGTAAAAAATAAAGAATTAGTTCCATTAGGACCGACTCCAAGTCAATTGCATCGAGATAATTTATATGAAGACGAAACTAAAAATCAACTTACATATCTTACAGAAGAAAACCTTTTAAAAGGATTACATTCAATTGAAGAAGTAAAAAAACTACCAAATTATTCGGATGTTTCAGAAACCATAAACAACAGAGCTAGAGCTTATTTAGATGTAAATTGTGCACACTGCCATCAAGAAGGTGGTTCGGCAAAAACTTCTGGTTTACATTTGGTTTTTCAGGAGCAAAATAACTATAGATTAGGTGTAAATAAGCCTCCAGTTGCAGCAGGTAAAGGTTCAGGGAATTTATCTTTTGATATTGTTCCTGGTCAGCCAGATGCATCTATTTTACTCTATAGAATGAAACACCTTGAGCCTGATATTGTAATGCCAGAAATTGGTAAAAATATAGTTCACAAAGAAGGTGTGAAAATCATTGAAGAATGGATTGCTTCTTTGGAAGAGTAACTCTTGTTCGGTGAAAGATATTTATAAGATTTTTTGGAGCTAAATATTTAATATGGTAAATGAAAAGCGAATATAAAATTAATAAAGATTTTATTAAGGTTGTCGGTATAAAAACACATTAAAGTGAGTAAGGTTTTATGCAATCTTTTCTATTCTAGCTCCTTTACATAATGGATATTTATTCACAAATTTTTTAATTGATTTATTCATTTTTTCAAAGGAATCAGAATAAAAATAAAGTCCAGTTTCTTTTGCGCCTTGCCAATATCTGATATTTTTAGAGTGATCATCTGTTAGTTTTTTTATCTCTGATACAATAATATTCGAATCACTAGTTTTATACGTATCTCCATCTAAATTAACTCTATTAAGATATATTCCAAGACCTTCTTTTTTCCCAAACTCAATTTTCTGTTCAGTTTTTTCAATAGTTAGTTTTGAACCCTTAGGTGCTCCTAATTCCTCCAGTTTTTCAATAATCAACTTTATATGTTCTTGATTAATCTCGTAGCTATTTAATAGGATTTCAACATCACAATATTCAATTTCTCCTGTTCTTAATTGCATAGTTCCACCACCTGTAACTTCTCCAATTCCATTTGCTTGAATATATTCATCTAAAGGATCTTCATAGATATCTCCTCTATCAATAGGCATTAACCTATCATTCAGACTAGCGACTACAAAGTTTCCAGAAGTTTTATTTTCTTCCACTTTATCTTTTCTAAATAGTTTCTCAGAAATATTCATTTGTTCGACTCTTTTTTAGATTGCTTAAAAGGTTTTTACCAATATTATTTACAATTCAATGCTGAATCATATTCATCGCAAGTAGCTTAATATCAGTATATAGCAAAAATATGATTTTAAAATAAAAAAATCAACTGTGTTATCACTCAGTTTTTTTTGTTTCCTAAATAAAAAATATCTCACAAGAAAATGAGGTTTTATAAAATATTTTAAAGCAGTAAAGTATCTTCTATAAGTGGTTGATTTTCCATTTTCATGGGTTTAAAAATATTAGTTTGACAAAATTCTTCATAGCTCATTCCTGAGACAGTCTCAACAATAAGTCCCAAAAGTGCTATTCTAGTATTGTAATAAGAAAATGATTTGTAGTTGGCATCACTCTCAAAATGTTCTTTTGTATAAAGTCTTCCGTCTTCGTTTAGATAGTCTTCTAAAAAAGAATTCAATTTTAATTTGGGGTTAACTTTGGGTTGTTTTCACTGTGATTCATATACTTTATAGTCATCTTTAATTATAGAGCGGTTATTTAACAATTCTCGAATTGTTATGATGTCACTTGGATACTGAGGATTCTTAATATTAAAAGGCAAATATTTGTTAATATCAGTATTTAAACCCACTTTTTTAGAATCAACCAATCTAATAACAGCCAAGTTTGTTACCGTTTTGGAAACAGATGCAATATGGAACGGTGTATTTATAGCTGCTTTTTAATCAATAGTTCTATTTCAGGTAACGTTTGTCCAAAAAAAAGGCTTGCAAGAAATACGAAGAGAATAGAGAGGTTAAATTTCTTGATTTATTTTAATTAGCCACGACTTTCTTTTGTAGGGTAAGTTGTTTTTTAAAGATTAAAGTAAATATTATAGATAAAAAGTTAACTATAGTTACTTTAACGATGCGTTTATTAGATAATTATTGTTGCTTCTTGTCGGCTATGGTTTTTTTTATCTGAACCAACATGGACAATAATTCACTAGATTGCCCAGCGTTTATATATAGTTTTATAGATCTAATTCCTTTATTACCCTTACATTTCAAAGTAAGATTATGAGAAGTAAAAATTGATCCTATTTTATATTTTAACTGTGTAAGTTCTATTTCTGAAATTTTTATTTCTTCTTTTTGATTAATTATAGAATAAGTTTCGAAAATATAGTGCCCATCTTCTAATTGAATGTTTGTTAAAAGTTTTGTGTTGTATGCAATAGATACTATCAAGAAAATAATCAAAAAACCAATTCTTAATCCACCTGAATCTGAAGAAAAATATAACCCAACTAATAAAATCAATCCAAATATTAATTGCATTGTTTTTCGTCTTAAATATCTATTTATCAAAATCTTAATTTTTAAATTATAGCGAAATTCAACATTTATATAACGACTTTTAATTCTAAATTAATTCAGTTAAAGTCATCTATACCATATATTCACAAGTTATATTTTTGAAATCAATAAATCAACTGTGTTATCACACAGTTATTCAATAAATAAAACAGGACCCTATATATAAATGTGATTTTATATTAGTTAAGGGGTTTACTTATTTAGTAACTCTTTCTAAACTTTTTTTCTACTGAGAAATTAATTAGGTTCATAAAGTTCTCATGAACACCTAAAGTGTTTTCTAGTTTTAATTGTGCGATTAACTTTAGAATCTGATCAGTTTTAAACTGTAAATCAGGGATAGATACATATTTTTCAAAAAGGCCACCTATGCTTTTATAATATAACTGTTCGAAGGCATTAAGGCTCTCTGGCTTTTCATCTACATATTCATAAAAATTAATTTTAAAAGATTTTAAAACATCACCTACATATTGTTTGTGTAGTATTTGTTTAGGATTTACAATATTAAGTTCTTTTATAGTTGGGTTTAAAAAAGCATATAAGATTGCTTTAGATACAAAATCTACTGGAACGATGTTTAAACCACTTTCTTTATCAATCCAGATTCTAAAGTTTTCTTTTGATTTATTTGCATATTTAGCTAAAAACATTGCCCAAGAATAGAATACATCAAATTTTGGTGTTTCATAAAAAGGCATATCGATTAGTCGACCACAAATAATACTTGGCCTTAAAATTTGGGAAGCTATATTTTTTACTTTACAAGTTTCTTTTACATACAATTCACTCTCATATTTAGATTGCTCATAAGGATTTCTAAAATTAGTTACTGTATAACTTTCAATAGCATCACTTACTTTTTCATTCTGGATCCCAAAAGAATAGGCTGTGCTGATGTATATAAAACGTGTTACAGTTTCTGGCAACTGTTCTAAAAGTTGCTTGGTTACTAAGTAATTTTGAGTGTGAACCTTTTCTTTAGAATCGGTAGTATGTAACAAACTTGTTGATCCTGCACAATGTATAACTGTATCGAAGTTATATTTTTCTAATGTTTCTTTTGTTATCGTAGTTAAGTCACTAGAAATAACAGTCAGTTTTTGTAAACAAGCATCTAAAGTAAATTTATTTAAAAAATCTGGACGAGATGCATCTTGTAAAATATCTTCTAAACGTTGTTGTGCAGATTTTTCATTACTTCTTATAACAACAAAAAGATGCTGTACTGTTTTTTCAACGATAGCTTTATGTAACCATTCAAAAATGATGTGACTTCCAACAATTCCTCCGCCACCGGTTAATAGACAATTCATAGATATATTTTAGCTTTGTTATAGCTAGTAAACATACCCTATTTAAAACTAAAATAGCAATTTTAAGGCTTCGAGATGTGCTATTTTTTAAGTCTTTTTTTTAGTATTAAAAAAAAACTTTAGAAGAAAGTTCTATTCTCGAAATTCTAGGTAATCTATTTCGTTATAATGCTATATTTTCAAGGTATTTTTACCTTCAATTGTTATTTTTGAACCTTCGATAAGCATAACCGACGTTGGTTGTATGTTATTTAAAAACTTAAATTCCTTTCCATAAACTAATTCGAAATCTACTTTTATTTTAGCACTTTCTACTTTATATTGTTTCCATCTAGGGTGTGTAACTTGATATTCATTGGTAACAGTATTATTAACTTTTGCATAGCCCCAATAATGTTCGGTAATAAATTCAGTTTCAGTATTTTCTATAATTTCAGAAGTTTTTAGGGCTGCGGTAATTTTAAAAGATTGCCAAATTTTGTTCTTTCTCCAATCATATGAAACACTTCTGTTTATACTATTTTCTTCCCACTTATATTTCATAGGCATAGTTTCATAGTGTTCTTTATAAATGGTATTTGCTACAAAAGTTAGTGCAGGTTTAGATACAATTTCTTTAATAAAAACAGCACCACGTTTCCACGTATTGTTTTCAAAACGCTTTACGTAAAATCGTAGATTTACTTCTTCTACAATGGAATGAAATGGTACTTTTATGCCTAATATTTTAGTATTTAAAAATATAAAACCAATTAAACTTACAAAGCATTTACCTTCCCATAAATCAAGTTCAGTTCCGGGTGGTACATATTTTGCTAAAACACTAGGGTCAACTTCATAATTAGCAAAAGCTAACTTTCTCCACTCTGCCTTTAAAAAACTCATTTTTTTTTGTTTTTAATTGGGTTATTTTCCATCTATTATTCTGCTTGTAAAAATACGCTTTTAAATGCAGAAACGGTATTATCGAAAGTTCTATAATACCGTTTTATATAATCTATAAGTAATGCAGAAATCACCCTTTATAAAAAGGTAATTTTACCACAGTTGCAGAGATTGCCTTTTTACGGACTTGTATATAAATTTGTGTTCCAGATTTTGCCATTATTCTTGGTACGTAACCCATTCCAATTCCTTTTTGTAAACAAGGACTCATCGTTCCAGAAGTTACATTTCCAAGAACGTTTCCATCTCCATCTACTATATCATAACCATGCCTTGGAATGCCTCTTTCGTTCAATTCAAAAGCAACTAATTTACGATTTGGTTTTTGCTCTTTTTGTTTTTCTAACGCTTCATTATTTACAAAATCTTTCGTAAATTTTGTAATCCATCCTAAACCTGCCTCTATTGGCGAAGTAGTATCATCAATATCATTTCCGTACAAACAGTAACCCATTTCTAAACGCAAAGTATCTCTTGCAGCTAAACCAATCGGTTTGATACCATAATCTGCGCCAGCTTCAAAAACTTTGTTCCAAATTTGTACAGCGTCCTCATTTTTACAGTAAATTTCAAATCCTCCTGAACCTGTATAACCGGTTGCAGAAATAATTACGTTTTCAATTCCGGCAAAATCACCGACTTTAAATTTGTAAAATGAAATGCCTGCTAAATCTAAAGAAGACAAAGATTGCATTGCTTCAACCGCTTTTGGACCTTGAATAGCTAACAAAGAGTAATCATTAGATACATCTTTTAAATTTGCTCCGAATGCTTCATTATATTTACAAATCCAGTTCCAATCTTTTTCAATATTAGAAGCATTTACTACCAATAAATATTGATTTTCTTTCATCTTATAGCAAATAAGATCATCTACAATTCCATCATTTGCATTAGGAAAACAACTGTATTGTGCATCACCAATTTCTAATTTTGAAGCATCATTAGAAGTTACTTTCTGAATTAATGCTAAGGCATTTTCACCTTCCACCAAAAACTCACCCATATGGCTTACATCAAAAACACCTAAAGATTCTCTAACAGTGAGGTGTTCTGCTGTTACACCTTCGTATTGAACAGGCATGTTATAGCCTGCAAAAGGCACCATTTTTGCTCCTAATTTTTCGTGAATTGTATGTAATGCAATATTTTTCATGCTATAAAATGTTTTAATTAAAGAAAAAAAATAAAAGAACCAATTTAATTCCTACTTCTAAATTCCTCATATTTTGTGCTAAATTATTGAAAAATTCGTAATAAACAATCACGAATAATTTGTTAATATTTTAAAATCAAAAAGAAATAATGTTACATTTGATAAACCAATGAATAAACCAATTGCTATGAAGTTTTTTAAATTTATAATTGTTGCTTTTTTAACTATTTCCTTAAAGGGATTTACACAAGTACCAGCAGATTATTTATCAAAAGATTTCCATAAAGAAAGACGTGAAGTATTACGTTCTAAAATGCCTAACAATTCTGTAACAGTTGTATTCGCGAACCCTCTTAGAAATAGAGCGAATGATGTAGATTATGTTTTTCATCAAGATCCGAATTTTTATTATTTAACAGGTTATAGAGAGCCAAATGGAGTTTTAGTCTTGTTTTCTGAGAATCAAACTAATCAATATGGAAAGTCTTACAACGAAATTTTATACGTTCAAAAACGAGATAAAAGAGCAGAATTATGGAACGGAAAACGTTTAGGAACGGAAGGTGCAAAAGACGAATTAGGTTTTGATACTGCAATGAATGCTGAAGAATTCATAAAATCCACGATTGATTTTAAAAAATTTGATAAAGTATTCATAGAAAAGTTTAAAGATGATTATAGAGATTTAGCTGGTGCGGATGTTTTTGATTTGGTAAAAAGTTTTAAAATAAGAGCGGATTATGATCCTTCTATGTTTTTATCAGGAATGAAAGAATACGTGTACAGTAATATTGCAGAAACCCCAGTAGAAAGTAGCGCAAATGTAATTCGTATCATAGATAGATTGGCAACACGTTCTCCTGAAATTAAAGATGATGACTTAATTAAAGGGTACAAAGCGGCAACAACTGATGATCTAAAAAAAGAGTTTAAACAAAAGGTGTCAATAGCTTTAAAACCTAAAACAAATATAGACTTATCTTTTTTATCTGCTAATTTGGCAACTATGCGCGAGGTTAAAACGGCTGAAGAATTAATATTATTAACCAAAGCGGTTCGTATTTCTGCTATTGGACAAATAGAAGTAATGAAAGCGATGAAGCCTCATATGTCTGAAACTGAATTGCAAGGAATTCATGAATTTGTATATAAAAAATACGGGGCAGAATATGAAGGATATCCTTCTATTGTAGGTGCAGGAAATAATGGTTGTATTTTACATTACATAGAAAATAACAGAACCAAGGTTGGTAATGAGATGGTTTTAATGGATCTAGGTGCAGAATATAGAGGTTTTACTGCAGATGTAACGCGTACAATTCCTGCAAATGGTAAATTTAATAAAGCACAAAAAGAAATTTATGATCTAGTATACGAAGCGCAAGAAGCAGGTATTGCCTTGTATACAATTGGTGCTAGCATGCAAGCGCCAGGGGCAATTGCAATAAAAATTATTAACGAAGGATTGTTTAAATTAGGAATTATAAATTCTGCGGATGAAAAACACAACTATTTTCCGCATGGAACTTCGCATCATATTGGTTTAGATGTTCATGATCCTGGGAATTATAGGAATTTTGAGGAGAACATGGTGGTAACGATGGAACCTGGAATTTACATACCTGATGGAAGTGATTGTGATAAAAAATATTGGGGAATAGGAATTAGAATTGAAGATGATATTTTAGTAACTAAAAAGGGTCCAATAAACTTATCTGGAGAAGCACCAAGAACTACTGAAGAAATAGAAAAAATGATGGCAAAAAAATCTGTTTTGGATAATTTTATTTTACCAAATTTAGATAAATAATGCCTAAAACAGCAATTATTTTAGGAGCAACTGGTTTAACTGGCGGCATCCTTTTACAAAAACTCATAGTAGATAAAACATACACAAAAATTAAATTGTTCTCTAGGAATTCTGTTGTTATAAAGTCATATAAACTTGAAGAACACCTTATAGATTTACTTGATTTAAACAAGTCTAAAGAACTTTTTACAGCGGATGAAATATTTTGTTGCATTGGCACAACCGCTTTTAAAACAAAAGATAAAAAAGTATACAGAACTATTGATTATGGAATTCCTGTAAGCGCTGCAAAACTTGCCATAAAAAATAACATTAGTACATTTGTAGTGGTGTCTTCAATGGGAGCAAATGCATCGAGCACTGTTTTTTATAATAAAACAAAAGGTGAAATGGAACGTGATGTTCTAAAACAAAATATAAAGAATACCTATATTTTAAGACCTTCTTTGATTGGAGGAAATCGTACTGAAATTAGAGTAGGAGAGAGAATAGGTAAAGGAATTATGAGTGTAATAAACCCTTTGTTTTTAGGGAGTTTAAAAAAGTATAAAATGATTCCTGCTGAAAAAATTGCAAGTTGCATGCAAATACTTGCTAAAAGTGATACAAATCAGTCTATTTTTAGCTCTGATCAAATAGTAGAAATAGCGAATTCAATAAAATAAATGAGCACAGACCAACCCAATAATCCTTTACACGGAATAAAATTAGCAACCATGTTAGAACAATTGTTTTTAGAATATGGTTGGGAAGATTTAGGAGATACTTTAAATATTAATGCTTTTAAAAATAACCCTACTTATAAATCGAGTTTAAAATTTTTAAGAACTACACCTTGGGCTAGAGAAAAAGTGGAGCAGTTTTATTTAAAGAATATGATTGATTAAGATCAAATAGAACATTCTTCTAATTATTTTGATAAGATTGATTTATTTTCTAGGATTACTTTTGCAAGTCTATTCATTATATTATATAAAGCTTTTAAATCTTCTATAGTTAATATTGATTCATTTGGAGTAAGGCTTATGAATGAGCTTTTATCTTCGTTTTTTGATGAAATATAAATTGTATGATTAGGTATCATTTCTGTTAAAAAGGAATCATTTAAAATGTAATTAGTGAGTACTCTATTTCCTTTTAAACTATATTTTTTCAGTAAATATTGAGCTTCTCTTGATCTACTTTTGTTCTTATTTAATGTACTAAGTACTTTCTGAATAAATGTTTTAGGAAAAATAGTTTGATTATTTTTTAATGTAAATGGAAAGGAAATCACTAATTTATAAGGAGATCCTTCAAAAGCTCCTGGATCTTTTGTGCCCATGTTACTAAAACAGTAAATTCGAATTGAATAACTTTCTTTTGTTATCAATCCAGAGCTGTTTTGACTGATAAGTGTACCTCCAGGAGTGTGTCCTTTCTTTATTTCTGCCTCAAAATATTTTCCACCTAATAATTCAATAAATTTTTTTAATAAGCTCATTTTAAATTATCATTAAAGTTATAAATGCTTCAATAGTCAAGTGTTTTTACTTCGTTTTGATAAAGGCGTAACAATCTTATTATCAATTATTTATAATTAATAATCTACATTGTACTATTTTGCATTCATTATTTTTCGTGTCTGCTTAATTGTAAGCGTACTTCCATCATGGCTCCATCCTGGTGCAGCAAATGCATACATGAATTTATGATACCAATTTTTTGATTTTTTCATATCACTCCAAATATCTTTATATTCATGTGTTAAAATAGTCAGTGGATTATATGAGCTTGGGGCATGAGTAACGCCATATTTTATATCAATTGTTTCATCGAGTTCTTTCCATGTCCCAAAAAACCGGTCAAAAAGATTTAAAAACCCTCCATGATTTTTATCCATATACTCCAAATTCTGAGCATGATGAACTTGATGCATCGTATGCGTGTTAAATATTTTTTCAAAAAAACCTAATTTTGGTACATAAACTGAATGTAATTGAAATTGCCATAAAGCTTCAATTCCCAAACAAACGACAAGCATTTCTGGAGGAAAACCAATGGCAGTAATCCACATATAAAAAAAAGGTTTGTAAAGAATCGTAAACCAACCATTTCTTACAGCTGTGCCTAAATTAAAATTATCTGAAGAATGATGAACGATATGTGCTGCCCAAAGAAAACGAATATTATGATTTTGTCTATGAAACCAATAATAACTAAAGTCGTCTAATAACTGACAAATTATCCAAGTATACCAGGCGTATCCAAAAGATTCATAGCCTAAAATATTTGTACGAACACCTTCTAAAACAGGGTTGAAAACTTCATACACAAAATTAAAAAGAACGATAGCTGCAATGGTTTTTGTTAAAGGTGCTAAAATTGCAGAACCAATTCCCATTGTAAGACTAGCTGCTAAATCTTTCCATTTATAAAGGTCTTTTTTCTTTTCTTTTTTATGATGCTTGCTATAGGCTAATTCAACTAAAATAAGACCTAAAAAACAAGGAACACCATATACTAAAGGGTTTGTGAAATTCATTAAATAGAAAGCTTTAATATTTTTATAAATCTAAGATAATATTAGACGTATAAACAAAGTTTTAGAGGAATAATTTTTTAAAATTAATGCGTAAATAAATATAAAATTATTTAATTGTTTAGTATTCAGATTTTTATTTAAGATTTACGCGAAGGTAGAGATTCATAAAAAAAAACTTATTTTAGAATGAACTATGTTAAATTCCTAATTATTTTTTAATATTTGAAGAACCAATTCTTTTGTTAATGGTTTTCCGTTGGCTAATCTTTTGATATTTTCAAACGTGAAAACAAAATCGCATCCCGTTTTATAATCAGAACAACCATAGGCTGTTTTTCCTTTTAAAATACTTCCTTTTTTACATTTAGGACAAGCAATTTTATCGGAAGATTTCTCGACTGAACTCGAAGAGGTGGATTGTTTCTTTTTTTCTAATATTAAAGTAAAATGATCATCAAAACGAATTAAACCTTCTACAGCGCCAACATCTGTTTTAAAACCTTTTAAATTGGTTGTACAGCCTTTATCAATCAATCTTATCAATTGATTTTCAGAAACTTTTTTCCCGTAAATTTCAAACGAAATTTTTAAATCACAATTATTTTTATATTCAGAGCATCCATAAGCAGAAGAACCTTTTAAAAGAGTTCCTTTTTTACATTTCGGACAGGTTTTTCCTACAATTTCTTTTTTCGCCTTCGCTTTTGAACTTAAAGAGACTGCCTGTTTTGTTTCTCTCGCGATGACATTAGAAGCAGCAGAAATTCGTTTAGATGATTGGTTTGAACGAACTTCATACACCAATTCATCCACCATCTTTTTCATGTTATTTATAAAAGTTCCTGCGTTAAATTCTCCTCTTTCAATTTCCTTTAAACGTTTTTCCCAACGCCCAGTTAATTCGGCAGATTTTAATAGTTCGTTATCAATAATATTAATTAAATCAATTCCTGTTTGAGTCGCTACAACTAATTTCTTTTTACGCTCAATGTATTTTCTTCGAAACAATGTCTCAATAATACTTGCTCTTGTAGACGGTCTTCCGATTCCGTTTTCTTTCATCAATTCTCGTAAATCATCATCATCAACTTGCTTTCCGGCAGTTTCCATGGCGCGTAATAAACTAGCTTCTGTAAAATTTCTTGGTGGTTTTGTTTCCTTTTCTAAAAACGAAGGTTTATGTGTGCCTTTTTCGCCTTTTACAAAAGATGGCAACGTATGTAGTTCGTTTAATTCCTTTTTAATCTTGCTTTCTTCTGTTTCAAAAGCTACACGCCAACCTTTTGTAATAATTTCTTTACCGGTTGTTTTGAAAGGAACATCAGCAGCTTTACCAATTACAGAAGAATTAGAAACATCTGAATCCGGATAAAAAACACCAATAAATCTACGTGTTATAATATCATAGACTAGTTGCTGATTGTATTGCAAATTTCCTTGAATTCCTGTAGGAATTATTGCATGGTGATCTGTTACCTTTTTGTCATCAAAAACGCGTTTTGATTTATTTATTTTACTTCCTAAAAGTGGTTGTGTCAATTCGCTGTAATTCGTCAGTTTTGATAAAATTCCATGAATCTTTGGATATACATCATTTGGTAAAAAAGTAGTATCAACTCTTGGATACGTAACTACTTTCATCTCATATAATTTTTGGACCATTTTTAAGGTTTCATCCGCAGAAAATCCGAATTTATTATTACAATATACTTGTAAACCTGTTAAATCAAAAAGCTTTGGAGCGTATTCTTTTCCTTTCTTTTTAACTACAGAAATAATTTCAAAATCTGATTCTTTTACCTTATTCGCTAGAACTAGTCCGTCGTCTTGTTTTAAAAAACGTCCATCTTCGTAATTAAAAAGTGTATTTCTATAAGTCGTTTGTAGTTCCCAATACGGTTGTGGTTTAAATTCATTTATTTCTTTAAACCGATTTACAATCATTGCTAGCGTAGGAGTTTGGACTCTTCCAACGGATAAAACCTGTTTGTAACCACCATATTTTACAGTGTATAAACGTGTTGCATTTAAACCTAAAAGCCAATCCCCAATAGCTCTAGAAAAACCTGCATAATATAAATTATCGTAATTAGAAGCTGGCTTTAAATTTTTAAAACCCTCTTTGATCGCTTCTTCTGTTAATGATGAAATCCATAAGCGTTGTACATCCCCTTTATAATTACATTGGTTAATTACCCAACGCTGAATGAGTTCTCCTTCTGTTCCTGCATCCCCACAATTAATGACAACAGTTGCTTTATCAAATAACGATTTCACAATATTAAATTGCTTTTTAATACCAGCATCACCAGTAACTTTCGTATCAAAACGTTCTGGTAGCATTGGTAAGTTGTTCAAATCCCAACTTTTCCAATGTGGCTTGTAATCTTTCGGTTCTAAAAGTGTGCATAAATGTCCAAAAGTGTAGGTTACAGCGTAGCCATTTCCTTCATAAAAGCCATCACGTTTTGTGTTGGCTCCTAGAATAGAAGCTATTTCTCTAGCGACACTTGGCTTTTCAGCAATACAGACTTTCATTAGTTATTTTTGATGGTCGAAAGTAAGGAAAAAAAGAAATATATCAAGTTTTTAAAATTGATGAAAATTAAAATTTATAAACAATCCAATTTCTTTTCCTTTTAAGAATATAATAAAAAAAACATGTGAAGTCTTTTAAAATTATTGTTTTACTTTATCAAAGCTAATTGAATTCTCTTCCTTATTACATCAACTTCTAAAACTTTTACAATTATTTGTTTTTGTAAAGTAACAATTGCATTTACATCTTTTACAAAAGTATCTGACAAATTAGAAACATGAATTAAACCACTTTCTTTTATTCCCACATCGACAAAACAGCCAAAATTGGTAATGTTGTTTACAATTCCTGGTAATAATTGCCCGATTTTTAAATCGGAAATTGTCTTGATATTTTTATCAAAAGAAAACACTTTCGCTTTTGCTCTTGGATCTAATCCAGGTTTTTCTAATTCTCGAATAATATCTTGTAGCGTTGGCAAACCAATCGTTGAAGACGTATATTTTTCTAGAGAAATTTTTTGAAGGATTTCTTTATTTCCGATAAAATTGGAAACGTTCTTCTTTAAGTCTTTGGCTATTTTATCGACCAAACCATAACTTTCGGGATGTACAGCAGAATCATCTAACGGATTTTTTCCATTTTTAATTCGTAAAAAACCAGCGGCTTGTTCAAATGCTTTTCCGCCTAAACGAGGCACTTTTTTAATAGCTGTTCTCGTAGTAAAAGAACCATTTTCATTTCTATAATTCACGATGTTTTCTGCTATTTTTGGACCGATTCCAGAAACGTAACTCAATAAAGATTCACTTGCCGTATTGATATTTACACCAATCGTATTTACGCAACTTTCTACCGTTGTATCTAAAGATTTTTTCAACTTCATTTGATCCACATCATGCTGATACTGGCCAACGCCAATCGATTTTGCATCAATCTTAACCAATTCAGCTAAAGGATCTTGCAATCGTCTTCCGATAGAAACAGATCCACGAACAGTAACATCATAATTTGGGAATTCATCTCGTGCAATTTTTGATGCAGAATAGATAGAAGCTCCGGCTTCACTCACTACAAAAATAGCAATAGGATGTGTAAACTGAATTTTTTTAATCAATTGTTCGGTTTCTCTAGAAGCTGTTCCGTTTCCAATTGCAATGGCTTCAATTTTATGAGCGTCTGCTAAAAAGCTAATTTTCTTAATAGCTTCTAAAGATTGATTTTGCGGCGCATGCGGAAAAATATTTTCATTATGTTCTAAATCTCCCTGCGCATTTAAACAAACAACTTTACACCCAGATCTAAAACCAGGATCGATTGCTAAAACTCTTTTTTCGCCTAATGGAGCGCCTAAAAGTAATTGTTTTAGGTTTTTTGCAAACACAGATATTGCAGCTTCATCTGCCTTTTCTTTTGCGATTGATAAAGCTTCGTTTGATAAAGATGGAAATAGAAGTCGTTTAAAAGCATCTTTAATTGCCATCTGAATTTGAGTAGAACATTCGTTTTGAGAACGAATAATTCGATCTTCCATTTTTTGAATGGCTTTTTCTAAATCGATTTCTACTTTTACACGAATAAATCCTTCGTTTTCTGCTCTTAAAATTGCCAATAATCTGTGAGAAGGAATTCTACTCAACGATTCTTGCCAATCGAAATAATCTTTAAACTTCTGTGCTTTCTCGTTATCAATCTTCGTCTTTATTACTTTAGAAGAAAAGGTTGCAAAACGTTCTAATTCACGTCGAATATTGTTTCTAATATCTGTACGTTCATTGATCCATTCTGCAATGATAAAACGAGCGCCTTCTAAAGCATCTTCAGTGGTTTCAACTTCGTTGGATCTATATTTTGAAGCCGTATATTCTAAATCATTTACACGCTGACTCATCATCATTTTTGCCAACGATTCTAAGCCTTGTAAACGTGCGGTTTCTGCTTTGGTTTTTCGTTTTTTCTTATACGGTAAATACAAATCTTCTAAAGAAATTAAATTTGTAGAGCTAGTTACTTTTTGAGCTAATTCATTCGTTAAAACACCTTGCTCATCTAAGGCTTTTAAAATCGCTTTTTTACGTTTTTCTAAAACTTCAAATATTTCTTTAAATTTCACAATATCACCAATTTGCACTTCATCTAAATTACCCGTTATTTCTTTTCTATATCTGGCTATAAAAGGAATCGTAGCATCTTCATTCAATAAAGAAATGGTATTTTCTACAGACTGTGATGAAAGTTGTGTTTGCTGAATTATATATGGAAGGAGTTGCATTTTTTTTTGAATTTAGCTAAAAAACCTTATAAAAATAATTTTATAAGGTTGCTAATATACTTTATTTTGTGTTTTTTTTGAATTTAAATCTTATTGAATAAGCTTCTCAAAAGCCAATCTTTTATCATTATAATTTGTGTAGATAATTCCACAATATATATACCCTAGTTTTTTGATTAAAGATTGCATTCCTATATTTTCTTCATGGGTATCGATCTTTAAACTTTGTATGTTTTTTTCTAATAATTGTAAATGAAATTCGTGAAACATAAAAGTTGCTAAGCCTAGTTTTCTAAATGCTTTTTTGATTGCCATTCTATGGATAACTCCGTAATTTTCATTTTCATCAATGATCCAATTGCCATCAATAACTTTATAGGTTGGTTCTTTATTTGTCGTAAACATAGAAGTTGCCATAATTGTATTTTCATCATTTACAATCACATAACTTTCTCCGTTTTTAATATCTTGTTCAACTTGTTTTGCATTTGGATATCCGTTTTGCCATTGATTAATCTTTTGAGAAGCTAAAAATTGTTTAGCATCTTCAATAATTACCATGATATTCGGAATATCATCAAAAGTAGAAAGTTTAATTTTCATTGTTAAATTTTTAAATAAAAAAATCCACGAACTCACAAAAGACTATTCGTGATTTCGTGGCTAAATTTAGTTTTTTATTTTTAAGCAGTAACTTCTGATTTTGTATTTTTTTTAGAAAATGCTACAATTTTTTGATTGTGTAAAATATCTTGGATCGTTTGTCTTTTTCTAATTAAATAGTCTTTTCCTTGATGTACCATAACTTCTGCTGGTAAATAGCGCGAATTATAGTTAGAGGCCATCGAGAAACAGTATGCACCAGCATTTTGGAAACATAAAACATCTTCTTCAGAAATTTCTGCAATTCTTCGATTAGAGCCAAAAGTATCTGTTTCGCAAATGTAACCTACAACTGAGTAATACCGCTCTCTTCCTTCGGGGTTAGAAATGTTTGTTATATGATGATAAGAATCATACATCATAGGTCTTATCAAATGATTAAAACCAGAATCTACATGTGCAAAAACAGTAGAAGTTGTTTGTTTTACCACATTTACTTTCGCTAAGAAAACACCAGCATCAGAAACTAAAAATTTTCCAGGTTCAAACATTAAGGTAATTTCTTTCCCATATTCTAGACAGAATTCATTGAATCTTTGTGATAATTGCAACCCTAATTGTTCAATATCTGTAGAAATATCGCCTTCTTTATAAGGTACTTTAAAGCCGCTTCCAAAGTCAATAAAATCGATGTTATCAAATTGTTTAGCAACATCAAACAAGATTTCTGTAGCACGTAAAAAAGTATCAATATCTAAAATATCAGAACCTGTGTGCATGTGAATTCCATTGATATTCATTCCTGTGTTTTCAACAACACGTTTAATATGTGGGACTTGATGAATTGAAATCCCAAATTTAGAATCAATATGACCTACAGAAATTTTTGAATTTCCACCTGCCATAATATGTGGATTGATACGCACGCAAACAGGAATCTCTGGATGTTTTTGTCCGAATAACTCTAAAATAGAAAGATTATCAATATTAATTTGAACCCCTAATTTAGCAACTTCTACAATTTCTTTTAAAGAAACTCCGTTTGGCGTATAAATAATTTTTTTAGGGTTAATTCCAGTTGTTAAACCCAATTGAACTTCCTGAATAGAAACAGTATCTAAACCTGCGCCAATATTTTCTAAAAATTTTAAAATATTAATATTAGAAAGTGCTTTTACAGCATAGTTTAGTTTTAAGTTTTTAACGCTATTAAAAGCATTTGTTAACCTATTATATTGCGATTCAATTTTATCTGTATCGTAAACATATAGAGGACTTCCGTATTTATTTGCTAATTCTAAAAGTTGTGTTCTTTCCAAGATTATTCCAAGTTTATTTACTTCAAAAGTACTTAAATTGTTCATAAAATAAGTATTTGTTTAAAAATATAACATATTGTTTTATTTTGTGATTTTTACATCCATATGTTAATAAAAAATAGTTGAAATCCTGTTGATAACTAATTATCTAAGCTGTTTTATTTTAGCAGGTTTAATGCTATTTTAGCAAGGCTTCAAACCTAACAACAGTAAGACATTTCATGAGTCAAGAAACAAAATATACAGAAGATAATATCAGGTCTTTAGACTGGAAAGAGCATATTAGAATGCGTCCAGGAATGTACATTGGTAAATTAGGAGATGGTTCTTCTGCAGATGATGGAATTTATATTCTTGTTAAAGAAGTTTTAGACAATTCTATTGATGAATTTGTGATGGGAGCAGGAAAAAACATCGAAATTTCTATTCAAGGAAATAAAGTTACAGTTCGTGATTTTGGACGTGGAATTCCCTTAGGGAAAGTAGTTGACGTAGTTTCTAAAATGAATACTGGTGGGAAATATGATTCTAAAGCGTTTAAAAAATCAGTAGGTTTAAATGGAGTAGGAACAAAAGCAGTAAACGCACTTTCTTCTTTTTTTAGAGTAGAATCTTCTCGTGATGGAAAGTCTGCTTCTGCTGAATTTAGTCAAGGAAATCTTGAAAATCAAGATTTTTTAGAAGAAAGCTCTCGTAGAAAGGGAACTAAAGTTTCTTTTATTCCGGATGAAGAAATCTTTAAGAAATACAAGTTCAGAAATGAGTATGTAGCAAAAATGCTAAAGAATTATGTGTATTTAAACCTTGGCTTGACGATTATTTTTAATGGGGAAAAATTCTTTTCAGAAAATGGATTAAAAGATTTATTGGAAGACAACAATAATAAAGAAGATATGTTGTATCCAATAATTCACTTAAAAGGCGATGATATTGAAGTTGCAATAACACATAGTAAAACACAATATTCAGAAGAATATCATTCGTTTGTAAACGGACAACATACAACGCAAGGAGGAACGCATCAAGCAGCATTTAGAGAATCTATCGTAAAAACAATTCGTGAGTTTTATGGAAAAAACTTCGAAGCTTCAGATATTAGAAAATCTATTATTTCTGCAGTAGCAATTAAAGTAATGGAGCCTATTTTTGAAAGCCAGACAAAAACAAAGTTAGGTTCTACGGAAATGGGAGGAAAATTACCAACAGTTAGAACCTATATCAATGATTTTGTAAAAACAAAATTGGACAATTACCTGCACAGAAATACCGATGTTGCAGATAAATTACAACGTAAAATTGTTCAAGCAGAGAAAGAACGTAAAGAACTTTCTGGAATTCGAAAATTAGCAAAAGACAGAGCTAAAAAATCGAGTTTACACAACAAAAAATTACGTGATTGTAGGATTCACCTAGGAGACACCAAAAAGGAAGCCTACTTAGAATCAACACTATTTATAACCGAGGGAGATTCAGCTTCTGGCTCAATTACAAAATCGAGAAATGTAAATACGCAAGCCGTTTTTAGCTTAAAAGGAAAACCTTTAAATTCTTATGGATTGTCTAAAAAGATAGTTTATGAGAATGAGGAATTCAACTTGTTACAAGCCGCTTTAAATATAGAAGATGGTTTAGAAGATTTACGCTATAATAACGTTGTAATTGCCACAGATGCAGATGTTGATGGAATGCATATTCGTTTGTTATTAATCACTTTTTTCTTACAGTTCTTTCCAGAATTGATAAAAGAAGGACATTTATATATATTGGAAACTCCTTTGTTTAGAGTTCGAAATAAGAAACAAACTTTCTATTGTTATTCTCAAGAAGAAAAACAAGAAGCAATTGCTAAATTAAGAGGAAAACCAGAAATAACTCGATTTAAAGGTTTAGGAGAGATTTCGCCAAATGAATTTGTGCATTTTATTGGAGATGACATTCGATTAGATCCAGTAATGTTAGACAAAGAAATGTCTATTGAGAAAATGTTAGAATTTTATATGGGTAAAAATACTCCGGATAGACAGAAGTTTATCATCGAGAATTTAAAAGTTGAATTGGATTATATGGAAGATGAAGTATAGATGAAAATAGAATTGGGTATAAGAAGTAGTTTTATCAGAATAAACAATTAAACTCTTAAACGAATAAACGTTTTTTAAATGAGTGAAGAAATAAACGACAACGAACACGAAGAAGAATTAACGAATCAAAATGAACAATTAGATTCAGAATATCAGGCGGATTCCGCCCAAGAAGAAACCATTACTAAAATTACAGGAATGTATAAAGAGTGGTTTTTAGATTATGCTTCGTATGTAATTTTAGAAAGAGCAGTTCCCTCTTTAGAAGACGGCTTAAAACCTGTACAACGTAGAATTATGCATTCTATGAAGGATTTAGATGATGGTCGTTACAACAAAGTAGCGAATATTGTTGGACACACCATGCAATATCATCCGCATGGAGATGCCTCTATTGCAGATGCTATGGTGCAGATTGGTCAGAAAGAATTACTGATTGATATGCAAGGAAACTGGGGTAATATCTTAACAGGCGATCGCGCAGCAGCTTCTCGTTATATTGAGGCTCGATTATCAAAATTTGCTTTAGATGTAGTCTTTAACCCAAAAACTACAGATTGGAAATTGTCTTATGACGGAAGAAGAAAGGAACCTATTGATTTACCTGTAAAATTCCCTTTATTATTAGCACAAGGTGCAGAAGGGATTGCAGTTGGTTTATCAACAAAAATATTACCACATAATTTTATTGAACTAATTGATGCTTCTATCAAATATTTAAAAGGAAGAAATTTTAAAATTTTACCCGATTTTATAACTGGCGGAATTGCAGATTTCACTAATTATAGTGACGGAGTTAGAGGGGGGAAAGTAAGAGTTCGTGCAAAGATTCATCAACTTGATAAAAAAACGTTAGTTATTAGTGAAATTCCGTTTGGAACCACGACGACTAGTTTAATTGACAGCATCATAAAAGCTAATGAAAAAGGGAAGATAAAAATAAAAAAGATTGAAGACAATACAGCTGCAGATGTAGAAATTTTGATGCATTTGCCGCCAAATGTTTCCCCAGATAAAACGATTGATGCTTTGTATGCGTTCACTAATTGTGAAAATTCGATTTCTCCATTGTCTTGTACTATTGAAGACAATAAACCCGTCTTTGTGGGGGTTTCTGAAATGCTAAAACATTCCACAGATTTAACGGTGGATTTGTTAAAGAAAGAATTAGAAATTCAGCTAAACGAATTAGAAGAGCAATGGCATTTTTCATCTTTAGAAAGAATTTTCATTGAAAATAGAATCTATCGAGATATCGAAGAAGAAGAAACTTGGGAGGGCGTAATTAAAGCTATAGATTTAGGTTTACAACCTTACATTAAACATTTAAAACGAGCAATTACAGAAGAAGATATTGCACGTTTAACAGAAATTCGAATCAAGAAAATATCAAAATTTGATATTGATAAAGCCAAACAATTTATAGAAGGTTTAGAGGATAAGATTGCGGTTGTAAAAGAGCATCTATCAAAATTAATTGAATATGCAATTGATTATTTTAAACGTTTAAAGGATACCTATGGAAAAGGAAAAGAACGCAAAACAGAAATCAGAATTTTCGATGATATCGTTGCTTCAAAAGTAGCAATGAATAATGCAAAACTCTACGTAAATAGAGAAGAAGGCTTTATTGGAACGTCTCTAAAAAGAGATGAATTTGTAACAGATTGTTCAGATATTGATGATATTATTGTCTTTAGAAAAGACGGTAAAATGACAGTCACAAAAGTAGATTCTAAAACTTTTGTTGGTAAAGGTATTATTTATGTTGCGGTCTTTAAAAAGAAAGATAAAAGAACGGTTTACAATTTTATGTATAGAGATGGTGCTCGAGGTCCATCTTATATGAAACGATTTAATGTTACATCTGTAACAAGAGATAAAGAATACGATTTAACAAACGGAAATAAAGGATCCATTGTGCATTATTTTACGGCAAACCTTAATGGAGAAGCAGAAGCTGTAACCATAAATTTGCGTGCTATTGGCAGTGTAAAGAAGCTGAAATGGGATATTGACTTTACTGATTTAGGTGTAAAAGGAAGAGCCGTAAGAGGAAATACTATTACAAAATATTCTATAAAATCTGTTGATTTTAAATCGGAAGGAGTTTCTACCTTAAAACCCCGAAAAATTTGGTTTGATGATGCTGTACAGCGATTAAATGTTGACGAAAGAGGCGAGTTGTTAGGTGAATTTAGAGCAGAAGATAAATTGTTAATTATTACACAAAGTGGAAAAGTAAAAGCTGTAAAACCTAATTTAGCAATGCATTTTGATGATGATATGATTGTGTTAGAAAAATGGAAATCTAATAAACCAATTTCCGCTATTTATTTTGATGGAGAAAAAGAGCGCTATTACTTAAAGCGTTTCTTAATTGAAATGCCAGAAAAAGAAGAAATTTTTATTTCTGAACATCAAAAATCACAGTTAGAAATTGTTGCTACAGATTATAGGCCTGTTGCAGAAATTCAATATTCTAAACGTAGTCTAGAAAATGAAGAAGTTAATTTTGAAGAGTTTATAGCTATTAAAGGTATAAGAGCACAAGGAAATCAATTAACTACAGAGAAAATAAAACAAGTAAATTTATTAGAGTCACTCCCTTTTGAAGAAGAGAAAGAAGAAGCTTATGAAGAAATTGAAGTTATTGATGAAATAGTAGTTGAAGATAAGTTGCCTATTGAAGTTGTTGAAATACCAACTAAAAAACCTATTTTAGAAGAACTTTCTGCTGAAGATAAAGCAAAGATTGCTTTGCAAAAATCAATTGCAAAAAAGAAAGCAGAAGAGAAAAAGAGAGATGATGAGAATCAAACAAAATTATTTTAAAAATGAAGTTCAAACACTTTTATTTGTTTTTAACAGTTTTAGGAATATCTTATACCTGGTATTATAATATTCAATATTTTCAAACGGTAGAAAATCCTTCTTTAATTAACTTTTTTAAAGATGCACAATCTAATTTTGCAGGTAAATCTTTTGGTGCCGATTTAACCGTTGTTGTACTTACATTTTTTGTTTTTATGATTCCAGAATCTATTAGATTAAAAATAAAATATTGGTGGGTTTTAATTCCTTTAACATTCTTAATTGCAATTGCATTTACGTTTCCGTTATTTTTATATATGCGTGAAAATACTATGGAAAAATTAAAATTAAGTTCATGAAAAAAATAGGACTCATAGGAGGGATAACTCCAGAATCAACCATTTTATATTACCGAATTTTAAATGAATTAAATTCAGAATTTGTAGGGAAAACACATTCTGCAGAAGTAATTATAAATTCATTTGATTTTGGTAGGATCTCTAAACTACAAGCAGAAGAAAATTGGGGCTTATTGGATGAGATGATGGTAGAATCTGGTAAAAGCTTAGAGAAAGCAGGAGCAAATTGTATACTAATTTGTGCAAATACGATGCACTTATGTATTGATGCAGTTAGAAAAAATGTGACGATTCCTGTAATTCATATTGCAGAAGCAACCTCTAAAGCTATCATTACAAAGCAGCTTAAAAAAGTAGCTTTATTAGGTACAAAATACACAATGGAAAAAGATTTTTTTATTGATGTTTTAGCTTCTTTTGGTATTGAAGCAATTATTCCAGAATTAGCAGAAAGAGATGTAATTCATAACATTATTTATGATGAACTCTCTACTGGAAATATCAACCCAGTTTCTAAAGAAAAGTTTTTAAAGATTATAGAGAAACTTATTAAAAACGGAGCAGAAGGTATTATTTTAGGATGCACAGAAATCCCATTATTAATCCAACAAAAAGATGTTGCAGTTAGTGTTTTTGATACTACAACAATTCATGCAACTGCAGCTTTTGAGTTTTCATCTAAATAAATCATTATTAATTTAGCCCTCAGTTTTAAAAAATTAAAGATTTTTTTTTGTTACTTCATCCTCTCAAAGAACGTCAACTTGTAATTTGGCAATAAATTAGAATTTGTAATTTTGATGATATCTTTTAAAACTAAATCGGGTCTTGTTGTAGCTAATTCATAATAAATTACGCCACCAGTTTCCCCTTTTTTGGTGGAAGGAGTAAAAATTTTGTTATTTTTAAAAGCGGTAAATTCAGCATAGATTTGATTGCTTTGTAGTAATTGTTCTTTTGATGAAAAGTAACCAGGAGCAATCCAAAAATCAGCATTTCTACCTGTATCAAAAACGCTTTCGAAACTTAAAGATAAACTTCCTTTTCCTTTAGAATTTTTCCATAAATAATTAAGATTTGCATCTTTTAAAAACTGTGCAACAAAACTGTCACCTGCGGGTAAATTCCAAATGTCCTTACTCATAATAGCTCCAGACAAAATAGTTTGCTTTTTATTTGATTTTAATGCAATTTTTTTCGCTTCTAAATAATTGTTTTCAATTGTATTAAAAATACTGTCAGCTTGATTTTCCTTATCAAATAAAACACCAAAGAATTTAATCCATTCAGCTCTACCTAAAGGAGTTTCTTCCAACCAGTCTCCATTATATATTACTGGTATTCCTGCTTTTTGGACGGTTGTCAAGCTTTTATCAGCAGATGAAACACTATAACCAACAACCAACTCAGGTTGTAAATCCAATAAAATTTCGGTATTTAAAGAACTTTCTTTTCCAATTTCTGTAATATTTCCAGCATCAATTAATTTTCTTGTTTTTTCTGAAGAAACATATTTAGCATAGGGAAAACCAATAATAGAAGATTCTTCATTTAATAATTCTACCATTGGTATATGTGTTGTAGATGTCACTACAATTTTTTCTACCGGAACTTTAATAACTATTCTCTTGTAATCAATAAAAGTATTTGATTTTTTTTCATGAATCTCATATTCAAAAACATCTTGAGAATTTTGATAAGCAGATTTGATAATCAATTTTTTTATGCCGTTTTCATTAATAATATCAAATCCTTTGGCATATTTAATAGTACTTTTTGAAGTAGTTTTTTTATCAATTTTTAAAATTTCTTTTTTACAAGAAAAAGCGAATATAATAAGAAGTAGAATAAAATAATTAGGTGTTCGTAGCATCATCAAAAATAATTATGGAACAAGATTACAAAAATGTTTTTTAATATCAATTTAAAAACTACTTTTGCATCGATTTTGGTTTTGATGTAGAAATCATTTTACATCAAATTAAAAGGGAATCTGGTTAAAATCCAGAACTGTTCCCGCAACTGTAAGTTTATGCTGATTTTTTCAGTAACTCATAAGAGGAAGTTATTAATTCTTTAACCACTGACAATTATTGTTGGGAAGGTATAATAACATAAAAACAAGTCAGGAGACCTGCCTAAAATCAAAAAAAAAGAGTTAAAAACTTTCGGGATAGAAGTTTATGTACTTATCTACATTCGTACACGAAATTTACCTGATTTATTGTAAATCAAATTTATTTAAAATGAAAAAAGAATTATTAATTTTTGGTGTATTGGCATGTAGTCTTGTCACCACTAATCTTTCAGCACAAAAAGAAGAAGTGCAAAAAGAAAAAGTAGAAACGTTAAAAGAAGTTGTTATTACTGCAACAAAATTTAGCTTAAAAAAAGAAAATACAGGTAAGGTCATTAACACAATCACTCAAAAACAATTGCAGCAAAATGCTGGGAAATCGATTATTGAAATCCTAAATACTGTTGCAGGTATTGATGTAAGAGGTGTAAATGCAAATGCATCAGAGCCTAGAAGTATTAATATTAGAGGAGGAAGAAGTAGACAAGTTTTAGTATTGATAGATGGTGTACCAGTTACAGATCAATCTGCAATTAATCAAGAATTTGATTTACGTTTATTAAGTACTAATCAGATAGAAAGTATCGAGATTTTAAAAGGAGCTTCATCAACTTTATATGGTTCTGGAGCGGCAACAGGTGTTATTAATATCATTTTAAAGAAAGCGTCACAAGACAGCATTTCTGGTTCTTTTGAAACAAGTTTGGGAACAAATAATACTTCTAAATATACTGGAAGTGGTTTTTCTGATAAAAATCAGAATGTAGCTTTAAGCGGTACTTTAGGGAAATTTAATTTTTTAAGTTCTTTTAGTATTACCGGAGTTGATGGAATGTCATCGGCAAAGAATTGTGAATGTGATGAAGATAATGATGCTTTTTATAGTAAAAATGCGTTGGTGAAATTGGGTTATAAAGTAAATAGTCAGTTTTCTGTAGAAACGTTTTTAAATTATGATGTATTTGATTATGATTTTGATGGAGGTGCTTTTTTAGACAATGAAGTAAATAAAGGAGATCAAGAGCAATTTAGATTTGGAATTAAGCCAAGTTTCAAATATAATAAAGGGCAGTTATATGTTTTAGCTTCTGTAAATGAGGTAAAGAGAAATTTAAATCAGTTTAATACTTTTTCTAATACATTAGATAATTATCAATTTAATGGAAGAAGTATACATGTTGATTTGGTAAATAAATATGAATTTTCTAAAAAAATTCAATTAATAACGGGAGTTAACTACCAAGAGCACAGCAATCAAACAGAAACACCTTTTGCAACGATTGATAAAAATATTGCTAATTTTAATACAGTCGATCCGTATGCAAGTCTTGTTTATATTTCTGATTTTGGTTTAAGTGCTAATTTAGGGGGGCGTTTAAATATGCATAATGTATATGGAAATCATCTTGTTTATGATGGAAACCTTGCTTATGCTCTTTTAAAGAATGAAGATATTTCAGTAAAATTATTGTCTTCATATAGCACAGCGTTTATTGCGCCAAGTTTGTATCAATTATATGATGGTTATGCAGGAAATATTGATTTAAAACCAGAGTCTAATAAAACTTTTGAAGCAGGTTTTGATGCAAGTTACCAAGATTGGCTTCAGCTTGATGTAGTGTATTTTAATAGAACAGAAGAAGATGCAATTATCTATGACAATACTACTTATAAATATGGTAATGGTTCTTCTGATGCAAATGGATTTGAAGTAAATACTAAAATTACACCTTTAAATTTTTTAACGTTAAATGCTTCTTATACGTATGTTAATAAAGATAATTTTGAGGATTTTAACGATTATATTCCTGAAAATAAATTTGTTGCAAGCATCGATTATACTGGGGTAGAAAACGCCTTTTTTAATCTAACTTTTAGAAATGTAGGTGAAAGAACAATTTTTGATAGATATGGTTCTTTTGGAACTGCTGGTGACGATGTTGTTTTAGAATGCTATAAAGTGCTAGATTTTATGGCAAATTATAAAATATTAGGAGATACAGTTACCTTTTTTGGAGCTGTAACAAATCTTTTAAATGAAGATTATGATGATATTTATGGGTACTCTACAAGAGGTAGAAATTTTAAAGTAGGAGTAAGGCTTCAGTTTTAAGTGGGAATAATGTTATAAAGAAAAAGTAAAAGACCATCTTAATAGATGGTCTTTTTTATAATAATTTTTTTACTTCATTTTTTATAAATGAAATAGCAGTATCTGTCGGTGGTAATGTTTTAGCGTAAAATATGATAACATTTTCACGCAGCTCATTCGCAGATTTAGAGGTTTCTGAAACTTGTTTTAACTTATTTATAATTGCATTTTTAGTAGCTAAAATAGCAGTCCAAGAATCATCAGAAACGTAGATTTGTTGAACGAAGTTATGCTCATACTCTTGCTCTACATTGGCAATTAGTAATTGTAAATAATCGTGTGTATTTTCTGAAAGAGGTTTAATTCGTACCAACATTTTCACAGGATTAATCCGTTCACAAAATAATAGCATTCGCTCGTAAGCTTGTAATTTTATTGGCAGCGTATCTTTTTTTCTTTCAGATAAAAGTTCTAATTTTTTCTCAGAACCTTGCTGTTTTATAAATCCGTTAAACATATAGTAGGCGACTAAACCTGTTACTACAGCCGGTAAAATATATGCAATACTTTCTAATAATTTATCTTCCATAACTTAGCGTAAATTTAAAAAATACAAATATAGAACTCCTAATAATATCGCAAACCCAAAACTTAATAATGTTCCAATTAAAATATATTCTGTAAGCTTTCTATCTTTTGATGAAGTTAAGTCCCCGAATCTAAAAACGGATTTTGCCGCTAATAAGAAACCAATCGCTTCCCAATGGTTTGTAATGACAAATATAAAAACAAATAAACGTTCTAAAATTCCAATATAACGTCCAGCTTTTGCTAGAGAATCATCATTTTCCTTTTTGCTTTCAGGATTCCACTGTGTAATAATTATTTTGATGATAACAGAAGAAACAGACACTATCAGTAGTATAAAAATCAATAAAAGTAAGTGTTCTTCAGTAATGATATTCTCCATCGAGAATTTAAAATCTACATAGAAAGAACTTGCGAGTAACAATATTGAAATATGAGTAATTTGATCTATAAAAAACCAAGTACGTTTTGTTTTGTTATTTTGAAGATAGAGTTTTAATACATCGATTATACAATGAGAAATAATAATCAAGAGAAACCCCAACCAATATTCTTGTAAATTAAATTGTAGAACACCTAATAATAGAATTGTATGGATGCCAATATGAAAATATAATTTGATAGATTTTACTTTATTTTTTTCTTTGTCTTTTACCCATCTTTCTGGTTGAAAAACAAAATCTCCCAAAATATGTGCTAACAAAATCTTTAAGAATAAAAACATATTTAGAGTGCTATTTTTTGTTGAATTAATTTCCTAAAACGTTTTTCTAACTTCATAATAGGCTCAAAACCAGCTCTTTTTTGACGTTCACTAACTCTTCCTTGTGTAATTCCTAAAAGGTTACCAATTTCTTTTTGAGTAATATTTCCTGACCCCAAAGACAGTTTAAAAACTTCTGCAGAATTTTTTGTCCAAGAATCCATTGTTAACAATGCCAAGTCAAATGCAACATTTAATTCTTCATTAAGTTCTTGCCAGGGTGTTTTGATTGCAATTGTTTGTTTCTTTAAAAAGGTATCAAAAGCAAAACCAGAATTTATAAAAGCTTCACCATTAGATTCCGTGATTTTATCAACATTAAATTCTTTCCTTCCAATACCAATACCAATTCTAACATCAATATTTTTTGTAGATTTTAAATGAGATTTTAATTTTAAAGCAGCATAAAATGCACTTTCACAATTTTCTATTTCTAATTGAAAACTATCCCCTCTATAAATTTGCCAATATTTTGGAGATTCACCAAAAGTATTTAATGCTTCTTTTAAGGTTTTTAGCCAAAAATTATCATCATTTTTTCTTGAATTGATAATGTCACCTGTTAAAATACTGGTCATGATTACTTTATTTTTTAGCTAATATATAGTTTATTCCTATAAATTGCAAAATTATCTGCCTGTAAGCAGATATTTTAAATTATCTGCTTGTAGGCAGATATTATATTTTATCTGTCTTAGAGCAGATATATTGCTTTATAATAATGAATAACTTGTGAATAAAAATTATTCATCTTCTTTTAAAGAAACGAATAGTTTGGCTAAATTCACGTTTTCAAATACTTTCAAAACAAACTATTGAATACCTACTTAAATTCTTTAAACGAAGCACAAAAACAGGCCGTCTTACAAAAAGATGGGCCAATGATTATTATTGCAGGTGCAGGATCTGGTAAAACACGTGTATTAACATACAGAATTGCGCATTTAATGCAGCAAGGTGTAGATGCCTTTAATATTTTATCGCTCACATTTACCAATAAAGCAGCAAAAGAAATGAAGGCAAGAATTGCTGGAGTTGTTGGTGCAAGTGAAGCTAAAAACCTATGGATGGGAACTTTTCATTCTGTTTTTGCAAGAATTTTACGTTCAGAAGCAGATAAATTAGGCTTTCCATCAAACTTTACGATTTACGATACACAAGATTCAGTACGTTTAATATCTTCTATTATTAGAGAAATGAATTTAGATAAAGAACGCTATAAACCAAAACAGGTTTTAGGCCGAATTTCATCTTTTAAAAATAGTTTGGTAACCGTAAAAGCGTATAGAAATAATCCTGAATATCAACAACAAGATACTGAAGCTAGTAGACCAAGAGTAGGTGAAATTTATAAAGAATATGTAGACAGATGTTTTAAGGCTGGCGCAATGGATTTTGATGATTTATTGTTAAGAACCAATGAATTATTGGCACGTTTTCCAGAAGTTTTGGCAAAATACCAAGACCGTTTTAGATATATTATGGTTGATGAGTATCAAGATACAAATCACTCACAATATATAATTGTTAGAGCATTGGCAGATAAATTTGGAAATATTTGTGTTGTTGGTGATGATTCGCAAAGTATCTATAGCTTTAGGGGTGCAAATATTCAGAATATTTTAAACTTTCAAAAGGATTATCCTGACGTAAAAACTTTTAAATTAGAACAAAATTATCGCTCAACAAGTAATATTGTAAACGCAGCAAATTCTGTAATTGCAAGAAATAAAACAAAGTTAGATAAAGAGGTTTGGACGTCTAATGATGCAGGTGATGCAATAAATGTAATGCGTACAATTTCTGACGGAGAAGAAGGTCGATTTGTTGCGCAATCTATTTGGGAAAACCAAATGAATCACCAATTAAGTTCTGATAGTTTTTGCGTATTGTATAGAACAAATTCGCAATCTAGAGCAATGGAGGATGCACTTCGTAAAAAGGGAATTGACTATAAAATTTACGGTGGAATGTCCTTTTATCAAAGGAAAGAAATCAAAGATATTTTATCTTATTTAAGAATTCTAATCAATCCAAATGATGAAGAAGCTTTAAAAAGAATTATCAATTACCCTGCTCGAGGAATTGGGGCAACGACGATAGATAAGCTAACAATAGCTGCTAATCATTATAAAAAATCAATTTTTGAAATTATAAAATATATTGATAAAATTGATTTGAAAATTAATTCTGGCACAAAAAATAAGCTTCAGAATTTCATGAATATGATGTTGCGACTTCAAATTGAATCGCAAACAAAAAACGCCTTTGAAATTGCTGAAATTGTGGTAAAACAAACACAATTAATCAAAGATTTAGAAAAAGAAGGAACACCTGAAGCAGTTAGTAAAGTTGAAAATGTTCAAGAATTATTAAACGGAATTAAAGACTTTATTACTGATAAAATTGAAGAAGGAGAAGATACCTCCTTAACAACCTTTCTAGAAGATGTTGCTTTGGCAACAGATTTCGATGCTAAAAATGATGATGACAAGCCAAGTGTATCTTTAATGACGATTCACCAATCTAAAGGATTAGAATACATGTACGTTTATATTGTTGGTTTAGAGGAAAATTTATTTCCATCAGCAATGAGTATGAGTACCAGAAGTGAACTTGAAGAAGAACGAAGGTTGTTTTATGTGGCTTTAACAAGAGCAGAAAAAGTTGCTTATTTATCTTACGCGCAAACACGTTATAGATGGGGGAAATTGGTGGATGCAGAACCAAGTAGATTTTTAGAAGAAATAGAGGATCAATATTTACATTATATAACTCCAAAAGTTCCTGAACCATCAATAAATAAATATTTAGATAAAAGTATTTTCGAGGATGCACCTAAGGGAATTCGTTTTCAAAAACCAATTCAGCGTAAAAAAATGGAGCGTGACTTATTGAAGAAAAAAGAAATTATAATTCCTAAAAATTTAAAAAAAGTATCACAAGCGACACCAAATACCAATTTATTTGATGGCAATATTATTGTAGGTAATATCGTTGAGCATAATAGATTTGGTAAAGGAGAAGTACTTGCTTTAGAGGGAAATGGGCCAAATAAAAAAGCAGAAATTAAATTTGGTACCGTTGGAAAAAAGAAACTATTATTACAATTTGCAAAATTAAAAGTGATTGGTTAAAAATCATTCATAGAAGTAAAAATAAATCGCTATTTTGCAACGTTAAATAACTACAAATTATAACTTGTCAGTTCTAGTGTTTTTTCTTTTGATTAAAATGAATAAAGAAAATGTATCGAGAACACTTCTCAAAAATAAATAAATGACATTCGATTTAGAGTACAATTCAGAAAGACCGTTAATGATCATACCAGAATACGGCAGACATATTCAAAAATTAGTAGACCACTGTTTGGCTTTAGAAACTAAAGAAGAACGTGATAAAATGGCGAAATCTATCGTAGATGTAATGGGTAACTTACAACCGCATTTACGTGATGTTCCAGATTTTAAGCACAAACTTTGGGATCAATTGTATATTATGGCAGATTTTAAATTAGATGTAGAATCTCCGTATCCTCAGCCATCCAAAGAGGAATTACAAGAAAAACCAGAAGGATTGGCATATCCGAAATCGGCATCAAGATATCGTTATTACGGTAACAACATTCAAACAATGATAGATATTGCATTGAGTTGGGAAGAAGGTGATAAAAAGGAAGCATTGGTTTTTACAATTGCGAACCACATGAAAAAATGTTATTTAAACTGGAATAAAGATACTGTAGATGATGCTGTGATTTTTAAGCATTTATTTGACTTATCTGATGGAAAGTTAGATTTAAGAAACTCTGAAGAAGCACTTTCTGAAAGTAAAAATTTGTTAAGAAAACCTCGTACACAAGGACAAGGTCAAAACAATCCTAAAACTACTTACAAGAAACCAGTGCATACCAATCAAAATAAAAATAGAAAAAAATATTAGTCTATGGCATCATTTAAAATTGAAGGCGGTCATAAATTAAACGGAACAATTACTCCACAAGGGGCCAAAAATGAAGTTTTACAAATACTTTGTGCAGTTTTACTAACTCCAGAAAGAGTTGTTGTAAATAATGTTCCTGATATTATTGATGTAAATAAATTAATTTTCATTCTTGGAGAATTAGGAGTAAAAGTAGAAAAACTTAGTAGAAATTCTTATGCTTTTCAAGCGGATGAAATTAATTTAGAGTATTTAGAATCTACTGAGTTTAAAAGAGATGGAAGTTCTTTAAGAGGTTCTATTATGATTGTTGGTCCTTTATTAGCTCGTTTTGGTCGTGGTTATATTCCGCGTCCTGGAGGAGATAAAATTGGTCGTAGACGTTTAGATACTCATTTTGAAGGTTTCATTCGATTGGGTGCGAAATTTAGATATAACAAAGAAGAATCCTTTTACGGTGTCGAAGCGAATGAATTATTTGGTACAGAAATGTTATTAGATGAGGCTTCTGTAACAGGTACTGCAAATATCTTAATGGCATCTGTTTTAGCAACCGGAACCACAAAAATATACAATGCTGCTTGTGAACCTTATATTCAACAATTATGTAAAATGTTGATTTCTATGGGAGCAAACATTACAGGTGTTGGTTCGAACCTATTAGTTATAGAGGGAGTTTCTTCTTTAGGTGGATGTGAACACAGAGTTTTACCCGATATGATTGAAATTGGATCTTGGATTGGAGTTGCTGTTATGACTAAATCTGAATTGACTATAAAAAATGTTAGTTGGGAAAACTTAGGACAAATTCCGAATGTATTTAGAAAACTAGGAATTAAGTTAGAGAAAAGAGAAGATGACATCTACATTCCAGAACAAGAATCTTACGAAATTCAGAATTATATAGATGGTTCTGTTTTAACCGTCGCCGATGCACCTTGGCCAGGATTTACTCCAGATTTATTGAGCATTGTTTTGGTAATTGCAACACAAGCAAAAGGAACTGTTTTAATACATCAAAAGATGTTTGAAAGTCGTTTATTTTTTGTGGACAAGTTAATAGATATGGGTGCAAAAGTAATTTTGTGTGATCCTCATAGAGCAACTGTAATTGGTCAGAATTTTGAAAGCCCATTAAGTGCAACTAAAATGACTTCACCAGATATTAGAGCAGGAATATCACTATTAATAGCTGCACTATCTGCTAAAGGTACAAGTATCATTAACAATATAGAACAAATAGATAGAGGCTATGAAAATATTGAAGCTCGTTTAAAATCTATTGGTGCTAAAATTGAAAGAATAGAAAATTAAGGTTTTATTAATAAATAAATATTAAAAATAGTGTCAATCTGACACTATTTTTTTGTTGGCAACATTTTTGCCAATAGAGTGTATATAAATTAACGATTACAAAGAAATGAGTAAGAAAGAAGATATTCAAGAAAAAGAAATAAAGAACGAACAAGAAACTGTTCAAATTGAAGAAAATCAAGAAGTTGAAGTCGAAGTTATAAAAGAAGAACCAACAGCAGAAGAAGTACTTCAAGTAGAAAAAGATAAATTCTTACGTCTTTTTGCTGAGTTTGAAAACTATAAAAAAAGAACTTCTAGAGAAAGAATAGAATTATTTAAAACTGCAGGACAAGAATTAATGACATCTCTACTGCCAATTATTGATGATTTTGAGCGCGCTCTGACACATATTGAAGAAGATAAAGAAACTGAAGAATTAAGAAAAGGTGTTTTACTAATTTCTCAAAAATTCTACAATACATTAGAGCTAAAAGGATTATCAAAAGTTGAAACAAATGCTGGTGATATTTTTGATGCTGAAATTCACGAAGCAATTACGCAAATTCCTGCTCCATCAAAAGATTTAAAAGGAAAAGTAATTGATTGTGTTGAAAAAGGATACAAATTAGGAGATAAAATTATTCGTTATCCAAAAGTAGTAATAGGGCAGTAAAAAAGTAATCAGTCGATGCTAGTCAATTTTTTGACTACTAACAAAAGACTGATGATTATTAAGAAGTATTCAATCCATATTTATCAGTTTGCAATAAGTGGCTAACTGATAACTATAAAATGTGTACTGAAAACTAAAATTGAAAATGGCAAAACAAGACTTTTACGAAATATTAGATATTTCAAAATCAGCTACTCAAGCAGAGATTAAGAAGGGATATAGAAAAATGGCTATTAAATATCATCCAGATAAAAATCCAGATGATAAAACTGCTGAAGAAAACTTTAAAAAAGCAGCAGAAGCTTATGAGATCTTAAGTGACGAAAACAAAAAGGCACGTTATGACCAATATGGTCATGCTGGTTTTGATGGCCCTCAAGGTGGAGGTGGCTTTGGAGGTGGTGGAATGAATATGGATGACATATTTAGTCAGTTTGGAGATATCTTTGGCGGCGGAGGCGGAGGCTTTGGCGGTTTTGGTGGTGGTGGAGGCCAGCGCCAGGCAAGAGTTAAAGGAAGTAATATGCGTATTCGTG
>MDTF01012492.1_pt1 | contig 57948 bp, 57 predicted proteins | sample 811191 | NCBI WGS metagenome assembly MDTF01 (sample SAMN05326649, study PRJNA326480) | marine metagenome | isolation source: seawater | place: Southern Ocean | collected 2011 | reverse complement strand
TGTATAGGTATAGATCATAACTCAGACGTTATTAGTGTAGCTACTGAAATAAAAAATTATTTTAATATGTCTAATTTAGAATTTATTTGTGATAATTTTATAACATATAATTTTGATACAAAGTTTGATGTAGTTTTATCTTTAGCTAATCACTCAACCTATGATAAGGGCATAAAAGAGACGGGAGAATACTTTTTAAAAATCTTAGAGATTTTAAACACTGGTGGGGTATTAATACTAGAGTCACACTCACCTCTATATGAAGACCCTTTATCTTATTTAAAAATAGTAGAGTCATTAAAAAAAAATTATTCTATATATGATGAAGGAAAATATGATTTTGGAAATTTTTATGATAGAGATAGAGTATATCATATATTAAAAAAATCTATTACATGAATGAAAATATAGGTTTATTAATTGATGATAATCCAATTAGTAGATCATATATTAATATTTTAAGAAACAGGGGTATTAAATTAAAATATGTAGTTTACTTGTTAAATTCCACCTCGTTATTTAAAAATTTTTTTGCAAAAAAAAATTATTTAGAGAAAAATGCATTTGCAATTAATTTTTTAAAAGACAACACTATTTTAAAACTTACAAATGAATTTGAGCAATTTTTCAATTTTGAAGCTGGATTCTGTAAACAAATGTATAATTTTAATAATCTCTTTGATATTTGTGAAAAAGTAACTTTTACAAATGATGCCAATATTAATAGCCCGAAAGTAATCAATCTACTTAGTAAAATTCCAAACACAATTTTTTTTAATACAGGTAAACAAATTTTAAAGGAAGTATTAAATACAAAGCATCAGTTTCTTCATATTCACCCAGGGTATTTACCAGATGTTAAGGGTGCTGATGGATCTTTATGGCAAATCAAAAATTATGGAAACTTAGGTGTAAGCAGCTTTTTTATGGAATCCATGATTGATGAAGGAAAAATTATTCGTCGTGATAAATTAAAATTTTCAGGTTTTCATTTTGAAAAATTTAAAGAATATTCTACAAAAGAAATTTATAGAATTTGGTTTAGCTTTTTTGATCCTTTGTTAAGAAGTTACCAGTTTAGTAAAATTATAGATTCCAATTTTATGGAATTAATTGCACAAAATCAAAAAGGAAAATACTATTCATTTATGAAAAAAAATGATTTAGATATAATATTTAATAAAATTTTTACCAAAAATATAACTACTCAAAACAATATATAAATTTTAGCTGATGTTTTCTTATAATAACTTTATAAAAAAAAGATTATATGTTGCAATTTTATTATTACCTTTTTTAGAGTTTTTTAATCAAAATATAGGTGAATTTACTAAAGAAATATTTATTTATTTTATAATTTATTCGTTACTAATTTTATGTTTAGTTTTCTTAGCTTTAACTTTTTCTGATTTTTTTTTTAATAAACAAAAATTAGATTTTAAAATTATATTCTCAATAATATTTTATTTTTTTTTTAAACATCATTTATTCCAAAATATTTTATCAAAAATAAATATAAAATTTGATGGGGAGTTATCTTTTTTAATACTTATTTTAATAAGTGTTATTATTATTTTCTCTTTTAAAAAAATAGTTGTTAAAAATTTTTTTCATATTTTTTTTTTTAGTTATTTTATAATAATTTTTTCTCAATCGTTATATGGAGTTATTTTAAAATATAATTATCCAACAATTACATTGTCTAAATATGAAAATTTATTTAATGAATTGCAGGCTCAAAAATTTAAAAAAAAAAGAAATATTTATTATTTAGTTGTTGATGGTATGACAACTTTATCTAATTATGAAGAAAAATATGAAGTTAAAATAGATCATTTTAAAGAATTTATTAATAAATATGATTTAAAATACTATGATAGTGTGTCGGCTTACACATCAACACTTACTAGTTTTACATCAGTTTTAAATCTAAATTATAGTTATAACGAAAAAAGTGTAACACCATTGGATAGATCAAAAATGTTCCCAGAGACTATGAAGCCTCATTTGGTCCGTAATTATCCATTAATTAAAACATTAAATTCTTTAAATTACAAATTTTTTTGGGAAGGAGCACCTCATCCCGGCACTTGCATGCAGTATAATTTGAATTTTTGTATAGAGAAAGAAAAGAATAATTTTAAAATTTTTATTAATAGACTCAAAGTGCATAGATATATATTAAGAACTTTTTTAATTAACACCCCAGTTGAAGCAATTATTTTTAGACTTAAATTAAATTATAATTACAAAATAAACTATCCAGAATTTAAAGAAAATAATTCCATTGATAAGTTTATAAAAAAAAGTAAAAAATTAAACCTTCATTCAGGACCATATTTTTTTCTTATACATCATATGTCACCTCACGACCCTTATCTCTATAATCCAAATTGTACATATAGACAACCAACAAAAACTAAAGAGGCTTATCCCAAAGGATACAGTGATGCTTTTCAATGTGTATTAAAAAAAATAGAAAATTTGATTACATATATAAATCAAAATGACCCAGATTCTGTTATAATTATTCAAGGTGATCATGGTGGGGCGCTTGGAAATAATGATCGTGAAAGAACGTTAGATGCAACTAAGGCTTTTTTATTATTAAAATTAAATAGTACTAAATGTAATAATATGGATTTAGAAAATAAATTAGATATGATTAACAATATTAGACTTGCACTTAGTTGTGCTACTGATCAAGAAGTTAAATTATTAAAAAAGAGAAGTTATATAAAAATAAATGGAAAAATTGCAGTAAATAAGTAATTTTTATTAAAATATTAAACGAATTTAGAATTACAATGATCAAAGCAAAGAGATGTATTTTTTTCGACAGAGATGGAACTTTGATTGATACTCCTAACACTAAATCCTCAAAACCAAAATCTTTTAACAATTTGAATCAAGTACATTTAAAAAAAGAAGTAATTGAAGTATGCCATCATTTAAAAAAAGATTATTTATTAATGTTGTTTACTAATCAACCAGACGTAACTAGAAAAAAGAACTCTAAAATTAATGTAGAAAATATAAACTTTTATTTAAAAAAAAAGCTAAGATTAGATGATATTTTAGTAAATTATTCTGATGATGAAAAAAATTATTTTAGAAAACCTAATCCAGGAATGCTGTTTTATGCAAAAAAAAGGTTTGATATTGACCTAAAAAGAAGTTACGTAGTTGGAGATAGATGGCGTGATATTGATGCTGGCGCAGCAGCTAAATGTAGAACAATTTTTATTGATAATAATTATAGTGAAAAATTAAATTGTAAACCTGACTTTATAGTGAAAAATATTAAACAAATTTTAAAAATTATCAAGTAAATGAAAATATTAGTTACAGGGGCAGCAGGCTTTATTGGATATCATCTTTGTAAGAATTTATTAAAAAAAAAATTGCATGTATACGGGATTGACAATTTAAATGATTATTATTCAACGCAATTAAAAAAAGATAGAATAAAAATATTAAAGAAAGGTAATTTCAAAAAATATTTTTTATTCAAAAAGCTAGATATAAAAAATAAAAATTCATTAAATAATTTTTGTAAAAAAAATAAAATAGATATAATTATTCATTTAGCAGCACAAGCAGGAATTAGATATTCTTTAAAAAATCCAAGAGATTATTTGGACAATAATGTTGTTGGGTTATTTAATTTAATGGAAATAGCCAGATTAAATAAAATTAAAAAATTTATTTATGCAAGCTCAAGTAGTGTTTATGGTGCTAGTAAGAAAGCTCCTTTTATGGAAAGTTATGATACGAGTTCACCACTTCAATTTTATGGAGCCACAAAAAAAGCAGGTGAAGTATTTTTAAAAAGCTATAATCACTTGTATAATTTTCCAGTAATTTGTCTGAGATTTTTTACTGCTTATGGACCTATGGGCAGACCAGATATGGCAATTTTTTCTTTTACAAAAAATATATTAGAAAATAAATCCATACAGATATTTAATAAGGGTAAAATGATTAGAGATTTTACTTATATAGACGATATTGTAGATGGAATAACTAAATGTCTTAAATTAAAAAAAGTTAATTTTAAAATTTATAATTTAGGCAACCAGAAACCAATTAAATTAATGTATCTTATCAAGTTGTTAGAGTTTAACTTAAAAAAGAAAGCAAAAATTATTTTTACTAAATATAAAAAAACTGAAATGGCAAAAACACATTCAAGTAATAAAAAAGCGTTTGTAGAATTAAAATATAAACCAAAAATTAAAATTGAAATAGGTATAAAAAGGTTTATTGAATGGTATTCAAATTATTATGGAAAATAAAATTTTTTTAATTGCTGAAATTGGCTGGAATCATATGGGAAATATGAAACTAGCTGAAAAGATGATAAAAGCCGCAAAGAAAGCAGGAGCAGATTATTGTAAGTTTCAAACATGGAAGGTAAAAAATCTTGTCAATGGTTCATGGGATAATGATGGTAGAAAAGAAATATATTTAAAAGCAGAATTATCAGACAAAAAACATCAAATTCTAAAAAAAATTTGTAAAAAAAATAAAATTGGTTTTTTCACGTCAATTTTTAATGAAGATGATTTACCGTTCCTAAAAAAAATTAATAAAAATATTATTAAAATACCAAGCCATGAAATTTATAACATTAAGCTAATTTCCAAGTGTTTAAACGCTTTTGATAAAGTGTTAATCTCTGCTGGAGCATCAAATTGGAGTGAGATTAAAAAAATCTCAAAATTGAAAAATTTTAAAAAAAAAGGAATTTTGATGCACTGTATTTCAAGTTACCCATGTGAATCAAAAAATTTAAATTTTAAAAAAATTGATTATATTAAAAAGTTAAGCACTATTTTCGGCTACAGCGGTCACTACAACGGAATTGAAGATGCAATATTAGCAATAGCTTCTGGAGCAACATATATTGAAAAGCACTTTACTATAGATAACAACCTTCCAGGTAGAGATAATAAATTTGCCATTAAACCTCATGAATTAAATAAAATTTCTAACTTTAGAAATTTTTATACCTCAAGCATTAAATTTAAAGGACTTGATATTCAAAAGTGTGAAGAGGATATATATACAAACTATAGAGGTAGATGGAGTGCAAAATAAAATTTTAGACTTAAGTGTTATAATAAGAACAAGAAATGAGCAAAATTGGATAGGACATGCCATTCAATCAGTTTTAGATCGTTTGTATAAACCTGAAATCATTATTGTAGATAATAACTCAACAGACAAAACATTAGAAATTGTAAGACATTTTATACAAGAGCCGTTATTAGAAAAAAGTGATTCAAAATACACTAGTATTAAAACTTTTAGTATTAATAATTATTCACCAGGCAAATCATTAAATTTTGGAGTCACAAAAGCTTCAAAAAAAAATATTTTAATAATGTCAGCACACTGTATCCTTAAAAATATTGATTATCAGAAACATGTTGAAGATTTAAAAATTTATAAAGGAATATTTGGAAAACAAAACCCAGTATGGAATGGCAAAAGAATTACAAAAAGATACCTTTGGAGTCATTTTGGGAATGTTTCCAAGAAAAATATGTTTTCTAAACTAGAGAACAGATATTTTTTTCATAATGCAATTTCACTTTTTAAAAAAAAAACCTTAAAGAAATATCCATTTCATGAAAAATTAGCTGGAAAAGAAGATAGATATTGGGCTAATAAAATTATTTCTAAAAAATTAGATTATTTATATGATCCGTTAATGGAAGTTGATCATCAATACACAGAAAACGGAAATACATGGAAGGGAATTGGTTAATTGCTTAAACCATCCAAAAAACCTTTAATATTAGGCATTATATTAGCACGCAGCGGCTCCAAAACTGTAAAAGATAAAAATATTGCCTTGATAAATGGAAAGCCATTAATTTGGTATACTGTTAAGGAAGCGATCAAAAGTAAAGTATTTGATGAAATAATTGTTTCAACAGATTCTGAAAAATATAAAAAAATATCTATAAAGTGTGGTGTAAGCGTTCCCTTCTTAAGACCTAAAAAATTATCTACTGGGAAAACCAAAGCAGTTGATTGTCTTAAATATACACTAAAGAGATTTGAAAAAATTAAAAAAAAGAAATATCAATATATAATTGAATTAATGTGCACTAATCCATTAAAAAATTATATTGATATAAAAAATGTTGCTAAAATTCAAAAAAAAACAAAAGCTGACTCAGTTATTGCGGTTCATAAAGTCGAGGATGGTCATCCAATTAGAGCTAAAAAAATAGTAAATGGGAAAATAAAAGATTTCTGTCTAAGAGAAATACCAGAAATGCATCGACAACAATTGCGTCCAAATGCATACTTTAGAAGTGGGTCTATATATTCAATGAGAAGAGACATGCTTTTAAAAGGAATAAGGTATGGAACAAAAAATAGTATTGCATATGTGTTACCCAAGAAAAGAGTAATCAATATAGATGAAAAAATTGACTTCGAATTTGCCAAGTTCTTAATTGAAAATAATTAATGAAAAAAATTATTTTAGTAACTCCACAATCATTTAATGATTATAGTCAAATAATTAAAGATAAATATAAAAAAGATTATATATTCCGCTTTGTTAAAGGACCAATCAATAATCAGAAAAAACTTAATAACTATTTTAAAGATGTTTATGGATGTATTATTGGTTCAGAAAAAATAGACGAGGCTATTCTCAAAAACCACAAAAATTTGAAAATAATTTGTAGATTTGGAACAAATACTGAAAACATAGATAAAGTTTTTTGCGAAAAAAATTCAATTATGTTAACGAAATTAAATAAACAGATCAACTCAGAACCAGTAGCTCGACATACACTGGCACTAGTATTAGCAATAACAAATAATTTAGATTATTATAAAGAAATTGCGAAAAAAAATATATGGAATAGAAAAAAAAATTTATCCCCATTAAATACAAAGGTTGGAATTATTGGTATGGGGAATATTGGTAAAATATTTTCAAAGTATTTAAAAGAGTTAAAATTTAATATTAATTATTTTTCTAGAAATGATAAAAAAATAAACTATGCAAGTTATTATAGTTCGTTAGAAAAATTAATTAATGATTCAGATATACTTAGTATACATTTGCCATCAAATGAAAATACAAAAAAACTATTTTCGAAAAAAATTATAAAATCACTTAAAGGAAAAATATTAATTAACACATCAAGAGGTGATCTGATTGATGAAATTTTATTATATAATCTATTAAAGAAAAAATATATAAAATCTGCAGCTTTAGATGTGTTTTTTCACGAACCCACGATATATTATTCAAAAAAAATTAGGCTATTGCCCAATGTAATATCTACTTGTCATTCAAGTTTTTATGACGATATTACAATTAAAAAAATGGTCACCGAAAGTCTTAAAAAAATAATCAAATAAGATTATATGAAAAAAAAAAAAATCTTAATTATTACACCTGTTAAGCATATACAAAATTTTATTAAAACCTTAAAGATACATTTTAATATTAAAATTTTTGAAAACCCAACTCGTGAAGAACTTGATAAAATCATTCACAATTTTGAAATAATTTTTACGAATCCAAACATGAGCATGGTTAGGATTGATGAAAATTTAATCAAAAAAGGTAACAGACTTAAGGCAATTTGCACAGCCTCTACAGGCACAAATCATATAGATTTAGAATACGCACATAAAAAAAAAATAAAAGTAATAAGCTTAAGAAAACAAACTCATATTATTAATAAGATTAGTTCAACAGCTGAACATGCTTTAGCATTAATGATGACCTCAATTAGAAATATTCCACAGTCAATAAAATCTGTTAAAAATGACAAATGGGATTACAGACCTTTTATTGGAAGACAGGTAAACCAATTAAAGGTTGGTGTTGTCGGGTATGGAAGACTGGGAAGAATATTTACAAATTTGGTGAGTCCTCTTGCAAAAGATGTTTTGATATATGAAAAAAACAAAAAAGTATCATTAAATACAAAAAAAAAATTTGTTTCTTTAGATTATTTAATTAAAAATTCAGATATAATTTCACTTCATATACATGCGGATAAATCAAACTTAAATTTTATTAATAAAACAAAATTAGATAAAATGAAAAAAAATGTTTTATTAGTTAACACATCTAGAGGGGAAATAATTAATGAAAATCATCTGGTTAACTTTTTAAAAAAAAATAATGAAACATGTTATGCCACAGATGTAATTTCTTCTGAAATTGAAAAGAAATTTAATAGCCCAATTATGAAAGAATTTAAAAAAAATAGTAGAATAATTATTACACCTCACATTGGAGGAATGACTAAAGAGGCACAAGAAATTGCTTATAATTCTGTAGTTAAAATATTAATTAAAAAATTAAACCAATAAAATGTTTTTTAAAAATTTTAAAAAGATATATGGTACTATTTTATGTTAGCAATATGTTCTAGAAGTGTATCACGAAGCAAGAGTGCTTTGAAAATTTTATCTTCAAAATTTAAAGAGATTAAATTAAATAAATCTAATAAAAATTTAGGTGATAATAATTTGATTAATTTCGTAAAAGATAGTGAAGTTATAATAGTTGGGATAGATAAAATTGATAAAAAATTATTAGATCATTGTCCAAAATTAAAATTGATTGGAAAATATGGAGTTGGTACTAATAATATAGATTTTAATGAACTCAAGAAAAGAAAAATCAGAATCCTTTTGCAACCTGGGATAAATAAAAGAGCTGTATCAGAATTAACTTTAGCCTTTATGATTATGGGTTTAAGAGATATATGCAAAACTACTAACGAAGTTAAAAAATCAAATTGGCCGTTTTTTGCAGGAGAGCAACTTACCAATAAAAAAATTGGTATTATAGGTTGTGGAAATATTGGTAAAGATCTGATCAAATTACTTAAACCTTTTGATTGCAAAATTAATACACACGATATTAAACCCAATTATAGCTATTTAAAAAGAAACAAACTAACCAACTCGTCGATTAATTTTGTGCTTAAAAATTCCGATATAATATCCATACATATTCCTTATAATATTCAAAATCATAATATAATATCAAACAAAAAAATATCACTACTTAAAAAAGACTCTTTATTAATTAATACATCACGTGGAGATATAGTAGATGAAAACTTTTTATATAAATTTTTAAAAAAAAATAATAGAGCTATGGGAATTTTTGATGTAATGAAAGTTGAGCCACCAAATAATAAAAAATTGATTTCTTTAGATAATTTCATCCTAACTTCACACATTGCTGGTACTACAAAAAGCTCATTAGAATCAGCAAGCATAGATTGTGCAAAAAAAATTATAAATGTAATAAATGAAGAACGTAAATAAATTCTATTACTCTTTTTCAAAAAAACATTTTTCAAAAATATTTTTTTATTTTTTTTTAAATATACTAAATATACTGTTAGAGATATTAGGACTTACTGTTTTTTTATTCTTAATCTCTTTTTTATTAAATACAGGTAATGATATTAATTTTTTGAATATTCATATTCCAAAAGAAAATTATTTTTCTGTTTTAATAATTTCAGTTCTAGTAATTTATTCTTTAAAGCTAATTTTTCATATTTATTATTTATATTATGAAAAAAAAATTCAAATAATTATGAGTGAAAGTTTATTTTTAGAACTTATGCAAAAATACTTGTTTATAGATTATGAACGAAGCTCTAAAGATAATTCAATCATAAAATTAAGATATTTAACTGCTGAAATCCAATCTGCTGTTAGTTATATTTTGGGTCATCTGATCATAACAGCTGAAACTTTATATGTATTAGGAATACTGATTTTTTTGTTGAGTAAATATTTTTTAATAACAATTTTTGTTTTGGTGACTCTAATTTTTTTTAGCACAATATACTATTCTCTTTTTAAAAAAAAAATTATATCTTATTCTAAAAGTATAATTCTTAATGATAATGAGTTACATAAAAAAATAATACAAAGCATTCATGGTTTAAATGAAATAAAAATTTATAACTTAGAAAAATATTTTTTTGGAAAAACTAAGAAATTATTAGAAATAATTAATAAATTAAGACTCACAATATCATTAATTTCATCAATACCGAGATATTATTTCGAATTGATTATTTTATTGATTATTGTGTCTATAATATTCATATTAAAATCTGTTATTGGTTATGAAAATAATCAAATAACTGAAATTTTAGCAGTGTTATCTATTTGCCTCTTGCGGTCATTACCTAGTTTTTCTAAAATTCTTTCAGGTTTTCAAAATATCAATAATCTGAAACCATCTGCAATCGTGATTATGAAACAGTTAGAAGAGTCGTCAAATAATTATTTTTTAGAGGAAAAAGTAGATTATAAAGAAGAAGATAATAACTTTGAAAAAATTGAACTAATAGATGTTTTTTATAAATATGACAAACTTGAAAAATATGTATTAGAAAATGTTAATTTAAAAATTCAAAGTGGAGAGCTGATAGGAATTTATGGTGCAACTGGCTCTGGAAAGTCAACCTTAATAAATATTCTATGTGGATTGATAAAACCGACAATAGGTGATTATAAGATTAATTCTTCCTTAACTGAGAGGGTACCAAAAGATTTATTTAGTATAGTTCCACAAAAACCATTGATTATTGATGGAACTATAAAGGCTAATATAGCATTTGGAGTTGAAGATTCAGATGTTGATGAAAGTCGGCTTTATAAAGTATTGGAAAAATGTGAATTAAAGAACTTTATTGATAAATTACCAAACGGAGTAAATACTGTTATATCAGAAAATGGAAAAAATATTTCAGGTGGACAATCTCAAAGATTAGCAATTGCTAGAGCTATCTATTTAAAAAAAAGAATACTAATAATGGACGAGGCAACTAATTCACTTGATGAGAAAACTGAAAAAAGTATTTTGAATTTTATAATCAATTTAAAAAATGAATTAACTATAATTATGATTTCACATAATATGGAAAATTTGAATTCGTGTGATAAAATTTACAAAATATCTGATAAAAAACTTCAGAAAGGTTCTTTAAACTAAAAAAAGATCATCTGTTAATGAAAACTTTATAAAAATAAATGATATGGGATACAACAAAATACTATTTAACTTATGACAATTTATTCAGAGAAATTTACGTTAAGAAAATTAAAAGTACTAGAAAAACCTTTTTTTCTATTATAAAGAAAATTTCAAAAGAAAATTTTAATAATGTTGACTGGTGGGTTTCTCCAATTGGAGAAAGGAATAATTACTCTACTAAGCTTTTTCATTATTTGTGTATAATTGAGACTATAGAAGTTCTATATAAAAAAAAAATACCACTAGAATTCATTATATTAGAAAACTATAATTTAATATCTATATTAAAAAAAAAATATCCAAAATTAAATTTTAAATATAAAAATAAAAAAAGAAGTAGTAGATTAATAATTACAGTTATTCAGCATTTTATAATCTTTTTCTTATCAAAGTTATTTATGAAGAAAAAATTAAAAAATCTTAATCAAAAAACTATTTTAGTAGATAAATTTGTCACATCACCAGACTTATCAGAAGATAGATATTATAATAATTTTTTTGAAAAAAATCCTGACGCTATTTATTTTCCCACTTTAGTAAACATAAAACTTTCTGCAATTATCAATCTAATATTACAAATACAAAAATCAAAAAAATATTTTAACAAGTTTGATCTTCTAACTTTCAGAGACTTCTTGCACTCAATTTTCTATATATTTAGAAGAAAAAAAATAATAATAAAAAAGATTAATTTTAAAAATATTATTTTATCAAATTTAATATATGAAGAAATTGGATCAAATAATAACCTTAATGCATCAATTATAGGCATTCAAAATTATTTATTCTCAAAAAAATTAGCTGAAAAAAAAATAATAATAAAAAAGATGATTAATTGGTTTGAGAATACTGCAGTTGATAAAGGCCTGAATTTTGGATTTAATAAATTCTTAAAAAAAATTCTTCTCATTGGATATCAAGGTTTTACTTCATATAAAGAATTTATGAGCTTAGACCCAGTGGATTATGAGAATAAATATAATGTTTTACCCAAAAAGATCGTTTGTATAGGTAAAAATTTAATCTCCTCCAAAACAGAATTTACAAAAAACCATAAAATTATTTTAGGACCGGCACTTAGGTTTGGACGTGTTTATGAAAAATTAAATTATAAAAAAAAACATATAAATAGTGTGCTTTTAAATTTGAATCTAGATTATCAAAATTCCAATCTGATGATTCAAAATATTCTCAAAACAGATTTTTACAACAAATATAATGGAAAAATTTATATAAAATCTCACCCACTTTTTAAATCTAACCAAATTTTTAATTTACAAAATAAAAATAATATTTATTTTGTAAAAGGAGATATATATAAAATTGCATCATCATTTAATGTTGCAATATCGTCTGGTGCAACTAGCTCAATTCATGAAACAATTGTTGCAGGATGCAAAATATGTTTTCCATTTGATAATTTTACGGATGCATATAGTTTGAAAATGACTTGTGCACCATTGGAAACTTTTAAAGTATGTAAAACAATTAGCGAATTAAGCGATTATTTAATTAAAAATACTCAAAAAAGTAGCATTAAAAATACAAACATACTAAATTATAAAAAAAAAATATTTAATAAACTAAGTTTACAAAATTCTTCAATCTTAAGATAAATGAAATTAAACGTTGCTATAATTGGTTTTGGAGTTGTTGGAAAAAGAAGAAAAGATTATATTGTTAAAAACAATAATTACAACCTAGTTGCAATTAGTGATATTAAATTTAAAAAAGACTTTACAAGAAAAAAAATTTCATATTTTAGGAATTATAATGATATTTTTAAAATAAAAAAAAACTTAAATTGTATTTTTGTTACTTTGCCAAATTATTTATCATCAAAAGTTACAATTTTAGCTCTAAAAAAAAAATTAAATGTCTTCTGCGAAAAACCACCTGCAAAAAATTATAATGAACTATTAAAGGTTAAAAAATTTTTAAAAGGTAATATTAAGCTAAAGTATGGTTTTAATCACAGATATCATGGGTCTATTAAAATGGCTAAAAATATTATTGACTCAAACAAACTTGGAAAAGTATTAAATATTAGAGCATTATATGGGAAAAGTAAGATATTAACATATTCAAAAAGCGACTGGAGATCAAAAAAAAAATTTGCTGGTGGTGGAATTTTAACAGATCAAGGAATACATATGTTAGATTTATTAAACCACTTTTGTGGAAAATTTACAGAATATAAATCTTTTATTTCAAATAAATTTTGGAAGCACGACGTTGAAGATGATGCTTTTGCAATTTTAAGAAATAAAGATACTATAGCTTCTATTCATTCCACAGCATTACAATGGGAGCATAAGTTTAGAATGGAAATTTCGTTAGAAAAAGGATCTATAACATTAAATGGAATTTTATCAGGTTCAAAAACTTATGGAAATGAAAGAATACAAATTTTAAAAAAAAATACAAATAACGGTTTTAATAAACAAAATTTCTTTTTTAAAAAAGATAATTCCTGGAAAGAAGAGGTTGATGAATTCGCGAATCTTGTTAAGAATAACAGTTTAGTTACAGTTGGTAATTTAGATGATGCGTTAAATGTTATGAAAACAATAGATAAAATTTACAGCAATGACAAAAAATGGAGATAATATGATTAATATTAAAGAAATTAGTAAAAAATCAAAAAACATTAAAGAATTTTCTAAAAAATATTTTAATAGGCTTAGTGATATATTTAATCAATTGGATTATCAAAAACTTCAACAATTTGAAAATGCATTTAATCAAGCTAGACTTAACAGCAATACAATTTTTGTGTTTGGAAATGGTGGGTCTGCCTCCACAGCCACAACAATAGCTAATGATTTAGGATTTGATATTTTAAAAAAAACAAACACCAAAAAGACATTCAAATTTTTATGTTTAAACGATAATACTTCAGTATTAACTGCAATAGCTAATGACGTTGGGTATGAAAATATTTTTATGAATCAGTTAAAAATTCATTTCAAAAAAGGTGATATTGCTTTGATATTATCCGCATCTGGTAATTCACAAAATTTAATAAAAGCTGCTAAGTGGCTAAAAAATAAAAAGGGTAAAGTTTTAAGTATAGTGGGTTTTGATGGAGGTAAGTTAAAAAATCTATCAAATATTTCACTTCATATTAAATGTGATAAAGTTGAATATGGCCCTATAGAAGATATTCATCTAATTATTAATCATATTTTTGCACATTGGTTTCAAAATAAATTAAAATAATGAAATTTAATTTCAAAGGAAAAAATGTATTAATAACTGGTGCTTCTAGTGGTATAGGAATGTCAATTGCAAATGAATTCTATAAATTAGGTGCTAACGTAATTGGAACCTCTACCACTCAAAAAATAAAAAAAGTTAGATATGAAATATTTAAAGTAAATTTCTTTAAAAAAGAGGAAAGTAGTAATTTTTTAAAATATATTGAAGAAAAAAAAATTGATATTCTTGTAAATAATGCTGGTATCAACATAATTTCACATATTGAACAATTAAATATTAAAAATTTTAAAGATGTTTTGTATATTAATTTAGAAATTCCAGCTCAGATATCAAGTGTAGTATCAAAAAATATGATAAAAAATAAATATGGTAAAATTATTAATATTTCATCAATATTTGGTTCTGTGAGTAGAACGATGAGGTCCTCTTACTCATCTAGTAAATTCGGCATTAAAGGTTTGACAAAAGCAACCGCATTAGATTTGGCTAGTAAAAATATATATGTAAATAGTATTAGCCCAGGTTTTATAGATACTAAATTGACTAGAAAAGTTCTTAAAAAGTCTGGAATATTGAAAATAACTAAAGACATTCCCCTGCTTAGAATGGGAAAACCCAAAGAAATTGCTTATTTGGCCTTATACCTAGCTAGCGATTATAATACTTATATCACTGGGCAAGATTTTTTAATTGATGGTGGTTTCACTAGTAAATAATTTGATGATTTCTAAGTTAAAAATTAAATCTGATATCCACAAATATGAAGTTTTCTTTGAAAAAAAAATTAATATAATATTTAAAAATTTTTCGAAAGACACAATCTTTATAGTAGATAGAAATGTATATAATCTATTTCTAAAAAATATTCTAAGAAATAAAATTTTCTTACTTATAGATTCAAATGAGAAAAATAAAGATTTTTATAATCTCAAGAAATATATAAACTTTTTCATTAAGAATGTTTCAAAAAAAACAAAAGTAGTTGCTATTGGTGGTGGTGTCACTCAGGATGTGGTTTCTTTTATATGCTCTATTTACAAAAGAGGAATAGATTGGGATTTTATTCCTACCACGATAATTTCACAAAGTGATAGCTGCATAGGAGGTAAAACATCAATAAATTATAATGGTGTTAAAAATACATTAGGAAATTTTTATCCACCAAAAAAAATTATTTTATGTCCAGATTTTATATCCAAGTTACCAAAAAAAGAGTTTTATTCAGGATTAGGTGAAATGGCTCATTATTATTTTTTGTCAAATAAGAAGGACTATTTTTTTTATAAAAACAATTTAAAGAAAATTAATAATAAAATTGATATAGATATTTATAAATTAATATTAAAATCTTTAAAAATAAAAAAAAAATATATTGAAAAAGATGAATTTGATAAAAATCATAGACTTAAACTGAATTATGGACACACTTTTGGACATGCATTAGAGAATTTATTAAATATACCCCACGGAATTGCAGTGGCCCATGGGATGAACATTTCTAATTTTATATCTGCAAGCTATAAATTTATTTCTCAAGAAAAATATTATGAGATGAGAGATACTTTAAATTATATTACCAAAGATTATAATATTGGTAAAATTAATTTAGATAAATTCTTAAAGTTATTAAAAAAAGATAAGAAAAGTACAATAAAAAATATAAGAGTTATCTTAACAAAAGATATTGGTAAAATGTTTGTATATACTGTAGTTAATGAAGGCAGATTAAAAAATACTCTTACAAAATATTTCAATCCAATAATAATTTAAAAACTTTTATATGAATTTTGAGAAAATTTTTAAGAACAAAAAAATTATTGTTACTGGTCATACGGGCTTCAAGGGCTCTTGGCTTACTTTGTGGTTAACAAAATTAGGTGCCAATGTCTTAGGTATCTCTAAAGATATACCAACAAAACCTTCTCACTTTGATTCTCTAAATCTTAAAAAAAAAATTAAGCACAAACAGATTAATATTAATAATTATAATGAAATAGCAAAAATATTTAAAGAGTTTCAGCCATCATTTGTGTTTCATTTAGCTGCACAATCATTGGTATCAAAATCTTATGAAGAACCTATTGAAACTTTTCATACAAATTCAATTGGAACATTAAATATTTTAGAGTCACTTAAGCAAATTAAAAAAAAATGTTTTGTTATTTTCGTTACAAGTGACAAGGTTTATAAAAATGTAGAAAAAGTTAAGGGTTACAAAGAAGATGATGTATTGGGTGGAAAAGATCCATATTCAGGTTCTAAGGCCGCTGCGGAAAATATAATAAATTCATTTATTCACTCTTATTATAATAAGCCTAGTTCTAAAATTTTAATCAGTATAGCTAGAGCAGGAAATGTAATTGGTGGTGGGGATTGGTCTCCTAATCGAATAGTTCCAGATTGTGTTAAATCATGGTCAAAAAATAAATTTGTTGTAATTAGAAATCCAAACTCAACTAGACCGTGGCAACATGTTCTGGAAGCAGTTGGAGGATACTTAATTTTAGCAGCAAAACTTAGTTTAAACAAAAAATTTCATAGTCATGCATTTAATTTTGGACCATCAAACACAAATAATTATAAAGTAATTGAGTTAATTAAAAAATTAGGATTTTTCTGGAAACAAGGTTGCAAAATTCGAATTAAAAAAAATGACAAGTCATTTTATGAGTCTAAACTTTTAAAGCTTAATTCTAATAAGATTAAAAAGTTCACAAACTGGAAATCAATTTTAACTTTTGAAGAAACTACAAATTTAGTTGCCTTATGGTATAAAAATTATTATCAACAGAATGATTCAATAGAAAAAATATCATTAAACCAAATTAAGTTTTATGAGGATAATTTAAAAAGAAGAATTAAGAATTTATGAAAGTTGTAATTTTAGCAGGTGGATTTGGAACGAGAATGGCCGAATATACGAAAACAATTCCTAAACCAATGGTTAAAATTAATGGACTACCAATGATAGTGCATATCATGAAGCATTATTCTTCTTATGGTTTTAATGATTTTTATATAGCCTATGGGTATAAAGGAAAAATAATTAAAGATTATTTTAAAAAAAAAACTTTTAATTGGAATATAAAATTAATAAATACAGGACTAAAAACAATGACAGGTGGTCGATTAAAAAAAATTGCCCCTTATTTGAAAGATGAAACTTTTTTATTAACTTATGGTGATGGTTTGTCAGATGTGAATATAAACAAATTAATTGAATATCATAAAAAAAATAAAAAATTGATTACTCTTACAGCAGTAAGACCGCCTGCAAGGTTTGGAGCAATTAAGATTGAAGGAAAAATTGTTAAATACTTCAAGGAAAAATCTCAAATTGACGAAGGATGGATCAATGGTGGTTTTTTTGTAATAGAGAAAAAGTTCTTAAAATATATAAAGAGTGAAAGCACAATTTTAGAAAAAGAACCCATGGAAATTGCAACCAAAAAAAAACAATTAACAGCTTATAAACACAAAGGGTTTTGGCAGTGTTTTGATACAAAAAGAGACATAGAATTAATGAATCAAAAATTAACTAAAAACTAATCTGAAAAAACGTTTTTTAATAGTTGGTGGTACAGGTTTTTTAGGATTTCATCTTGCTAAAAAGTTATTGAAAAAAAATTGCGCAGTCATAAGCATATCAATAAAAAAACCAAAAAAATCAAGATTTCTAAAAGAGGTCCAGTATGTATATTGTGATATTTCATATAAAAAGAAATTAGACAAAAAATTAGAAAAAATTGATACAGATTATGTCATAAATTTTGGTGGCCATGTTGATCATAAGAATATTTTAAAGACAAGATTATCACATTATATTGGTTGTAAAAATTTAGCGACATTCTTTGTTAAAAAAAAATGTAAACTTTTTTTACAAATAGGAAGTAGTCTGGAATATGGAAAATTAAAATCCCCACATTTAGAGAGATATAAGCTTAATCATAAACTAAATTCCTCGTATTCAATTTCTAAATTACAAGCAACTAAATTTTTATGTAATTTGAGAGATAAATACAATTTCCCGTGTGTAATTCTTAGGCCTTATTTAATTTATGGACCTTACCAAGACTTTAATAGATTAATACCCTCCACTATCGATAATTGTTTAAAAGATAAAACTTTTTTGTGCTCATCTGGTGTTCAAAAAAGAGATTTTTTATATATAGAAGATTTTTTAGAAGGTGTATTGAAAATCATTTACTCAAAGAACAAATTAAAAACAATAATTAATATAGGTAGTCAAAACCCAATTTCTGTAAGAAATGTTATAGAAATGATTAGAAAAATAATAAATAAAGGAAAACCAATTTTTGGAAAAATATTAATGAGAAAAGATGAAATTTCAGTATCGTATCCAGATATAAGTTATATAAAAAAACATATTAAATGGAAGCCGAATACTAATTTAGAAAAAGGCTTAAAATTAACTATTAAATATTATAAAAACAAATGAAACAATTAATAGATACTATTATCTACGGTGCTGGGAATGCTGGTATTCGTTTGGCCAAAAAAATAAAAAAGAAACAAAATGTAAGTTTTTTTGTAGACGATAAAAAAATTTTAGAAGGAAAAAAATTTTATAAAACAGAAGTTATTTCTTACAAGAATTTAATTAAATTAAGTAAAAAAAAAATTATAAAAAATATTATTGTTGCAATTCCATCATTAGACTTTGAAAAAAGAAAAAAAATTTTCAGAAAATTATTGTTGATATCAAAAATTGTAACTACATTACCATTTAACTCAGAATTAATTGATGATAAAGTTTCAGTATCAGATATTAAAAAAGTAAGCTTTGATGAACTAATCGACAGACAAGTTGTTAAAATTAATTATAAGGATTTAAATTTTTATAAAGGAAAAAATATTTTAGTAACTGGATCTGCTGGTTCAATTGGCTCTGAACTTTGTAGCCAACTTAATAAGTTAAAGGCTTCAAAGATTGTTATGATAGATCATTCTGAGAGCGCTTTAAGTAATTTTATCTTTAAAAATAAAGATATGGATAATAAAAAATCTAAATTTATATTAGGAAATATCCTAGATACAGAATTAATTAATAAGATTATTAAACAAGATAAAATAGATATAGTTTTTCATACTGCTGCCTATAAACATATCGATCTTTTAGAGAATAATATAAGTGAGGCTATTAAAAATAATATTTTTGGTACTAAAAATATTTTAGATCAAATTCGTAATTCAAAAAAAAAAATAAAATTCATATATGTTTCAACAGATAAAGCAGTTAATCCGATAAGTTTTTTAGGATATACAAAAGCTTTTGGTGAAATATTAACTGAAATTTATTCTGTAAAATATAAAATTGATATACATGTAGTTAGATTTGGAAATGTTTTTGCAAGTGATGGATCTGTCTTAGATAAATTTGTTTATCAAATTAAGAGTGACAAAGAGATTACACTTACAAGCTATAAAATGAAAAGATATTTTATGAGCATTAAAGAAGCATGCCACTTATTATTGAGGTGCCCTACATTAAAATTAAAAAATAAGTTATTTATCTTAAATATGGGAAATCAAATTAAAATTATAGATATAATCAAAAAACTTTTTAAATATTATAACAAAATTGTCAAAATTAGGGTTATAGGACTCCGCCTAGGGGAAAAATTAGAAGAAGAGTTATCATATAATAAATTAAGAAAAACAAATGATAAATATATATTTTCTACAACAAACCCATATATTAACAATATAGATTTTATTGAACAATTTTTAGCAACCATTTATCAAAAAATTTTAAAAAAAGATGAAAAAAATATAAGAAAAGAATTTAAAAATTTTTTTAAAAAGTATGAAGCAAATAAAATTTCATAAACCCAATATATCGAAAAAAGAAATTTCAAGTGTTGTAAAGGTTATTAAATCAGGATGGTTAACAACGGGTCAAAAAGTAAAAGAATTTGAAAAAGATTTTACAACTATATTTAAAAAAAAAGTCTATTGTTCAGCAATAAACTCTTGTACCTCTGGTTTGTTTTTGGCTTTAAAAGCCTGTGGTGTTAAAAAAGGTGATGAGGTAATTACTTCAAATTTAACTTTCACAAGCACCATCTCATCAATATATCATTGTGGAGCAAAACCGGTTATAGTTGATATTGATCCAGTAAACTTAAATTTGTCTCTTGATGAAGTTAAAAAAAAAATAAATAAAAAAACGAAATGTATAATTGCAGTTCACTATGCTGGTTATCCAGTTGATTTAGGTAGTTTAAAAAAAATCATAAAAAATAGAAATATTAAGATTATAGATGATGCGGCTCATTGTTTGCCAAGTAAATATAAAGATACAATGATTGGAGAAACTATTTCAGACATATCTGTTTTTAGTTTTTATGTAACCAAAACAATAACTACTGGCGAAGGTGGAATGGTTGTTTCTCGTGATAAAAAATTAATAGATTTCATTAAGAAGAATTCATTTCATGGAATAGATAAAGATGTTTATTCTAGATATAACACAATAAATAAACAATGGAATTATGATGTAAAATTTGCTGGTTATAAATTTAATATGACCGATATAAATGCTGCTCTTGGTGTAGAGCAACTAAAAAAAATGTTTCTTAATTATAGAAAAAGATCAAAAATTTTTTCTACTTATAAATTATTATTAAATAATAATCCTCTTATAAAGACCCCATTATCAAATAACCAAAATTTTCAATCTTCAAAACATCTTTTTGTTATTCGAATTTCGAATAATTTAAGAGATAAAGTGGCGCATAATTTAGTGAAAAATGGCATAGGTGTCAGTTTGCATTATGTTCCAATTCATAGACACACATTTTGGAAGAAACAATTAAAAATGTATAGAAAAAACTATAATAATTCTGAAGTTGCATATAAAGAGATGCTTTCTCTACCTATTTACCCTGATTTAAAAATCAATGATGTAAAAAAAATATGTCTTATAATAAATCGTACTTTTGTATAAATATTTTTTATGAAAATTTTTTTAACATAATTTTACCAAATTTTCTTAAATTTCTTTCTCTATTTAATTTTGTTTGTATTAATTTACTAGACAGCCTTCTCTTTAATAAATATTTTTTCTCTGACAAATAATTTGTAATAATTTTATTTGTCAGCAGTTCAAAAGAATGATTGTTATAATTAGCAATTATGAATCCGTTATAATTATTTATAATTTCTTTGTTTCCTGGAATATTACTAGATATAACTGGTAAACTCATGCTTAATGCTTCCATTACAGCAAAAGACATTCCTTCAGATTTACTAAAGTTTATAAAATAATTAATATCTTTTTTTTTGATATAATTTACTAAATTAGGTACTGATTTTATAAAAGAAATATTGAGATTAGCTGGAACATTATTTTTTAATTTAAAAATTTCATCTTCGAGACTCCCTTTTCCGATACATATATAAAAGATTTCTATATTTCGCTCTTTTTTTGAAAAATATGATAAGAATTCAATAATTTGTTTAGTATTTTTGACATGTATCAAAGAACCACAACTTAAAAAAGTAATTTTTGATTTGTCTTTATTGATTATAGGATCAAATGTTTGTATGGGCATCCCTTGATAGCATTTTATTATTTTATTTTTTTTAATTAACTTTTCCTTTAACAATTTTTGTTGCTGCCCATAATTTAATGTAAGTATAAATTTTAACTTTTTATATTTTATATTGATAAAGGGCACATAATCATCACCAGGTAAAAAACCGTTTAAATCACTTCCAAGTGATCTAGCAAAGCTATTTTTAATATCTAAAATATTAAATGCTGTAAGGGTATGATTAGCCCAATAAGAATAAAAAATTTCATTCTGGGTGTTTAATTTATTTTTTTTAATATATTGAATTACAAATTCTGATAGGATTCGTTCTTTTATTGTCATTTTAACTTTCTTAATAAAAAAAGGGTTTTTTATTTTAAAAAGTTGTTTCCATAAATGTTTACAAACCAAAGTATTAAAAAAAATTACAAAGATTTTTTTAAAAAAAAAATTTTCTGTTAAACTCAAGTCAAACTCTATATTATTAGCATTTTTAAACGTATTCTTTAATTTTTGACCTTTTTTTAATGGTATAATTTTTACATAATTGAAAATTTGTGAAATTTTTTTAATTTCATCTTCTATAAAAGGTGAGTCATTTCCTTCATAGGGATAATCATATGTAAATATATTAATTTTCCTACAAATATTTTTTTTCATAATATTATCTTTAATATCAATTTAATAATTAATTTCAATTTTGAAAATAATGAATTCACACTATTAATATTAATAAAAAAAATTTTGTAATTTTCATTTTTAATGTAGTAGGATAATTCTAGATATTTATTTCTTTGTTTTATATTTCCACAATATGATAAATAATTTTCTTGTTTTAATGATTTATAATTTTTTTGTAGCCAATCAGTCATCTCTGTGAATCTAAGTTTGAGTTTAATTGAAGATGTATTGAGACTATGAATTCTATATGTTGCCAGTGGTTTTTGAATTACTGAAATTTTAATTTTTTTTGATAATCTAAAAAAGAAGTCAAAGTCTCCTATAATTTCATATTTATCATTAAATTTTCCATATTTTTTAAAAAGACGTTTTTTTAATAAAACTGTAGATATTGAAATTGGATAATTGAGAAGTATCTCTCTGGCAATATATCCTTGTGGAAGCTTTTTTATAGAAAATAAAGATTTATTATAACGATTCAAAATCCAATGATTTGAATAGATTAAATCAGAATTATCTTTTTCTATTTTGTCAACTTGTAATGAGATTTTCTTTTTTTCCCATGTATCGTCAACATCGAGAAATGCTATATATTTGCCAGTTGCATGTTTGATTGCAGAATTTCTGGCATTATAAAGCTTAATTGTTTTTGATGATTTATATAATTTGATTTTTCTATTTATTTTTATCTTTTTTAATTGTTCTATTGATTTATCTGAGGAATGATTATCCCAAAAAATAATTTCTAAGTTAGTGTAGTCTTGCTTTAATACACTTTTAATTGCTTGATCTAAAAATTTCTCACCATTTAAACAGTTAATGATTACGCTGACTTTACTTTTTTTTTTCATTATGATTATTTATTTGTATATTAAACTATATTAATATTTTAAATAAGTAATTATTATGGTTTCAATAATAAATGTAGGTTCTGGTAATTTTAATTCTGTAGCAAATATTGTTAAAAAGCTGGGGCATAAAGTAGAATTAGTAAGTGATTACGATAAAGTTTCGAATTCGAAAATAATTATATTACCTGGAGTTGGAAGATTTGATATTTTTATGGACAAAATTCGAAATACAAAAATTGATAAAGCAATTTTAAATGCTATCTCAAACAATTCAAAAGTATTGGGTATTTGTGTTGGAATGCATTGTTTGTTAGAAAAGAGTGAAGAGGGAAATTGTGAAGGGTTAAAAATAATTCAAGGATCTGTTAAAAAATTCCAAATATCCAATGAACGAATTCTCAAAATACCACACATGGGTTGGAATAAAGTTAATCTTATTAATGATAAAGAAAATTTAATTGATAATAGTCAAAATTATAAGTTTTATTTTATACATTCTTATTATGCAGAACCCTTAAAGAGTGAAAATATACTTGGTGTAACAAATTATGGAATAACTTTTGCTTCTATAATAAAAAAAGATAAGGTTTATGGTGTTCAATTCCATCCAGAAAAAAGTCATTATTATGGAAAAAAGCTGTTGGAGAATTTTTTAAATGCTTGATAAAAGGTTTATACCAGTTCTATCATTCCACAATGAAGAATTAATTAAAACTTTACAATTTAATGAACGTCAATATATAGGGGACCCTCTTAATGCAATAAAAATATTTAATGAAAAATTTGTTGATGAAATTATTATATTAGATATTGGCCCAGATAACAGGGATGAGTTTCAGCCCGATTATAAATATTTAAAAGATTTAATTAACGAATGTTTTATACCAGTTACATATGGTGGTGGCATTAAACATTTTGATGATGCAAAAAAAGTTTTCGATTTAGGTGTAGATAAAATATGTATTAATTCTGAAGTATTAAATAATTATGCTCTTATTGATGATTTAGCAAAATATTTTGGTTCACAAAGTATTTCTGTGAGTGTAGATATTATTAAAAATAAATCTGAAACTTACAAAATATATAATTATAAAACTCAAAAAGAAGAAAACATTGATTTGAAAGGTTATATTAGATCTTTAGAGAATTATGGTGCGGGAGAAATAGTAATAAACTCAGTTAATAACGATGGATTGATGAAGGGGCTAGATCTAAATTTAATTAATGAATTAAAAAATTTAGTTAAATTACCCATGATATTTTATGGAGGGGTAGGTGTGATTGAACACATTAATGATGCTTTAAATATTGGTGTTGACGCAATTGCATGCACATCTTTTTTTTGCTTTCATGGTAAATATAAATCTGTTTTAATCTCTTATCCATTTAAAGAATTTGAAAATATTAGATAAATATGAAAATTTGTAAATTTTGTATAATGGACTCTAGTTGTGCAGGAATTTTTTTTTAATTCAGCTGGTAGATGCAATTATTGTATAGATTTTGAAAAAAAATTAACAATCAAAGAAAAAAATCTAAATAATTTGATAAATGATATTAAAAAATTTAGATTAAAGAATAAGAATGAATACGACTGTGTAATCGGTTTATCAGGAGGGATTGATAGTTCTTACACTTTACTTAAAGCCGTAGAGTGTGGACTTAAACCATTAGCTGTTCATTTGGACAATGGATGGAATTCAGAATTAGCCCAAAGTAATATTGAAAAATTAATTAAGGGGCTAAACGTGGACTTTTATACACATGTGATTAGATGGAGTGAATTTAGAAATTTAATGCAGTCTTTCTTTGATTCAGATGTAATTGATATAGAGATACTCACTGATAATGCAATGTTAGCTTTGAATTATAAAATGGCAAAGAAAATAAAAACCCCATTTATTTTAGCTGGTACCAATTCATCAACGGAGGGCATGAGCATGCCAAAAAATATGAATTGGTTCAAATTTGATAAAAAAAATATCCTTGCTATAAATTCAAAATTTAAAAAAGAAAAAATTATAACCTTTCCCATTATTGGTATTTTAGATTTAATTAAATATATTTTAATAGAAAAAATTAAGTGGATAAGTTTTTTAGATTATTTTGATTATAACAAAACGCAAGCAGAAGATGAGTTAAATAATAAATTTGGGTATGAGAGATATAAATATAAACATTACGAATCTGTTTTTACGAGATTTTACCAAGGTTTTTTGTTACCTAAAAAGTTTAATGTTGACAAAAGAAAGCTTCATCTAAGTACTTTAGTTGTATCCAAACAAATTAATAGAGAGAAGGCCTTGAGTGAAATTGCAATGTCGCCCTACCCATCAAAAGAATTACTAAATGAAGATAAAGATTATTTTATAAAAAAAATGAAGTGGACTTTAAAGGATTTGGATATTTATTTAAAAAGAGGAATCAAAAAACACAATGATTATCCAAATAATTTTTGGTTATATAAGTTATTAATAAAAATTTATAAAATCATTAAATAGTCTAATTCTATAATTTCATAATTTTATTTTTAATTTCTTTTTTATAAACATTTCTTGTATCAATTATAAATTTTGAATTATGTTTAATAAAGCTATAATTAAAAATATCATGATCAGTCAGAAGATATACAATGTCATAATTGCTAATTTTTTTTATATCTATTGATTTCATCGTTCTTTTAAATTTTCTAGTCTTAATAATTTTTATATAAGGATCATGATAATCAACTTTAATTCCTTTTTTTTGAAAAATTTTAATAAATTCAAGAGCTGGAGATTCCCTCATGTCATCTACATTTTTTTTGTAAGCAACACCTAAAATTAAAGCTTTTTTAATATTTCTTCCCTTAAGAGACTCACTTATGATCCATTTTGGCATCATGTCATTTACTTTCCCAGCCAGTCCAATAAAATTCATTTTGATACTATTTTTTTTACCAACCCAACTCAAATAATAAGGATCAATAGGGATACAATGACCACCTACGCCAGGTCCTGGTTGAAACGCTTTAAATCCAAAAGGTTTAGTGCTAGCAGCCCTAATAATTTCATTAATATTCAATTTAGTTTTTGTAGCTAGTAATTTTAACTCATTTACGAGTGCTATATTTATACTTCTAAAGGTATTTTCAAAAATCTTTGTAAACTCAGCAGCCTCTAAGGAAGTCATCAAAACAATTTTTTTAACAACTTTTGAATAAAGTAGACTAGTAATATTTTTACATTCTGATGTGGAACCACTGAGTAATTTTGGAATATTTGAAATATTATATTTTTTATTACTAGGATCCTCTCGTTCTGGGGAATACCCCAAAAAGAAGTTATTACCTAAAATAAATTTTTTTTGTTTAATAATCGGTTCAATCATTTGTCTTGTGGAGCCAGGGTAAGTAGAACTTTCTAAAATAATAATTTGACCTTTTTTTAAGTATTTCTTAATTATATTAAGTGTTGAAGTTATAAATGATAAATCTGGATTTTTTTTTTTAGTAAGTGGTGTGGGTAGACAAATAATTATTACATCAACATCTTGTATATGTGTAAAATTTGTTGTTGCAGTGAATTTTTTATTAATGTTTTCTAAAAATTTATTTTTAATATGATTTATATATGATTTACTTTGATTAAGCATATCAATTTTATTAGGATCGATATCGAAACCTATTACATTGAAATTTTTTTTAGCAAAAACTCCAGCAAGAGGTAAACCTACGTATCCCAATCCTATAATTCCAATTACAGATTCTTTTTTGTTAATTTTATCTAAAAGTTTATTTTTATAATTCATATGTGTGTTAATTTAGTTTTATTTAATATAATATATAATTCTTATGATGAAGTTCGGAATAATTGGCATTGCAGGTTATGTAGCAAAAAAACACCTAAATTGCATTAAAAAGATGGATGGTAGTTTGATAGCGGCATACGATAAACATGACAATGTTGGCTTCATTGATAGAGATTTTCCTAGTGCAAATTTCTTTAAGAAAGAACAGCAGTTTTTTTCATATATTAAAAAAAAAAAGATAGATTATTTGGTTATATGCTCTCCAACACACATGCACTTTAGACACATCATTAAAGGCTTGGCATCAGGAGCCAATGTAATAGTGGAAAAGCCACCCTTATTGAATTCAGAAAATTTAAAAAAAATAAATATCTATGAAAAAAAATATAATAAAAAATGTTATTGTATTTTTCAACTTAGAGTTAATAAGAAAATTATTAATTTAAAAAAAAAAAATTGATAAAGAAAAAAATAAAAAATTTGAAGTTAAAATTTTTTACAACACATTTAGAGGAGATTGGTACTTTAAAAGCTGGAAAAATGATAAAAAACTCTCAGGTGGTTTGGCAGTAAATATTGGAATACACTTTTTTGATATTCTGCTTTGGATGTTTGGTTCAGTAAAATTATTTAAACTTTATAGAAATACTCAAAATGAAACTAAAGGCATTTTAAATTTTGAAAAAGCCAATACACAATGGCTACTGTCAACCAAAAAGTTATCAAAAAAAAGTTTCAAAGATAATTTTATTAGATATATGAAAGTTAATGGTAAAAAAATTAATTTCGATAAATTTGATGATCTGCATTATGAAAACTATAAAAAGATTATTTATGATAAAAAATTTCATATTAGTGAATTTAAAAACACTATTAAATTTATCGACAAATTAAAAAAATGAATATTTTTTTTAATTATGTGATAGTAATTATTGTTAAAAGTGTCAAATCACATATTTTTAACAACCTGTTTCAAATATACTCTTGGATATATGCTTGTAGTAAAGTAAAAATCAAAAAAATATTAAAATCTAATTATTGTACATTTTATAATAAATAACATGAGATTTAACGACTTAGACTTACTAAACAAAAATATTTTAAAAAAAATAAGAATCAGTACTGAAAAAATTTTTAAAAAAAATAACTTTATTTTTGGAGATGAGGTTTTTGAACTTGAAGAAAAGTTAGCAAATACAGTAAAGAGTAATTATTGTATAAGTGTAGGGTCGGGTACGGATGCTTTGTTAATTTGTTTATTGTCATTGAAATTAAAAAAAAATGATGAAGTGTTAATACCAAGTTTTTCGTGGCTTTCAGTAATAGAGGTTGTTTTACTCATAGGAGCTAAGCCTGTGTTCATAGAAACAGACAAGAATACTTTTAATTTGAATGTAAAATGTATAGAAAAAAAAATTAATAAAAATACTAAAGCAATAGTATCCACCTCATTATTTGGTAGAACCGTTGACTTAATAGAAATTAATAAAATTTGTAAAAAAAATAAAATTACACATATAGAGGACGCTGCACAAAACTTTGGATCAAAAATAAATGGTAAAAATTCATCTTCTATAGCAGACATGACATGTGTTAGTTTTTTTCCTTCAAAAAATTTGGGTTGTTTTGGTGATGGAGGTGCAATTTTTACTAATTCAAAAAAAAAAGATAAAATCTTTAGAATGTTAAGAAATCATGGAACAGAAAAATACTCTGTAGGTAAGATTATAGGCTTAAATTCAAGAATTGGAACTCTTCAAGCTAGTATATTATTAGAAAAATTGAATTATTTTAATAAACAAATTAATTTGCAGAAGAATACGTATCGTAGCTACCAAAATTTTTTTAATTCAAAAAATATTAAGGGGTTTCCTGTTACAATTAAAGAAGATCAAAATGCCTATTCTCATTTTAATTTACTAGTTAAAAATAGAAAAAAGTTAATTAAGCAGTTCGTCAAATTTAAAATACCTTATAAGATTTACTACCCAATACCTCTTTATAAACAGTATAATTTAAAAAATAATTTTAACTGTAGTGTATCTGAAAGAATTTGTAAAAATATTATTTCACTGCCTTTTAATTTTATAGATTATAAAAGACATAAAAAAATACTGGATATTTTTAGTAAAATTATAGATGCAGATAGGAAAATCTTTGAAGAAAAATAGAGTCTTAGTGGTTCAATCAATAGGTCAATTTAGTGGCTCCCTTAAAAGTCTTGAACAATATGTCAAGTTAATGAAAAATAACTTTGAATTTATTTTTTTAACACCAAAAGGAATAGCTAGCAAAAGATTAATAAAGTATGGCAAAGTCGAACATGTTGTTGGATTATCTAAATTTGATAATAGTCAAATTGGTTTTTATAGAGGGCTTAGATATTTTCTATTAATTAGAGAAATTTTATTAATAATTCCAACATTATACGCTATCTATAAAATAAAAAAAAAATATAAAACAATTAAATTAATTCATTTTAATGAAATAACACTTTTGCCAACAGTATTTTTTTTTAGATTTTTTTATAAAGTACCATTTATTATACATTGTAGAACTTTATTTAATAACAATAATTTTTTTGCTAAATTTATAAATAAGTTTTTAAAGAAAAATGTGTCAAGGATAATTGCAATAGATAATGATGTCAAAATTTCTCTTGATAAGAGTTTACCAACTATTATCATTAGGAATATAATAACTTTACCCAAAATAATTAGAAAAATAACTAGTACAAAAAAAAATTTAAATATCGGCTATATAGGGAGCTTTTTAAAGTATAAGGGATTATCTAATTTAATTAGCGTTCATAATAATTTAAGATCAGAAGGTTTTAAAGTAAATTTAATAATAGCTGGAAACTATATTATTAATGAAAATCCAATCTTAAAATTTTTAGGTTTCACAAATAATATTGATAAATCACTTATTGATAATTCAAAATATATTTTAAATTTAGGTCATCAAGATAATCTAGTTAATTTTTATAGTAAAATTGATGTTTTATGTTTCCCAAGTTATTTGAATGCACTTGGAAGGCAAGTTTTTGAGGCTGGTTTTTTTAATATACCTAGTATTGTGTGTATTAATAAAAACTACTCAGATAGTTTTGTGAACAAAAAAACTGGATTGAGTTTTAAGCATCCTGGCTCTTTAAGTCATCTTAAAAAATTAATTTGTTATTTTTATGATAATAAGAAAGAAATTAAAAAGATGGGTTTAAACGCTAAAAAATTAATTATAAAAAATTTTGATTCTAAAAAAAATTTATCAAAAATGAATACTTTATATCTAAATTTAATTAAGATTAGTTTCTAATATAGATATTATTTTTTTTGATACAGCTTTATGTCCTTCTTTCGTATAATGAACACTATCATAAAAATAAATAGAATTATCTAAAGTCAAGTTTAAATTTATAAATCTTTTTGTTAAATTATTTTTCATATTTTTGTAAATATATTTGTTCAAATCATTTTCAGAATTAGGATCATTCTTTTCAATCGTATAAAAAAGAAATACTTTTTTATTTTTTTCAAGTCTAATAATTTCTTGATTTAACAGTTCAACAGATATGTTTATAAGATCATGAATATTTTTTTTTTCTGTGTCAGAATTCTTTGAAATATATCCACTTATATTGTATTTAGTTGCAAGAAAATTAATTGCCTCTGTAATCGCCGGTAACATAAAATTTTTATTATTTAAGTAGAAATGTGCAGTTTGGGCGTCTGCATATTCTCTGTAAAAATCACCTGGTGCAACTAAGAAAATAATAACATCTGCATTATTAATTCTTAAATCATATTTTGACCTGTAAACCATATTAGCAACGCTATAAGCATTTACACCAGCATTTCCACATATGTAATTATTTATTTCAGCACACACTAGGTGTGAAAATAATTCTTTATCATCTATATAACTACCACCATAAGTGATGCTATCTCCAATAAATAGTATCTTTTTTTTATTTTGTTCCCATTGTTCTGTGGTTCTTAACCCAACCTCATTAATTGTTATCTTTGAACCTTTGAACCTTTTTTTAAATTGATTAATTTTTGGTGAGTAACCATAAGCATAATTTGAATCGTATCTTATTGGATCTCCTAAGCCAATATATTTTAGATATATCTCTGTGCTAATTATTGGCGTAAGTATTATTAAAGTAATTGCTAAAAAGTAATATATAATTTTTTTCATATTATTAATTATGCTATAAAGATGTTTCTATTTTTAGCGATCTTGTTTTAAAGTTTTCTAAATAATTTAGCAGGATTTCCAGCATAAATGCCCTTTATTGTTAAATCTTTAGTCACTACACTTCCAGCACCAATAACGCAGCCATCACAAATCTTAATCGGCAATATTGTTGCATTTGATCCAATTATTACATTATTACCAATACTAGTTGAGTGCCAATTTTTTATGCCACCACCTAATTTACCCGATTTGAATAAATCATTTGTAAACATAACACCATGTGAAATGAAACAACTTTCACCAATCTCAACTAATTCACACAAAAATGAATGGCTTGAAATTTTGGTATTATGACCAATTTTAACACCTTTAGTGATTTCAACAAAAGGCCCAACAAATACATTGTTACCTAATTCACATTCGTAGAGGTTAGAGGGCTCTATTACGGTGCAGTTCTCCCCAAATTTTACATCTCTTATGTTAATTTTTTTTAAATTTAGCATTATGAAATTTTAATACAGTTTAGATCTAAATACATCTGTAAATTTATTAATTATTTCATCTGCTATTAAATACATACCGTGGTTATTCAGGTGACAACAGTAATCTCTATATAATGTAGTTTTATTATCTTTAAAAATATATCTTAGGTCAAGTTTATGCTTAAGATTAAAATCATTTATGTTTACACTTTCATAATACTTACTGATTGGTTCTCCATATTTATCATAAGTTAGTAAACTTAGTTCACTTTTAGAAAGTATTTTAGAGCCCTTCAGGTATTGATTGGGCTGAATTATATTAATATATGTAAACTTTTTTTCATTTGAGAATGACTCAATCTCATGTGATGAGTTAATCCATAATCTCATAATATAATTAAAATATGTATCCTCACTTAAATCTACAAAATTAGACATTTTAGAAAATCTTGATCTTTTATTTTTAGGATCACCTTCAGATTTAAAATGGCAGTCTCTTATTTTATATAATTTATAAAGTTCAATAATTGGTAAATAGTTATAATTTGTAGTAAGTTTATTAGATTTTTGAACACAATCTAGATCTGAATTAAAAGTTGATATTAATCTTGAATAATTTCTTGGGTAAATAATATTATTTCCAATTTCAATATTTTCACTAAATGAAAGAGCTATTTCATTAAAACCATCTAAATTTATGACAATGTCAAATTTTTCTCCAATCAGATATAAATAATATAATTTAAAAAGTTGTTGAGGTTGTTTACCACCTCCAATTGCAGCATTAAAAACTTTAAACTTATTTGTTTTAAATTTATGATTTAATAAATTTTGTAATATATTTTTTCCATTAATATCAATATTGTCTGTTTTAAAAATTTCTGAAGTTTCATTTTGTGATAGATGCTGAGCGACAGAGCCACCTAAAATTAATATCTTAACATCATCCTTTTCTACTTTTGAAGGTAAATGAAGAAATAATTGCTCGTTTAATGAGATTTTATCATTTGCTGACTTATAGTACGTGTGATTAAATCCAAAGAATGGATGAGGATACATTGTTTTTTCATCATTTTTTTTGAATTGTCTCTTAAAGCTTAAATATTCTTTTTTATTAAAATAATTTTTTTTTGTTACCACATAAATTGTTGCAACAGAACACAGATTGATAGTAAAAAAAACTATAAATATAGTTAATATATAAAAATTTATTTTTTTCATAAATATGATAAATAGATGTTAAAAGTATAACTATATATATTATAAATTGCACAAATATATTATTTTTTAATAATCTATGAATTATCTTATTATTTCTTGTTTTATATATTTTTTGATTATTGGCTTACTTTCTCTGGGAAATATTTTTCATTACTATTTTTATAAGACAGAAGGTACAAAAAAACTGATTTCTGGTTTTGCTATATTTGGAATTTCATATAATTTTTTATTTTTTGGTTTAAAAATAGAAAATACTTTCATTTTTTTATTATATTTAATTATTTTAATTTTAGCATTCATTTTATCAGTAATTAAAACGAAAGATCAATTTTTTATTGAAATTAAAAATACTTTACTAATCACAATAATACCTTTTATTTTCCTTTCTTTCTTTGCAGTGGTTTATGGAGAGCAGTATTACGTCTTTAGAGGAAATTATTGGGATTATTTTAATTATTTATCTGCTGCATTAGTTTATTCCAAGCACGGTTTTGTGGAAATCCTGGACCTGTTTAATCAAGCAAGCTTGCCACATTTATATAAAACAGCACATGAAAGTCAAATAGGTAGGCCATTAGTTATGAGTTTATTAAGTTTTTTTTACAATTTGAAATATTTAAATATTTTTTTCTTAAGTTATTTTTTTAAAATATTTTTAATTTTATTAGGGTCTGTTGCTTATTTTAATTTAATAAAAAAATTATTTTTATCAAATAAAACTAAAGAAATTACAATATTAACTTTAGTTTATACTTTTAGTTTTTGGAATTTTTATTTAATAGAAATTGATGCATTATCACAGCTAGCAGCATTTCCAATTTTTTTAGTTTTATTATCAGAAATGAAAGTTTTTTTTATAGAAATAAAAAAAAAAAATTTAAATTTTTTAATATTTTTTGTCATTTTATTATCATGTTTCTTTCTGCTCTATCCAGAACTATTTATAATTTATCTTTTATTGTTATTCATATATGGAATATGTTTAAAGGAAGTAAAATTTTCTTTTTTTATTAAAAATTATCTATCAATTTTATTTTTAGTCTTTTTCTTTTTGATTTTCACAACTGTTAACTATTCGTCAACATATTTATTTTTATTAGATCAAATAAATATTGGAACTTATAGGAATAATACTTGGTGGGGATATTTTGGAGCTTTTATTATTGGGAGAGAAAATCCCATTCTAGATGAAAATTTTGTTACCATGTTCAAATTAAATTTAGAGCACTTAAAAAGCTTTAAGTCTATATTGATCTATATAAATGAAGAAATGCAGAGTATTAAATATTACTATTATTTATTTAATATTATCCCATCTTTTTTTGGTTTTTATTATTTGACAGATATTAAGTTTTTATCAGACTTTTTTTATATCAATTTATTATTTTTGTTGTTGTTATCAATATTTTTAATTAAAATATTGTTTAAAAATATTTTAATAATTTTTAAATCTAACAATGATTTAAAAATCCTTATAAAATCTTTTTTGATATTATTTATTTCACTATTTATTTTATTAATTTCTAATTCACAGTTTTGGTCAATAATTAAATTATTTTCATACTTCTCAATTTTTTTCTTTCTTTCCACAATATTAAAGATAAAAAAAGCAAAAAATCATACCAAATTTAAATTAAATTATATTATTTTAATATTAGTAATTATTTTTCCTTTATATAAATTCAGTGATTTTAATCATGGTATTCTTCGTTATGATTCCTTTCCTTCTGTAATGAATGTGAGCTCTAAAACAGCAGTAAATTGGCATTTTGATAAAAAAACTTTTGAGGATTGCAAATATATAAAATTAAATTTTAATCAAAATAAACTTAATGATTTTAAAATGTTATATTTATCAATGAATTTAACATATAATCATTTTGTGTTTATTGAGAAAAATACACTTATAAACTCCAATAATAATGTAAAAAGAAGTTGTAATATAAATGATAATTATTTTGATTAGTTTTTGATGACCGATTTATCTGTAATAGTCCCAGTATTTAATGAAGAAAAAAATATTTTACCTTTCCTGGATAGAACAGTTAATATTTTAAAAAAGTTAGATATTCAATACGAAATCATATTTGCATTAGACCCTTCAGAAGACAACTCGGAAAAATTAATAATTGAGTCAATTAAAAAAAATAATAATATAAAATTATTAACCTTCTCTCGAAGATTTGGTCAACCCTCAGCCACTATGGCTGGGTTAAACGAAAGCCAGGGTAAGTATTGTATTGTTATAGATGTTGATCTTCAAGACCCACCAGAATTAATAAGAGATCTTTATAATAAAATTAGTGATGGTCATAATTTTGAAGTTGTTATGGCTAAAAGAAAGACACGTAAGGGTGAAACATTAATCAAAAGAATAATCTCCTCTGTTGGATATTATTTAATTAACAAAATGACAGATATCAAAATACCCAAAGATACTGGAGATTTTAGAATTATGAGCAGACGAGTAGTGGATGAATTAAAAAAATTAAATGAAACTCATGGATTTCTAAGGGGCTTGGTATCTTTTGTTGGTTTTAAACAAACTTTTATTGAGTATGATAGACTGGAAAGACACCAAGGTTCAGGAAACTACAACAGATATTTTGGTTCATTAAAAATAGGACTAAATGGAATTTTTAGTTTTACGTCAAAACCACTGGTTATAATGTCAACAGCAGGATTTATTTTTGCATTAATCAGTTTCCTTATTGGGTTATGGTATGTGATCCAAAAATTAATTGGTATTGACCTTTCACCTGGATTACCAACTACAGTACTCGTCATTACTTTTTTTTCTGGTATACAATTATTAGGATTAGGTCTTCTAGGTGAATACATAAGCAGAATATATGATGAGGTTAAAAAAAGACCACAGTATATTATAGATAAAAAAATTAATTTAGATAAATAAATTGAAAAAAAAAGTAATAGTAACGGGTTGTGCTGGTTTTATAGGAAGTAATTTAGTTGATTTACTTTTAAAAAAAAATTTTTCTGTACTGGGCATTGATAATTTATCTACGGGTCATCTAAGAAATTTATACGATGCAAATAAAAATAAAAATTTTCATTTTGTAAAGTTTGATTTATTAGACATAAAAAAAATTAAAAATTTATTTAAAAATATTGATATGGTATTTCATTTAGCAGCAAATGCTGACGTTAGATATGGAATAGATAACCCAAAAAAAGATTTAGAACAAAATACAATCGTTACATTTAATATTTTAGAGTCTATGAGAGTTAATGGAGTCAAAAAAATTATATTTTCATCAACAGGGTCGATATATGGCGAAACAAGCATAATTCCAACACCTGAGAATGTTGAGTTTCCAATTCAAACATCTTTCTATGGTGCTTCGAAATTGGCATGTGAAGGGCTTATTCAAGCTTATTGTGATCATTATAATTTTAAGTCATGGATTTTTAGGTTTGTTTCAATTTTAGGTGAGAGATATAGTCATGGTCATGTGTATGATTTTTATAAAAAACTTCTAAAAAATAATAATTCCTTAAGTGTATTGGGCAATGGAAAACAAAAAAAATCTTATTTGAATATCAAGGATTGTTTGAGTGCAATTATGATTGCTATTCGAAAATCACCAAAAAAGGTGAATATATATAACTTAGGGACAAATCAATTTTCAACAGTCAGTAACTCCGTAAATCAGATTACCAAACGCTTATCTTTAAAACCAAAAATTAATTACAAGGGTGGTAAAAGAGGATGGCCAGGAGATGTTCCAACTATTTATCTGAATACAAGAAAAATTAGAAAACTTGGATGGAAACCAAAGTATACAATTAATGAAAGTATTATAGAAACACTAGAGTTTTTGATTAAAAATAAATGGTTATTAAAAAAAAATTAATGAAAAAAATTTTAAATATTGGATTAATTGGATGTGGTGTTGTTGGCCAGAAAAGAATTGAAAATTTACCAAAAAATTTTAAATTCGTAGCTTGCGCAGACCCAAAAATCATCTCAATTCATAAAAATTTTTCTACAAAAAATGTCCACATAACATCTAGGTGGGAAGAATTAATTGATCTTGACTATTTAGATGCAATAATTATTGCAACGACACATCATCTTTATTCAAAAATATTAGAAAAATGCATAAAAAAAAATCTACATGTATTTTTAGAAAAACCAGCTGGTATTTTTGCTAATAAAACAAAGAAGATTATTTCGTTAATGAATAAAAAAAAGTTTTTAGCAATTAGAGTAGGGTTTAATCACCGATATCATCCAGCATTTTTACTTGCAAAAAAAATAGTAAAAAGTAATAAAATCGGAAAACTTATGTATATAAGAGCTGTATATGGTCATGGTGGAAGAATAAATTATAATAAGGAATGGAGATTTAAAAAAAAACTCTCTGGCGGTGGTGAATTAATTGATAAAGGATCACATCTGATCGATTTATCGAGATTATTTTTAGGTCAATTAAAAGTAGATAAATTTAAACTAACAACTAATTTTTGGAAAATGAAACTTGAAGATAATTGTTTTTTAATACTAAAGAATAAAAAAAATAATATTGCATTTTTACATGCCTCATGCACTGAATGGAAAAATAAGTTTATTTTTGAAATTTTTGGCAAAACAGGTAAAATTGAAATTAATGGCTTGGGACGTAGTTATGGTCAGGAAAATTTATTACATTATAAAATGTCAAAAAAAATGGGCCCTCCAAAAAAAATTATTTATAACTTTAAAGATAAAAAAGATAATTCCTGGAAATTAGAATTAGAAGATTTTTATAAAGACATACAAAATAAAAAAAAATCAATTCCTGGAATTATAGATGCTTATGAAAATTTAAAAATAATTAATCATATATACAAATATAATAATGTTAATAATTAGAAGCCCATTAAGAATTAGTATCGGTGGAGGTGGCACTGATATACCGTCATATTATAAAGAAAAAGAAAGCTTTTTTATTTCTGCAGCGATAAATAAATATGTTTATGTGACAATAACAAAACCCTTTGTAAAAGGAATTTATTTAAATTATTCAAAGATTGAAAGAATTAATGAAATAGAAAAAATAGATCATAAAATTATTAAGGAAGTTCTCAAGCAGGAGTTAATGGAGAATAAAATTGAAATATCTACTCTTACAGATATTCCAGCAAAAACAGGCCTTGGGTCCTCAGGAAGTTTTTCTACTGCTTTAATAAAAGCCATGTATTCTTTTAATCAAAAAATGATAGGTAGAAGAGAGTTGGCAGAAAAAGCCTGTGATATTGAAATTAATAAATTAGATCAACCAAGTGGAAAACAAGACCAATATATCTCTGTTTATGGAGGTATATCTGAATTTAATATTAATAAAAAAGGTGTTGTAAAAATTAATAATCTAAAAATAAGTAATGAAACCAGATTAGAATTAGAGGATAATTTACTATTATTTTTTACTGGTTTTTCTAGAAATTCATCTTTGATTTTGAATGAACAAAATAAAAAAACGATCAATAACAACGCCCAAATAATTGAAAATCTTGACTATATTAAATTTCTTGGCCTAGAAATTAAAAAAAAATTACTAAAAGGAAATTGTAGTGATTTTGGTAAGTTAATGAACGAACACTGGATGTATAAGCTTAAAAGATCTAAAAATATGTCTAATAAAACAATTAATGAAATTTACAACTTTGCAATGAAAAATGGAGCAATTGGTGGAAAATTAATTGGTGCAGGTGGTGGTGGGTTTTTACTGTTTTACACCAATACGCCAAGCCGTCTAAGAAAGGCTATGAACAACAAAAAACTTGAAGAAGTTAGGTTTAAATTTGATTATGAGGGTGTTAAGCAGATATTGTGATTAAATATGATGTAATCATTTTATCAGGTGGAAAAGGAACACGTGTTAAAAGATTCACAAAAAATAAACCAAAATGTTTAATTGATATAAATGGGAAACCTTTCCTGTATCACCAGTTAATATATCTTAAAAAAAATAATATAAAAAATGTAATTTTATCTGTCGGTTACTTATCGGAAATGGTTGAGACTTATGTGCAAAAATACATAAAATTTATTAATGTTAAAATAGTAAGTGATGGTAAAAAATTATTAGGTACTGGTGGAGCAATTAAAAAGTCATTAAATCATATGAAAAATAATTTTTTTATAATGTATGGAGACAGTTATTTTGATTTCAATCTAAAAAAAATGAAACAAAATAACAGTAAATCAATAATGGCTATTTATAAAAATAAAAATAAATACGATAAAAGTAATATTGAGCTTAAACAGACGAATGAAATATTATATTACAAATCTAAAATAAAAAAAAAATTATTTTATATTGATTATGGAGTCTCTTATTTAAATAAAGCTATCTTTAAGGGTACCACTACAGGTAAAAAATTTGACTTATCAACATTATTTTGTTCCATCTCCAACAAGGGGATGTTAAAAGGATTTTTAGTTAAAAAAAGATTCTATGAAATTGGATCATATAATGGAATAAAAGAGTTAAAAAGATTTTTAAAATAAAATGAAATTTATAAAACTGTATAAAAAAAACATAATAAAATCACTTGATAAGATTGATGACGTTCAAATTATTAAAACAATAAAAATATTAAAAAATTTAAAAAAAAATAAAGGAAGGTTGTTTATAATTGGTGTTGGTGGTAGTGCAGGAAATGCCTCACATGCAGTGAATGATTTTAGAAAGCTGTGCAATATTGATGCTTATACACCTGTGGATAATGTTTCTGAGATAACCGCTAAAACGAATGATGAAGGTTTTGAAACAATATTTGATTCTTATTTAAAACTTTCTTCTTTTGCAAAAAAAGATGTACTTCTTATTTTTTCAGTAGGTGGGGGTAATTTTCATAAAAAAGTTTCAGTCAATTTAATTAAAGCTATTAAATTTGCCAAGACAAGAAAAGCAAAAATTATATCTATAGTAGGTAGGTCTGATGGTTATGCTCATAAATATTCAGATATTAGTATTTTAGTTAAGGTAGATGAAAAAAAATTAGTTACTCCTGTGTCAGAAACTTTTCAAGCAATGTTATGGCACCTACTTGTTTCTCACCCAGAATTACAAGTCAATAAAACAAAGTGGTAAAAAAAAAGATTTTTTATTTGTTTCTTAATAAATGAAATATAAATAATACAAAAAATTATTCAAATTTTAAACCTGGATTTTTTACCATCAGCAAAAAATTGCTGAACGGTTTTAATTGAATATTTATTTAAAGGTATTTTTTTTGAATTTAATTTCTCAATTAATGCAGGTCCCATTGTAATAATATGACAATTACATTCTTTTGCCTGGTTATAATTAAAAACTTCCCTGGTACTTGCCCAAAGAATTTGAACATTTTTGTAATTTTTAAATAACGCAACCGCATTCCTTGTTATAATTTCTGGGTTTATTCCATTGTCTGCTATTCTTCCACAAAATATAGATATAATTATTGGGGTTTTTTTGTTAATTACCTCTTTAATTTTAATAATTTGTTTAAGGGTGAAAACAGCTGTGATATTTAATCTTATTCTTTGAGAGTTTAGTTTTCGAATTACAGAAGTAAGAATTTTTCCTTCAGTATTAACGATTGGAACTTTTACAAATAGATGTTTATTCCAAAGAGCTATTTTTTTTGCTTGATTTAGTATTTGATCTGGTTCGTCTGCAAATACCTCAACAGATAGGGGTTTTTTTTTTGTAATTTTTAAAATCTTTAAACAATGTGTCTTATAATCTTTAACTCCATTAGCCCTCATTATAGAGGGGTTGGTTGTAACTCCATCTATCTTATATTTTTTGATTTGTGTTTTTATAATTTTAATATCAGCTGTATCGCAATAAATTTTTGTCATAGTTATTTATTATATAATTAATAATTAATCTTATTAAATTCATCTATGTTTTTAAAGTTAATTTTTAAAAAACTATCTTTATAAAATTTGATTTTTAATTTATCTGATTTATTAACTAAAATTTTGACATTTTGAGCGATACACTCTAGGGTAAATAAGCTATATATATTTTCATTTGAAGCGATAGTATATTTTGCCCTTTCTTGAAGTTTAGATAACTCATTATTGTTGATATGACCATGGTTAATTACGTTATTAATATTCAACTTATCTCCAACAATATTTATTTTAAATCCAAGTATAGTTAGGGAGTGAATCATTTTTATTGGAAAAAAACTTTTTTTGTTTTTATGATTTCTATAGTAAACTAGGAAATCAATATTCTTCCGTAATTTTTTTTTTTTAAAATTAAATTTTTTAATTATATAATTAAAATTACTTTTTTTAATAGTGCTTTTTGATAGGTACTTTTTTAATAACTCTGTTGAAAAAATTAACCTATATTTTCTTAAATTAATTATATATTCACTAATTTTATAAAAAATTGGAAATAAATAACTTCTAATAAAAAAAGATTCATCATTAAATTTAGCACCACCAGTTATAGGACCAATTATTGTTTTTGGAGGTAGTAAAAAAAATACTAAGAAATTCCAAAGAGGTAAATAGTTTACATAGCAACATTTTTTTTTTTTTAAGTAATAAGTCCAACAATAAAATACTCCTATAAATGGGATTATATAGCGATAATTAATTAGGTTTTTATAAAAAAAATTATTTTTATATGTCAGTTTAATTTTTTTTATTTTGTTAGTCTTCTTTAAATCTTCTAAAAAAAATAATCCAAGTCTACCTTCACCAGTACTTAGTGAGTTGTCACATGTCCAATAATGAATTGTGTTATTTTTCAATTTTATTAAAAATTATTCTTTGATATTTTCCTGTAATTTTTCCGATCAAATAATAAAAATAACTATCAAATAATCTCACTAATCTTCTGATAGTATCAGTTTTTAACCTCCAAATATACTCATGATTAGTTAAAAATTTTGGAACATCTGTTATTTCTTTAGAGGCAATGGAAATAGCTCCCCCTATACAAATTATTTTATAAAAAGATAAATTGTTTTTAATTAAATATGCCAAAATTTCTTGCTTTGGTGTTGGCAGTGTAATGAATATTATTTCATCTTTTGTTATTTTTGAAAAATCTAAATTTTGTTTATCTACAGGTTTATATGATAATTTTGTGTGTATAATTTCTTTATTATATTGTTTTATCAAAAATTTTTTAGATGTATCTGTTAAATTTCCAAATACATGTATTTTTTTAATATAGTTAGGTATAATTAATTTTTTTAATAAATTTGATCCCGAAATTTTTTCATAATCTATAATTTTTTTTGCAAAAACTCCATCAGGCCAAGTATAAAGACTATCTATAGGGTAAATTATTTTTTTTTGTATGTAACCTAAAAATGCTAAATTTAATGCTGATAAAATAAAATTTTTTTTAAAGGGTATAAATTTAATTTTATTTAAAATATTTAATGTTAACTTATCATAAAATGGTAAGTCGTATATGAATCTAAATCTTCGAAATTTTTTATTTAAGTAGCTTTGATTATATGAAAAATATTCATATGATTTATTTATAAATCTCATGAATATAGAAAATTTACTAAAGTCTGCTTTTTGATTTTTTAGTGATTTAATTATTTCAGATGTTATTTTTACGTAACTTGTTATAAATTTGCCTGAAGTTCCACCAGTTCTCATTCGCACAATATCGATATTTAATATTTTGTATTTCAACTTGTTAACAGCCAAGACTCTATGTAAAAAATCAAAGTCTGAAGCTATTTTCAAATCTGTATTATAATAACCGTATTGATCATAAACTTTTTTTCTTACAAAGGATCCTGGATGAGGTGGCATCAACCCTTTTTTTGTATTATTTATTGTTTCGTGATTTGCTAAAAAGTATCTGCTTATTTTAGTAAAATTATTGTTTGAAAAATAAATAACATTTCCAAAAAAAATATCACAATTTGGAAATTTTTTTATTTTATAAATTGTTTCTTCAATTATATTATTGTTTTCTAGTATATCATCAGAATTTAATATGTGAATTATTTTACCTGAAGATTTTTTAATGCCCATATTAATTGCTTCATAAATAGAACTATTTTTTTTTATGAATATTTTTTTGTTTTTATTTGGGTTTTTCTTTAATATTTTTACAGTAGAATCTGTTGACCCTCCATCTACGAAGATATGCTCAATACCTTTATAACTTTGTGAAAGAACCGAGTTAATTGTGTCTCTGATTGTTTTTTCGCTATTCAGGGTAACGGTAATTATTGATATTTTCATGAATTCTTTATATAGAGTTAAGACATTATCCTTATAATAATAAAACTATAAATATGAAAATAAAAAAAGCATTAATTACTGGTATTACTGGCCAAGATGGCTCTTATCTTGCTGAGTTTCTGTTAAATAAAAATTATATTGTACATGGTATAAAGAGAAAATCATCTTCATTTAATACTGAAAGAATAGATTCAATATATCTCAATAAAAAATATAGAAATAAATTTTTTTTACATTACGGAGATTTAACAGATGCGAATTCCATTAATTCAATTATAAAAGAAACATTACCTGATGAAATTTATAATTTAGCTGCTCAAAGTCATGTTGGAATAAGTTTCCTGTTGCCTGAATATACGACAGATGTTAACGCTTTGGGAACATTGAGAGTTTTAGAGGCTATAAAAAATTTAGATATAAAAAAAAAAATAAAATTTTATCAAGCATCGACTTCTGAACTTTATGGGGAAATTCAAGATAAAAAACAATCAGAAAAAACAAAATTTTATCCTAAAAGTCCCTACGCATCCTCTAAACTTTTTGCATATTGGATTACAAAAAATTATAGAGAGGGACATGGTATACATGCGTCCAATGGGATTTTATTCAACCATGAGTCGCCTAGACGTGGAGAAACTTTTGTTACTAGAAAAATTACAATGACATTAAGTAAAATAATTTATGGTACTGAAAAATGCTTATATCTAGGTAATATTTACTCATTGAGAGACTGGGGACATGCTAAAGATTATGTCGAAATGTGTTGGAAAATTTTACAACATAAAAAACCCGATGATTTTGTTGTTTCAACTGGAAAACAATATTCTGTTAAAGTATTTATTGAAAAATGTTTTAAGCATCTAAATATTAAAATTAAATGGAGTGGTAGTGGTATAAATGAAATTGCAAAAATAATTAAATTTGATAAAAAACGGTATCCACATTTAGTTAAAAATAGTACCATTATTAGAATTAGTAGAAAATATTTTAGACCCAACGAAGTTGAAAATTTAATTGGAGATTCTACAAAAGCAAAAAAAATATTAAAATGGAAAGCTAAAATTACAATAGATCAGTTGATAAAAGAAATGTTAACATTTGATTTAGATTTAGCAAAAAGATCCTTAAAAAAAGTAGAATTATAAAATTTTTTTGAAAAAAAAAATATTAATAGCTGGACAAGAAGGCATGGTGGGATCTGCTATTTATAAATTATTATCTAAATCAAAAATTTTTAAAATAATTCCTTGTAAAAGAAAAGATTTAGATTTCACAAATAAATCAAGAGTAGAAAAATGGTTTAAAAAAAATAAGCCAGAAATTGTTATAAATTGCGCAGGCAGAGTAGGTGGTATTTTAGACAATTCGATGTATCAAGATGATTATCTTTATATAAATACCATGATTGGTTTAAACTTAATTAATGCTTCATTAGAATTTAATGTAAATAAATTGATTAACTTAGGGTCTGCTTGTATTTACCCAAAGAAAACAAAACAACCCATAAAAGAAGAGTACTTATTAACCTCTAAATTAGAAGTGACTAATGAAGGTTATGCTCTGGCCAAAATTACAGTGCTTAAATACTGCGAATATATTAAAAAAAAATATAATAAGGATTTTATATCGATGCAACCAGCAAATTTGTATGGTGAAGGAGATAATTTTGATCTTAGGTCTAGTCATGTTGTGCCTGCATTAATTAATAAATTTCATTATGCTAAAATAAATAAAAAAAAGATAGTAGAGGTGTGGGGTAGTGGCAATGTAAAAAGAGAATTTCTTCACGTAGATGACCTAGCCTCTGCAGTTAAGTTTTGTCTAAATAAAAAAACTGAACATAGCTTTTTAAATATTGGAAGTGGAGAGGATATTACAATCAAAAAATTGGCAATATTAATAAAAAGTATTACCAAGTATGAGGGTAAAATAATATTTAATAAAAACTATCCGGATGGTGTCAAGGTTAGAAAATTAGAAACTAGTAGAATTAATAAAATGGGGTGGAAATCTAAAATTCTGTTAAAAAAAGGATTAGCTAAATATTATAATTATTATATGAGCTTAGTTTTTTAAGAAAAAATTTTTTTAATTTTTAATTTTAATTATTATTCCCAAATAGCAAGTTATAGTAAGTAAAATTATAAATATATTCCCATCAACAAAGTATTTTAATAATATTGGAAATAAAATTAATAGATTAATAACTATTAGTGATTTTGAATATGTGAGTTTGCTTAATAATAAATGGTGAATATGCATTCTATCATCAGAAAAAGGACTTCTGTTCATTAAAATCCTTACAAAAAAAAGCCTAATCATGTCAATACCTGGAATCAACATGTAAATAAAAATATCATCAGAATAATTGATAATATTTTCATTATAAAGCTTGATAAAAATATAACTAATTATGAATGAGATTAATAATGAACCACTATCACCTAAAAAAGTTTTGTTTTTAAAATTTAGATATTTAAAAATAATTATAAAAATTAATAAAATTATAAAAAATATTGAAGCATTCATATAAATTATAAAAATTATTATTAAAAAAAATGAATATGTGCTTGCTTGAAGGTTGATCCCATCAAACATGTTAAAAGAATTAATGAAAACTACAATACAAAATAAAGTAAAAATAATTGAATAGTTTAATGAATTGATATTTTTATCTAAAAAAGATAATTTGATTTCAATAATTCTTAAATTTGGATCAAAATATAACAAGAGCAGAGTTGTTACAAATAAAAGTGTAAATTTTATAAATGGTTTAATGTTATATTTGTCATCATATAAGCCAATTATAAAAAATGAAATACAAGAGATTATAAACAATTTAAATTCAAAAAAATCTTTGAAAATTATTTCATTGATTAATAAATTTTCGTTAATAAAACATAAAAAAGCATATAAGATAATATTAGCAAATAAAATAATACCACCTGCAAGAGGAGTGGGTTTTTTGTGAAATTTTCTTTTGTCGTCTGGTGTATCAATTATATTATGAAAAACTTTTATTTTATCAAAAAATATTAAAAAATAAAAATTTAGTAAAACAAAAGATGCTATTACATAAAAATTGGTCATTTTATCTTTTTTTAAATTTATACTCTAAAGTTAAACCACATAGCACAAAGATTATTAAGTCAATTCCAAAAACACCATATCCAGTTTCAAATACCGACCTAGCTAAGAGTATAATAATCGTATATTTGGTGATTTCTGTTAATAGTGACATCTTTTTATTTGATGAATTAATAAGAAGTGTGATGGAATAATAAAATACAAGTAAAGAGAAGAGAATCATTATTATTAAACCAAAAATACCACCCGAAGCATATGCATATATCAATCCATTCGATGCAGATTGATTTATAAGTAATCTGTCCCCTTGAACACCATTTCCAAAAAATTTTTTCTGGTTTTCAAAAATTATACCCTTCCAGTCTCCAATTCTACCTGAACCATATTTGCCCTGTCTGTGATTTCTTAAGGTAGCTTTAAATGAAAAAGTTTTATCAAATATGTTTTTATCTATATAAAGAAAATTTTGCTTACCATCCGTTGAACAACTGTTATATGGGTTAGGTACATAATAGCAATCTTGTGTTTTTTTTGATATCAGCTTCTTATAATTGTTTATGATATTGTTTGATGATACATTTGGCTTTATAATGTCTTTTTTTAATACTAAACATTCTAGCTTTTGATCCTCTTTGCCAAATATTTTACAATCAATTTGTTGATTAATTATAACACGCTTACTTATATGAAATTTTGAATAATTCACTGTATAGTAAAAAATTAATGGAAAAATAACGAATATTTTTAAATAATAAAAAAAACTAACCTTTTTTCTATTGAAAAAAAAATGAGCAAATATATAAATAGCTAACAGTAATATGCTCGATCTCGCTGCAAGCATGTAGATCGTACCAGCAAGAATTATCAGAATAAAATTACTTAGTTTTTTATTATCATTTTTTAAAAAAGTATATAAATGCAAAGAAATTAAAAGAAGCAATGCTGTTCTACTAAGTCCAGTAGGCCTAGGTGCACTCATGGCGCTATTTTGAATATCACCCCAAATATGATAAAGAAGTATATATGGTGTTTTTAAAAAATAGTTAAAATATTTATATGTATAAAACAAAAACATAAGAACAAAGAAAAAAACTATTACAAACAAGAAAACTTTATAATCATTCTTTGAAAAAATTCTTAAAGATAGGTAAAATATTATCAAAACTACTAATGAATTAAATAGATAATATAAATTTGTTAATTCTTGCTTTTGAGATAATGAGTGGTGTTCCTCATATAAAGTTTCAGCTGTAAAAAAACCTACACACTGAATTGCTAAATAAGCAAAAAATAAAAAAAAGAAAATATTTGATTTAAAAACGATCTTGTTTGTAAAAATAAATCTTAAAAAAAAATACAATAGAATTGGAAAATATATTAGCGTTGTTACTCCCCTTAAAATATCCAATAAATATTTAATTCCGAATTGTGAATAATTATAATAAAAACCTAATTCTAAATTTGGTTGAATAAAAATTAGGAGCTTCTGTGGGTTAAAACCAATAGATAAAAAAGTAAAAATTAACCCAAAAATTAATAATATTTTTTGGAAGTTCAATCTTTCATCAAAACTAAAAAATTTAAATTTCATTAAGATTCAAGTATAATTACATTATATTATCTAATTTCTATAGAAGATTTAATTATTAAACTTTTAACTAAAAAGAATATTCCTTTTTTTAGTTTCTAAAAATAGATAGATCCAAAAACCTAAAGGTAGAAAGCCTATTAAACTAATCCAATTATTAAAAAAACTGCCAGAAGGGATAAATGGCATAATATTTATTATTATTCCTATGTTTAATACATAAAATGATTTTTTTAAATTATCATCATCAGTAAGTGAAAATTTCATTTTTAAATTAAGACCTAGGATGATGAAAAAGATTGAGACAATTATTAAAAAACCAAAAACCCCTATTTCAGAAAGAATTTGCGGATAAGTGCTATGGGGGTGCGTTGAACAAACACTACTTCTATAATCCACTTTATTACAAATATGACTAAATGTCTTAATACCTGCTCCTGTTAAAGGATTTTCTTTGAATATATTTAAGGCTGTTAAAGCAAGATTTTGATGTTCATTAGAATAATATCTAATATTAGAAAATTTCAAATCTTGATCTTTGTAGTCTCTATGGTTCTCTATAATTTCAAGTTGAGCTAAAGTTCCATTTATTAATTTATGAAATATTGAGTTATTAAAATTTAAAACCATAAAAAATATAATCATTAGTATTCCTAATATTTTAAATTTATGTTTTAAGATTTTAATATAAAATAAAAAGAAAATTGAAAACATTATCAATGCTGTCCTTTCTGAGCTAAATAGAATCATAATTAAAGTTGATAAAATTATAATTTCTTTTATTTGATATTTTTTAAAAACAGCTAAGTTTAAGTAAATAATCAAGCTAATTATGAATGGAATAATTCTTATCAAATAACTTCCTAGTTTTTTTTCTAATCCAAAAAAACTTGTTATAAATCTTTGACAATTAGGTTCGGTGCAATATGATTGCAACTTATATCCAAAAATATTTTGACCAAAATTATATTGTAAAAGAGAATCGAAAACTAACATAATAAATACAAAAAGAAGAGAGCATAAAATAGCATGTAAAGAAAATTTATGGTGCTGGATGATATAGAAAATTCCAAACGACATTAAAAAAAATCTAAAATAAAAAAAAGATGGTAAAAAAGATGATTTTAAATCATGTGAGTTAAATAAGCTTATTATGATAATGGTATAAAATAATATCATTAAAATAGTTACCCATTTTAAATTGTCAAAAAAACTAAATACTTTTTTTTCTTTAATTATTATTATTATTGTTGATAGGCTAATTAATGCAGCAAGCAAATCAGAAACAAATATGCTAAAAACTAAAGCAAATGGAAGTAACGAAACCATTATTAATAATGACTTCTGTAAGAAATTTGAATTATTTGAGAAACTTTTAAAAGAGTTAAGCATTTTGAATGTTTATATTATAATGTTTTTAAATAGATAGAACGAAATAGTGATTTTTTAATATTTGCTTTGAAATTCTTTAAGTATATTTTCCATTAGAAACATTTTTTTATAAAATCTAGAGCTAGAAATTAATTTGTGATTTTTTTTCTTTAGTAAAATATCCACATACTTAAAGAGATTTTTATGATTTTTGTACACATAAGGTTGGTTCGAATCTTTAATCTGGATACCTTTTATGCCATGTTTAGTTGTTATAATTTGAGTGCCGATTAATAGAGCTTCTATAACTTTTAACTTTGTACCTGGTGCTTTTTTTAAAGGTAGTAATAAAAATTTTGCTTTCTGTATTAAATAATTTAAATTTTTTTTTTCTAAAAACCGAAAATATAAAATTTTTTTATTTTTAATTAGACTTGTTGGTAGACCATCACCTGAAATAATTAAATATAGGTCTGGATATTTTTTTATTAATTTTGGGTATATATTCTTTATAAGATTGTCTAAGGCAACTTTATTAGGGTGATATAAATAGCTCCCTGAGTATAAATAAAAACTTTTAGGAATATTTTGATTAATTTTTTTTATCTGCAGTCTACTAGAATGCACCCCGTTCATGAAAATAGAAGAATTAAGATTATATAATTCCTTGATTTTTTTTTTATCATGCTTGGATACTGAAGTAGCAATATCTGACTTGGCATATACAAATTTTTCAAAAATTTTAGAAAAAAATGCAATTAAAAAATTATTTTTTTTCTTTCTTATTTCATATTCAATATTATGTGCATGATATATTATGAAGACTTTGTTTAAAAAAATTTTTGATAAAATTATAAATAAAAATGAAAAACCAATCCAGCTAGCTCCTTCAATAAAAATTATATTTTTTTTATTATCATGAAAGTAACTCTTTAGTTTCACAATTATCCTCAATAAAAAAAATAATTTTTTTATATTGTTTAAATAAAGACCATTCTTAATCTTACTCTCTTTAAATTCAAATAATCTCTTGTCTCCTTGAATCGATTTATATAGCCCCAATGAAACTTCAGCAGTTCCATGACCACCTTTTGAGGTCATAAAAAAACAAATTACTGCAGTTTTTTGTTTTGTTAACATTAGATAAAAATTTTATAATTTAAAAAATTCCTTTTTAAGTACATTAAGTGGTAATTTTAAAAACACAATTATTATAAAAAAAATAGCTGACAAGTATGAGAATTTATAATATTCAAAAAAAGATAAAACAAATGTAGAGAAAAATAATAAAATTTCTGTATTCAAAAATTTGTAATCAATAATAAATTTCTTTACACTATTAATTCTCACAAAGAGCATTATAAATTCTTTAAATAATAGCAAGAATGCAAATAAAAAAATATTTTGATAATAAACACAAATTGCTAAACTAATACAAAAGGGAAATATACTAATTGTTTCATACTGGGTATTTTTTTTAGATATCAAAGTAGCCTCGTAAAAAGCTACGATAATATTTGATAAGCAGCTTAAAAATGTTAGTAAAATAAAAATCTTAAATAATTTAAGTATTTCTAAACTATATGACTCTTTTAACCACCAATCTAATATTGGCTCATAAAAAGGAAGTAGCACTATTAAAAGCAAACCTATTATACTAAAGAATAGATACAAGTTTGCACTTAAGACTTCTTTCCTTTTTTTATCATTTTTTTGTGATGAAATTTTGGGAAGTATAACAGCAATTATTGCATGTGAAAAAATAGTTAATTTTGCAGCTATTTGTTGCGGAACAGCATATGTTACAAGCATAATTGACCCAAAATTAATTTTAATAATATGCTTGTCTATATAGTCATATATTTGATTATAAAAACCAGTAATTGTCATCCACTTTGCATGTGTTTTGAATTCCCTAAATAAATCTAAATTTACCTTAGTAAAGGTTAGTTCTTTTTTTAAAATTAAAAAAGACAACAAGAATAAAAGACTAAAAAATTTTATAATTAAAGAAATATTGAAAAGATTATCTAAAAAATTAGTGTTTTGGTTTTCAATTAATAAAAAAAAAGCAGGTGATGATAATGAAAGACTATAAAATAAAAAATTAGTTAAACTACATAGCTTGAAGTGGCCAAGTCCTTTAATGATATGTTCGGTACCTATGTATAAAATAGTTACTAAAAGACCAATAAATAAGGATAATGATATATTGAAAAAATTTTTATCATCAAAGAAATAAAGAATAACAGAATATGTTAATGCTGATAAAAAAGTCCCAGTAATAAAACTTGCACCAATGGTTGTGAATATTATTTCTCTTCTTTTAATAGTATTTAATCTTTGAATTTTTACAGAAGCAAATTTACCTAGATTTAGATTCAATACCATTCCTAAGGATAAGATAAAATGTTGTATCAAATAATTGGCATAATAATCAGCAGATATTAGGTTTAAAAAAAATGGTATAGAAAAAAAAGATAAAAGTATTGATAAAATTCCTGGTAAAGCTGAAATCAATACATTATTTAAATGTTTATTATTGTACAAATACACCGTCTTGAATTTTCCATTTTTCTTTTAAATTTTTATTAAAAAAAAATTTATTGTCAGTATAAAGGTTAAGCCAATCAGAGTGTTGAATCGATTGCTCAAAATTAGTTGTATAATTTATATTAAATCTTTGCTCGTACTTCCATTCGTACTTGTACCAAAAAAAATCTAAAGCACTCGAATCCACAATTAAAAATATTTCACGGCATTTATCCCACCAATCATCAAGTGTCCATTTGACTTCTATATTATTTTTTTGTAGATATCTCGCACAAAGAAAAATTTCATTAATAACTGCGGTCTCATTTTTAATGCATGGATGATTTCCAAAATTCATTTCTGCTAAACTTGTTTTAAAGCTATTTTTATTGAAATAATTTTTTAAATTAGATGTAGTTCCAAATAAAAATATATCACTTAGTCCGTAAACTCTATATTTTCTTGTATCTGTTGAACAAGAAATTATTCTATCACCCAAAAATTGGTAATCTTCATTTATAGGATAATTTTTTAATAAATTTTTTAAAAAAAATATAGAATTTTTTTTATAGATTCTACAATCTGTTCTAGTTTTTAGACAATATTTAATTTTTTTTTCCTCAGCATATAGAAGGGCAGAATTTGTCGAATAGGTTTGCAAGTCTACATTAAAATTTGTTATTGGTTTTGTGTTTATAATAATCTTAATATTTTTGTCATTATTGAATTTCGCTAAAAATTCATTTTTAATATCTTTCTCCCATGTGCTTAAAATAATTAAGTTATCTTTAAATAATTTTTTATAGATAAGTAAAGTTTCTTCAACAAACTTTTCTAAACCTTTAATAGAACCTTGTATTATAATAGCAGTAGAATCGTTATTATAATTTTCAATATTAGATTTTAGATCTACAGAGTTTTTTGGTCTAAAAACATAGGATACAAAGTTATCAATTGAAAAATCAAATAAAAATCCACGCTCAGATTTTATTATTTTCTTTCCATGAATATTTTTTGTTAAAGAGATAAAAAAAGATCTTTTGAACATTTTAATAAATTTATTATTATCTCTCATCCTAATCAGAAAATTAGTTAATACGGGGTAATTTGATTTAATAAAAATTTTTATTTTTTTAAAAAATGACATATTTAAAAACCTATAATATAAGTATTCTTAATTCGTAAAAATTAAATTCTAATAATAATATATGATTTATATTTCACACAGAGGAAATCTTACAGGAAAATCTTTAAAAGATGAAAATAATCCAGACTACATAATGAAGGCTATAGAGAGTGGTTTTGATGTTGAAATTGATGTCTGGTTTAAGAATAATATATTTTATTTGGGGCACGACAAGCCAAGCTTTGAAGTTGATACTAAATTTTTAAAAAATTCCAGATTTTGGTGTCATGCAAAAAATATTAATGCACTGAGTGAGTTAGAGCGAATTAATTGTCACTATTTTTGGCATCAGGAAGATGACTTTACCCTAACAAGCAAGGGTATTATTTGGACATATCCTGGAAAATATTTGACCAACAAAAGTATTTGTGTCCTACCTGAAAAAACAAATGTAAAAGAATTTGATTGTTTGGGGATATGTTCGGATTTAATCGAAAATTATAAAAATGATTAAGGCAATTATTTTTGACTTAGATGGTGTTTTGGTGAATACCAAAGCAATACATTTTTTAGCTTTAAATGATGCACTAATAGCTAATAAAATTTCACCGATTGAATATGAAGATCATCTTAAAATTTACGATGGATTACCAACAAGTGAGAAACTGAATTTTTTAACTAAAAAAAATAAAATTTCTCAGAAGAATGTATTAAGAATTAAAAAATTAAAACAAATAAATACAATCAAACACCTAAATAACTCCCTAGTTTTTGATAATAAAACTTTTGACATTTTCAAGACTCTTTCTAAAAATTACAAAATAGGAATTGCAACAAATGCTGTAAAGTCTACTTTAGATATTTGCTTAAAAAAATTAAAAATAAAAAATTTTGTTGATTTTTCTTTATGCAATGAAGACATTAATAACGCTAAACCAAATCCAGAAATTTACTTTAAAATGTTTATTAAATTTGGGTTATATCCCGATGAAACAATTATTTTAGAAGATTCCCACTATGGACGGCAAGCAGTTAGTCATTCAGGCGCACATTTATTACCGATTAAAAAGTTATCTGATGTTAATTTACAAAATATTAGATATCATATTAAGACTATAAATAAAAACATGAAAAATATTTCAACAAAAAATACCTGGGTAGATAAAAATTTAAACATCTTAATTCCTATGGCTGGACAGGGTAAGAGGTTTTCTGATGCTGGGTATATTTTTCCAAAACCACTAATAGAAGTAAACAATAAACCAATGATCCAATGGGTTATTGAAAGTTTAAATTTAAAAGGTAAATTTATTTTTTTAATACAAAAAGAGCATCAAAAAAAATATAATATTAAAAGCACACTTAAAATTTTACAACCTGATTGTGAAATTATTGAAATAGATAAACTAACAAACGGAGCTGCGTGTACTACATTGCTAGCTAAGAAATTTATTAATAATAAAAACCCTTTGGTAATTGCTAATTCTGATCAATTTATAAAATGGAACAGCTCTAAATCAATGTATCAAATTACAACTAAAAAATTAGATGGAGCAATATTAACTTTTGAGGCGGTTCATCCTAAGTGGTCATATGCTAAAACAGATAAAGATGGATTTGTGGAAATGGTTGCTGAGAAAAAAGTAATTTCAAAAGAAGCTACTGTAGGTGTTTATTATTGGAAAAAAGGATCTGACTATGTAAAATATGCAGAACAAATGATTAGTAAGAATAAAAAAGTAAATAATGAATTTTATGTTTGCCCCGTATATAATGAAGCAATTGAAGATAAAAAATTAATTAAAACTGTCAAAGTGGATGAAATGATTGGAATGGGTACTCCTCAAGATTTAGAACAGTTTATAGCTAAAATTTCATAAATATATCTACTAATATAAAAATATTGATAACCTAAATTTTATAAAGATTAAAATATTGTAAATTATTTTAGAATTTCCATATATCTTTTAAAAGCTAACAACGAACGTTCTGGAAGATATTTTTTTATTGAGTGGGGGTTTTTTTTTAAATCTCTTATTAATTGAAGATTATTATTGTAACCAATTAATTCACCTTTAAAATCATTATATATATTATGAGGGTTTCTTTCTTGAGCTACAGTAGAGGGCCCATAAACTACTTTGCATCCTAAAGATTGAAGATAGTAAGATCCCCATATATCATCCATACGACCAATAAATGGAAATAGAAAGTATTTTTTTAGAGCTTCCCTTGTTAAAATTGTATTCTGTGAATTAAAAGGACTTATTTTGTTTGATGAATAAAAAAAATTATTTTTAAACTTATAGTTTTCAACACTTAAACTTAATCTATTTATTGCATCAATATCTGGGTTGACATCCCATAAATTAGCCTGGACATCTGCATTGATAAATTTTGATTTAATTTTAAATTTTGGTTTGTCTTTGAGTAATTGTAATGGAAAGCCTCTATGCCATATTTTATTTTTAAATTTAAAAATTGATAGTGGGTCAAAACACTCTAAATTAGTTGAATATTCTTTAGTTTTAGTTTTTTTCTCTATAAATACTTTCCCCCATCCTTTTTTGGGAATATTATCATCATCAACTGTTGCAATAAATTTTGCTCCCAACTTATAAGCCAGTACATACCCTAAGTTTCTTCTCTGAATGCAATTCCAACCGATTAAGTCAGAAAGCTTTTTATCGATCTTATTTTGGTCTTTAGGGTTTAGATAAATAATATCTTTAAAATGAGAGTATTTTTTTTCTGGCGTTTTTAAGTCACCAACCACTATCAAAGTCCAATCTTTAAACTTATTAAAAAGAATGGTTGCTTTTGTTGGGCTATTAATAGTTGTTGTTACAATAAATTTAGACATATTTTGATACTCTATAATCAATACAGAATTAATATAAAGCTAAATATATAATTGTTATTAAATTTCTTGCAACTATATTCTTTTTAATGAAAATTTTATGGATTACCTCATTTAGAGGCTTTAAAAAAAAATCAAAAGATACAAGTATCCAAATGAAATTTTTAAAAGAAATTTCAAAAAATAAAAATATTGATTTTTGTGTTACTCAATTTGGTGAAACTAATGTTAAAAAACAACTTCAAAAAAATGTTAAAAAATTTTACTTTTATGATTACGGTAAAAATAAAAATTATAAGTATTGTCAAAATAAAATTCTTTTAAATGGTCTTAATATAGCAAGAAAAAGTAAATATGATTTATTTATTTGGAGTACTGCAGATATTATTCTTACAAAAAATTACTTTTCTGAATTTAAAAAAATAAAACTAAATACAATAGCAACAATTTTTCCCAACATTCATATTTATAAAAAAAAATTTGACAAAACAAAACCAAATTTTGGGTTAGATATATTTATTTTTAATATGGAAAAATTAAAAACTTTAAAATTAATAAAATTAAACAACCAATGTCCTAATTATGATTGGGGTTCTTATGAACATTTTTTATTTTCAATACATAAAGTGTTAAAAGTTAAAATTGTAAATTTAAATGGGTATGTCAATATTTTTAAATTTGATAATCAGGAAAATGAGTCAACTGATGTCCAGCTATCCCAAATAAAATCCTGGAAAAGAAATAATAATCATTTAAAAAAGTTTTTAAGAAAATATAAACAAAGTACGCTATATGCCTCTGGATCATTTTATTTTATAGCACTTAAGTTAATTGGCAGAACCCCTTTAACAATGGACAACTTAATTATCTATGGTAGATTATTTTATAAACTGTTGATAACAATTATAAAAAAAATTAGATTTAACAAACCTAAAAAATTTGATGACTAAAAAATATAAAAAAAAATATTTAATATGTGGAGCAGGTGGTTTTATAGGGGGTCATTTAGTTAATGACTTAATGAAGTCAGGTAATGAAGTTATTTGTGCCGATATTAAGCCTAAAGAATATTGGTTCCAAATTTTTGACAGTAATAAAAATTTTAGCCTAGATCTTAAGGAGTATGAAAACTGCCTAAAAGTTACTGAGGGAGTAGACTATATTTATAATATGGCATGTAATATGGGTGGTATGGGTTTTATTGAAAACAATAAAGCTGACTGCATGCTTTCTGTCTTAATAAATACAAATTTATTAAGAGCATGCCTAGTTCATAAAGTAAAAAAATATTTTTTTTCTTCCAGTGCATGTGTTTATAATGCTACCAAGCAAGAAAAAATATTTGTACCAGGACTAAAAGAAAATGACGCATACCCTGCTGCACCAGAAGATGGTTATGGCTGGGAAAAATTATTTAGTGAGAGAATGTGTAGACATTTCTCAGAAGATTTTGGTTTAGAAACAAGAGTTTTAAGATATCACAATGTTTATGGTCCTTTAGGAACTTATGATGGTGGAAGAGAAAAAGCACCAGCGGCACTATCAAGGAAAATTGCCTTAGCTAAAATTAACAATCAGAAAGAAATTGAAGTATGGGGAGATGGTGAGCAAACTAGAAGTTTTATGTATATAGATGATTGTTTAGAAGGAACCAAAAAAATTTTTAATTCAGAGTTGACAGACGTTTATAATCTTGGGAGTGATGAGCAAGTATCAATAAATCAAATGATAGATATGATTGAACAGATAGCGGACTATAAAGTTAAAAGAAAATATCTACTGGATAAACCTAAGGGTGTAAGGGGAAGATCAAGTGATAATAGTAAAATTAAGCTAGATTTAGATTGGGCACCATCAATTAGCTTAATGGAAGGATTGACAAAAACCTATAAGTGGATTGATAATGAACTTAAAAGTGGAGAAAACACTCTAAAATTCAAGAAATCTTAAACTTTACATTCGTCTCATATAATAGTAGAACATCTCGCCTGGTGATTATTGCGAAGGGGCAATACCCGATCCCATTCCGAACTCGGAAGTCAAGCCCTTCAGCGCCAATGGTACTTTGTCTTAAGACACG